>Ga0307516_10009417_pt1 | contig 10893 bp, 8 predicted proteins | sample 19_EM_MG_FD_203310 | JGI IMG/M metagenome (GOLD analysis project Ga0307516, IMG submission 203310) | Populus trichocarpa ectomycorrhiza microbial communities from riparian zone in the Pacific Northwest, United States - 19_EM | ecosystem: Host-associated > Plants > Roots > Unclassified | place...
CCGCGCGGCGTTCGCTCAACAAGATGTGCACATGAGCATCGGCGAACATGACTTCCTGATCGTCGGTGGAGGTTCGGCCGGTACCCGTCGCGCAGATTGCAGCCGTTCACGGGCCAGGCGGGGCGTTGTGCAAGGCTTCATATACTGTACTTGAACGCACATTGAGTACAATAAAATATAGCGTACTCAATAGTACAGAAAGACGCCGATGACCCAAGCCGAGAAGCATGCCGCGCCTCAACCGCGTCGCGGCCGACCACGCGACCCCGAGCGCCTGCGGCGCATCGTGGACGCGGCGCATATCCACTTCAATGCCCACGGTCTGGAGCGGGCCAGCGTCGACGCCATCGCCGCGGACGCCGGCGTGTCGAAGATGACCATCTACAGCCACTTCGCTTCGAAGGTAGGGCTGTTCGAGGCGGTGATTCGCGATCGCACCGACCGCGTGATGGACGGGCTCCCCGGTGTCGAAGCGCTGGACCCGACGCAGCCTCAGAAGGCGCTGCTGGCTGTGGGAGAGCAGTTCCTGACGCTCGCGCGCGAGGAGGACGCGCTGGGCCAGTTTCGCTCGCTCTACGGCGCTGCGGGGTCACAGCCCGAGGCGTGCCAGGCGTTCTACAGGCAGGGGGCCGATCGGCTGATCGGCGATCTGGCGGCCTATCTGCGCCGCGCCAATGCGCAGGGCACGCTGAACATACGGCACCCGCGTCGGGCGGCGGACCTGTTCCTGTCGATGTTCCTTGGCGACGGCCACATCCGCGGGCTGCTGAAGCTCGATATGCCCGACGCGCGCGAGAACAGGGCGCTGCTCCGGGAGGCGGTGCGGGTCTTCATCGCGGCCTACGCGAAAGAACCTTGACGCGACCCGCCTTCGCAGGCACCTCACGAACCGCTGCGCTTCATGACGATATTCCTTGCTCCGCTTGGGACAGCGGGTTGAAACCGCGGGGTCCTGAAATCCTGGGAGAGCCTATGCCGGCATCTGCATGCGCTTGCGCAAGCTCTTGTCGAATGCCGACGCCGGCACGAAGCGCCTGAGCAGACTGACCGTCGTGGCGTCACGACCCGCCGTGTACCGGAGCTGCGGTTTCGCGGCGGTTGCGGCGGTGACGACTGTTGCGGCCACCACGTCCGGCGGGTCCGCCTTCGCGACCTCGGTGCGCAACACGGCTTCGGCGTTCGCGCGGCCCGGCGCGTAGTGTTCGCTCTGCTGGTCGGCTGCCAGCGCGTTGCTCTCGAACGTCGTGCGGGTGTAGCCCGGTTCGACGAGAACGACCCGGATCCCGCAGTCTCTGACCTCGTGGTCCAGCGCCTGCGAGTAGCCCTCCACCGCGTGCTTGCTGGCTGAATACAGCGCCATGAAGGGCGAGGGAATCAGGCCCATCACCGAGCTGATGTTGACGATGCGTCCCGACCGCTGTCGGCGCATCAACGGCAGGACCGCCTTGGTCATGCGAATCACGCCGAACAGATTGACGTCGAAGACCGACCTGGCCTGTTCGAGCGAAGATTCCTCCGCGGCCCCCACCAACCCGACACCCGCGTTGTTGACCAGCAGATCGATGCGGCCTGCCTGCGCCAGGACCTCGTGCACCGCTGCATCGACCGCCTGGTCGCTGGTCACATCGCAGAGCACATAGTCGACGCCCCGAACCTTCGTGGCGGGGAGCTTGCGGTAGGTCCCGAACACACGGTATCCGGCCGCGTGCAGCGCGCGTGCGGTCGCTTCCCCGATGCCTGTCGCTGCCCCGGTGACGATCGCCACGCGCTGCGCTTGCTGTTTCTGATTTGTTGACATTGCTATCTCACTTTCCATGTGGAGGACTGGGTGAAGGTGGGGTGTCACGCGCTGGCCGTCACGGGGGCCGCGTCGGGCGCCTGCGCGGGGCTGTCGCGCCGGACGCGGAACCAGGCGGCGTACAGCGCCGGCACGAAAACGAGCGTGAGCGCCGTGGCCACGATGAGACCGCCCATGATCGAGATCGCCATCGGCCCCCAGAAGACGCTGTGCGTGAGCGGGATCATCGCGAGCACCGCGGCGGCGGCCGTCAGCACGACCGGGCGGGATCGCCGCACCGTGGCGTCGACAATCGCGTCCCAGGGTGCAACGCCGCGAGCGATGTCCTGGTCGATCTGGTCGACCAGGATGATCGAGTTGCGCATGATCATCCCGCCGAGCGCAATCACGCCCAGCAGCGCGACGAAGCCGAACGGCGCCTGGAACACCAGCAGCGCCGGCACCACGCCGATCAGCGCCAGCGGGCCTGTCATGAAGACCATGAACAACCGCGAGAAGCTCTGCAACTGGATCATCAGCAGCGTCAGCATCACCGCGAACATTGCCGGGAACACCGCGAACAGCGCCTTGTTCGCCTTGTCGCTCTCTTCGATCGCGCCGCCTTCCTCGATGCGGTAGCCCGCGGGCAGGCTGTCGACGATAGGCTGCAGGGACGGCCGGATCTGCGCCGTGGCGTAGGGCCCCTGCACGCCATCGACGACGTCGCTGCGCACCGTGAGCGCCATGTCGCGGTTGCGCCGCCACAGCACCGGTTCCTCGAAGTCCGGCTCGACCCGGGCCACCTGGGACAGCGGCACCGTCACGCCGCTGCGCGTAGACAGCTGCAGGTCGCCGAGTTGACCGATGCGATGGCGTTCCTCGGGCGTGGCCCGTACGACCACGTCGACGAGTTCCTCGCCGCGGCGGATCTGCGTTGCCGGAGCGCCGTCCAGCGTGGTCTGCACCAGGCCCTGGATGTCGGCGCTGGAAAGGCCCAGCAGCCGTGCCTTGTCCTGATCGACGTGGACCCGCACCGAGCGGACCTGTTCGTTCCAGTCCAGTTGGGTGTCGCGAACCAGCGGGTTCTGGCGCACCGCGTCGCGCACCTTGTAGGCAATCTCGCGCACCTTCGTCTTGTCCGGGCCCATGACGCGGAACTGGACCGGGAAGCCCACCGGCGGTCCGAACTCGAGACGCGTCACGCGGGCGTTGACGTCGGGCAGGACTTCGTCCTTGGCGAACAGGTCCATGAGGCGGGCGCGCACACGTTCGCGCTGTTCGATACCCGCCGTCTTGACGACGATCTGCGCGAACCCCGGGTTCGGCAGCTCCGGCTGGATCGACAGATAAAAGCGCGGCGTGCCGGCACCGGTGTAGGCGGTGAAGAATTCGATGTCCGGGTCCTTCGCCAGGCGCGCCTCGAGCAGCTTCACCTGGCGCTCGGTGGCGGCGAACGACGCGCCCTCGCGCAGGCGCAGTTCCACCAGCAGTTCCGGCCGTGACGCGGTCGGGAAGAATTGCTGCTGCACCTTCAGCATGCCGGCGCCGGCGATGGCGAAGACCAGCACCGTGATGCCCAGCACCCAGGCCCTGTGCTGCACGGCCCTGTCGATGATGCCGCGCAGCCGGCGGTAGACGGGCCGGTCGTACGGGTCGTGGTGTGTCCCGGCCGCCAGGTCCCTGGGCAACAGCAGCACGCCGAGGTAGGGCGTGAAGACCACGGCGACCACCCACGACAGGATCAGCGCCGCCCCGACGACCCAGAAGATGCCGCCCGCGTACTGGCCGGCGATCGACTTCGCGAAGCCCACCGGCATGAACCCGGCGGCCGTGACCAGCGTGCCGGTCAGCATCGGAAACGCGGTGGACGTGTAGGCGTACGTGGCAGCGCGCAGGCGGTCCCAGCCTTCTTCCAGCTTCACCACCATCATCTCCACGGCGATGATCGCGTCGTCCACCAGCAGGCCCAGCGCGATGATCAGCGCGCCCAGCGAGATGCGGTCCAGCGGCCATCCAGCGGCGTGCATGACGGCCGCGACCAGGGCGAGCACCAGCGGCACCGACGCGGCCACCACGATGCCGGTGCGCCAGCCCAGGAACAGGAAGGACACGGCCAGCACGATGGCCAACGCCTCCAGGAACGAACGCTCGAATTCCCAGACGGACTCCGCCACCACCCGCGGCTGATCCGCGTACTGCTGGATCTGCACGCCCGCCGGCAGTTCCTGCCGCACCTGCGCCAGCCGCTCGTCGAGCGCGCGCCCGAAGTCGAGCACGTTGCCGTTGGCCTGCATGGTCACGCCGATGGCCAGCACCGGCACGCCGTTGTGGCGGATGGTCATGCTCGGTGGGTCTTCGTAGCCGGTTCGCACGGTCGCGATGTCGGCCATCCGCAGCAGTTGGCCGCCCACCTCCAGCGTCACGTTGGCGACGTCCGCGGCGCTGCGCAGCCCGCCGTCCACCCGCACCTGCACGCGGTCGTGGGTGGCATCGGCCGAGCCCGCGGGGGCCACCAGGTTCTGCCGCGCCAGCGCGTCGAACACCGCAGTCGGGGCGATCCCCAGGGCGGCCAGCCGCCGCGTCGACAGCTCCACGTAGACGCGCTCGGCTTGCTTGCCCAGCACGTCGACCTTGCCGGCGCCGGCGACGCTCTGGATGCGCCGCTTCACGTCTTCGGTGACCGTCAGCAGCTCGGCCATCGACAGCTCGGGCGCGCTCACCGCGTAGAGAACGCTGTAGCGGTCGTTGTACTCGTCGTTGAAGAACGGTCCGCGAACCCCTTCGGGAAACTCCTGCCTGACGTCGCCGATCTTCTTGCGCACCTGGTACCAGGCGTTCGCCAGCTCCTCCTTGCTGCTGCCGCCCTTCATCCACAGCGTGATGCCGCCATAGCCCTGGCGCGCGAAGCTGCGCACGTAGTCGAAATGGTCCAGCTCCTGCAGGCGGCGCTCGATGCGGTTGAGCACCTCGTCCTGCACGTCCTGCGCGGTGGCGCCCGGCCACACGACGATGGCCGTCATCGTCGGCACGTCGAAGTTGGGGTCCTCCAGGCGGCCCAGCCGGCTGAAGGAAAAGCCGCCGACGAGGAGCGTCGCGATGATCAGGAACAGCACCATCGGCCGGTGCGTGACAGCCCATTCCGACGGGTTGAAGCGCTTCCTGGGTGGATCCGGCTGCGCCGGATTGCTCGAACCGCCGTTCATGAGCCGCTCCAGGCGACGGCAGCCGCGCCGGCTTCAGGCGTGCGTTCGACCGCGCGCACGGTGATGCCGGCATCGAGCTTCTGTGCGCCGACGCAGACCACCCGACTGCCGCCGGCCAGGCCGGTGACGTGCACCCAGGCGTCGTCGATGGCCACCACTTGGACGGGCGTGAACACCAGGCCGGAGCCCTTGGCGTTGAGCACCCAGACGCCCGCGGACGCGCTGGCCTTCACCAACGCGGTGACGGGCACGGCGGTGGTCGCCGGCCCGCTGGGAGGCACGGACAGGTTGAGCTGCATGGTGCTGCCCAGCGGCAGGGCGGCGACCTGCACGCGTGATTCCGGGGCGGCGGCGTAGCGCACGCGGAAGGTTCGGCCTTGCGCGCTGGCCAGCGGCGAGAGTTCGCGCAGCACCAGGCTCAGCGGTGACTTCGCGTCCTGCCAGGGCGTGGCCATGGCAGCGAGCGTGCGCACCCGGCCGACCCATTCCTCGGGCAGGTCGGCGACGATCTCGCGCTCGCCGTCGCGGGCCAGCGACAGCACCGGCTGGCCCTCGGTCACCACCTGGCCGCGCTCGAAGCGCAGCGCGGTGACCACGCCGGCATAGGGTGCCACCAGCGTGGCGTAGCCCTCGCGATTGCGTGCCAGGTCGAGCTGGCGGCGCGCCTGCTCGAGCCGGGCGGCGGCCGCGTCGGCGCGCGCTTTCTGGCGCTCGTGATCGGCAGCGCCCACCGAGCCATCGGCCAGCAGGCGGTGCAAGCGCGCCTCGTCGGACGCGGCCTGTTGCGCCTCCACCGACGCCGCCTGGACCTGGTCGGCGGCAGCACTCACGGCCAACTGATAGTCGCCAGGATCCAGCCGCGCCAGCGCCTGGCCCGACTTCACGACCTCGCCGACCTCGACCAGCCGGTCCACGACCTTGCCGCCGGTGCGAAAGCCGAGGTCCGTTTCGACACGGGCCCGAACGACGGAGGTGAACGAGCGCGATTGCGAGGCCGCGGCCGTGGTCACCGTGGTCACGAAGACCGGCTTGGTCGGGGCAACAGGGGGAGGGGGCTGGCCGCATGCGGTCAGCAGCACGCCGGCGGCGGCCGTGGCCAGAAGGCACATGGTGAAGAAAGTTCGGGTCACTGGGGTGTCCTCTCGACAACAGAAGTCATGGCGGTCCTGGCCGGCGCGAAGCCGCCGCCCAGTGCCTTGTAGAGCTGCACGTCGGCCAGCACCTGCTGAAGGCGGCTGTCCGACAGGGCGAGTTCGCTGGACAGCACCGATCGCTGCACGTCCAGCAGCACCAGCAGGTCGATCTGTCCTTCGCGCTGCAGCGACTGCGCGCGCTGCAGCGAGTGGCGGCGGTGATCGACCGTGCTGTTCAGCGCAGCGGCTCGCTCGGCCTCCTGCGCGCGCACGAGCAGGCTGTCCTCGACTTCCTGCACGGCGACCAGCACCGCCTTCTGCCAGACCAGCAGCGCCTCGTCGGCCCGCGCCGACTGCGCGCGAATGCCGGCGTCGATACGGCCGGCGTTGAAGACCGGCATGGCAAAGGCCAGCGCGACGTTCGAGAAGTGCACCGGCGCGAGATCGAGTGCGTTCAGCCGCAGGTCCTCGCGGCCGAACAGGGCACTCAGAAAGAGCTTGGGCCAATATTGGGCTCGCGCCTCTGCCCCGCGCAGCGTCTCGGCCGCGACGCGCGACTCGGCAGCGATCAGGTCCGGACGGCGCCGCAGCAATTCGCTGGGTTGGCCGGTGCCGATCTCGCGCGCCGCAGGCCATGCAAAGCCCGCGTTCTCGTCGACGACGCGCACCGATGGGCTGCGGCCGAGCAGCACCGCGAGCCGCGTCTGCGAGATGCCGGCCAGTGTCCGCAACGGGGGCACCTGCGCGTCGAGCGCGTCGGCCTCGGCGCGCGCGCGGTCCAGGTCGAAGGCGCTGGCCTCGCCTTCGCGCTGGCGGCTGGCCACGCGGTTCGCCGTTTCGCGCTGGGCTGCGGCGAGGGCTTGCACGATGCGCAGGCGCTCCTCGGCGCTGCGCAGCACGAAGTACTGCCGCGCCACCTCGCTGGCCACCAGCAGCCGTGCGCCTTCGACACCGGCCGCGGCGGCGGCCGCATCGGCCTGCGCCGCATCGCGCGCCGCCCGCACACCACCGGCAAGGTCGATCTCCCAGGCCACGTCGACGCCGACGCGCAGCGCGCGTGTGTCGGGCATGCCTTGCTTGACGGGTTCGGGCAGCCCGCTGTCGCTGCGCGAGGCGGACGCCTGCACGCCCACCGTGGGCCACAGACGGGAACTCTGCGCATCGCGGCCCGCGCGAGCCTGCGCGACGCGCCGCAGGGCGATCGCGACATCCTGGTTGGCGGTCAAGGCCTCCTCGACCAGTGTTGTCAACGTCGCATCGCCGTAGCCGGCCCACCAGGCGCCATCTGAGGCCTGAGGGGCAGTGGCGGCCGGCGCGTCCTGCGCGAATGCGGTGGGCAGCGGCACCGAAGTCACGGGGGGTTGCACAGGCGGCACTGCGCAGGCCGACAGGATCGCCAGCGCCACGGCCACCGGCACGAGACGCATCGGCCAGGCACCGGAGTTGGGGCCGCGGTTCGCGGAGGGCGTCATGAAAGTTTCCATATAGTGTACTTGCGCGTCCATGAAGTATATAGGCATATAATGGACTGTCAAGTACAGCAAGTAGCCGATGCCACAAACCAAGGACGATGTCGCGCCTCAGCCGCGCCGCGGCCGGCCGCGCGACCCCGAGCGACTGCGACGCATCGTGGAAGCGGCGCGGAGCCACTTCTATGCACACGGCCTGGAGCGGGCCAGCATCAAGGCCATCGCTGCGGACGCCGGGGTCTCGAAGATGACCATCTACAGCCACTTCGCATCGAAGGTAGGGCTGTTCGAGGCGGCGGTTCGCGAACGCACCGATCGCGTGATGGGCGGGCTGACGCGCGTCGACGCGCTGGACCCGAAACAGCCGCAGAAGGCACTCCTGGCTGTCGGAGAGCAGTCCCTCACGCTGGCGCGTGAGGAGGACACCTTGGGTCACTTTCGCTCGTTGTACGGCGCCGCCGGGTCACAGCGCGAGGCATGCCGGGCCTTTCACCGGCAGGGGCCCAACAGGTTGATCGACGACCTGGCGGCCTATCTGCGCCGCGCAGATGCGCAGGGCACGTTGACCATACGGCACCCGCGCCGGGCGGCGGACCTGTTCCTGTCGATGTTCCTGGGTGATGGCCACATCCGCGGTCTGATGATGCTCGATATGCCCGACGCGCGGGAGGACAGGGCGCTGCTGCGTGAAGCGGTGCGGGTTTTCATGGCAGCCTATGCGAAAGCACCTTGACGCAAAGAGGACCGCGGTGAGATGAACTCAGGGGGCCGCCGGCGGGTGCAGTCTTTGCGAGCTGGCGATGCTGGGGGAGATCGGTTGCGATGGTGTGAACGAGCAGATCGGTGCATTGAAGGACCGACGCGGCCAGGCCGATAGAGGCGACAAGTCCTTCATTCACGCGGAAGCGTTTCCACTTGGCCTTTCGACAGGCTCAGGGCTTGGGTCATGTAGCCGCGCCACAGACGCTGGGTGAACAGGCTGACGAGCGGCTTCAGCAGCTTGAAGCGGCTGACGAACTCGTACTGCCAGCGAACGGCGGTGGTCTTGCCGCCCGCAGCGCTCTCAAACCACCACTGGCCGCGTGCTTCGCTGGCCAGGTATTTCAGGACACCCGTGAAGCCGGTGATCCGGTACGTGAACCCGTTCGGGAAGTCGTATCCCGTCAGCGCTTCGGTGGCGGAGCTGCCGTCGGAAAAGACCACAGTACGGCTGCGTCCGGCGGCATCCCATGGTCCGGTCGCATCGAGCGTCTTGGAAACGGAGGGCAGGGGGCCATAGCCCGTGAAGATCGACGTCAGGTCGATCGGGACGATGTGGCCGAACGCGGCTGCCTTTTCTGCGTTGATCGTCGTGTGCACGGTGGCTGCGGTGGAACTCATGTCGATCTCCAGGTGGGTTGGTGTGGAAGCAAATTTATCCGTCCAGCCGGTGCGCCACAATACGGTGCAATCGGCACGGGGTGTGCTGAAACCAGAACAATCTCATGGCGCCTCTTGAAGATCTGGCAGCCTTTGCGGCCGTCGTGCAGCACCGTGGTTTCCGGGGGGCCGCCGCGGCGCATGGCACGAGTGCGTCTCGCCTTTCCGAGGCCGTTCGGCGGCTGGAGGACAAGCTCGGCGTCAGGCTGTTGCACCGCACCACTCGCAGCGTCACGCCCACCGAGACAGGCGCTCGGCTGTTCGACAGGCTCAGGCCGGCGCTGCAGGACATCGGCGGCGCGCTGGACGCCGTCAACGAGACGAAGGACAAGCCGGCTGGACGGCTACGCCTGAACGTGCCAGTCGCTGCTGCACGACTGGTGCTCCCGGCCATCGTGCCCGCCTTTATGCAGGCCTACCCCGACATCGAGCTGGAAGTGATCGCAGACGACCGCCTGGTCAACGTCTTGTCCGAAGGCTTCGATGCCGGCATCCGTTATGGAGAACGCCTCGAGCAAGACATGGTCGCTGTTCCCATCGGGCCGCGCACGCAGCGCTTCGCGGTAGGTGCCTCCAAGACGTACCTCAAGGAGCACGGCCGCCCCAAGCATCCCCGAGACGTGCTGGCACACACCTGTTTTCGCGGCAAGTTTGCGGGTGGCATGCCGCTGACCTGGGATTTCGCGCGAGATGGCGAGTCGATCAGCGTCGACGTCAAGGGCCCTCTTGTCGTCGGGCTGGGTAACGCCGTCGAGTTGGCAGTCGATGCTGCGGTGAAAGGCGTGGGGCTTGTCTACCTCTTCGAAGACTGGCTACAGCCGTACTTCGATCGCGGAGAGCTCGAGCCTGTGCTCAAGACATGGTGGCCCAGCTTTTCCGGCCCTTACCTGTACTTCGCGGGACGGCGCCAGTTGCCAGGTCCGCTGCGCGCATTCGTCGATTTCCTGAAAAGTGCCCAGGCCGACACTGCACAGCGCCCTTGAACGGCGAAGCGTGCAGCCTGCTGGCATCGCTCGGACTCGCCGAACGGCGTCAGTGCCGGACCTCGCCGGCGAGGCTTTCCCTGGCATAGCGTCCCGGCGGAACGCCAACTTGCCTCGTGAACGCCACGCCGAACGTGCTCACCGAACTGTAGCCAACACGCTCCGCGATTTCTGCCATTGCCCATTCATCGGCGCGAAGCATCTGCTTTGCAAGTGCCATCCGCCAAGCCAGCAGGTATTCCATGGGCGTGACACCGATGGCGCTGCTGAAGCGTTCAAAGAAGGCCGATCGTGACATCGCCGCCTCTTGCGCCAGGTCTGCCACGGTCCACGGCTTGGCGGGTTGCTCGTGCATGCTCCGCAGCGCCCGCGCGAGCTTCACGTCTGACAGACCCAGTACCAGGCCGGGTGAAGCAGCGGTGCTGTCTGACGAACGCAGGGCTTCGATCAGCAGTACTTCGAGCAAGCGGGAAAGCACGATGTCGCGCGCAGGCCGATCGGCACGGGATTCATCGCTGAGCAGTTGAACCAGCGTCGACAGGCGCCTTTCACGACGCACGAGCAACCATTTGGGAAGCAGAGAGACGAGCAGGGCCGCATCAGGTGACCCGAATTCGCAGTTGCCCACGAGAAGGCGGGCATCCACAGTCCCGTTCGGGTCGCCGACTCGCGCGCCACCCGGCATAGCCTGGATGGGCGTCGCAACGTCCTCATCGTCGGCGGGCGGCGGACGATCCAGGCTGGATGTCGCGAAGCCACGCGCCGCGGGGATCAGCGCGAAATCGCCTTCGTTCAAGGTCATGGTCTCACGCTGGGTTGCGCCATCGACGGTGAGATTGCAGTTGCCCTCCAGTACGACCAGGTAGAACGGCCTGCCCATTTCGGTACGTCGCACTGCCCAGGGGGCGG
>Ga0307516_10009418_pt1 | contig 10891 bp, 9 predicted proteins | sample 19_EM_MG_FD_203310 | JGI IMG/M metagenome (GOLD analysis project Ga0307516, IMG submission 203310) | Populus trichocarpa ectomycorrhiza microbial communities from riparian zone in the Pacific Northwest, United States - 19_EM | ecosystem: Host-associated > Plants > Roots > Unclassified | place...
GCAAGGTACTGGTGCGCACCACAGACGCGGCCAGCGACCTGACCGTGGCCAATACCGTGAGTGCGGGCAGCGCCGCCAGCGATGCACTGGTTCTGGCAGCCGGCCGCAACTTCATCAACAGCAGCGGCAACGCCACGCCACTGACGACAGGCAGTGGCGGGCGCTATTTGGTGTATTCAACCGACCCGGCGGCCAACACTTTTGGCAGCATGACTTCACCCGGCAACGCCTTCAACCGCAGTTACGCCGCCAATGGGCCCGCCGATGCTTCGATGACTTCCATCGCTGGTAACCGCTTCGTCTATAGCGTCCAGCCGACGATCAACGTCAGCGGGGACAACAAAACCAAGTTCTACAGCGGCGCCGACCCTGCGCTCACTTACACGGTTGCCAGCGGCCTGGTGGCGGGCGACACGGCCGCCACTGCGCTTTCGGGTGCACTCTCGGCGCCGACGGGCGCGGCCACAACGGGTACGACCTACGCGATCACGCAGGGCACGCTGGCGTCGGCGTTGGGCTACAACGTCGTCTACACCGACGGCACCTTGAGCATGATGGCCGCGGGAAGCGGCGCAACGGCCACACAGACGACGGTCAACAGCGCGAACAGGCTGACGGGCTCGGACGGCTTTGGCAGCGCCCTGCAGGCCCTCGCCGCAGTCGGCTCGGGTGGCGGCGGGGCAGGCGGGGCGGGAGGTGCAGGTAGTGCAGCTGGTGCAGGCGACGCCGCCGCCCTGGCCGCAGCGGGTGACAGCTTCGAAGAGTAACGGTTCGGGAAAAAGGGCAGCAGCAGGTCAGGCGTCACGTATCCCGGATCTCCGGGGTGACAAAAGAGGGCGCTCCGGATGTCATTGCGGCCTTGAGCCGCAATCCACGTCCTGCCTGACGAGCAAGATGCGACTTGAAAAAGCTATCAATTTAGTAGCATTTGAAGCGCGAAGCATAAGGGCCCGGAGCCAATTTGACTCTGAATTTTGGCGCCGTGGCGGTAGCGCGGCTCAACCGCCCTGGGTGCCCCGATGCGCCCAGCCAGTCGTGTGTTTTTCGATGTAGCTAAACAGCTCGTACATGATCATCGCCATCGCACCGATCACGACCAGCCCCGCAAACGCAAGCGCCATACGCTGCTGCGATCCTGCGCTCAGCATCAGGTAGCCGATGCCGGAGTCACCGGCCGTCATCTCGGCCAGCACGGTGCCGACAAACGCCAGCGTGATCGCGATCTTGAGCGAGCCATAGAAGTAGGGCATGGAGCGCGGCAGGCCGACCTTGACCAGCACGTCCCAGCGCTTGGCGCCCAGCACACGCAACACGTCTTCCAGCTCGGGTTCCAGTGTCGCCAGGCCGGTGGCCATGTTGACGGTGATGGGGAAGAAGGAAATCAGGAAGGCCGTCAGGATGCCGGGGCCGACGCCGATGCCGAACCAGACGATCAGGATGGGCACAATCGCCGCCTTGGGCACGGCGTTGAAGGCCACCAGCAGCGGATACACCGCAGCGTAGGCCAGGCGCGAAGAGCCGACCAGAAAGCCCAGCATCACGCCGACCACGATGGACAGGCCGAACCCCACCATGGTGACCCAGAAGGTTTTCCATGCGGCCTGGGCGATGGGCCCGGCAAATTCGGCCATGGACTGGGCGATCGCCAGCGGCGCGGGAAAGATGTATTCGGCGATGTCAAACACCATCACCACAAGTTGCCACAAGGCAATGATGGCCAGCAGCAGCACAAAGGGAGACCAGCGCTCGATCTGTTTATTTGTCATGGCTGGGAGCCTTCCGTGGCTGGGTTGATGACAGGGCTGCGGATGGCGCCGATATGGCTGCGCAGCTCGTGCACGATGTCGCCGAAAGCCTGGGTGTAGGTGACCTCCAGGTCGCGCGGCCGCGGCAGGTCGATTTCCTTCCTGACCACGAAGCGCCCCGGGCTTTTGCTCATCACATACACGGTGTCGGCAAGGAAAACCGATTCGCGCAGGTCGTGGGTGACCAGGATGACGTTGAAGCGCTGCTCGGTCCACAGGTCGCGCAGGATGCACCACAACTCCTCGCGCGTGAAGGCGTCGAGCGCGCCGAAAGGCTCGTCGAGCAGCAGCATCTTGGGTTCGTGGATCAGCGCGCGGCAAATGCTCACGCGCTGCTGCATGCCACCCGACAGCTGCCAGGGAAACTTGTCTTCATAACCACCCAGGCCCACCTTCTGCAGCAGCTTGCGCGCGCGCTCCACGAACTCCTTGCGACGGGACTTGAACTGGCTGCGGAAGGGCTCGACGATCTCCAGGGGCAGCAGCACGTTGTCCACCGTGGTCCGCCACGGCAGCAAGGAGGGCGCCTGAAAGGCCATGCCGGAGATTTTCAGGGGGCCGGTGACGGGCTGGCCGTCGATCAGGATGCGGCCTTTGGACGGCATCTTCAGTCCGGTGGTCAGCTTCATGAAGGTCGATTTGCCGCAGCCCGAGGGCCCGACGATGGCAATGAATTCGCCCTCGCGCACTTTCAGGTCAATGGCTTCGACCGCAAAGTGGTTTTGCGCGAGCAGTTCGTCGTTGTAGGCCAGCCAGACGTCCTGGAAATCAACGAAATGGGCGTCTTGGTTGTCGTGCATGGTGCTTGTTGCAGTTTGTTGTTCAGTCAAGACAACGGCCAGCATTCCGGGAGAAAGGCTGGCCGTGTGATGCTTGCCGCCGCTGGCGGGGCCGGCAAGGTTCAGCTTACTTTTTCGGCAGGATGTTCAGTTCTGCGGTGGTCGGCAGGAAAGAACCATTCCAGACCGCGGTCGGGTTCACGCGCGTCTTGGTGTTGAAGGCATCCGATACCTGCGAGGCCATCAGCGAGAGGCGGGGTCCGCGGACCTGGCCAAAACCTTCGGCGCGCGCGTCCGGGCTGTTCACGACAGTGTCGATGGCCATTTGCAGGCGGCGTGTTTCCAGCGCGGTGTTGATGATGCCGTCGCGTGCCTTGACGTCTTCGATCGATGCTGCCGGCTTGGCGATCACATCCTTGACGCCTTTGGTGAAGGCCAGCAGAAAGGCCTTGATGGCGGCCGGGTTCTCCCGGATCATTTTTGGCGAGGCGATGATGACGTTACCGTACAGCTTCACGCCGTTGTCGGCATACGGCAGCACCACCACGTCCTCCGCTTTCACACCGCGTGCTTCGAGGTTGAGCAGCGAGGTGAAGGTGAAGCCGGTGATGGCGTCCACGTCGCCGCGGGCCAGCATGGTTTCGCGCAGCGGCGGGTCCATGGCAGTCCACTGCACACCCGTGATGTTGTTGGCCTTGGAAAAAATCGGGAAGGCGCGGCGGCCGGCGTCAAACACCGGGGCGCCGAGTTTCTTGTTGTTCAGGTCGGCCACGGCCTTGATGCCGGATTTTTTCAGCGCCATCACCGAGGCCGGCGTGTTGTTGTAGACCATCATCACGGCGACCGGCTTGTTGGCGGCGTCGGGGTTGTTGGCATGGAATTCCATCAGGGCGGCCAGGTCGGCAAACCCCATGTCGTAACTGCCCGAGGCAACCCGGGTGACGGTGCCGCCTGAGCCGTTACCGGCGTCGATGGTCACGTCGAGCTTGGCATCCTTGAAGTAACCCTTGGCGGCCGGCGTGACGAACAGCGCCGCCGGGCCTTCAAAACGCCAGTCCAGCTGGAACTTGATCGGGGTGTTCTGCGCAAAGGCGCTGGTGCAGACGGCCGTGGTCACCGCCAGCGCGGCCAGGGTCCTGATGAAAACTCGTTTGGTCATGAAAACTCCAGATAGAAAGGATGTTCAGGCTAAGCAAAAACAATGCCCGGGACATTTTGTATACAGGCTTGCAAACCATATTCTCGATCAAGTTCGCCCCTCGTGGCGCATCGGACGGCTCCGTGAATACCCCCGAAAACCCGGTGTGAGTCTGTTGCGGGGCGGTTTGGTGCCGGCTAATTCACCAATTGGTTACACTGGCCGCCAGCCTTCCAAAGGCGTCAAAAAGGAGACAAGGGTGAGCCTGCCTGACCGTTTCGAGGATATTCATCATCTTGAGGAGGTGATGTCGCAGCCTTCCGCAGCGCTGGTGGACGCGCTGGCCGGGGTCGACGGTGACATCATGGTGCTGGGCGTGGGCGGAAAGATGGGGCCGACCCTGGCGCGCATGGCCAAACGCGCTGCGCCCGGCAAACGCGTGATCGGCGTGGCGCGGTTTTCCGAGGCAGGCCTGCGCGAGAGCCTGGAATCCCATGGCGTCGAATGCATGGCGGCCGACCTGCTGTCACGCGATGCGGTCCAGGCCCTCCCTGAGGTGCGCAACATTGTTTTCATGGCAGGACGCAAGTTCGGCTCGGAGGGCAGCGAGTGGCTGACCTGGGCCATGAATGCGCATGTACCGGCGTTGGTGGCAGAACGATTTCGCGATTCTCGCAACGTGGTGTTTTCCACCGCCTGCGTCTACCCTTTCACAGGCATCCACACCGGTGGTGCGCGCGAAGACGTGGCGCCCACACCGCCGGGCGAGTACGCCAATTCCTGCGTGGCGCGGGAGCGCATGTTCCAGCACTTTTCCCACCAGCACCAGACGCCGGGCAGGTTGATCCGGCTGTCCTACGCCATTGACATGCGTTATGGGGTGCTTCACGACCTGGCACAAAAAATCCTGGCGGGGCAGGAGATCGATCTGGCCATGGGCCATGCCAACATCATCTGGCAGGGCGAAGCCAATGACTGGTCCCTGCGCGCGCTGGCGCATTGCGACACGCCGACATCGGCGCTGAATTTGAGCGGGCCGGTCATCAGCATCCGTGAGGCGGCGCTGGGCCTGGGTCGCAGGTTGGCCAAAGAACCCCGGCTGACCGGCAGGGAAGCCGACACCGCCTGGCTGGTCAATTGCGAGCAGGCCTTCCGCTTGTTTGGCCAGCCGCAAGTGAGCCTGGACCAGATGCTCGACTGGACCGCCGACTGGGCCGCCCGCCGCATGGACAGCCTGGGCAAACCCACCCACTTCGAAGCGCGCGACGGCAAATACTGAACACTGCCTGCCAAATCACCGACACCTGAAGGACCTTGCCGTGCACTGGACAGACATTCCCGCTGAATCCCTGGATGTATTGCGCCGGGGCGCAGTCATCCCCGCTCACCTGCTGGCGCTCGACGCTGACCGCAAGCTGGACCTTCGCCGGCAACGCGCGCTGGCGCGTTACTACCTGGACGCTGGCGCCGGCGGCCTGGCGGTGGGCGTGCATTCGACCCAGTTTGCGATTCGCGAGGTCGGGCTGTACGAACCCGTGCTGAAGCTGGCAATGCAGACCGCCCATGACTGGGCCCCGCTGGGCGGCAAGCGGGCACTGTTTATGACGGCCGGCCTGGCCGGTAAAACCGCGCAGGCCGTGCGGGAGGCCGGCGTCGCGCGCGGACTGGGTTACCAGGCCGGCCTGCTGAGCCTGGCTGCCATGAAGGGCGCCAGCGAGGACGAACTGATCGCCCATTGCGAAGCGGTGGCCGATGTAATACCTCTGGTGGGTTTTTATTTGCAGCCTGCGGTGGGCGGCCTGCACCTGCCGGCCAGCTTCTGGCAGCGCTTTGCGGCGATCGAGAACGTGGTGGCCATCAAGATGGCGCCCTTCAACCGTTACCGCACGCTGGACGTGTTGCGTGGCGTGATCAACGCGGGCGCGGAAGACCGCGTCACGCTGTACACCGGCAACGATGACCATATCGTGCTTGACCTGCTGGCCCCCTTCACGCTGATGCGCGGCGCAACGCCGGTGACGGTGCGCATCAAGGGCGGGCTGCTCGGTCACTGGAGCGTCTGGACGCAACGCGCGGTGGAATTGCTGGCGCGGGTGCATGCCGAGGTGGCCGCAGGAACGGTCAGCCCTGAGCTGCTGGCGCTGGACGCGCAGGTGACGGACTGCAACAGCGCGCTCTTCGACGTGGCGAATGATTTTCACGGCTGCATCGCCGGTTGCCACGAGATCCTGCGCCGGCAGGGGCTGCTGCAGGGCATCTGGTGCCTGGATAAAAAGGAAGGCCTGAGTCCCGGTCAGGCCGACGAGCTGACACGTGTTCATGCGGCCTACCCGGCACTCAACGACGACGCCTTTGTGGCAGCCAACCGCGAGCGTTGGCTGGCCTAGGGCTTACCGCGTTGACAGCCCCGGATGAAGTTAATAAAGTGTCTGTTAATTAACCGTTTGGGTAATTAAATTCACCACTCATCACTCACACCGGAGACAGCATGGACAAGCGCTTTTTTATCAAGGGGTTCTCTCTCGCCGCGTTGGCGCTGGCCATCGCAGCGCCTGCTGCCGCCCAGTGGAAACCCACGAAGCCGATCAACCTGATCGTGCCTTGGGCGGCCGGTGGCTCGACCGACCAGGTGACGCGCGTCACGGCGGCAGAGCTCGAAAAAGTGCTGGGCCAGAAGATCGTGGTGGTGAACCAGCCCGGCGCTTCCGGCTCCATTGGCACCAAGAGTGCATGGGATGCCCCCAAGGACGGCTACACCTGGACCGCGGGGGCTGCGCAGGACCTGGGCGCCTACCAGACGCTGGGCATGCTGGACGTGCCCGCCAAAGACTGGCATGTGTTTCTTACCGTCGCCAATGTGCCGGTGGTCGGCGTCAACGCCGGTAAATCCTGGCAGACCATGCCCCAGTTGCTGGCCGAGATGAAAGCCAAACCCGGTGAAGTGAAGGTGGCCACGGCCGGCGTCACCTCCGGCGGCCACAACGCGATGGAGCTGATCGCGCGTGCGGCCGACGTGAAGTACCGCCATGTCACTTATGACGGCGGCAACCCGGCGGCGGTCTCTACGGTGTCGGGAGAAACCGACCTGACCACACAGCTGGCGGTCGAACAGGCGGACTTCATTCGCGGCAAGCGCATCCGCCCGCTGGCGGCCGTGAGCGACAAGCCGCTGGAGCTGGAAGGTTTTGGCGTGATTCCGCCCATCACCCAGTTTGTTCCCGGCATCAAGGTGCCGACCAACTATTTCGGCATCTTCCTGCCCAAGGGCGTGCCGCCTGAAGTGGTGGCCACGCTGCAGGCCATCTGGGCGGACAACATCAGCAAGAACGAAGCGCTGAAAAAATACGCCACCTCGCGCGGCGCGCTGTTCGCGCCGGTCGCCGGTGATGCCGCGCTGACGGCTGCCATGCCGGCCATCGCGGCCAATGCCTGGCTGATGCAGGACACGGGCAAGGCCAAGGTCTCGCCCGACAAGGTCGGCATCGCGCGCCCCTGATTTTTTCTCCGCCACCGCGCCCGCCATCACCTCGCCTGAGCGGCGCAGTGATGGCTGGGTGCATTTGCTGAAGACTGTATGGACACTGAAACAGAACAACTGCCAAGCCCGCGATCCGACCTGATTTCAGGCGGCGTCTGGGTGGTGATCGGGGTGGCCATCAGCGTCGGCTCCTGGCGCATGGACCGGCTCGCCAACCAGGGTGTGCCGGGCTTTGCGGCCCCCGGCCTCGTGCCCGGCGTGCTTGGTGTCCTGATTGTGTTGAGTGCGCTGCTGATCGTTTTCAGGTCCATCAACCGTGGCGCGCTGACGCCGCCAGGCAGCGGCAGCACCGGGCAGGCGACCTTCGGGCGCGCAGCGCTCACGCTGGTCCTGTGCCTGGGTTTTGCCGGCGGACTGGTGGGTCACGGCCTGCCGTTCTGGCTGGCGGCTTCCACTTATCTTTTTCTCCACATCTTCCTGCTGCAGCTGCCGGAACGCCGCGCGGCGGGCCAGGTGCGGCGCGGGCTCGCGGTTGCTGCGGTCATCGGCCTGGGCGCCGGCACAACGATTGCACTGATGTTTCAATACCTCTTTCTTGTACGGTTGCCCTGATGTTTGAAGGACTCTACGCACTCGGGCGTTCGCTTCAGACTTTCTTCACCTTCTGGCCGCTGTTCTACGCGCTGGCGGCCACGCTCGCCGGCATCATGGTGGGCTGCATGCCCGGCCTGTCGGCCACCCTGGCGATCGCGCTGCTCACCACGCTGACCATCAAGATGCCGCCCAACGACGCCATCCTGATCCTGATCTGCGCCTATGTCGGGGCCATCTACGGCGGCAGCCGGACGGCGATCCTCCTGAACATCCCGGGCACGGCCGCCAACGCCGCCGCATGCCTGGACGGCTACCAGCTCGCCCTGAAGGGGCAGGCCGGACGGGCGATGGGCATCGCGACGACAGGCTCGGTGGCGGGTTCGCTGTTCGGCATCCTGTGCCTGGCGCTGCTGACCCCCACCCTGGGCGAGGTGGCCCTGTCATTTGGCGCCTATGAGTTTTTCTGGCTGGCGATGTTCGGCGTCATGATGTCCGGCTCGATTGCCGGCAGCGACCCGGTCAAGGGCTGGCTGATGGGTTTCGCCGGCCTGTTTCTCACGCTGATCGGGCAGGACGGGATGCATGCGCATGACCGCTTTACCTTTGGGTACGGCGAACTCTCGGGCGGACTGTCGTTGATCCCCGCGCTGATAGGCGCGTTCGGGTTTTCAGAAATCCTGACCGTGCTGTCGGAGCCGGAAAAAAAGGGAATCGTCAACAGCGTGGACTCCGTGATGCCGCGGCTCCGCGACGTGCTGAAGTACTGGAAAACCATTTTGCGTTCCGGCGTGATCGGCGTGTACATCGGTATCCTGCCTGGCGTGGGCGAGGACATGGCGGCCTGGTCTTCCTACGCGGCGGCGCGCCGGGCCAGCAAGGAAAAGGAGCTGTTCGGCAAAGGCTCCATCGAAGGCCTGATCGCGGCTGAAACCGGCGACAACGCGTCGATCCCCGGGGGCATCATTCCGGCGCTGGCGCTGGCCATCCCCGGCTCGGCGCCGTCCGCTGTGCTGATGGCCGCGATGATCATCCACGGCGTGCAGCCTGGCCCGATGTTGATGGTGAACCAGCCCCAGTTTGTTTACGACGTAGTGGCGATGACCTTGCTTGCCACACTGGGCATGCTGTTTTTCGGCCTGTTCCTGGTCAAGCCGCTGCTCGCAGTGATCCGCATTCCGCGTGCCATCATCATGCCGGTGATCATGGTGCTGTGTACGGTGGGCTCCTTCGCCATTGCCTCGCGGCTGTTCGACGTGTACATCATGCTGTTCATCGGTGTGGGCGCCTTTTTGCTGCGCCGGCTGAATTACCCGATCCCGCCGTTTGTGCTGGGCATTGTGCTGGGGGACATTCTCGACAAGAGCCTGCGCCGCGGCCTGACACTGAGCGACGGGGACCTGACGCCTTTCTTCACGCGGCCCATTTGCGCGCTGCTGGCCGCCGTGACGGTGTTCACCATGCTGATGTATGTGCCGGCCTTCAATCGCGCGGTGAAAAGCGGGCAGGCCCGGGTGTGGGCACTCTTCACCGCCAGGGGCAGGCGATGAAATTTGCACTCTGTAACGAGGTTCTGCAACCCCGGCCCTTTGCCGAGCAATGCCAGGTGGCCGCGGCGCTGGGCTACGACGGGCTGGAGGTGGCCCCGTTCACCCTGGCAGAGAACCCCATGGACATCACCGACGCGCAGGCTGCCAGCTTCGGCCGGGTGGCGGCCGATCACGGCCTGCGAATTTTTGGTCTGCACTGGTTGCTGGTGGCGCCCGCGGGCTTGTCCATCGTCAGTGCCGATGCAGCCCTGCGTCACAAGACCACGGCGGTGATGCAACGCATGGTGGAGTTGTGCCGTCTGATGGGCGGCGACTACCTGGTGCATGGATCGCCGAAACAGCGGTCGGTGCCCCAGGGCGAGACACTCGCCACTGCCCTCAGCCGGGCGCGCGACTGCCTGGAAAAAGCCGCGCAGCATGCCGCGCAATGCGGCGTGGTGTACTGCATCGAACCGCTGTCCACGAAGGAGACCGATGTGCTCAACACGGTGGCCGAGGCGGCGCAGCTGGTGGACGAGATCGCCTCGCGCGCTTTCAAGACCATGATTGACTGCAGCGCCGCGGGCCAGACCGAAACCCAGCCGGTGGCGGAGCTGATGGCGCGGTGGATGCCCACCGGGCACATCGCCCACGTTCAGGTCAATGATCCCAACCGGCGTGCGCCGGGCCAGGGCGAGATGCGCTTCGCTCGCATCATGAAAACCCTGTTGCGCATGCAGGCCGCGGGCCATTACAGGGGCATTGTTGCGATGGAGCCGTTCGACTATGTGCCTGACGGCATGGGCTCGGCAGCACATGCCATTGCCTATCTCAAGGGCATTCTGGAAGTGCTGACCAACCATGATTGACGCGTCCCGGTTCACCCTGCGTGAGATCGAACTGTTCGAGCGGCCGGTGGCGCTGCGCCTGCCTTTTCGTTTTGGCGTGGTTACGCTGACAGAGTGCCCGCAGGCGTTTGCCCGGGTGCGCATCGAACTGGCCGACGGCAGCAGCGCCTGGGGCGCGGCCGCCGAACTGATGGCGCCCAAGTGGTTCGACAAAAACCTGGACCTCAGCAACGAGGACAACTTCGACCAGTTGCGCCAGGTGTTGCGGCTGGCCCGCCAGGCCTACCTGGGCGAACGTTCTCCTGCCACCGCCTTCGGGCACTTTGCGCGCAACCACGATGCGCATCTGGCGGCCGCCACAGCGCAGGGCTACAACCCGCTGCTCGCCAGTTATGGCCCGGCGCTGCTGGACCGGGCTGTGCTGGACGCCCTGTGCCGGGTCAAGGGCACCTCGTTTTATGTGGCCATGGGCGCCAATCTTGCGGGGATCGGGGAAGGGCGGGCCGAGTTCTCGGGCCTGGAGATCGATGACTTCCTGTCGGGCCTGACGCCAGCGGCCGGAATCGAGGCGCGCCATACGGTGGGCCTGGTGGATGCGATCACTGCGGGTGAACTGACCCACCGCGTGGGTGACGGTTTGCCCGAAAGCCTGGAGGAGGTCGTGCAGTTTTACGGCCACCGCTATTTCAAGCTCAAGGTGGGCGGCAACATTGCCGCAGACCT
>Ga0307516_10009421_pt1 | contig 10888 bp, 8 predicted proteins | sample 19_EM_MG_FD_203310 | JGI IMG/M metagenome (GOLD analysis project Ga0307516, IMG submission 203310) | Populus trichocarpa ectomycorrhiza microbial communities from riparian zone in the Pacific Northwest, United States - 19_EM | ecosystem: Host-associated > Plants > Roots > Unclassified | place...
TGCAATGTGGAACGGAGAGCTGGAGATTTCCAATGAAATCATTGAAGGTTTGTCGCTCACTTGACCGCCGATGCGATGACACCGCCCGAGGACATTTGTGACGCAAGAACCGTGCGCGGATGGATCCCGGCAATCAGAAGCCGGTTGAGCGGAATGACGTATCGCGTAGAAGTGGGCCCGTTGGTCGATGGCGACATCGTGGCGGCGTACTGGCGTGTCGCCGGAACGTTGGCGGCTCCTGATTGAGCAAAGAACCGTGTGATTACACGTGCGACAAGGCCGACATCCATGCGTATGTGTTGGTGATTGCAGAATATCAACCGCGCGCTTTGTCGGCGGCTCCGCCGCGCCGATAATCGCATTGCCGAGCTAGCCACGCGTACCAGCGATAAGCACCGGCATGCGAAATCATACGGGCCCGTCAAACATAAACGCTGGTTTATCGTTTAAGCCAAGGTGCCTTCGGACTGATGATAGTTGGGTAATTCCCTCATCAGGCGGGCAACGTGTGAGTAGCGACAGCATACGATTAGGAGTCGTCACCGATTCCGCGCTATCCATGTATCAACCTGGAATGTCGCCATGGCGCCGGCGAGGTTCACGGCAAGCTGCGCATGACGGGCGGAGGGCCGAACAGGCTTTCCGCCCTGACCGTGCTCATCACCGATCTTGTTCCGTAACGAGCCGCGGCCTTCCACGACGCTGGTGGCGCCGCCGAGAATCCTTTTAAAGACATCCATCGAACTCCTGCAACACATCGGAGGCGACGGTCGCGTGCACGGAGGTGCGAGTTAGCGCGTACGTACGCCGCGACCTTCCTGATGGTGTTCGCCTGCGTCGGCGCGCCCTTGTCGCTGCCGTCCACCACACGCATCAGCTCGACCGCGCCGGACTTCTCGATGATGAAGGGGCCGTCGAAATCATCTCGTCCCCACAACCGCTGCACACGGGCGAGGGCGGCCGCATTGGTCGGGAACGCTTCCCGTTTGAGCGTCGCCATACGCCGCGGTCGATACGGGTCAATGGACATGGGGCCGTCCGCGTAGATCAGCGTTAGGGGCCCGATGTCGGGCATTTCCTTTTTCAGTCTGCCTTCCCATACCGTGCAGGCTCCTTCGATCGTTGACGGGAGCGGCGTGGCGCCGGTCTCCCAGTTCTGGATGGTGTTGCGGCTCGGGAAGCCGGATGAGATGAAATCCGTCCGGGCACGCGCCCACGGCCACACCAAGGCGGGCAATTCGTCGTCCATGTGAAGGCGCTGTCAGCAATCCCTATGACGGTCACACACTGGCAACCGTGATCTCGGACATGGAGGTGGTCGGCAACACCCTCAGGCGCATCCTCACCGACATACCGCGGCCACAACGCGCCGCAGGAATACAAGTTCAGGGTCTTCATCTCCGGCCAAAAATGGGCGTGACACTCCGGATCAAACGCCAGTTGCGCCGCAGATCCGCCGTCGAACCCGTGATCGGCCATCTCAAAGCCGAACACCGCATGAGCCGCAAAACGCCGTCCCCGCCGCCGTCGGCTACAACTTCCGCCGCCTGATCCGCTGGCTCAGTACCTTGTGGCGTCTAATCCTCAGCACTCTCCTCGCTACAGCGTCAATCCGTCGGAGTCTGAGCGCAACGTTCTTCACGGACGACGATCTAACTCCTTCTACGACGGGGGCTGTTTGGCGGCCGCCGATCCTCTTCCCTAAGAACTCTCATCATGGCGAGCGCTTCGCTCAGTCGCGAGGTTACCACATCAAGCTTTTTGGAAAACGCTTCTCGCGTCATGGCATCTGACGTGATGCCCTTGGACTCTGCCGAGGCGCCCCGGATGGCAGTTGTTATCATCGGATAAACTTCTACCTCAATACGGGGTCTGTACATCAGATGTTGAAACAATCGCGTCTTCGCCGTCATCAAGATGTCGAGCTCAGCTAATGATATATCGGCACTAGACGGCTCCCAAAGCATCTCCCTTTTCGAGAGCTCCCTCGCGATGCGCCAACCACTTCCAAATCCGAGCGACAACGCATCGAACGTTGGGGCAACTGCTTGAAGTGCGCCAAGCCATAACCATGACGCTGGGACGTTCCGTGCGTGATCTCGAATCAGCGCCAATTGTTGTTCCAGGCCCGGCCTGCAGATGAACGCTGAAAAAGCGAGCGCGAAGGCAGCCTCTTGTGGTGACCTGACGGAATCGGTGGCTGTCAATCGTGGAGCAACCGAATCGAAAAATCGAACTCGCTGCTCCGCTGTAGCGTCCTGGAGTTGCGCCACCTCTGAGCCGCCAAATAGATCGCCCGAGGAATCGAATATCTCGCGTGCGACGTCAAAATGGTTTCTTCCCGCCTTCAATTGGTCGAACCAAAAGCGGACACGAGCCGAGCCACTTCCATTTATGGCTCCGACACCGATCAAAGCAGAGGCGACTTCCTCGATCGCTTGTGTGAAGTCTCGAACCGAGAGTCTATCGAGGTCGCGAGGAAGACGTCGATATCCCTCGGCAATATCAGCTATCGCTTGCGGCGGATAGCCAAGCAACCAACCACGGATTAGAGCGTAGGAGAGGGCGATATTTGGACGAACTCCGAAGGCACTTTCTAATTCCCTAGTCTCACTTTGAGCGACAATTTCACATAAGACGAGACTAGCGGCGCCGGATGCGATCTTCCAAAAGTCTTGTGTTCTCTCAGGGCGGACCACCGCCCTGAATTGCTCTGTCGTGAGCGTGCGGCATATCCCGCTCAGCGGTCCCAAGTCACGCAAATACGAAGCGCTCCACGCAAATAAATCATGCAGCCATTGTTGATTTGCAATGATCGCTTGCGGGAAGGGAGATAGTGACGCCTGGTCTTCGCCAGACCAGATCCCTATAATGTTCCTGCCGAGCTCCTCAGTGTTTATCGCCAGCAGATCATCGCGACTTGGACGCAACCCACGTCGACCATCAAGCAGTTCCAAAAGCTGCTCGCGGCGGAAGGTTGCCGACCAAAGACTACGGTCAACGACGTCCAAATGCGGCTCCTATTCCCGGTCGATTGTGAGGCATGGTCCGGAATTCTTGCACAGCAGAGTCCAGATAAGGGGGCATATGCCCGTCATGATATATCGATAGCGCAGTCTTCGCTCGGGTTACAGCCGTATACGCCAGCCTTTTCTGACTGGCACCCGCGCTGGTGACGGTCTCGGCCGCTGCGAAATGAAGAGCCCGGAACTCTAGCCCTTTAGCCCCGTGGACGGTGGACAGCCAGACCGGCTTCGTTGCATCGATCCGCTGATACCTAGCTTCCCGGTCCTGCACACACAGCTGGGCGCCCAGACCTAGACGCTCAAGAACCCCTGCGACGATTCGGACTTCCCCGATGCGCGGGCAGATGACACCCAAGAACCCTTCTGGATAGGTCCGGCGTTGAAGAAGAAGCCTTTGGGCTATTTCCTCTGCTTGACGTTCTACGGCGCCCTTGAAGACATCGACGCTGGACCTCAAAGCGGGGGAATTATAGTTGCACGTGGGAAGAATGGGCTCATACCCTGCAGAAAACGTCCGTCCGATTGCGTCTGCGACTTTACAGATTTCGGGTCCATTTCGGTAATGAAATCTCAATGGCAATACCCGATCCACGACGCCCTCAAGCGTATCCATGGAAGACTCGCCCGCATAGATGCGCTGACGGCTATCCGCCACCATAAACAAGTCGTGCGTCATGCGCCGGAAGAGCTCTATTTCACGCGGAGAAAAGTCCTGCGCCTCGTCGATCAATAGCACGTCGTACGGTGGACTGGTCCAAGTCGGCGCCAATATGGACTCAGCGAGTTCGATTCTTCGCGTTCGGTCCGCTTCAAAGCTCGTTGTTTCGATACGCTCACCCGCTTCTCGCAGCATGTTGTCTAACAAGGAAGCACTCGTCAGCACGTTTCGCACGTCGAAGTCATATCGATCAGCACCCGATCTAATGAACTCACGCAATGTTGCGTTGAACACAACGACTGCGAGATTTGGATGTGAGCTAACCGTAAGATAATTCGCTCGTAACAAGAGCAAGTTGGTCTTACCCGACCCGGGCGGTCCCTTTACCAGGAAGCTGCCTTCTTCAGGCAGTCCAATTACGTTTAGCTGATCTTCGTCGAGTTCGCTTTGCTCGCGCCACCATGCTTCCATGGCCATAATTTAGCGTTCCTTCATCTCTGGCCGAACGGTTAAGCCAGTTGCCGGCGGAGCACCCGTTCCAAGAGCCTTTTCGAGCGCGGCATGCAAATACACATCTATTGTTTCACGCAGGGATGGATTTGATAGCTCCCCCGTGAAGAGGTCTGTGCTTTGAGTGTCATCGGCCGAAGGTTCTGCGCCGAGCTTGGCATAAGCCTTGATTTTGACGTGCACCGCCTGAGCATCGAGGGCTTCAATTGAGAACCGAATGTTGAGCACACCTTCTAGCTCGTGAGGTTTCGAGGGTCCCGTGCTCAGCATAACAGCACAAGCGTTCCCGTTGCTGTTATGCTGGACTTCCACAGCTGGGAATACACCTCCTTGTCGGCATACCTCACGTATCGTTGTGGCAATAGCCCCTGCAACTTGGATCATCGTTCTGCGGCGAGGCCGTACTCCAGTCAGCTGGGCAAACGGAAAAGGTCCGGCCCCGATCGCGTCTAAACGCTTCGCTAATCGCTGATGTATTTCCTCCGCCGATTCTGCGGGTGCGCGAGGTCCTTCGAAATCCTTCCAGTCAACAAGCTCTTTGCGGACCCGCCAATCTTTATGCAAGCACCTGCGAGCAAGGTCCACTAACCACGGCTCCGCGTCGTCGCAATCAATGACCGGTATTTGCTCCTTCACGGCCCGATACAATCTTGCAGGCGGCTCTCGAAAGTCATCGAATATCTGACCGCGCATTAGCAGATCATATAGTGTTGCCCCCAACTGGTAGAAAGTGATGGCTCGCCAACCCTCGATCGTGTCCTCTTCTTCTCGATAAAGAAACTCAGGAGGGCTGTATCGAGCCGTTCCAACGAAGCTGTCGCCCGTACCTGCACTGGGATCGGTCGGATCCGCAGGCGGGTGAATGACCCCTAGGTCCAGTAGTTTGACGGTTGAAAAATCTGCTACAATGGTTGCATTGTCCGGTTTGATATCCCGATGCGCAATGCCGCGCGATTCCAAGTAACGTGCCGCTTGTGCGAGCTGCGCAATGACGGGACCTATCCGAGATCTTGGGAGCTTGTTCCGGACTTGTCCTAGGGTTTTCGAACTAAGGAGCTCCATTACCACGAACAGCATTTGTGAATCTTGGCACTGCCCTCCGTCAAGAATCTCCACCAGATGTGGGTGACCGTGTCCCGCGAGCTCCTTTTCTCTCAAAATTCTCGCCAGTTGCTTCTCAGCTCCGGAGCGCTCCACCATCTCGGGGTCAATCAGTTTGATTGCGGCTACTCGACCATCCCGTTCAGCCCGCAATACGACTGCCGAGAATCCGTTGCCCAGATAGGGTCCAATCGTCCAGCCAGCGACCTTCCGCCCTTGAAGACCCGCAGCCATCCGTTTTGCGCGCGCTTTGTCCAACGATCTGAGCCTCTGGATTGGGGGTCGGAAATCCAGCAGACCCGCACAGGGCGGCCCTACGCTGCTAACGTTTTGTAGTTGTGTAGCGCGCGAACCACAAGACTAGAGCGAGCTTCAAGTAAGGCTGGCAACCCAGTTTTGATCCCATTATCCCGATGGGGATGCGCAAACGAGCCCGGTGCAATCACATACGCGATGTTGAAATCGACTGGGTTTGTCCGACCCATAGGGGACCCAGATGCCAGGCCTGAAGTCCCTGTCCTTCGCCTCGGCCCCCAAGGGTACCAACGGTCTGGAGGGGCAAAATTCAAAAGCTAGTTAGTGAAGCAGAAGCCGCTTCTTCAAGGCTTGGGTACGTGCGGATAGTTCGCCCAGAGTTTCCATGCTCCGAAAGCTGCGCTTCCAAGCGCGACCAGCCAGCCGGGCCGCAAAATAGACCGAGGGCGCGCCGAGAGGTGAGTCGTCCAGGCAAACAGTAGTGCACCTACGATCAACCCGTAGTTCTTCCTGAACTCGCCGTTCCGCTTGGCTATCTCCACCAAATCCGAGTCCGACACGCAGGCCTCCTCTCGCGAACATTCGCGACACCGTTCATCCGCGACGAAGGTTGCGTGATTGGCGGGAATCGAGCATTGTAGTGTGTAGCGTAACGCGCTACATATTGCAATATGCAGCTATTTTTCTTCGCAAGATGACCCCGGAGCTCGCCTATGCCTGCACCTACCGATGTCCCGCATCCGGGGACCCGTATTAGGGCTGAGGTTATCCCGCCCGGGATGTCGGTCACGAAGGCTGCCCAGCTCATCGGCGTGGGCCGGCCGGCCCTGTCGAACCTGCTCAACGGCAACGCCGCCTTGTCCGCAGACATGGCAGCGCGCCTGGAAAAGGCGTTCAACTACCCCCTCAAGGATCTGATGGAGATACAGGCCCGTTACGAGGCGGCGCAAGCTAAACAGAAAGACGCGCCCGCCGACACCAGGGCGTATGTGCCGCAGTTCTTGGCAATCAAGGCCAACGACATCGAAGAGTGGGTTTCACACAATATCCCGGCCCGTAGCCGGCTCGCGGTTTTCCTGCGCACCCTGGTGCACTCGACCGATAAAGGGCTGACAAAAGTTGACTTTCCCGGAAACGATGACGCCGAACGTCCCGGATGGGACGGAGTCGTGGAGGCGAGCGAAGGGACGCCTTGGGTGCCGGCAGGTCGCTCTGGCTGGGAGTTCGGTACCAATGAAGACGCGAAGGCGAAGGCTGAGCGCGACTTCGAGAAAAGTGTGAAAGCGCTCGGCAAAAAGGAGCGAGCGGAGACGACGTTTGTGTTCGTTACGCCGCGCCGCTGGTCCGCTAAAGCCGCCTGGATCGAGGCCAAGAAGGCGAAAGGGCTTTGGAAAGACGTTCGCGCCTACGACGCGAGCGATCTTGAGCAATGGCTGGAGCAGTCGCTGCCGGCGCAGGCTTGGTTCGCCAATGAAAGGCACATGCCCGCACAGCACGTACGCTCGCTCGATAAGTGCTGGGTGGACTGGGCTTCGGTTTCGACGCCGCCGTTAACTGGTGCGCTGTTCAGCTCTGCCATCGAGGCGGCCAAGCGCACCATGCTCTCGCGCCTGTCCAAGCCGTCCGAGGGTCCAATCTTGATCGCTGCGGACTCGACAGAAGAGGCGCTTGCCTTCCTCGCTCAACTGCTTGGGGAGCGCGGCGGCGAAGAACTGGCCTCATACCGCGACCGCGTTCTGGTATTTGACAAGGCCGGCGTCCTGCCGCGCTTGGCGACTGGTGCGCAGACTTTCATCCCGGTCGTGTTCACCCGCGAAGTCGAACGCGAACTCGCACCATACGCGAAGTCAATGCACTCCATCGTTGTCTACCCGCGCAATGCGGCAACCGCTGAACCCCACATCATTCTCGAACCAGCGAACTACGACGTCTTCAACAAGGCGCTCGAAGATATGGGCAAGGACCGTGATGAGACATCGCGACTGGCAAATGCTTCGGGACGGTCTCTAACTGTTTTGCGCCGTCAGCTATCGACGGTACCTGCCGTGCGGACGCCGGAATGGGCAGCGAACCGCAACACGGCAGCAAGCCTGGTGCCGTTCTTATTCGTCGGCGTGTGGAATAGCCAGAACGAGACCGACAAGCTCGGCCTTTCGCTTCTAGCTGGCGGCCCCTCGTATGATGAGCTTGAGAAGGAGTGCCAAGGCCTCGCCCAACTCAATGACGCTCCGATCTGGTCGGTCGGCACCTACAGGGGCGCGGTTTCGAAGATTGACCTACTGTACGCCGTTGCTGGCGCAGTGACGCCTGACGACCTGCACCGCTATTTCTCGATGGCCCGTATGGTCCTGGGCGAAGACGATCCCGCGCTCGATCTGGAAGAGAATCAACGCTGGGCCGCATCAATCCACGGCAAAACGCGCGAATTTTCCGGTGCGTTCCGGGAAGGCGTTTCGGAAACGCTGGTGTTGCTGGCGGTTCATGGCGGTCACTTGTTCAAGAACCGTCTCGGCGTCGACACGGGGATGGAAGCGGTGCGCGTCGTGCGTGACCTACTTCCGACCCCGTTGACGACGCGGCTTTTGGAGGCCAACGACCGCGACCTTCCGACCTACGCGGAAGCGGCTCCCGACGAATTCCTTTCCATCCTCGAACGCGACCTTAAGTCCAAGGACCCAGCAGTTCTCGGGCTTCTGCGTCCGCTGGACACGAGCGTGTTCGGGCGCAGCCCGAGCCGCACCGGCTTGCTGTGGGCCTTGGAGGGGCTCGCGTGGAATCCGGTAACGTTGCCGCGCGCGGCCTTTATCCTCGCCCGGCTCGCGCAGGTTGAGATTAACGACAACTGGGTAAACAAGCCGACGCATTCACTTGAGTCCATTTTCCGCGCCTGGATGCCGCAGACGGCAGCTAGCCACCAGCAGCGGGTGGATCTGATGAAGAAGCTGGCCGAAAAGTTCCCAGACGTTGCTTGGAAGATCTGTCTCGCGCAATTCGGCGCGAACCACCAGGTTGGTGACTACAGTCACAAACCGCGTTGGCGAGCTGACGGTTACGGATGCGGTGAGCCCTTCCAGACGTGGGGGCCAATCATGGACTTCGTGCGCGAGATGGTCGAAATGGCCTTGACCTGGAAAAACTATTCAATCGCCATGCTGTGCGATCTGGTGGAGCGCCTTCACGATTTGACCGATGCAGACCAAGCCCGGGTGTGGGCGTTGGTCGAAGCCTGGGCCAAGACCAAAGCGAGCGATGCGGATAAGGCCGCATTGCGCGAGAAAGTCCGAGTCTCGACTCTATCGCGGCGCGCGGCTGTACGCGCGAAGAGGAATGCGAAGGCGTCGGACTTGGCGACCGCGGGTAAGGCTGCCTATGCCGCACTCGAACCTAGCGACCTTTTGAACAAGCATGCCTGGTTATTCCGGGACGCCTGGGTCGAAGACTCTGCCGACGAGCTCGAAGACGACATCGAAACGGTTGACTTCCGGAAACGCGAAGAACGCATTCAAAATCTGAGGACTGAAGCGTTGCGCGAAATCTTGGAGCAACGCGGTCTAGCCGGGATTCTGCAGCTTTGCGAACGCGGGAACGCGTCATGGGTGATAGGGGTACTCGCGACCAACGCCGTCCTGTCCGAACAAGAACTGCGGAAATTGTTGCGGCTCGCCCTCGCGCCGATCGACGCCGGTCAGCAAGATGTTCACTCATACAAGAACCTCATCGCTGGCGCGGCTCGTGCACTCGTGGACGACGCCAAGCGAGAAGCGGTTCTCAAAGACACGGCGGCGGGTCTGTCTGAGCAGAGCATGGTGCAGTTGTTGGTCCTGGCGCCATACCGCAAGAACACCTGGAAGCTGGTTGATGCGCTGAACGAGGCTGCCCAGGCGAAATACTGGAGCGAAGTAACACCGGATTGGATTCACGACTCTGACGCCGAGAACGCCGAAAGTGTTGAACGACTACTGAAAGCCGGGCGACCTCGCGCGGCTTTCTCGTGCATCCGGCTTGAGCCGAAAAAGCTCGATGTGCAGGTTCTCTTTCGTTTACTGACAGAGATGGCGCAAGGGGGCAACGATAAGGCCGGTTACAACATGCTTGAGCACTATAGCGTTCAAGAGGTGTTCAAGCACTTGAACAGCAGCCCGGCGCTCACGCTCGACCAAAAGGCCGGACTGGAGTTCTATTACATTGATGTTCTGGCGCGTCCTTGGACTAACGGTGACAACTACGGTATCCCGAATCTCGAACGGTATGTGGAGACCCATCCCGAGCTCTTCGTCCAGGCGATCGCATGGACCTACAAGCGCAAGGATGGCGCGAATGATCCCGCTGATTTCCAGGTCTCGTCGGAACACATGAAGAGTACGGCCGAGCGCGGCTACAAGCTGCTGGAAGCCGTCCATCACATTCCCGGCCACAACGACCTTGGCGAACTGGAGGTCGGTCGGCTTGTAAAGTGGATCGTGACTGTTCGGGCTTCCTGTACCGAGCTTGGCCGGGCCGAGGTCGCCGACATCTGCATCGGCAGAGTGCTTTCATGCGCGCCGGTCGGCAAGGACGGCGTGTGGCCGTGCGAGCCAGTGCGCGATGCTATGGAAGAGGTTCAGTCAGAGTCCATGATGAGAGGCGCGCATACCGGGGTCTACAATTCGCGCGGAGTGCACTGGCGGGGCGAAGGCGGTGACCAGGAACGCTCTCTAGCGGACAAGTACCGCACGTGGGGACTGTCGCTTCAGGTTTCGCATCCCTTTGTCTCTTCGAAGCTCCTAATGGAACTAGCCCAGACCTACGATCGCGAGGCGAGTCGCCAAGATACAGAGGCGGGAATTAGACGTCGGCTGCGCTAGATTAGCGGCTGCGTCGTTAGAGGCTGAAGTACGGTCGACGCGATCGATCGCTGCAACTAAGAGCAGGTGTAATAGCTGTTGTCTGAGTTGTGCGTTTTGCTTGATGGCGGCGCCCATCTGTCTGGTTGGGCGCTCATGACAAAATTCATCGCATATTTCCGTGTTTCCACCGAACGCCAGGGGAAGTCTGGGCTTGGTCTGGCTGCTCAGCACCGCAAGATCTCTGAGTTCGTGGCGGGAGCTGGAACGTTGATCGCCGAATTCTGCGATATCCAATCAGGCCGGGACGATTCACGCGTAGAACTGCAGAAGGCAATCCAGCTGGCGAAACGCGAGAACGCCAGGATCGTCATCGCCCGCCTTGACCGCTTCTCACGCCGAGTCAGCTTCATCGCCGTATCCCTTCGCCGCAGGCCGCCTTGTTTGGCGACCGGTTTGCGAAGAAGCATGTGGCTTTAAGGCTAGCCTTAAGGTCGGTAGATGCGGGTAGAAGT
>Ga0307516_10009422_pt1 | contig 10888 bp, 9 predicted proteins | sample 19_EM_MG_FD_203310 | JGI IMG/M metagenome (GOLD analysis project Ga0307516, IMG submission 203310) | Populus trichocarpa ectomycorrhiza microbial communities from riparian zone in the Pacific Northwest, United States - 19_EM | ecosystem: Host-associated > Plants > Roots > Unclassified | place...
GTGGCCGCCGAGGTGCGGGACGCCGCCGCCGTGGTCGGGGCCATGCACGAGTTGGTGACGCGGGTCGCCGTACCCCTCTTGAGGGACACGGACGTTGACGTGATGCGCGCGGCCAACGACCGGTTCGCCGCCGCGGTGGCCGCCGGTGACGTGGACGCGGCCCTGCGCGCCGACGACGAACTCCACGACGTACCGGTGCGGGTGAGCGGCAATCGCGCCGCCGCCGCCACCGTCGCCCGTTACACCCCGCTCATCCGCCGGCTGGAGCGACGACGCTTCGGAGAGGGCGGCTCGTGCCGCTCGGCCGGACTGCACGAGCGGCTGATCGAGGCCTGCGCCGAAGGTGACACGGACGGTGCGGTCCGCGTCACGGCCGACATCTGGCACACCCTCGCAGACCTCGCCGACGCCGACTGACCCTGGAGATCCCATGTCCCTTTCCTCGTACGACCGTTACCCCCTCCTCTTCGGCCCCTCGCCCGTCCACCCGCTGGAGCGGCTCACCGCGCACCTCGGCGGTGCCGCCCTGTGGGCCAAGCGCGAGGACTGCAACTCCGGTGTCGCGTACGGCGGCAACAAGACCCGCAAGCTGGAGTACCTCGTCGCGGACGCCCTCGCGAAGGGTTGCGACACCCTCGTGTCGATCGGCGGTGTGCAGTCCAACCACACCCGTCAGGTCGCGGCCTGTGCCGCCCGCGCCGGGCTCAAGTGCGTGCTGATCCAGGAGAGTTGGGTGGAGTGGCCCGACTCCGTCTACGACAAGGTCGGCAACATCCTGATCAGCCGGCTCGCCGGAGCCGACGTACGCCTGGTGAAGGCCGGGTTCGGTATCGGCTTCAAGGAGAGCTGGGAGCAGGCGCTGCGGGAGGTCGAGGAGAGCGGTGGTAAGCCGTACGCCATCCCGGCCGGTGCCTCCGACCACCCGCTCGGCGGCCTCGGCTTCGCCAACTGGGCCCACGAAGTCGCCGATCAGGAGCGGGAGTCGGGCGTCTTCTTCGACACCGTGGTGGTGTGCTCGGTGACCGGTTCCACCCAGGCAGGCATGGTCGCCGGGTTCAGGGCGATCGAGGAGGCGGGCGGGCGTGAGCGCCGCGTACTCGGCATCGACGCGTCGGCCAAGCCGGCCGAGACCCGCGAGCAGGTGGCTCGCATCGCCCAGGGGACCGGCCAACTGATCGGGGTCAAGCGGGAGTTGACAATCGACGACGTCGAACTGGACGACCGCTATCACGCCGGCATCTACGGCATCCCGGACGAGACCACCCTGGAGGCGATGCGCCTCGCCGCCCGCACCGAGGGGATGGTCACCGACCCCGTGTACGAGGGCAAGTCGATGGCCGGGATGATCGACCTCGTCGCGCGCGGCGAGATCGGCCGGGACTCCACCGTGCTCTACGCCCACCTCGGCGGACAGCCCGCGCTGAACGCGTACAGCGCGCTGTTCTGACAGGTCCAACTCCCTCCGGGCATACGGCGGACGGGACTTTGCCAGGGGGTCAGCCGTGCGGATGCGGGCCGCCCGCGTCCGCCGTGACCTGGGCCGCGATCCGGGCGAAGTTGGCGGCGGACCGGGGTGCGTCCTCGCGGTGGACGACCGCCACCTCGCAGTCGGCCATGCCCTCGATGGGTACGTAGCGGACGCCCTGCCTGCCGTAGAGACGGGCGACGGACTCGGGGACCACGGAGAGGCCGCGGCCGATGGCCACGGACTGCAACTCGGCCTCGAAGGTGGCCGCTTCATGGGTGATGTTCGCCGGGGTGCTGCGGTAGGAGGCGAGGATCCAGTAGTCCCGCCAGGCGTTGTCTCCGGGTGCCGCGACGATGGGTTCGGCCAGGACCTGTGCGACGGTCACCCGAGGCAGCGCCGCGAAGGGGTGCAGCGCGGACACGCAGGCCACGCACCGCTCGCTGAGCAGGACGGTGGTCACCGCGTCCGGCACTCCGTCCAGCGGCGGCCGGACCAGGGCGACGTCGGTGTCCCCGGTGTCCAGCCCCCCGTTGGGAGACGCGAAGTCGTACTCGGTGAGTTCCAGGGCGACGTCGGGGTACCGGTCGGCGAATGCCCGCAGGATCGCGGGCACGTGATCGACGGCGGCTCCGATCAGGTAGCCGACGCGCAGTCGGCCGAGCTCGCCGCCTGCCATCCGTGAGGACCGCTCCATCGCCGCGTCGAAGCGGTCCAGCACCGCCTGCGCCTCGACGAGGAAGCGCTCGCCGTCCGGTGTGAGGGCGGTGGAACGGGTTGTCCGGGCGAACAGGCGGAAGCCGAGTGCCGTCTCCAGCTGTCGGATGGTGTGGCTCAGCGAGGGCTGCGCGATGTGCAACTGCTCGGCGGCCCGCGTGAAGTTCACCGTCCGGGCCACGGCGACGAACGCCCGCAGGTGCCGTAGCTCCACATTCATAGACGCCATCTATGAAGTCTACGGAATTCGGTCTTTCACAGCGGCCCGACCCCGCTCCTAGCCTGCGGAGACACAGCTCACACCCGAGACGGAGATGCCGTGACAGACACCCTCATCCACCAGGCACAGGCCCACGCCCGGGGCCGGGAAGTCCTGCTGCACGAGCCGGCGGGCGGCGATCCGGACAAGCTCACCCTCGTGAAGGCACGAGGCTCCCTGGTGTGGGACGAGGCAGGCAAGGAGTACATCGACTGCACCGCGCAGGCCTGGTCGAACAACCTCGGCGCCAACGACCCGCGCGTCATCGAGGCGGCGATCGAGCAGACCCGGCGGATCACCCACGCCCGGCCGACGTTCCACACCCCCGCCCTGCTGGAACTCGCCGAACTGCTCGTGTCGATAGCCCCCGACGGTCTGGACCGCGTCGGCTTCACGCTGCACGGCTCGATGGCCGTGGAGATGGCGCTCAAGCTCGCCCTGCGCAACCGCCCGGACGCCCGGCACGTGGCCGTCCTGCACGACGCCTACCATGGCCGCTCCATCACCACCATGGCGGCGAGCTGGCCGCACCCGGGCAACGCCTTCGGCGTACTCCAGCCGCAGTTCCTCCGGCTCCCGCGGCCCGACCTGTACCGGCCGCGCCCCGGCCTGACCGCGGACGAGGACACCGAACTGACGCTCCGGATCGTCCGCGACATCCTCACCAAGGGCACCGAAGGCCCCGTAGCCGCCCTGATCTACGAGCCCATCCAGGGCAACGGCGGCCACAACGGCTTCTCCGCGCGCTGGCACCACGGCATCCGCGAGATCTGCGACGAACTCGGCATCATGCTGATCATCGACGAGGTGCAGACCGGTCTCGGCCGCACGGGCAGCATGTGGGCCAGCGACCACTACGGCATCGAGCCCGACGTCCTCGTCTTCGGCAAGGGCGTCGGCGGAGGCTTCCCACTCGCCGGGGTACTGGCCAAGAACCGCTTCGCCGCCTTTCTCCCCGGCGACGACCAGCTCACCTTCGGGCAGTTCCCGATCTCCGTCGCCGCGGGCCTCGCCGCCGTCCGGGCGATCATCGACGACGGCCTGTGCGACCGCGCGGCGGAGCACGGCGAGTACGCCACCGAACGGCTCCGCGAGATGCAGACCCGCCACCCGCTCATCGGCGACGTACGCTCACCAGGACTGATGGTGTCGATCGAGCTGGTCCGCGACCGGGTCACCAAGGAGCCGGCCACCACCGAGGCGCACGCCGTGTTCGAACTGGCCCAGGAGCGCGGTGTCATCTTCGGAGAGAGCCGCTACGCAGGACTCGGCAACCTGATCAAGGTCAAGCCGCCGCTCGACATCAGCCGGGACCACCTGGCGACCGCCCTCGACGTCCTGGACGAGGTGCTGACCGAGGTCGAGAAGACCGCCGGGACCAGGACGGGAGAGCTGTCATGACCGCTGCCGAAGACCTGCCGGAGAGAACGACCGACGCCGACGACCTCGCGGCACTGGGCTACGGCCAGCAGCTGAACCGGTCGATGAGTTCCTTCACCGCGTTCGCGCTCGCCTTCTCCATGGTCTCGATCAACACCGGCATCGTCACCCTGTTCACCGACCCGTTCTCACGGGTCGGCGGCGCCGCGGTCCTGCTGTGGCTGCTGGTCCTGCCCATGGTGCTCACCCTGGTCGCGGTCTACGCGCATCTGTCGGGGCGGATGCCGATCACCGGCTACGCCTACCAGTGGTCCAGCCGTCTGGTGGGGCCGCACTTCGGCTGGTTCACCGGCTGGATCGCGCTGGTCTCCTTCCTCGCGGGCACCGCCGGGACCGCCGCCGCGGTCGGCACGGTCTTCGCCCCGGAGATCTGGCGGCACCCGACCACCCACCAGATCCAGGCGTTGTCGATCGGCTGCACGCTCGTCGCCGCGGTGCTCAACATCATCGGGGTCAAGGTCGCGACCCGGATCAACAACATCGGTGCGTCGATCGAGTTGATCGGCACCTTCGTCCTGGTGCTGGTCCTGGCCGCGGGTGTCCTGGTGTTCTTCAAGCACACGCAGGGCCTGGCGATCCTCACCGACGTCAAGCCGCTGACCGGGAAGCCGGTCACGTTGACGAGCGTCGCGCTGGCGGGTCTGCTGCCGGTCTACGTGCTGCTCGGGTGGGAGGGCGCGGCGGATCTCGCCGAGGAGACGGTCGACCCGCGCAGAGCGGCGCCGCGCGCCATGTTCCGCTCGGTCGTCGTCTCCGGGATCATCGGCTTCGTGGTGTTCGCGCTGCTGGCGATAGCCCTGCCGAGCAGTCCTGCGGCCTTCCTGACCGGGTCGGAGAACCCGGTGCTGAAGCTCGTCTCGCAGCAGATCGGGCCGTTCGCCCGAGCACTGATGATCGTGGTGGCCTTCGCCTCCATCTTCGCCTGCCTCATCGCCAACATGGCAGTCGCCACCCGGATGGTCTTCGCGCTCTCCCGCGACAACATGCTCCCCGCGTCGAAGGGTCTGCAGAGTGTCGGGCGGCGCAGCAGGGCCCCGGTCCCGGCCATTGTCGCCGTCACCGTCGTGGCCGTCGTGCTCAACCTGCTCAACTCCGGTCTTGTGGGCAAGATCTATGCGATGGTCGGGCTCACCTACTACCTGACCTACGCGCTGACGATGACCGCCACGGCGGTCGCCGAACGACGCGGCACCATTCCCGCGGCCACCAAAGGGGTCTTCGACCTGGGTCGCTGGCTGAACCCCGTCGTCGGGTTCGCACTCCTGTGGTGCGGCATCGTGATCGCCGTGCTCACGTTCCCAGCGGAGAACAACCAGAACGCCGTGACGGTGTCGGTCGTCCTGGTCGTCGGCTTCCTGTGGTGGGCACTCGTCCTGCGACGCCGTCTGAACGCCGGTACCGCCGGGCCGCCAGGTGCGTCCCGGACGCTCAGGGGCGCGAGCACGCGACCGGCCGAGCAGAATGCCGGTCCACCGTCGGCGTGCTGAACGGAACCATGTGCTCCGGGTGTGCGGGTGACGACAGTCCCCGCACATCCGGGGCGCCGATCCGTCCGGCGGACCTGTCAGGGAGACATGGTCCGGGCAGCCCTCCGGGTCTTCCTGCCGGTGATCACGAACGCCGAAACCAGCAGCGCGGTCAGGGCGATCAGCGCGCCGACGCCGAACGCGCGGGCCGAGCCGTGGACGAGGATGTCGGACGGTGACCCGGTCGCGTGCCTGGTCGCCGTGCCGAACACCGTGACCAGGACGGACAGTCCGAGGGTGCCGCCGAGCCACTGGAGGGTCTGCAGGAGGCCGGACGCGGCGCCCGCCTCGCGGGGCTGGATGCCCGCGAGGATCGTCGCGTTGAGCGGCATGAAGCTGAGGCCGACACCCACGCCCATCAGGACGAGCGGGCCGAGGAGCCCGGTCAAGTAGCCGTCGCCGGGGCGGAGTTGCGAGAGCCAGCCCGCCGATGCGACGAGCAGGGCCATGCCGGTGAGCAGGACCGGTTTCGCGCCGAAGAGGGCCAGCAGGCGCGGTACGAAGCGGACCACCGTGAAGATCGCCAGGGTGATCGGCAGAAAGGCGAAGCCCGTGCGCAACGGGCTGTAGTCCAGGACCCGTTGGCTGATCAGGGTGAGGAAGTAGAACGCGCCGAACATGCCCGCCGGCAGCAGCAGGATGCTCGCGTAGCCACCCGCGCGGTTGCGGTTGGCGAACAGGCGCAGCGGCATGATGGGTTGGGTGGCGCGGGACTCGACCAGGGTGAAGCCCACCAGCAGGGCCACCGCCGTGCTGAAGCCCGACTGCGCCTGGAGATCGCCCCAGCCGTCCGAAGAGACCCGGATGAACGCGTACACCAGCGAGGTCATTCCGGCGGTGCCGGTGAGCGCGCCCGCGGCGTCGAACCGGCCCGCGTGGCGCGGGGTTTCGCCGACGAAGCGGGGGAGCGCCAGAGCCACGGCCGCACCGATCGGCACGTTGATCAGCAGCGACCAGCGCCAGGACGCCCAGGAGGTGAGCATGCCGCCGACGACCAGTCCTATCGACCCTCCGATGCCGGCCATGGAGGTGTAGATGCCGAGCGCGTGGTGGCGGCGCGGGCCCTCCGGGAAGTTGGTGGTGATCAGGGCGAGGGTGTTGGGTGCGATCAGCGCGGCGCCCATGCCCTGCAGCGCACGGGCCGCGAGCAACCAGGCGCTGTCGGTGGCCAGTCCGCCGAGGAGGGAGGACGAGGCGAAGAGCAGGACGCCGATCGTGAGCGTGCGGCGGCGGCGGCCGAGGATGTCGCCGACCCGGCCGCCCAGCAGAAGCAGCCCGCCGAAGGCGAGCGTGTAGGCGTTGAGGACCCAGGACAGGCCGGTGGGGCTGAAGTCCAGGTCCTTCTGGATGTCCGGCAGCGCGACGTTGACGACGGTGGAGTCGACGCCGACCATCAGATACGCGGTCACGATGACGAAGAGGACAGTGCGGAGCCTGGCGGGCCCGGACGGTGCGGAGAGAAGATCGGCGGTGGTGGACGGTGCGGACGGGGTGGACATGGAGTTCTCCCGGTCTGGCGTCCCCGGCTGAGAGGCGTGCGGGCAGCACGGACTGTCCGTCACCAACACAGTGGCAAGCGGGGACTGTCTCCGTTTAGTACTCGGTAAGATACGGAGAGGGTCCCCGGTTCGCAAGGAGTATCTGGATGACGCAGGTCAGGCCCATGCGCGCGGACGCTCGGCGCAACTACGAGCGCCTGCTGAAGGTGGCGGCCGAGGCGTTCGCCGAGCACGGGGAGAACGCGTCGCTCGACGACATCGCGAAGCGGGCGTGCGTCGGGTCGGGCACGCTGTACCGGCATTTCCCGACCCGGCAGGCGCTGCTGGAGGCGGTGTACGTCGACACCATCGAGGCGCTTGCGGCGCGAGCCGACGAGATCGCACGGGAACTGCCGCCGGGCGAGGCGCTGGTCGAGTGGCTGTACTGGGTCGGTCTCGGCATGATTCAAGTGCGCGGCATGAAGGCCCTGTTGGGCTCGGCCGTCACCGACGGCAGCAGCGTCACGCTCACGGTCTGCGTCACGCATATGAAGGGCGCAGCGGAGCGACTGGTCGTGGCGGCGCAGAAGGAGGGCACCCTGCGCCAGGACATCGAGCCGATCGAGGTCCTGCGACTGGCCCACGGGGTGTCCACGGCTTCCGAACTGGCGGACGGCCAGGGGAAGTTCGTCCGCCGCTATCTGTCCCTGCTGACGGACGGCCTGCGGCCCGCCGCCACCCGGGGGGAATGAACGCCGGGCGCCCCTCGATCAGGGGCGCCCGCAGCGGTCGTAGGGCTGCTTACAGTGCTTGGGCGGCCGGCTTCACCATGCCTCGCACCGTGCGGGACTTCACGAAGTCGCCGATCGCGGTCATGTCCCATTCGCCGGAGAACTGCTTGATGAGCTTGGCCATCATGACGCCGGTCTGGGCCTCGGCGTTGGTGAGGTCGAAGCGGACCAGTTCCTCGCCGGTCGCGGCGTCCAGGAGGCGGCAGTAGGCCTTGGCGACCTCGGTGAACTTCTGGCCGGAGAAGGAGTTGACCGTGAAGACCAGGCCGGTGACCTCCTGGGGGATGCGGCCGAGGTCGACCACGATCACCTCGTCGTCACCGCCGCCCTCGCCGGTGAGGTTGTCCCCGGAGTGCTTGATCGCGCCGTTCAGGATCGACAGCTTGCCGAAGTAGCAGCTGTCGACGTGGTTGCGCTGCGGGCCGTAGGCGATGACCGAGGCGTCCAGGTCGATGTCCTTGCCGCGGAACGCGGGCTCCCAGCCGAGGCCCATCTTGACCTGGGAGAGGAACGGCCGGCCGCCCTTGACCAGGGACACCGTCTGGTTCTTCTGGAGGCTGACGCGGCCCTTGTCGAGGTTGATCTTCCCGGCGCCGAGCGGCGGCGCGGCGGGCGGGGCCGGGGGAGCGGCGGGCACCGGAGGCGCCACCGGGGCCTGCGCCACGGGGGTCTGCGTCACGGGGGCCGCCGGCGCCGGGGCCGGTTCCTCCACCGAGACGCCGAAGTCCGTGGCGATGCCCGCCAGGCCGTCGGCGTATCCCTGGCCGACCGCGCGGGCCTTCCAGGCGCCGTTGCGGAGGTAGATCTCCACGATCACGAGTGCCGTCTCGGCGCCGAGCTGCGGGGGCGTGAACGTGGCCAGCACCGAGCCGTCGGCCGCGTTGCGGATCGTCGCCGTGGGCTCGATGCCCTGGAAGGTCTGCCCCGCGGCGTCGGGGCTCGCGGTGACGACGATCTTCTCGATCCCGGGCTGCACCGCGGCCGTGTCGACGGTGATCGCGTCCGGGGACGTACCGCCGCCGGAGCGGTACGTCACACCCGGGCCGTTGGGCTGGTTGTAGAAGATGAAGTCGTCGTCCGAGCGCACCTTGCCGTCGCCGGTGAGCAGCAGGCTCGACACGTCGAGCCGCACGGGGGCGGAGACATCGACCGCCACCCGGGAGACCGGAAGAGGGATGTTCGAGCCAGGGGTCATAGCTGTCATGCCTCGTGAACGACCGAGACCATTTTGCCGTTCCCTTACCAAGTGACCAATTGGCCAAGCTTTGGAAGTACCGGCCCGAATCCCGTCGATTCCCTAGGGGATCACCACGATCTTCCGTCCCACTCCCGCCGCGAACTGGGCCAATGCCTCCGGATACCGCTCCAGCTCTATCCGGTCGCTGATGAAGATCCCGGGGTCGAGAACCCCGTTCGCGAACAGCTCCGCCGCCCGCTCGAAGCTGTGCAGCACCGCCATGGAGCCGGTGATGGTGATCTCCTGGTTGTAGATGCGGTACGGGTCGATCGACACCCGGGTCGCGTAGTCGGCCACCCCGAACTGCAGGAACGTGCCCGCCTTCGCCACCCGGTCCAGGCCGTCCTGGATCGCCGCCGCGTTGCCGGTCGCGTCGATCACGAGGTCCCAGCCCTGCGGCCGGTCCAGCTCGTCCGCGTTCGCCGCCGACCCGGAGACGCCCAGCGTGCGGGCGGTCTCCAGGCGGGCCGGGTTCAGGTCCACGATGTCCACGCTCGCCGCGCCGGTGCGCTTGGCCAGCTCCAGCATCATCAGGCCCATGGTCCCGGAGCCGTAGATCAGGACATGCGCGCCGAGGCGGGACTGGAGGACGTCGTAGCCGCGCACCGCGCAGGAGAGCGGTTCGATCAGGGCCGCGTCCTCGGTGCGTACGTGCTCGGGCAGTTTCACGCAGTTCGCCACCGGGGCCACCGCGAACTGGGCCGCGCCGCCGGCGGTCGTGACGCCGATCGCTGCCCAGCGTTCGCAGAGGTTGTTGTGGCCGTTGCGGCACTGCCGGCACTCGAAGCAGTACAGCGACGGGTCCACGGCCACCTGGTCGCCGACCGAGACCTCGGTGACCTGGGTGCCGACCGCGACGATCTCGCCGGCGAACTCGTGGCCCGGCACGATCGGCAGCTTGGGCGCGAACTCGCCCTGGAGGATGTGCAGATCGGTGCCGCACAGGCCGCACGCGGCGACCTCGACGACGACCTCGCGGGGGCCCGGCGTCGGGTCCGGGACCTCGGTGACGACGGCGCGGCCCACGGACTCGATGACGGCGGCCTTCATTTGACGGCTCCCAAGGAGAGGCCCTGGACGAGTTTGTCCTGGGCGGTGAACCCCGCGGCGAGCACCGGCAGGGAGACGACGAGCGACGCGGCGCACACCTTCGCCAGGAACAGGCCCTGGCTGGTGATGAAGCCGGTCAGGAAGACGGGGGCGGTCTCGGCGACCACGCCGGTCAGCACGCGTGCGAAGAGCAGTTCGTTCCAGCTGAAGATGAAGCAGATCAGCGCGGTGGCGGCGACGCCGGGGAGGGAGATGGGGGCGACCACGCGCGCGAGGATCGTCGGCAGCCGGGCCCCGTCCACCCGCGCGGCCTCGATGACCTCGACCGGGACCTCGGCGAGGAAGGACTGCATCATCCACACCGCGATCGGCAGGTTCATGGAGGTGTAGAGGATGACCAGGAGCCAGATGTTGTCGAGCATCCCGGCGTTCTTGGCGAACAGGTAGATCGGCAGCAGGCCCGCCACGGCCGGCAGCATCTTCGTGGAGAGGAAGAAGAACAGGACGTCCGTCCACTTCTGCACCCGGCGGATCGACAGCGCGTACGCCGCCGGGAAAGCCAGCAGGAGGACGAAGGCCGTCGAAACCACCGACGCCATCGCCGAGTTGATCAGAGCGGGCCACGGGCTGGCCCCGCCGCCGACGCCGAAGAACTCGCGGTAGCTGTCCAGGGTGAGGCCGGCGGTGAAGGACGGCGGGTTGGTCGCCGCGTCCGCCTCGGAGTGGAAGGACGTCAGCGCCATCCAGGCGATGGGCAGGAAGAACACGATCCCGGTCAGCCACGCGACCAGCCCGAGTCCGCCTCGCCGTACGGCGTTCAGGGCGGTGTTCATGCGCGCGCCACCTCCTCGCGGAACAGCGACGACACCACACGCAGGGCGAAGGTCGCGATGATGATCGAGCCGATGACCACCACGACGCCCGC
>Ga0307516_10009424_pt1 | contig 10884 bp, 9 predicted proteins | sample 19_EM_MG_FD_203310 | JGI IMG/M metagenome (GOLD analysis project Ga0307516, IMG submission 203310) | Populus trichocarpa ectomycorrhiza microbial communities from riparian zone in the Pacific Northwest, United States - 19_EM | ecosystem: Host-associated > Plants > Roots > Unclassified | place...
GAACAAATGGAATGGGAATAACACTGCACTTGCACCTTGGTTGCGAGGGAAGAGCCTACCTGATGACAATGGATGTGAGTGCGTTGCTATGGGTGCCACTGGAAGGTTGGGCAGCCTCTTTATACCCCGCTGACGGGCGCTTCTCTGGGTACTCAACATGATGCCGCGATAGCCTGACTGCTTGCTCTCCTTTACTGGCGCGCAAAATGCTCATTAGTTCTGAACTGCGGTTCGTTGGACAAGTCAGTGAACCAAGCAACCAAGGCATTCAAGTTCAAGTTGGACCTCGCATGCTGGACACCATCGGCTTTCCAGCTCCGATCGGACCAACTCAGGGGCCATTACCTAAGCATCAAACACCATCCTGCTCTCGGAGCGGAAGAACAACTTCATTTCATGTCTCGGCCAATTCCCCTCTCTACTCTGCGACCATCCGTATCTACTCGGTTTCTCACTGAAGATCCGTCCTCGTCACCACAAGATGTCGACCAGATATTTCCGAATTCTGCCTTGTTTGACGAACCCCCAGACCCCATCAAGTCACCTCAAAAGCGTGCCATATTCGATTTGCTCGAGAGGCCCACCTCTTCCTCTTCTGCTTTCTTGCTTCACTTCGCCTCGACATCCCTTATTATCTTTTCTGCGATTGTGACCATATTGGAGACAGTCCCGAGCTTTCATACTACTTCACCACGTGTGTGGTTTGGACTGGAAACCAGTCTAGTTGTGTTATTCACTGTGGAATACAGCGTCCGTCTTTTTGCTTGGAGTTCAACATGGATAACACTAGCCAAGTGGGTATTTTGTACGTTTCTTTCGTCTGCGTTTTTCGTTTCTTTTTACACACGTCCGACAGCATTTTATGGAGTGATCGATATATTGGCAATACTACCTTACTACATTGAAGTTATGCTGCAACAAGATACTGTATGCCGGCGGTTCTACCCTTTCAGACATCAAACCACTGACCCTTCCAGACTGTTATGTTTCGTTTCTCCATTCTTAGGATGTTTCGGTTGTTGCGGGTTTTCAGGCCATTCAGATATAATAGCACCATACTCTTGTGAGTGTATTTCGTTTGACGCTGACAAACGACCCATCTTACTACATGATTTCTTGAGGACCATCGAGGTCATGTATCTTGCCATCCGAAGATCACATCATGCATTGCTTGCCCTAAGTTTCTTTATCGCCATGGTGCTCACTGTGTCCAGCACCCTCCTGTGAGGCTCGCAACTATCTTTTTATTGTATCAATTGATTGTATTGCAGATACTTTGCTGAGAGAGGTACTTGGGATGACACGCTGGATACATTTATCAATTCCGATGGTGACCCATCTCAGTTCCCTGTAAGACTGTTTCAGTAATTGTGACATTGTCTGACCCCACCATAGTCTATTCCAGCTGCAGCCTGGTGAGTGTACTTCCTGTTGTTTACCGCCTATATTTGGGTTATTCAAGTCCTGAACGAAGGTTTGTCCTCGTCAGTAAGTCTGATTCACCGTCACAGCGCCATTTCGTTTTCTGACTGTTTATAGCGATTACCACCGTTGGGTACGGCGAGATTACACCGCGTTCTTTTCTGGGCCGGTTAATCACTGTCCCATTGCTTGTATTTGGACTTCTGCTCATTGCCTTACCGAGCTTTGTACTGGGAAGGGAGTTCAGTATTGTTTGGGAATCAATGACGGGGCATGAGCACGAGGTACGCCACCGTAAACAGATTCACGAACACGCTAATACCAACATTTATCCACATAGGCTGATATTCAAGCTTTGAACACTCCCGTCACCCCTTTCACGTTCCATCGTCGCCTCAACTCTCAATCGGAGTCTCAACGGGACCTTTCAAATAGAAAGCTCGCACAAAATCAAACAGAAATAAGTCAGCAAATTTCGGAGTTGCGTGTTGCAGTGGAACAGCAGGGCCAAGTCATTAGGGAACTACTTACAATTCTGGAGGGGAAAGAAAAGAGCAAACGAAGGGAGAGTATCGTAGCAAGGAACTCCATAAGCTAATGATGCTGTGTTTATATTAGTACCACAGTAGTCAGACATTGCCAAACACAGTGACATAAGCCAAACCTCTATCCTCAATTACGCCGGGTGCTGGTATGGCTGATTCTTTTGCTGACCTCTGGGCCACCTCTGCACCGATAAAACAGCCCCCAAAGCTAGGTGCCTCTACAGCCCCGAAGTCTAATCCGTCCGCTCAGCGTCCTCAATGGGACTCGTTCTCGGTCCTTTCGGCATCACAACCGACGACGCGCACCCATTCGCCCCACACTCATCAGGTGCAGGCTCAAGCGAAGTCAGCAGCAACAACATCTCAGAGACAAAATCCAACGGATGCATTTAGCGAACTTTTTGATGCCTCTATGGGTTTGGGGAGCGGAACGGGGAACAGTGGCGCTGGTGGCATGTCCATGGCACAAAGAGCTGCTTCGGCACAGAAGATAAAGTTAGAACAGCTGCAGCAGCAGAAAGGCAAGGGTTCCACGGCTCTGAATTCTGCGATACCACCCACATGGGACGGCCTCGATTCCCTCGCGCAAGCAAATACCGGTTTCACGAACAAGTTACCCCCTCAGGGTGATTTTGATTTCACGTTTGGAGACGCGAAACCTACTCAACAAACGAAGCACATGGTCATCGCAGACGACGATGACTGGGGGCTGTCAGAGTTTTCTTCACCTCAGCCAGCTACGCAGTCGAAGGTGCAGCCCAAATCACCTTCGTTATGGGATCTCGATGAACTCGCATCCCCTCCGCCCACTCAGTCCCCTCAATCCCAAATTGGCACACCGGAATTTTGCGATCGCCGAGACCGCGATGATGCTGTGCTAGACAGGAACCCACAAGATGACGATATCTTGGGCGTTCTAGGGAAACCAGCTGTACGTTCCATCTCCTTCGTTTCTTCTCGATCCACATTCATTTTGCCTTTATGTTGTTGTGTTGCTTGCGGTCGGATGCCTGACAGAATCGTAATGTACGTGCCTCACCTCCTCCAGACATTGCGCCAGTTCGGAGACCTGAACCACCGCGCGCAACTACGGCTTCCCCACCGCCACACATTCTTGGCCAACTAGTAGAAATGGGTTTTGCACCCCAACTAGCTCTGACAGCTTTGCTATCTACAAGTACAGCAGACGATTTTGACGTACAGGCAGCATTGGACTGGCTGCTCGCTCACCGTGAAGTTGTGCCCATGTCGGAGCCGAGCAGCGATCATCTTGACGAGTATCGTGATAGGGAAGGGGAACACCGGACGCAGCGCGGACCTCCAAATCGCGCGGCTCGCCACTCGAATCGTCGGAGTGCTCAACCAACGCAACCGCAATCCGATGCGGCAGATTTTCCGGCTTCTGCTGAACGGCTTATTTCGCAGGCAGGCGAAATTGGCCGAGGTGTGTTCAATCGCGCGAATGTGCTGTTCAAGGAGGGGAGGGAAAAGGCGATGAAGATGTACGAAGAACGGACAGGTGCAACCTCGACCCGGCTAGCTGGTAGCAAAGACGCGTGTTCTGACAGTTCAGATGGGAGACCACGATGGATGCGTGACAACCCAGTTGAGGAGGGTAAGGTGCACGGAAGTTTTCTGGAGGGTAATAGTGGGGATGGACGCGAGTTCAAACCTCGCTCGAGTGGGCCATCGCGGAAATCCCCCAACAACGTTCAAGCACGACCACCTGCCCAAGAGGTTGACCTTTTCAGTAGCGATTCTCCTCCAGCAGTATACCAATCCCCATTCCGAAGAGGAACATCAAAACCAGGATCGATTCCTACGAATTCCAGCTCTGACTCCTTTACTGGGTCTTCCTCGCGTCTACCGCCCTCTGGTCCCCCGCGTATGCCACCACGCAGGCTCACAGCAACAATATCCTCAACTATATTCACGACATATACGTCCCAGAAATCGGCAGGCACTGACGCATACAAGCTTGGGCAGTATCCAGCTGCCGCAGATGCTTACTCATGTGCACTCGCCCCGATACCCGAGGAACATGTACTACGGCTTCCGTTGCTTACAAATCGTGCAGCGGCGAGGTTCAAGGTCGGCGAACTGTCTGGTGCTGGGGAAGACTGTAGTGCTGCAATTGCGCTCGTAGAACAGCTGGTGGGTAACGTCAGTGCAGGGAGTGAAAAGATTGGGCGCGTACGAGTGGTTATTGAGGACCCCGTTGGTACAGACGGAGATATGGAAGTCGACCTCTCTGGTGGGCTCACGAAGGCGTATCAGCGTCGTGCAGAAGCATACGAAGGGCTTGAGAAGTGGACGCCTGCACTCGCGGACTGGGAGGTGTTGGTCGGGGCCGAATGGGCAGGTGCAAGTCGCGCTCTGGCCGCGCGGGGAGCCGCCCGATGTCGACAGATGATCGGCAATGAAACAAATGGAACTATTGATGCGGGGAAACGACCAGCTGCTCCCTCTAACGTCGCGCAGCGACCACCAAAGCCAAGACCAAAACCACGCATGCCGCCTACTTCTGTCTCGACTGGGGATTCACCTGCTGTCGCCGCACTTCGCGCGGCCGCGAACGTTGCGGCTTCCGAAGACGCTGAGCGCCATGTACACAAAGATGCTGTTGATAGGCAGCTACTTGCATGGCGACAAGGGAAGGAGGCGAACATCCGTGCGCTGCTTACTACACTGGATGGTATACTCTGGCCAGAGCTGGGATGGAAGAAGGTTGGCATGGCTGAGGTCGTAGGGAAGGGGCAGGTCAAAGTGGTGTACATGCGCGCCATTGCGCGGGTGCATCCCGACAAGGTAGTATGCTTTTTCGATGGACGAATACTTGCGATGGCTGACACATATATACTTACTCAACAGCTGAACGCAAGTAACACCACTGTTGAGCAGCGTATGATTGCGAACGGCGTATTCGGGACATTGAGTGAAGCATGGAACGCCTTCCTGCAGCAGTGATTGGAAATATGAATATGCAGCAGTGCTTGCACCATAGAAGGGCATATTATGGGTCCGCCATGAGCTGAGATGTTAATGACCCTCTGTTAAGTAATCACTCAAGGAACTCATCCATTGCGATAGAATTGTTGTGATTAGTATGACCAGTTGGAGGAAGGGTGAGGGATCATGTCTCACCTTCCCCTCTCCTCACCCTTCCTCCCCGCCCCCCGGACGGTACTTGGAACCTGAAGGCCTGACCACCTTGCTTGTGTGAGGGATCTTGCCAAATCTCATGACGGCGCGACCCCTAGAGTTCCGGACATTATTGGTTGACGAGCACTTTGCCTCAACTACAGTGTGTCACCGTCGCGTGCACTCGAAAGATTACGGTGAGCAAGAATTTGATTGCCCTACTATGTGTGCTACAAATGAATCAGAATCTCCATCCAATCGAATGCCACGGATGCTGACCATCACCTGTCCCCTCCACCTTCCGAAGTTCTAACGTCTTCAGACTACTATAAGTAGCCTTCTGTGATTTTCGTGTCTCAAGTGGCGGTGGATGACTGTAAGCAATTCCAACCTATCGCTTTCTGCTAACAGTTCTGTGCAATGCCTGCAGTGGAAGATTTTGTCCTCAAAAGCCCATAGAAGGCATGGCAATGTCGATGCTGGCAGTGACTGCCCCTGAGACCTGTAGTCTGTGAACGTGTACGTAGCTGTGATGGAGTATTGCTAACAACGGATTGTACATGAACCATTCGACGATGTCGCTCTAATGCGAAAGGATTGGCATGCTGGTTCCACTGGAATGACGAAGATTCTTCCAGTTGTTTTGCAACTGCGATCGCGTCTGGTCCAGCTACGAGCACCGTTCACGCACGACTGCAGGCTCGTCCAGGTTCAAAATAAAATGTCCAAGACAGTGCCCCGAGCACCATTGGTGATGTCAAGATTGGTCTCAACATTTTGAGTAACCATGGCATGACTTTCATATGCTGTTAGCCTTTGGATGAAAAGAATAGAAAGAAGACCGAGCAGACCAATGTGCAAGATTGTAATGGAGAACTCGACAGCAAGTTAGCAACCCTGCCTTTGCAATCGAAAATTGGCCCCTGACCTACAAGGCTTTGAGCTGAGGCGCCGCCAGCCAGCAATTAATACCCTTCGTCATCCTGTGGAACAACTTCTCTGCTCGGTAAGGACGTCGCGAATATTCCGCTTACTGATAACCACTTCAGAGGATTTCCCTGCATCTGGAATCCGAATGAGAACATTCATTCCGAAACGAGAATGAGTTACAAGACAAATCGATGAGCCTGGCGCGCAGATATACACAGATGATAAACTCGAGGTACTTAAGAATGTCGCACAGAGAGCAAGGCACTATCTCTCTTGGGAACATATATAGGCAGCTGGCCTTGGCTGATGTTTACGAGATGTGTACTATGTTTCAAATGAGGTGCGTATTCAAAAAGAGCCATTCAGAGAGTACTTAATAGCAATAGCATCAGCTTTGTGCTCCGAGAATGTGCAGCGGTTACATCACATTGTCAAGTAATTATGACCTACACTCCACGACAATTACGGGAGTAGTTCTAAGTTGTGCCAGTAGGTGGTACGGCAAATGCCATGTGCGATATTGGATTCAATGAAATTCCATATGTTGCATGTGTTACCTTTGGATCCCGAAGGTTGAGCATAAGTCTTGATATCATTATTGATGAGATTCTGATGTTTGGTTAAGCAACTTAAATGGATTTTGAACCATGATCAAACACTCACACATTGGTAAAACCACCAAGGCAAGCTCTACTTGTGTTCTGGAAAGGAGCAGCTCTACAATGGTGCCCTTAAAGAGATTTTGTGACTCACAGGCGTCACCTACATCGAATGTGTTGAATTATAAAAATAGGATAGTGTCGGAAAGCTCACTAATAGCACAGTTATATTTGCAACATTGACTGCACACATCAGCCTGAAAGCCTCATCAGCAACCATGAATCGTGATTAGCGAATTCCATACGCAAAGTACATAGATCCTAATAGGCCATAAGTGGAATTTTTCAGACAGAAGAATGTAGGATGGATTTACCATCTCGAAGTAAGATATCTGTTATACTTCGGTTCCCCGACGCGTTCCGAACACTTCGTGTTCGCACAATTGTAAGTAAGAAGATCACGAAGTCACAAACAAGCTGTCCACTCCATGTTAGCGCTAAATCTGTATGGAATGGTGTCGGAAACCTATTTGTTCCAGGTGAAATGGTAGTTACATACACAAGCCCCTGTGAAATCTCAATACTGCATCACTCAAGAAATGGAGATGTCCTCACTGTTCATACGTAGTATAACCATAGTTGGGGCAGCCAAATGCCAGTTCTTGCAATGACTTCACAGGCATTGTCGAATCAACTGAAGAGGCCATCGGATGGGCAATGAGTGCCCACTTTCAATGTCATGTTAGGTTGGGGGGGGGAAAGACCATATACTATGAGGTAGTGCACGTACACAGCCAAAACCAACTGCTCCAATTATCAATGCCACGAGAAAGATCAACATGCATTGGCTCCGTGCGTAGAGAGCATAGACACGCATAATCATGATAGCTTTGGCTTGTTATTTTTTGAATGCGAGAGTAAACCTTCAATAACACACCTGCACCAATTGCCTGGACAACGACAATTAATCCTTCACTAAATTTGTTGAGAGGATCGCACCTGATATTGTGTTAGTATGCAAACCGATCACCGAAGAATGAATCGGAACAGCCTACCACTAATAGTAATGCCCAAAAGGACTGTATGTCAGAATCTCCAGTTGATGAGGGGGAACACATACACTAAAGTCGGAATATATTGTCGGTGACCAGAACGCATTCACAAGTTGGAGAACATGGGAAAAAATGGCGATGTATCGGTTCGCAACAAAGAGTGAAAAGGCCCATGATCGTCGAGGTCTTTTCCAGAACAGCTCGACCTCTCGTTCGACTGTGAGTACATATTCGTGCACTAGTAATGCTTTGAACGAGTGTGTCAGTACTAGCGGTAGGTACGGAATAGCATCCCAAGTTAATGTGCCTCACTGAGATTTACACCACAGAACGCGGAATTATAATCCCTGTAGTCCGACCTGTTAAGTAATGTAGATACCTCCAAGGCGCATGAAAACTCACAATGGAGAGTTCATCAAAGATAGACCTATGCATCCAGTGACTTGTAGCCCCAACTGACAAAGACGAGAGAAAACGCGCAATTTTTTCAAGTCATTCAGTGTATAATAGTGATATTAATAGTACCCAGGTGACATGCTGTACGACTTTGCGTGCCTTGAGAACCGTGATCGGGGATATGAAGGATATCTGTTGGAGATGAGTACTATGATCCCCGGCACTGCAGTCCGCGCCACAGTGCACCCCGATCACTGCGACCAACTATGTTGACGATACTACTAGTAACAGCCACTAGAGCACTGATCGCCATAGTAGATCATTACTACTGCACGTTTCAATTGATCAGCTACCACGACCGTGATGGTATCGGACCACCGCCCTGTACCTCAAGGAAAAGTGCAACAATGATGTTACAATGACAGTGTGAGGTTTGTAATCACTTCCAGCATTGCAGCACATCACTAGTGCACTGCGGACCTGCCACACCGTTGCTATGCTGGAATAAAATGTGTCCCACTGTCGTGATGAGCTGCGATCGCAATGTGCCCACTGGGGCTGGGTGACCGTCATTCTGGCCTGGCAATATCACTGATGGCCCAAAGGAGCCACGGCGTCAGTGGTGTGGATACGCTTCACGATGCGTCCACGACAACGACGTCGAGATGACGCGAAACCACTCAGTTACGCAGAGTATGATGATGAGCTTGTAGTACGCGTACATGTTCCTTGATGCCTTCTGATACTACTTCCGACAAAACTATGGAAGCCCCGAAGTTTGCCTATTCGAGGGTCAAGCTTTCAAGGCTGTGACAGTGTGGGAGGCCCGCGGCTGCGAAACGTTCTGAAGAGGGCGCCAAAGAGATTCGTGTTCATGCACTTGTGAATGGACTAGACCTTTCACGATCAAGCAAGGATGCTGCTAATGCAGGCACTAGGCAGCACATTCTCAGAAGCCATTTTGAAAAACCGATACCTACTTGGACTTTGATAACGCCACATTACACACCGCCTGATGTCCCATACTGTGTCTTTATTTTCTACCCCTGTCCCAGATGGGGCTCTTTTCGAAGATTGCATTGACACTGCAGAATCCATTCGCAGTGCCATGCTCGGCTCTATCAGGACGAGGTATGTCGAGTTGCTCCAGCGCCTCTTTTGTCATTTAATCGCCCTACAGTTGGGAACAAGGAATTGCTGCTGGAGCTATCGTGGAATGGAATGACCCAGAGTACTCTGTCTTCGGGCCTTACCCATTTGTTTCCCATGGAATCTTTCCGCGTGACACACTTCAGCTAGCTTACAGTGCCGCTATCCGCCAAACTCCAGATGGTCGGCTCAGTCAAAATATAAATGAAGCCCTCGACGGTGCTGCGTTGGACGGTGCATCTGCTGGGTCTGTTGTTTTGATGGGTATGAAATACAGTTTTTGTCCTTATGCAGAGTAGTAACACTTGGATTAGGCACATTCACTGATCCTAGCCGCAAGGACCATTGGGAACACGTTGCAGACGCGCAACTCAACTACGTACGTTTACCTACCTCTGGCCACTTGCTATAATATTGACTTTTCTCTAGATTCTGAATGTCGTTCCCAGAACCAAGACGGGTGCCATTTCTCACAGGGAAACCACCAAACAGTACTGGTGAGCCATATATTTATATGCACACCTGGCATCGACACTGATTCTTGTAGGGCTGACGGGGTGTATATGGGATTCCCTTTCATCGCTTACTGTGGTGCGGTAAAAAACGACGGAACGCTCTTACAGATCGCATACGACCAGTGCCGACTATATCGAGATGCCCTTCTGATTGACGGGCCAACTGGGAAACTGTGGGCCCATATCTACGACGATGACAATTCTACCTGGATCGACAAGGGCATCTGGGCTACAGGTATTATGCTTGACTTTGCTCCGTTGCATGCACTGTCACTGAGCACGAAACAGGTAATGGATGGGCAGCTTTGGGCATGCTTCGTGTTGCAGTTACTATTCAAAAGACGCCATTCTATGCCAGCATGACATCACAAGTGTCAGACTTACTCTCGTGGGTTAAGGAGATTCTGGATGGCGCATTCGGGGCTCTGGTAAGTCCATGATTACACAGAGGACTGCCCTTGCTACACTGGCGTGCTTCCCTTCAGAAATGTGATAATTTGCTCCCAGATTACCTGACAGGTGGACCAGATTTCAGTGATGCCGCTTCTTCGTCCGCGTTGGCGTCCGTTGCATACAGAGTTACCACGCTCTATCCGGAACAGTTTGACCACAGCTATGCAGACACAGCTGGAAAAATTCGCGCCGCAGTTTTGGATGGTGTTACTGATCTTGGAATGCTTAGCCCTGTTGTCAACCCTCTAACCGGGTGCCACACTGGTCTGTTATCTACGGAGGCGCAAGCATTTGGATTAATGATGCTATCAGCCTGGAGAGACCATATATCTGGGCCAAACTGAAATCTGTTCCACATCTGTTTGTACGATGTTCGGTCTTTGCTATTCAGATTCTGACGTTAGTAGACCCATGTTGATATGCCCGATTTGCGTTCTTATCGAGAATGTCTGTCTTCCAAGGCGGGTGTTCACAAGTAGTGCGTGAGTGTATTCGTGAACAGGGTCGCTGAGCATGTTTATCTCCTGAGACCACTTTCATACTAGTCCTTCTGCCTTTTGCTCTCACTCACTTTGTAAAATTAAGGAACTCGATATATAAGTAGATGATTCGCCGACTAATACGCTACTGAATAGCCCAGGCACAAGGAGGAGTCAATAGTACTTGCCTCGTGCTAATCCAA
>Ga0307516_10009425_pt1 | contig 10884 bp, 9 predicted proteins | sample 19_EM_MG_FD_203310 | JGI IMG/M metagenome (GOLD analysis project Ga0307516, IMG submission 203310) | Populus trichocarpa ectomycorrhiza microbial communities from riparian zone in the Pacific Northwest, United States - 19_EM | ecosystem: Host-associated > Plants > Roots > Unclassified | place...
GATCTCCGTATGTAATTCTGGAGCCTGTGAAGATATCATCAACAACATCTTTCATCAGAACACAGGAAGTGGCACACATCAATAATTAATCAAACAGACCACTTTGAAGATAGTACTAACACATAATCAAAAAAGTGGAATTCATTTGATCAGGATAGACAGAAGTGATTTTGGAAAAGTTAAATCCTGATATGCAATGTTCAATCTGAATATCGTGCACAAAATAAAAAGGAAAATATTGAAGAAGCTGACAATAGCAACAATCAATATAATTGTCGTGGTTTTTTATTATTTGATTCCATGAGAGCTAACACCTCAAATAGAAAATTTTGCAAACATAAGATGTACTTTCTGCTTTCCGCACTGCTTTCATGTAAAATGCTAGGTGATTTCTGTTTTAATAGTAGATAGAGGGCCATATTAGTATAATTAGTAAATTGCATACCAGAAGTTTAGAAGGGCAGGCTTCAAAACCACCAAATACACAAATAGAAACAACAGTTTACACTCACATTTACTTGTGAGAAGAGAACGAGACACATACCTTAGCGCAAACTTCCAAAGACTTACGATAAAGCTCGTTGTTTGGATCCTGTATTAAAAAATATCAAATTTGCAGTTATAACTTGCATCTCGCCAAAGACCACCAGAAACTAACATGCTTAAACATGTGCCTCGAATCAAAACCCACCAAATAACTCCAAAATTACCTCATCAACTGCTTGTTGGAAATAATTAGCTGCCTTGTCGAAATAACTTTTAGCTTCGTCAAGATCAGGAGTCAGAAATGCATAAGAAGTATTGGCATTTCCTATAGACCACATGGCATTGGATGTTGGATTTAACATCAATGCCTCTTCCAACTTTGAAATGGCATCTGTATAATAAAGACACCGGCCCAATAACATAAATCCCAGAAAATTTGCTCAGTTGTGAATTGGTAATTATAGCAATGAATAAACTATAGTACCATTTATCATCTTCTTTGCCTCTGCCACAGTTTGAAATTGCGATAATTCCAGCAATGCCTCACCCCACTTAGTCAAGTTCTGCGAAACATAACCCCCTTCTTTAATGCTAACAAATCACTAGAAATAGTGATAATACATCAATGATTTACAGAATGAAAATTGAAGCGATAGCCAGTGTGTGTTCTCTAAATACTGAACGAGATACATGTATATGGTCTGAGACACACAAGTGATAATCAAGTATAAAAAAAACCTTTTAAGGAGAAGAGCAGAATTGACAACGGAAAAAACAGGAAATTAAACAAAACGACGGTTCGTTTAAGGAATATAGAGTACTCACTGTGGCATCGAGAGGGTCTCTAGCGTAGGTAGCTTCAGCGGTTTTACGAGCGTGCTCGAACATTAAGAGACGATCGAAGTCATCTTGAGAGAACTCCATTGCTGTTGTTGTTCCTTTTTTTCGCTTTTTTAGTTCTCTCTTTTATGCTCTGTCAGGAGTGATGAAGACTCGAGAGAGAAACAGAGGTATAGCTAGGGTTTGAGGTTAAGAGTGACGGTCTTTAATCTTTATAACTGTTTGTTGTCAAGATTTTATGTCTGTCACGTGTGATGCACGTCGTCACACATTAAGACAACGAATAGGAAGCAGTTGTTGGACCTGGGCCTACAAATGTTAATGCTGGCTTGACCGCTGACTCTGGACTTTTGGAGTTAGTTAGGCATCTATCTTTTCCTTCTTCTTTTTTTTTTAAAAAAAAAGTGAATGTAACTCGATTTAAATCTTAGAACGCAAGAGATATTAAAACTTTAGACTTTAGAGTTAGAATATCTTCAATCAAGTATTCTAATTTCAATGAAATCCTGTTCTTATTTGACGTGAAGAAAATTAATAATTTTTCTCTTGTAGATTTCTCATAAATTTACATGAATCATGTGAATTATATTAAAAACGATGACAATTTAATTCCAGTTAGATACTGTTTTTTTTTTATATAAAAAAAGAGATACAGAGATTCCTCATAATTATTAAATTTAACATGTGTTTATGCTATTAAATATATTCTTCATGTCAAAGGAAAATGATAGGTTGATGTAAAGATATCAATTCGTGCAAGATAGTTGTTTTTTAATGGACTTGGGTATCATAGGATACTTAAATCAATATTATTGTTGATAAAAAATATAATAGACATGCAAAATAATAATAAATTTTAATAATAATGTCGCTTATTATTGTTTTTATATGAAAATAAATGCGTTGTAAATAATTTAGTGTAAATATTGAAAATAAAAATTATAAATTCCTTACATGAATGTTCAAGAGGAATATTTATATTTTCTAGATTTTATTATTTTAAAGGACTTGAAAGTTATAAAACTATGAGATATAAATATATTTTATATATTTATTAATAAAAAATAAATATTTATTACACAAACAGGGAATAAATAGTTATAGCATTAACATTCATTTTAGATAAATATTATTTATATTTTTATTAATAAAATAAAAATATAGCAGGTTATAAAAAAACTCCTGACATCTAAAAATGTAGATGAAGCCGGGTCTTGGCTAAAAAAAACTTGGATTAGACAAAAATCTTGAGGACCAAGTGTCGAGTCTAGAACACGAGGTGGGGTGTAAGAAATGTCAAGACACGTACTAGGCTCAAAAGATACATGGACTCAAGCGCACTGCACGAGCCCAAGGGTGCCGGGCCGTGCGTCCTGTGTTGCTCAACCCTTTTTTCGAGAACCCTCACGAGCATGAGCCGTTGCTAAAACAAGCTCAGTTTAATGAAAAATTGTTTTAAAAATATTGATAAATACTGGTTCATCACTTACATATTTCATGCCTCTCTTGGGTTATAAAGTGGACGATCTTGGTTTGCATAGGTGATTCTCAGCTCAATTTGTGCTGTTCTCAAGTGCCGCCCCCTGTGATAGGTAATTCCATATCCTCCCCGCAATTTCTTCCTAAAACGTGCAAATACGGGATAATTTGTGTTTTTAAAAATTCAAAAAAATTTTTTTATTAAAAATTAATTTTTTATATATTTTGGCTCGTTTTGATATGTTGATTTCAAAAATAATTTTTTAAAAATTAAAAAAATACTTTTTTAATATATTTCAAAATAAAAAACACTTTACAAAACAACCACAATTACATTCTCAAACATATCTTTATTTTATTTTCTTCGATGTGCTTTAGATATTTCACTGAAGAATTTGTGATTGTGATGTAATAAATATGTACGGAAGAAGTTTTTTTTTTATAAAAAAAAAATACATGAATTAATTTTTTAAAAGATAAACTATCAATAAGTTATATGATATTTTTATTGGATCAGTAAATTTAAATTTCAAGTTTTTATTAAAAACAAGTTCATGACTTCTTATATTTTTCTATAAAATACACTTGCAAAGTTTTTATTTGTCTTTTTTAGGAAATACTTTACAATGTAACCTTTTTAATTTATATTTTTTACTAAAACATTTTTTATTAATTAAATACTTATTATCATATAATTTTATTTTTGTTAATTGCTAAAATTCCCAACAAAATATCCAGTGCACCTCCGTAAGCTAACGATTGTTAGATTTTTTATTAAAAAAATCTATAAACATGAAGAATTGTATTTTCTATTTTTACTATTTGAATACAATCAAGATTTACAATAATGATAATATAAAAAATAGACAGAAACCATAAACTATTTGCACGCTGGACATTAAAAAATTATTATGAAATATTTAAAAAGGCTAAAAGAAAAGTAAAGAAAATTCAATTAATTAAAAGATTTTAAGCATACGAAGAGGATAATATAGATATCATCATTAAATATAAACTTTGTTGAGAGATAAATTATAAAAACAAAATTAATGATATTGAAATATTAACATAAAATAAAACTTTATTGATATTAAAAAAAACATTGTAAATGGATCAAACGATATGGAAAAAAAGAAGAAAAAAGAAAAAAAGAAGAAAAACTATTTAGCTCTCTCACGTTGGTGCGCGTGAAGAAATAGTGTTTCCCGCTAAAAGGCCACCATGCTTTAGAAAAAAACCCAAATTCCCGCCAATGAAACCCTAAAAAATAAATTCCCCCTCTCAACCATCTCCCATTTCCAAATCAAACATTCAAAGCATACACCCCTCTAACTCCCCATCCCCCAATCGAATTCACATTCTCCGATGGTAGAATCAGAGGAGAACAAGACAGAAACAACAACAACCCGACCCGAATTCCCAACAGGCCGGATCAAGAGAATCATGAAACTTGACAAAGACACCAACAAGGTCAATGCAGATGCTCTATTCCTCGTTTCCAGCTCCACCGAGTTGTTTCTCCGGTTCCTCGCGGAGAAATCAGCAGAAGTTGCAATCGAGAAGAAGCGAAAGATTGTGAAACTCGATCACATCCGAGCCGCTGTTAAAAGACACCACCCTACCAGTGATTTTCTCTTAGATTCGCTTCCTTTGCCAGCTCAGTCATCAGAGAAGCCTGCAAGTGATAATACCAGTGCTCGCACCGTGACTGATAAACCAGCCCCGGCTGGCACGCGCCGGATTGATCAGTTTTTCGCTAAGGCGGCAAGTGAAGAAGTTCCGGTTCTGATAAATGAGTCCTAAACTTGGCTTCTTTTCTTTTAATTAATTAAATGTAATAGAAACATGTTTAAGTTCTATAATGTAAGTGGTTTTGTTATGATTATATTAAATTATTTTAGAATTTCCATCGGAAATTATCATGTTTCATAATTTCAATAGAATAGGAAAATCAAAGCTTCTTGATTACAAAACATAGCTCTACATAGTTTTAAACCTGAATAATTATTTTTCATTGCAATGACAGTTCTTTGGGGTTCTGTTCTAGATACGGGTGTTGGTACAAGACATAGATACACAATTATTTCTTATGAAATTGATGCAAATAGGTAAATTATTGTTTTGCAGAAATAATAGTTACTATTATGGTCCTTGATAAGGTTTGTCTAGTCTCCCGTGACATGTGATTTTCGATTCAAATGTCCGAATTGGAATTCAGGGAGATAATGGCCCAGAAAATGATGAGACAACTGAAGCTGCTTCATCTCGAAGATGAGAAGAGAGGTCAGGTCGAAGAAACATCTTTTGCCCCTGAATTTTTCTTCCTTCCTTTATGTAAGATATTCCTTGATTTGCAGAATTGATGCTGTTGGTTCCCAGCTGTCTGGGACCAAGAGAAAGCCTTCTGTTTAAAGGCGTTGCATTGCTAAATCCTCCATTCAAGCTCTTGTTTGAAAGACGTCGACTGCTGGTGCTTGGCCTTGAGCTTGACCCGATCAAATTTTCTTGCTCAACTTCTACATGGCTTGGGACCTTCTTTTCCTGTGTTGTAGAAGCCAGCTCATGACACAATAGGTAAGGAAAATAAAGTTCATTTTTGAATGTGGGAGTTCTTTTTTTAATGCTAACAAGAAGATTAACATTGCAGAAAATAGAAAGCAAACATTAAGGATAGAAAATATATAAAAAAAACCTTTGCCTGTAGAGTGTTGGATGAACTAGCCCTTTGTCTTTGCTTTTCCTCTTCCATCTCCTGCCTCGATATGTTATACTCTTCCAGCATTGCCAGCAGGGGTACCTAGATAATAGTGCGTGCATTTGTTTATTTGATTTGCAAGTAACCAATGCTTCTTTAACGTTAGATGAACACAATTCACCATACATGCCGACAAAAATGTGTATAACCAATATTAGTCACAACTCACAAGCAAATAAATTACTTACTCCATCATACAGGAATACTTTGTTTCTTTCCTCTTCCCAACTCTCAGTCTTTGCTACGAGCGATGCCACTAGAACTGTACAATCAGTTTTACACTATACATAAATATATCTGACATGCATTAAAGCAATAAGATTTTCAAAACAAAAGGTCAGCAGTCTACATAGCTGAAATGTAGAGTCAGGCTTTTCATCCCACAATTACTCTTTTTTTTAATATAATTCACTTCATCAATCACTCCTTGACCTGGTTACTAGTTAGTATTTTATTTAGTGATTAATGTCTACCTTCAGTTCTTTACCTATTGAAAATGGATATTTTAGCACTGGCATCTTAGTCTAAATGGTGATTTGTAGGCTGTTTCTGATTAGTTTGTAGTTGTAGAGGCTTTTATTTGGCATGGTTGCATGCTCATTGCGGTTTCAGGGTTCTTTGCAAACCAACCAACTTCCTCCTCTTACCTGGGATCTTGTTGACTATTACCCGGGCACGTTCTGCACGTTGCAGATTCTTATGAGCACCTCTGCGAACTGAATATCGATTCTCGTCCTGAAAACACGCATGAAAACTTGAAATGCCATGCAGACACAACATAGGACAGGAGCTAACAAATCATGCAGATCACTGGGTGATACTAACCATGCTGTATTCTTCTAACCAGCGCTCTTCATCACGTGCTAATATCCACTTTTCAACCTTTTCCATTATAGCCTTCCTGCTAGAAGCTTCCTCTTTTGCTCTTGATATCTGCTCATCCAAGCTCATGAGGAGATCGGCATGGTCAATCTCCCCTTTTTTAGCCTTTCAGTCAGTACTAGGCAACACAAGTTTAAACATGAATTGGAACTGGTAGCTGTAATAAAAGATAAATTCAGTTGATCTTACCCAAGTTTATAAGATTTATTATATTTTCCATCTCTGGTTGTGAAGGGATCTCCATGTGTGATTTATTGCATATTTGATCCAACTCACTCTGTTTCTTGAAAAAAAGCTCTTTCATCTTGCTTGCTTTTAGCTGATCCAGTCTCTTGACTTCAGCTTCAGCCTTGAAACGATTCAAATAACTATTATGTCTTAGTTGTTTGTGATAAGTTATGTTGTTCATCATATACTAACCTGCTGGATTATATTTAGAGCAAGGCTTCCAGGACCTGATACTTCATCTGATGAGAGAAATAATAAGTCCGTGACATTGGAAAATGAGTGACAATCTTTATAGGGCGTGTCCATTAGATTCCACAAGTTTTTCAGTGCCTTTCCAAGCTGATGAAGCTGCCAAATTCATGGAAGTTATGCCATGCCAGTCATTTATGAGTACCAGTAACTGTTTCTTAAATACATGGAAATAAAATGGTGGAAGCAAAAACAACCTAATTTTGTTATTTGTATGTGATTTAGAGCGACCAAACTGTTTAATATATATGTTATTTAATGAAACATATTGGTTAACTCTCATCATTCATGTTTCTGGTTACTGTAACCTGTTGTATCTGCCACTTATATCCACATGTCCCTATGATGCCATTTTCAAATGTGTATTTTTTCTGTAGACAAGATGCTAGATTCTGTCATTGAGTTTTGCAAACTAGAAGCCTAAAGCACCACAACACTGAAAGAAAAATTTACCTTCTCAAGCCGCTTTTGTTTTTCTTCTTTGAGAGATTCCACAGTGCTGTTGAGTTTATCCAGAATACTGTCACTTATATTTTTTGATATTCCACACAATTCATTCAAAGTTGGATGCACCTTTGTTATGATCATGGAGGATTCCATTCCTAATGTTGAGGACAAATCATGGATTGTGTCAATATATGTGTCCACTAGCTGGAGCCTGTCATTCTTCAAGTCAGCAAAGGAGGAAGATTAGTCAAGTTCCTTTTTTATATGTGAGAGTATGAATTTCCATGAGATTTGTGAATTGCTGTTGTTACCTTCTCATTGTGCAGCCTTTGTAGCTCAATTTGGTATTCCTCAAGTTTCTTTAATGAAAGATCATTCTCATTTACCTTGACATTTGTTATCGGGTCATCGTACACTGATTGACCTGCAATTTCTGCAGAAATTTTTTGAATTTGACCTTGCACAGATCTAAATTGATTCACCCTCTCTTCTTTTCTCAAACGCATCTCCCGTAGAGCTGGGGTGATCGCATCTAGCTGCTCCTTCAGTGTTCCTGACTTTCTTTCTGGCTGTAGAGACAACAAGATAATTGGCCCATGAAAGTCAACGAGAACATCATGTGCATTCAACAATACTATCATCAATATGGAATTTGTTCAACAGATACATAGATTTCCATGGCTGGTTCATCTCCATGTTGAATGAAGATGAAAAAAGTTTAGTAATTCATAATTCTGAAGTAATTATGCTAAATGTGTGTTGCTAACTACTGAATGATTCCAGAATTCTCAATTTGTATCCTTACTGCTTCGCACTGGTGGTCTCTGTTCCACTGCACTTTTAGTTCCTAACCATGCAATTTTTAATGCTCAAATTAGTGATTTGGATGCAGATGGATGAAAAATATACCCGTCCTGGGAGTGATCGTTCACCAAGGGACAGAAGAAGATGGGTGAATTCAGCTTCAGATTCCGCCAGCTCTTGATGCAGGCGAGCTCTTGATATGTTTGCATTGTCAACTTTTCTCCTATAAACCTCTAAGCACTCTTGTTCTAAATCCAGCAGGACCTTCTCTCGTTCAAACTGATCTTCCCCAACTTCTTCCCATATCATCTGTTTCATATTAAGAGGAAGGGAAAGAGATCGTGAAGAAAAAAGCAATGCTGTTATTGATTGATAAATTAATATCATTGATTTCCAAGAGGCAGTCTTGCCTGCAATTCCTGAAGTAGATATCCACATGATGTTTCTAGTAATGCAGAGCTCCGCATTCCAATCTGGAACGAACCCATCTGATGGCTTCTTAGGTGTTGCTGGAAGAGATATTTGGGTTACCAAAATGCAGAAGCTCTGGGAGAGGTTCTTGGACTTCTAAACTTCGATAGCATTCTGTTCTGAGTTACTTGTTAAGCAACCTAGTTTTGAGAGGGAGTGAGAAGAGAGAGAATGATGGCTGGGAACTTTGGTGCGTGTATTTGCTTAAAAGGTAAGGCTGAAGAAGTAGGTAACACTGAAGCTTTGGGTTCAAGGATTAGCCAGTTCTATCTACTATTGATTCTCAGGTTATGTCTTTCTTGTGCTCTTATATCAATTTAAGGTGGTAAAAATTTCTCTTAATTAACACATAGTCGGAGTTTCTTGTTCAGACCTCTATTTGGCAGCAGTTAACTGAACCTTTTCCTTTTTTTTTATTATGATTATGATTTTTGATTTTTGATTTTTGTTTTGTGAACTTGATTCATCAGCAATCTATGCCAAATGAAAATAACAACAGCGTGCATCCCTTGTTTAAGTTCTGGAATAAGGTAAACCCTGATCAATACTACTAGCTGCTTACTTATCAGCTCATTTTCAGCTTCTCTCATCTAGTAAATTTGGCTACAGATAATTTAACTGCCCCACATGTCATTAGGTGCCCATTTAAGAATCATTGTTCGGTTTTTGGGTTACTTTTCCAGACGTTTTGGATTCTGATGGATGATCATTAAATCTCATTAAAGTACAGATCATGCAATAATTTTTTGAGTTGTAATGGCACTGACATCTTAATCACGTGATTCATGATGGGTAGTGAATCATTGTCAACACAACACTCCACCTAGTTCACCTTTTTTCACACAGCAAATTTCCATTTGAAGTTGTATTCGAAGAAGAAAAAATATTACCCTCAATTCTATTAATGGTAAGCAGTCCTTTTCTAGTCATAAGCTCAGCGAATAAAATCTCTTTTAAAACCTGTGCGGGGAGAGGGATCGTAGAAAGTTAAGACACCAGGAGTGTCCAACGAAAAAGGAGAAAAACCCTCAAACAAGGAACAGGAACTTCGTTTTGGTTATTATTTATTACTATAAAGACTCCAAGTGGCAGTAGATGTGAAAGGAAAAGAAAGTGTAGAGAAGTCAGAAGAGAACGTGGGTATTGGTTTACGGTCATGCGTTAGGTTGTGTTCTTTCCACTTCGTGTAACAGACGGGAGACTTGCATCTCACGTATTTTTAGACTTCAGCTACTGACTTCATGGGCCCCGAATACTGATAAAATACTACAGCAATTTGCTCGCTATTTTGGCCCACGGGTAAAATGCCATCTAGGCAGAAGTCAGGATGACTTATGATGACGTGTACAACCATACACCTCGCTCGGGTGGTAGATTGAACGTGTAGTTTGCGTTGGAACAGGCAAATGCAAGCTCTATCAGTATATGAAATTGCAAATTGAAATTGTTTGTGGTTGGGTATTGCGAGCAGTGCTTGTTGCCATCTTCTGTGTGAAGCTGAAAACCAAGAGGCAACTGGGAAAATCGAAGAATCCGACATGTTATTGCTTTGCAATTTTAATTTAAGGAGCTACACAAACATACGGAGTCGGCCAAGAAAAATGTGTGACAAGTGGATTATGCTGGGAGATATTGCTGGTGTTGGTGCATGATACAAATGATGCTTTTTACAAATTACAATTTTGGCAATTCATGTGATCTTCTAATTCTGTCATTCTCTATTGCACGATGCACTAAGTGACAAAATCAACCTCAATTTCATAAAGACTGGAGATGAAACTCATCATGTTAGCTGGAGAAATCAGCCGGGTTATTGGGAACAAATTACATGACTAAATTCAAGCTGGTGGTTAGGATTTTATGTTTGGAAAAGAGAGAGACAGAGTTTTTTAGCGGTAATTTAGTTATTTTAAAGTAAAATGGACTTCTAAATCATTCAATTGAATACAATGACAAATCTATAAATAATTCAATATTTTTTGTTGATTTTTTTTATATTATATAAAATGTTATGAACTGATATAAAGTTAACATGATTTCTATATTTTTCAAAACAACGGGGCAAAGTGTAAAATGGAGTGGATGATAGGATACTTAGGGTAATTTTTCCAAAAAAAAAATAATAATTTAACAAAAGATAAAAAAAATAAAGACCATATTGTAAAAATAATATATGAAAAATTAGGATTGAATAGCGAAACTGAAAATAAATAAAACTTCTACAAAAGGGTCAAAAACAAAAA
>Ga0307516_10009426_pt1 | contig 10883 bp, 15 predicted proteins | sample 19_EM_MG_FD_203310 | JGI IMG/M metagenome (GOLD analysis project Ga0307516, IMG submission 203310) | Populus trichocarpa ectomycorrhiza microbial communities from riparian zone in the Pacific Northwest, United States - 19_EM | ecosystem: Host-associated > Plants > Roots > Unclassified | place...
GCCAGTCCCAGTCCAAACTGGTCATAAACTGCAAACTGAACTGCAAAAAAACCAGTATTGCAGTTCTTTGCAGTTCTAGCTATAGTTCAAGTTTTTGACTATTTGGACTTATTTAAAACGAGTTCAGGTCTGACTCTCCTGATTTGGAAGGTAAAAACTGGACTTAGGCAGACTTTTAAACACTATGCCTGTAGGCTCCACTCACAAAAACATTATGTCTTTCAGAACTGGAACACTTTTTAATTATTATTACAAGCCCATATTATATTCACATCCATGCAAATTTTATTTTAAACAACTTTTGAAGTCATATCAAAAACATATCCTTTTAAAATATTTTGAATATTTCTTCCATCTTTTCAAAGCCATCATTGCTTCAATATCTATAGATTATTTTATTATTATTTTTGACTTTTTCATGACTTTCTGTCATCATATATCATGAATACATTTATATAGAATTGATATTTTATTCTGAACATATTCTAAATACAACTATCTCTTGTATGAGTTTTAAATTTGTTATACATTTTAAACATATTGTAAACAATATCCAAATATAGTCAAAGATTAGTTTTATTTATCTTCTTTATATGTTTTGATTTCAGATTTCAAAATCATAGATTTTATATTTTAAATAATATTCATGATATTTTCTAACTTTCTTTACCACAAATATTGAGAATTCATCTATGATATCCTCTCTATACAATTGTCCAATATATTGTATTTATATCCAAAGATATATCTAGATATTCTATTTATATCTTTACAATATTTTCAGCATTTGTTCTGAATCTATCATTAATTTTATATTCATCAATATTCTGTTGCCTTTTTGAATAACTTCTCAGATAATCACATTCAAAAATTCAAACAACATTTAATACTTCTTTTGAATGTTTCTAGAATATATTTGTCTTTTTTATTTTGAGATCTTTCAAGCTTTTGGCATCAACAGATACAGTAAAGATCTTATATACATTCAAAATGTTTCAGATTGCTTCATTTATAATATATCAAAATTATATCTTAAATATTCTTAGAACAAATCCATTAGAGATAAAAACTATCTTTACAATATATAACCAACTTGTTGCAGTCATATATATTGAAAACGTTCTAAATACATTCTAAGATTTTTAAGCAGAAATATCGAAAACACATAAGGAATATAAATTGGATATTTTAAAGATATATTGCAGAGATTTATCATGGCATGCACTCAGTGTGAGTTGAAATTCTGGCTGGCACTCCTGGCGCACCGTAGATGCTACACACTGCACAGCATCTGCCAAGAAAAGAACCGTTGCTATGGCATTACTGCTCTATACAGGGCTATACAATGCTCCCTAACATCATCACGGTTTGCTGATGTAGTACCGTATGTACATGTGATTCTCTATGTAGTATTTAGGTAGTCATTTTGCATCGAAACCGACACTGTTCGCCCCCTTAGCAAACGCTTCCTCCGTCCTCGCCCGTTGTCGATTTCCCCAACAGGGGAGGCTTTCAATCATGGATAATGAGCCCACCCCTCACATTGCCCAGCTTTCCCATCCTGACAAGACACATCGTAAGTCGCATCTTCCATCCAGTGAATGCAATTCACCACGGTCAACGACAGAACTTTCTTTGACTGAAGCAGATGATGTTGCAATTGCCTCAGGTGTTGTCCCGATAATCAAGGAATTTCTGAATGAGTTACCGTCTTGGAAACATCAGAAACGTCCTGTTGTCAACGGGAAGCTTGCAAAAGCCATTTGTGCTCAACTGATCAAAAAAAATCCAGACACATGCCCCCCAACTTTACAACTCATAGTGTCCATGATGGCCCACTTGACCGAGGTGAGCTATTTTGGGCCAATTGCATTGATTCCGGACTGTTGAACGCTGGACAGCTCGGGCAGCCGGGGCTTTCATGGACGGAAAAGAAAACCGTGGCATTAATCAGCGCGTTAGCGATCTTTTTTTGGCTCCTGGTGTGCAAGGCTGCTCACCACACTTTTTTTTACAGCATCCTCGTATATATTGATGATACGGCGCCGACGAACCCCTCGCTCTGTATGGATTTCCAACGGCGCTATATTCTCGGTCTCCCACAATTGGATCCTGTCCTAGATGCCTTTGCTGAGGCACTCACATCCGTCTATGAACTCTACGACATACCCTTCGCAAACTTTATGACGAGCTCTGCTTTCGAGTTCATCACCGCTACCTGTGTCGAAACTGGTATCAAGGCATTTAGAACTGCCAATCGCCCAGGCCGTTTTCCTTGGTTCCTCCGTTCACGTAATGGCGTGTCCATCGCATATACCTGCATGAACTTCCCAAAGTCTGGTAATCATGATTTTGCTGCCTTCTTCCGCGCAGTGCCCGATATGGAATATTTCATTGCGTTAACAAACGATATCTTGTCGCACGTGTTCCTTCCTCTTTGTGGAGAATGCTGAAAGACGATTTTCTCAGATTCTACAAGGAGTATCTCGCAAATGAACCGGACAATTACATTCACCGTCGGGCATATGACGAAGGAAGGTCTCCGTTGCAAATTCTCTCCGACATCAAAAGGGAAAGCATCGCTGCCAGCGAAAATGTCATCGACATCCTCACTAGGTTCGGTAGTGAGGCATCTGTTAAAGCTTGGCAAGAGTGGGAGTTTGGATTTGTGTACGTCGAACCGTTGCGGTGCCTGTATCGAATATGGACCCTAACCTCTTTCTGTTGACAGGTTAATGCATCTTGAACTTGAACGTTACAAACTGGAGGGGTTGAACCTGGCACCCAAGTAGCGTATCCATCTGTAGCTAATCCAAGCTACCACGGGAATCCTAGAATTTATGTCATATCTGTACTACTATCCATCGAAAGCAGAGATATTTATTTTCAAGTCGACTCATGCTCGTATGGAGCTGTTCATCTAGATCTATGATAATACACGCACCTTTTGGAGACTTCCTCCTCGACAAGGGTCGTTCGAAGAATCTATACTATCCTTTGAAGTTTTTATGATGTACCCTTAAGTTACTGTACGCTGATACGAGTCATGACCGAGTTTCACAAAGTCCTTCAAGCACTAAAACTAATAAGTACGATGCTAGAGTCATCCTCATTATGCCCAATGTCAATAAAGAAAAGGGCTCTTGCACTAATCTCGATTCTTGTTGCACGAACGTGAAAATAACGATTTTATTCAAAAAAAAACGAGTAGATAATACAGTGGTGCGACCTACAGATAGTCTGCGACACGTCAAAAAACGTGTCGACGCGCGTACCATCGTGCAGCACTACTCCGCAGACCGGCACATCTGCCAACGCTTCAACAGTCCGGATTGTCCTTTGGACGCCCTCCCACCGCACCCCTGAGTGTCCAATCGCCTCCCGTAACTTTCAAATGCTGCGACCCAGGTGCGCGGCATGCTCATCGCACGGTTTGTCCCCCCAAGTATCTCTACTCTCCTAACTTCCGTCACTCTGCGATGCGTCCAAATTGCGTAACTCATGTGTATGCATTTCCCTGGACTGGGAATATGTAAGTATGACGGTCTGGGAAAGGGCTTACCTGTTCAGTCTGAAGGGGACGCGCTCGGTGCGTGTGCCACTGCAATACGTCCTCACAGCCCGGCAGGTTCAACGGTTCGAATTATCCCTCGGGCCTCTCATGACACTTCCAACCGTTTCTTCGTCCTCCTATGCATTCAAATGCCAGGCGACCTGGCGCGTCGATGTCTCACGACATCTGTCTTCGCTTCTCCAGGTCTCCCATCGCGTCATGACGCGTCCTATTTGCGTGGCCCGCGCGTGTATAGTCACTGTGGAAGGGAATAACTGGATGTCGTGGTAAGTAAGCATGGAGGAGGTAAGGAGGAGGTGAGCGAAACACTTACTTTGAGTCGTTGGTGTCCGTGGGGGAAGGCGTAGTAGCCGTGGCGCGGACGATGTGAACGACGAGTAAAAAGAAATGGTTTGTTTGGATATATTGTCTAGGCACTGGTAAGCCGAATCCGGAGATTGCCGAGAAGGCGAGAGGCCGAGACGCCCGGCCTCTCTGAGCGGAGCTTCTGAGCTTCGATATAGGATCATAGTTTGAGCTATCACCAACTTGTTGTCCATGACCATCGTCGTCAAGGACACAGTTGTCGACTCCTTATCTGTCGTCTGGAAGGGGGGACGCCGACATTGGACCGGGAGACTACCGATGACCTTGTGGCAAGCGTCAAGTGTACTGAAATTTTCGCACTTCGAGGAAACCAGCCAAACCAGATCTGAACCATTATTATAGTTACTCAAAGATCCGCTCGAACCCAGGGAGTTCCCCTGCGAAGAGATCGAACCCGAGTTCCCTTTATTTGAAGTCGACAACTTCGGTTGGACCGTTCTCCATGGTCACAGGGATCAAGCTATTTCTCGTCGCTTCATTTTGTACCAACTCGCGTCGATCGTCGGCCTACGTGACCTCACTTTCCTGTCCGCATGGAACGACTGTCATCGCGGTGCGTGGTGCGACAATTTCGACACCCGTCGGGCCTTGTTGGGGACTGATCGTTTCTTTTCCGTACCGCAACTCACCATCTCGCCAGGACCAGGTTAACCCTGCCACTGGCACGACGCCTCACGCTTCAGGACATGGCATGGAACCCTGTGGCTCGGCGAGGTGTGCTTTGTGACTTTGACCTCATGCATTGTCCAGGTTCGACTGCACCTAGTGCACACTTTGCTCAACATTGGCACGGCTCGCCGGGCTCGGATCCACGCCTCCAGGAACCCCATGGCGAAAGCGGGTTGGATGACATAGAAGGGGACACGATGGCAGGACGGCTCCTAGAATGCAAGAAGGTCTGCGACAACAGGCGTAGTCGATTGGCGCGCGATTTAGTGGAGCCGGTATGTGTGGATGCTCGTGTCGACGTGTCTCCCAGGAAAGGACTTGTCACTATGACCATACCAGAAATTTACTAATATCTCCTGATGCAAACTCTTGAATAAACCACCCGATCCCGGGCCTAACGCCTGGAAAGCCCGTGGGTAACCCAGGTTTCTCCGAGGATCGGGATGAGTTTTGGTCATTTGGATGTTTTTCGTGGCTTTGTGCAACAGCGCCGGCTTTGCAGGGGGTTTAGGTGGACGAACGCTAAAGGTGCAAACGCCCAAGATGGCCTCCGGAATACCCATGAGCAGATTGGGACTGGCCCACAATAAGGGTATCCAACGTGTTCTGGCAGTACTCCACATTGGGATGGCGTGTTGCTTGGACTTGTTGACACTTCTCTTTTCGATCCAGTTCTCGTTGACGATATCGATCCCCTCCTCTCCTGTCGCTTCACACGTCACAATGGTCGCAACTCTTTACAAACCGCCATGTCCTCTCCCACCCGCGTCCTCATCATCGGCGGTGGCGCAGCAGGGATGTCTGCCGCCTATGCCTTCGCTCAGCACCCCGATCGTTTCATTGTCAAGCTGTATGAACGTCCTTCCCATCCAGGAGGTATGGCTGCATCGTCCCCAATCGATCGACACAAATACGGAGCCGAGCACATAAACGATGGCGTGCAAGGTGGGAGTCCTGTCTTCCATAATACGTATAAGATGTTTGAACAGCTCGGGTTTGGAGCAAGCAAGGTCGGGATGCAGGTCAGTTTCGGCAAGGATGTGGAGAGCGAGTTCTGGAGCAATGTCTTTCCCAGTAGGGTTATTGATAAGTAGGTCCCGTTCTTTGCTATTTATCGTGACGCAAGTTTCCACCTTACTCCATCTATCCGTCCTCTAGGTTCAGGGGGGATATTAGGAAATTCGGAAAGGTCCTCTACGTGATTAAAGCTCTCGAGCCACTTTTCACCATGATTTCTGTCGGTGCCATGCTGCGCATATTCGGATTTTCGAAGGTCTCCCAGCTTTCAAGTGTCTAGCTTTCGGTTTCTGACTCAAGGCTGCGCATATATTCAGGAATTCGGCGAAGTTATAGTCTTCCCCCTCGTCACTCTTTTTCGGTACAGGAAACCAGACCCCCTTCATCTCTGCTGCTATACTCGAGCGCGTTTTCATGGATTCGAATATGCGTTTGGTATGTGTTCGAAGCGTATCAAGGAAGACATTGAATCCATATTGTTTTGGGCAGTTTGAATACTCTCCCGATACCTTTCTCGCATCCATCCCTGAAATGCGTGCCTTCCCTCAGCTCTCGCTGCTTTACAACGCGTGGAAGTCTCACGTCGAGACAAGGAGTGGCGGCGCTGTGCAGATCGTGACGTGCCAGGAGGTCACGCGAGTGTTACGAACTCGACCTTCGTTTTTCTCCCTCGCATCTAGAACGAAAAAGGGCAATGTCAAGGTGTGGAGCCGCCCAACGCGTGGTACGGATAACAACCAGGATGTGGTCGAGCCAGGGGAAGAAATAGAGGAAGAATTTGATGAGGTTGTGTTTTGTACAGACGCAGATGCTGCACTGAGTATTCTAGGCCAGGGTGCTGGGTGGGTGGAGAAATCGACTCTGGGGAACGTAAAAGTTGGTATTCATAGCGGATTTGCTCCGGGTTGCGCATATATTGACGCATACATCCAGTACCTGTGGGACTTGACGGTTACCCACAACGATCTCACTTACATGGAAAAGGTACCCTTTCATATCGTCTTGATCTACATGTCTATTCATCTCCTTAGTTTTACCGCGTCAAATACGATCCTTCACTCCAGTCACATACTCGACAGGACGACCCTGGTGCTCAGAAGAAGTTCAAGTATGCGGCGAAGCATTTTGAGCCGTTGTACTTCATCAGAAGCTATCCTGATGATAGGAAGAAGGTGGAAATGAGCTTCGACCTGACGGTATACCAGCCACAAGTACGTATTTCTGCTCATTTTGGACGTTTACTCATATAGAGGTGGGTATAGTTCGACGGAGTCTCACCTTATGGTCCGGGGAGCGAGGTTATTCCTTCTGATTCGGGAGCTATGGGGGACAGGGAAAGAATATCCACCAAAGCTCGGATTAAAATCAACCTTGCCTGGGCTGAGTATCACTCGTAGACAGGTTGATATTGAACTTCATATTAGGTTGATTGAGACCTCCTTGTAGGCCGAAATCTACCCAAATATCAGAAATAATGGCTAGGTTGAAATTTTCAAAATAGGGTTGATGTTCAACCTACGAAAGGGTATGCAAAATTGGTGGTTGATCATCAACCTAATGTCGATGATTTTCAACCTATCTATGTGTAGATTTCAACCTTCCTCAGGTTGATTTCCTAGGTTGATACACAACCTCCTGTGACTGCACAGTGTGTGGACCTAAATGACTGGATGCACCCTCTGGTTGCCCTCTGGTGTAGATATTTCAGATTTTCCGAGAATGAGACAAACGATGACAGGAAGTAACACTGTGGTCAGGCAGGTGAAGAGGATGACTGAATTCAGGGTGAGTATCATCTCTTTGCATATGCCATCTATGTCGCTGACAATACAGTTATCAAACAGGATGCAAAACCCTGTGTCAGGACAGAGTATACTGGCCGCGGTCCGGTTACGAACCTGGCAAACTCGGTTCGAACTTGGACTGGACCTTAAGTCCAGGTTCAGGTTCAGGCATTATGCTGGACCGGACCTGGATCACAGTCCGAGTTCACAGGTTGGCTGGACCTGGACTCCGGGTTCCGAACCAGGTCCATAGAGGGGGCGGGGCCGAGAGAGGGCTCAAGAACCATACTGGTAAATTTACGTGTTCATGTACCAAGATGAGCGTAATGAGGTAACTGCATCAAGCAACTAAACAAGGACTTGTCAGTCGTCATGTGCAACTTTGAGCTAAATAAGTCTGCATACCTCGCAGCCTGAAATTTCCGGCCTTTCCCCAACTTCCCAGCATGGCGTGCGGTGCGCGGGATCAAGTTGATGCCTCACTCATTGTAACATCCTCACGCATTCCCCAACCCTCCAAACGCTCCTGCGGCCTGGATTATCCTGAGTTGATATGTGATTCTGAATCAGGGACTGCTAATGGGGTAACTAAGAACGTAAAAAAAGGTAAGTCTAATCCAAAACTACGGGCCAAGATTCTTACCAAGGCTCAAACCCTGCAGGCAATGTATCTACTGTGGCTGGTCTACGGCCCGAGGGGTTGGTCACCTCTACAAAAAGAACACGTGAGTCACAGCATCCGGCCGATCCAAGAATGAGTGAACTCACGATGTGGTGTTGTAGAATTGACTCTTGATACCCACTTCCGGAAGGATGAAGGAAAACCCGACGGAGAAGCCTGCAATGTGGATGGTACACTGAAGGATGCCAAGGATATGGAGTGGCTAAACTCACCATCCGAGTTATTGCCACCACCCCTTCTCCGGAAGGATGAAAGCAAACCCGATGGAGAAGCCTGCAACGTGGACGGCACACTGAAGGATGCCAAGGATATGGAGTGGCTAAACTCACCATCCCAGTTATTGCCATCACCCCCTCCCAAACGACTCCTCGACTACGATTCTGATCTGGACTCTGATCACGAGGATCAAAGGATTAACAAAAAGGCTTGGGTAAGTTCGTGCTTTTGAAAATGAGTAGCAAGGACTCACACCGGTGAAGGTATCCAAGCACCCCAGTTATCAGGGCAGTGATGGTAGTGGCGATGACACCGAAGACACACCCAGGGTTGGCTCAGGGACCACAGGTGTAAGCGAGGATGAAGATGGAGGCGGCGAAGAGGGAGAAGGTAATGAAGATGAGGACTGCGATCCTGTGGACGAGAACGAAGAGCGATACTGGGACGTCAAGGCAAAGGAGGGCGTCGGAAAGGTGAGTAACTCACGTGTGATATGTTTTGCCTTGTGTTGATGATGTTCTGACTCAGCCGAAAAAAAAGAGTCAAGCGACTCGCGACTTACGACTGTGTTTCAAGAAAGATGTTCGCCAAGTCAATGGGCGGGATAGAGCTGGCGAATACTGCAAACTCTGCATGTAAGTTTTATCATTTGTAAATACTATGTAACTAACCGTCAACCTCAGAGATTCTGGTGTTCGTGCGGCAACTGTTTTCTTCACAGGGAGTGTTGGAACTTTGCGCAAACACATTACGCAGTATGTGTCCATCTCTTTTCTATCTCACCTTAGATCTCATTTTTGATAGGTTTCATTATGGACAATACCTGAAGATCTGTGAGTCGAGAGATGTTGAGCCAAAGGCACACCCTCCCACTGGCTGGAAAGAACGGAAGAACCAGAAGAAGGTCGACCCCTTCCTTGTCACGGTGAAGAGTGTACCTCCCATTACGAAGGCAGGGTTAAAAGAATTTATTGTTGAGCTCATTGTGGATGGAGATTTGGTAAGTCCTTCATTACCTCCCACTGTTCGTGTTCCTCAAAATCTTGTTTCAGTCTTTTCGTTTCACGGAAAGGGCCTCGTTTCAGCGCATGGTTCTCTACCTGTGCCCTAAGCTCAAGGACTCGGACATTCTGAAGAGGTCGTGCATTGCCAATGCCATTTCCGAGAAGGTTGAAAAGCTGGACATTATTGACATAGATTTAATTGCGGTACGTCCTTTGCACATTTTTTTGTTCCATCTCATGTCATCGAGTATAGAAGATTCCCGGTCGTATTTCTGTCATTTGGGATGGGTGGTCAACGAAGCGCCGCTGTCCATATTCCTCTATGAGCATCCAGTATATTCATGCCTCAACCAATGCTCCGTATGAGTGGTCCCTCGAGAGCCACTTGCTCACCTTCAACCGCACTGTAGGACGACATACTGGAAAAAACATCGGTGAGGAACTTGTGACTGTTATATGGAAATTCAGATTCGAAGATAAGGTACTTAATCTCATCTCAGCATGCATACTCAAGCTTACCACCCCTCTCACAGCTTGGGTGGCTCATCGGGGACAATGTTCCTGCCAATGACGTGGCCACTCGCTACATCTGCGAGACACTTGACCCTGATGAAGAAACACTGACCCCAGAGGAGATCAGAGGCTGGTATGTCAAACAAGCACGCCTCATCATCACAACCTCCTGATCCATTTACAGTAGATGTCTGGAGCACACCGCTCACCTGATGGCTGCACATTTTGTGGCTGCACTTGACATTCCTGCACTTCAAAAAACCAAGCAGAAGATTCACAACCCCAGTCACGACGAATACGACGAGGAATTTGATGTTGAGACAAGTATGGAAGTCGAGGCATCATTGGAGGATGTGGCAGCTTTGCGGGCTGCCATGGTCACGGATTTTGCTGCTGGAGATGTGGTCAGCAAGCTTATGGCTTTCATTGCGCAGCTCCGCCTTTGTGGCGAGGACACGCATGACTATCTAAAGCAGTTAGCTGCTGCTCAAGGTTGTCCATCGTGGGATATCAAACTCTGGGTTTGTACTCGGTGGGGCAGTCTTAGTGACTGCTTCCGTGTCGTGCTTGCTCTGCAGAAGGTGTGTCATCAACAAATCACCCTTGTCTTTCTTTCCCGACTGATAGTATATTCATTAGGCTATCGACCATTTTTGTCTTCTGGCGGACGATGACAATGAGCTACCATCACTCAGGGGCAAGAAAAAGTGGGCAGACTACAAGCTTTCGAGTGCTGAATGGCGGATCATCAGGTTGGCACAGGATTGCCTCGAGGTGGGTTCCTCTTTACTGGTGGAACACTGTCTGATACTTGGGCTTGACAGATTCTTGCAAAGACTCATGGCGAACTTTTCGCCAATAAGACGCCCACTTGTCACAAGGGGTTTGCGGTCTTGGAGAGGCTTCAGTCATGTTGGGAAGGCCTCCTTGAAGACGACAACTATTCGCTGGTCCATGAAGCACTCACGGCGGGGCTGAAGAACATGCAAAAGTGGTATCGAAAGACTGATGAGACGTCAATCTATTTTGTCTCACACGGTATGATTTTAGCTTTGTTT
>Ga0307516_10009428_pt1 | contig 10881 bp, 17 predicted proteins | sample 19_EM_MG_FD_203310 | JGI IMG/M metagenome (GOLD analysis project Ga0307516, IMG submission 203310) | Populus trichocarpa ectomycorrhiza microbial communities from riparian zone in the Pacific Northwest, United States - 19_EM | ecosystem: Host-associated > Plants > Roots > Unclassified | place...
TGAATGTACGCGTCCGGAAAACAAACCATCGGATTGTGACAATAGGTTCAGGTGCGTACGCCCGCACTGCCCATTCATGGGAGTCGAGACACCAACTGTACTAGTTGCTAATACTTAGGAAACCTTTCAGGAGTATGACCAGTCTTACCGGAGCTTGGAAAGCTTACCGGAGCTAGGAAAGCTACCGGAGCATCGGACGCTGGCAGGGGTTACCGACGTGCTCGCTTAAATTTTCACTTTTTTCCTGATGTAGTTGATGCCTCGCCAGATGTAGTGTTCGAATGGATACCTTACGTTGATAGTAGTCACCTCACCAGACATAGTGTCTGAACGGATATACAGCTTGGACAGTTGATATCCTACGAGATCTAGCATTCGAGCGGATTCTCTGCATGGATAGTAGACGCCATGCTAGACATAGCATTCAAACGGAACTGCTGCGTGGAGACGATATTAATTTCTCTTTTCTATGTTCCGACGGAAGTAACAAACTTACTCTGCGTGGATAGTAGATACTATGCCAGACGTAGCGTCCGAATGGAAGTTGTGATAGTACTTGGCATGGATAGTAGACATCCCGCCGGATGTAGGGTTCCAACGGAACTGCTGCATGGAAAAGATAATACCCTTTCTTTTCGACGTTCTGGCAGAAGTAACAGACTTACTTTGCGTACATAGTAGACATCCCGCCAGAGGTGGCGTTCGGACGATGGCTGCGTATGTACTGCACGTGGATAGTAGATGCCATGTTAGAGGTATCGTGGGAACGGAAGTTGCGAAAGTACTTTGCGTGGATAGTAGACGCTATGCCAGATGTAGCGTTCGAACGGATCTGCCACGTGGAGATGATATTACTTCTGCTTCCTACGTTCCAATAGAAGTAACAAACTTACTTTGCATGGATAGTAGACCCCATGCCAGACATAGTGTTCAAATGGAAGTTGCGAAAGTACTCCGCATGGATAGTTGATACTGCACTAGAGGTATCGTCCGAACGGAATTTGCAAAGATACTTTGTGTGGATAGGGACGCCATGCCAGACGTATCGTCCAAATGGAAGCTGAGAAGGTACTTTGCGTGGGTAGTAGACGCCATGCCAGAGGTAGCGTTCGAATGGAAGTTGCGAGGGTAGTTTACATGGATAGTGGATAATGTGCAAGATATAGCGTTTAAATGGAGATTTTGTATACAAACTACAATGATACGTTGAATGGGTTTTAACGGTAAATTGCTTTCTGTAATACATTTCAATGCTCCCAACGTTGCTAACGAGACGCCATGTTGTAATACATTTTTTTTTTCCTGATGGTGAAGCTTTCCCAGTCAGTCTTACGCCAGCAGTGCTGAGCCTTCCGTGGTGCTACATTTGAGGGTTGCGAGAGGGTGGCGGTGAGGGAGATATGGTCCAAGGTGGTGTCATGGTCGACCGCCAGGGTTAGGATCAGCTGTGTTGTCCTGGCCCTGGAGAGGCATAGGTTCATGGTGGAGGGTTGTCCCCCATTTCGGGGGTGGTGAGTGTGGGTTGCTATCTTGTTGTGAAGGTGGAAGTTGTTTTCCATAAGCCAATTGATGATGGTGTGGCTAGCTGGGGAGGTGCGTGCCGATAGGGGCAGTGGGCCCTACCACCACGGGTGGTGGGCGTTGAGGTCCCCCATCAGTAGGCAATCTGCCGGTAGCTCGATGGTGGGGAGGATGGCTACTACTGGGTTCGGTCGTCCAGGGGAGTATATATTGTAGAAGGTGAATGAGGTGGTGTTGTTGCTACTGAGATGTAATGGTGGTGCCCAGAAAGGAGTCCTGGGCTGTGAAGGTGATAGTGGTGCTTAGCCCTGGTGCATGACGTACATATGTTACACATCTGGGCCGTGTTGGTATTGGGGTGAACATGTCGAAGTTTCGCATAGTGGGAGGGTTTCCATGTCTATCGCACCATAGTTCTTGGAGGAGGCAGATAAGGTTTTCGGGTTTTCTTGCAAACTCTTGCAGTGCTGAAATCGTAGTCACTTGGCCTCTCACACAGTTCAGCAACTGTATGGACCCAACAGCATGTGAGGGTATTTTATTCGGTCATTCCCGCCATGGGGGTGTCTCGCGGGGTGGTCGTGGCCATCTTATTCGTTTTGTTGTTGCACGATTGGATCTTGATACGTGTGGAGCAGTTGGGATCACTGGCCTTGTGGGGTGCGTCACAGTTGGCACAGCAGATTGGTGGGTGGGTGCAGGCAGGGCCATCTTGCAGGCTGGGATGGTGCTTGGGTGGTCTTTGGTTTTGTGGTCTTCTGCACAAACTGCACAGCAGGACAGATTTTTGCACAGGGCAGCTGGGTGTCCGTAGACCTGGCAACTGGGTTCTTCTTCCATATGAAATGTAGTCGTCAAGTTGGCATTCACAGTTGCATATGGTGAGGTAGTGGCGTCTGATGTCACCCTTCTTGGTGCTGCCACTGAGGGTCATGACTATCGTCAAGGTTGCTTTTTGTTCATGTCAGTCTGCTGGGGTGAGCCAGCACTGTGTTTGGCATTAGACCAGCTAGGGGTAGTTGGTGGCAAAGCTGTCAGAGATATTGGGCAGGGAGAGGTGAGTTGGGACTCCGTGGAGCACGAACTGGCTAAAGCCCTTCCTGATTTTGACCTTCTCACACTTGCTGTAGTAGGAGAGGGCGATGGCGATGATTGTGGTGTAGTCTTCATAGATGATGTTGTTCTGGGTGTTGATGGTGGTGAAGATGATGGATCTGCATATGGTTACCCAGGTGCAGAGGAAGGGGGGGGCGGTTACGTCCTGGTTGTCAACCAGGGCTTTATTGACTTGGTGGAGTGAGGCATTGGCAATGGTCTGGCAGGTGATAAAGTCTTGTTCGGCATGGAGGGTTGCTTCGGCAGGGGTGGCACTTGGGAAGTGGCACATGACCTCACATTTGGCTTGGGGGTACATGGTCAGAATAAGCTTGGATGTAGCAGGCTTCCTTCCCTGGTTCTTCTTTTTCAGGTTCTCCCATCCTTCGATGTTGGTGGCGTGTGTGGCATGTTTGGTTGGCAGGTGTGGTTGGGCAGTAGGCGTTTTGGTGGCTTTGGCATACGTGTAGGTACTGGTATTGGTGTTTGTAGGTGGGTTGTTGGTGTTGTGGTTGTTCTCAGTAGCTCCCTTCCCCTTCCTCTTTCTCTCTTGCTTTAAGTTGGGGCTGGTGGCACTTGGGCCCCCAGCCGGCTTGACAGCTGTGGTTGGGCCCTGTATGGCCGAGAGGAGTCGTTGTTGCATCTGGGTAGCTCAGATGTCCAGCGTGGTGATTTGCTTAGTTAGGCTGTTGGTGGAGTGCTGAAAGGTGGTGTTGTTTTTGGCAAAGAGCTGGGAAATCTCGGCACACATGGTTCTGGCGAATTGGTCTAGGAGGTTGCTGGTGATGATTTTGATATCAGCACAAAGGGCGGCATGCTCTGGGCTGAGTGGGGCTGCCATCTGGAAGGCAGTGCTGTTGAGCTGATCTGTGTCCCCACCGATCACTTGCGTCACAGTGACGTGTTTAGTGTGTTGAAAGTCCATAGCATTGTCGTTGTCGTCTTCCCCTCCTTCATCTCCAGAGTCGCCGGAGTCAGAATCGGAGTTGGAGTCACTGTCGTTATCCTTGCGCACTTGCTTTGTGGGGGAGGGTGACTGTGAGGTCACCACTGTAGGAGGTTGAAGGTTGTATCGGGAGGGGTGCTGCTGGAAGTGGGCTTTGAGGGTATTGTGCGTAGAGATTTCTGTGGTGGTAGGGGTGTTAAGGCGGTAGAAGGGGTCGAGACATCCTTGACCGAGGTTGTTAGTAGATATGAAGCCTTTTAGCGAGGTAGTGATAGTTTGGCGACATGGGTCAAAATCACAAAGAGTAGGCAGCGACAGGAGGGAAAATTCCCAGGGCGGTTCCAGAGGGGTGCAGCCTCTAGTTAATTAACTATGGACTGACTCCTGAGGTAGCTTTCCGGGGTTGTTGAAAACTTAATTGGAAAACAAGATTTTTGGTGTCGCAAAAACAGTGAAGTTTTGGGGGGTGCTGTGAGATAATATGCAACTCCAATCTATTACACTCACCACTACAGGCTATCTGCGCTCCTCCTCACCATACCACCCCCATGGGGCTCCCATCTTTCCCAAAGTGCCAACAAAGTAAATACACAATAAAGCAAGTAGTACGACAAGGAGCATTGAAAGGGAGTCAGACAATGGCAAAGCAAATTTTCTCCACCAGCCCTTTCCCAGTTCCAAACACCAGTCGTGGTCTTTCAAGGCTGAAAAGCATCAAAGTCAGGCTCAGGTGAGTCTGCGCCTCAGGTGTAGATGTCATTGGAGAGGTTGTGATTCCTGTCGAATTGGACATGTGAGGAGTTTCCTAGGCCAGTTTTCCGTAGAAATTGTCGTAGTAGTTGAGTGTTTTGAGGGGTAGTCAGGAAGACTGGGGTCTGGATGTCGCCAGTGGTGGAACGGAGGAGGGTAGCCCATTGTGTTGCCAGTAGTTGGCAGTCTCGTAGCAGATGGTGTGAGGAGTTGAGGTCTAGGCCACATGGACATGGGTCCGCAGTAATATTGGGTAGTGAGTCAGTAGGCAACTGGTTGCAGAAGACCCCCCCCATATCGCTCAGGTGTCAGCCCAGTCAACTCCATGTAGGTGAGCAGGGAACTTGAAGGATGGGTTGGAGTGGGGAAGTTCATTCTTCCAGCGTGTAAGAAATTCAGTCCGTACCTGTGTCAGTAGCCAGGTTTTGGTGGTTGTTGCAAATTCACTGGGTGTCTTCAAGGATGCTCCAAGTTTGGCAAGTGTGTCGGCTCTTTCATTACATCGGATATTGCAGTGGGAGGGGCACCACATGGTGAAGAGCTTCCAACCAAGGAGTTGAAGGGTTTCAATGATTTTCAGAGATCGCTGTACGTATTTGTGGTTGTTCTTGTTGAATCTGAGGGTATCAAAAGCAGCTTGATTGTCGATATAGATGAATACTGTAGTCAGTGGAGTGCTGGAGGTAAGGAGAGTAGTAACTGCTTCTTGAACTGCATGAAGTTCAGCATCGTATACCTCGGCTCGATTGCCAAGATCATATCTTCCTTCAGTCAGGCAGTGTAGTCGTGGGTCTCCTGAATGATAGATTACCCATCCACATCCAACAGCTCCATTCTCACGTTTGGAACCATCTGTGTATATGATAATCGTACCATTGGGGAGTCCATCCAGCCATCTGTTGTGTAGTTGTTTTGGCTTTGTTGTTTTGTCAGGATTTGGAGATGGGATTGTTGCAGCCCCTTCAGCAATTGTCATTCTCGTGCGATCCTCCAGCTTGCCAAGCACAAGGTGTTTGCTGAGACTGTAGAGACGATGAAGCCCAGGCAGATTGTTGCGGGTGTTCAGTTCAGCTCGTGGTGCGCCAAGTGCATGGTGGGTTGGGAGAAAGTGAAGTCGAATAGCATATCATAGTGACAGATAATCTAGATATGCCTCTATTGGTGGTAGATGAGAAAGTGTAATGAGGTTGGTAGTTTTTGTGTTCAGTGGTAGTCCAGTAATCCATTGTGACATGGCATTGTAGGTTGTCTGAAGTGTTGCCGTTACCATTGGAGTGTCAGTCTACCAGGCTGGTGATGCCCAGAACATGGCAGGAAGGATAGCCGTCATTGCGAGGTGGTACGCAATGTGGGCTGGAATACCACGTGATCGATGTTGTAAGAAGTTTAGACTCCCCAGTATCTTATTTCCATGAGCAGCAGCTATTGTAGCGTGGTATGAGAATGTAAGGGATTCATCGATAAATACCCCCAGGTATTTGATTTGTCGGCTGGCGATAAATGTGGTATCGAGTATTCTGAGTGGCAGATGTGATGCGAGAATCAGGCATTTGTCTTTCCTGGTCAGTGGGAGACAGTAGAGTAGTTCCATTTTGGAGGTTGCAAAGGTAAGTCCAAGGTGTGCTCCTTTCTCAAGACGTTGTTCGGTTCGTTCTTCGAGGAGTGTATTGGCCTTTGTAACTGACTGTGACATTTGCACCATATACACGTTGTCCACATAGGAGGTGTCCACAGCATCAGAGGGGTAGTCTTCCTTTTCGAGTATCACGTCACTGTATATCAGGAAGAGGATAGGCGAGATAGGTGAATCTTGTGGAAGACCACATCAGTATGGCTGTGGTTCTTCAGATTGTTGATCAAATCCAAAGACAATTTTTTGATTGCTATTGAATGCAGCAACCCACTTCGTGAGATATGATGGCATACAGCATTGCTGCATTACCTCCAGAAGGGTAAACAGATGGGCCTGGTTGAATGCACCCTCAATATTGTGGGTGAGAACTGCTGGTCATGGGGGATTTTTGTTGGTTGTTTTCTTCTGGCTGATAGCATTCGCTATAGGAGTGATTGTTCGGAGGAGGGTATCGATTGCGGAATTCTTGCATTAAGCTCCCATTTGTGAAGGATGTGTCGCTCCACATATCAGGGCTGTTTTGGCGAGACGCTTTGCCACTATGGATTCCAGAAGTTTCCCAAAGCAGGAAAGGAGTGAAATTGGGTGCTATGATCTCGGATCTGAGTAAGACTTCTTTCCAGGTTTGGCGATAACAACACAGTTGGCAGTTTTCAATTCCGGTGGGTGTACAGCATATGCAAGACATGCAGTGAAGAGGTGGGAAGGAGTTGGGGTGCTGCTTCATTGAAACGTCAGAGGGTATCATAGGTAATGTTGTCTGGTCTTACTGAGGTGCCGTACTTCAGATGTATAATGGCTCGCTCAACTTCTGTCATAGTAACTGGTCGCGTTTGTTGGCATAGGTCTTTTCATGAGGTGAGGAGGTTTGTTGGAAGTGGTGGTCATGGCTGGGTGTTGGCGGTTGGGAAGAGTGCATTTCATAGCACATTGCCTTTGCCAATGAAGTCAGACCGTCCATCCAGAGGTGGTATGGGTTTGTGGTGTGTATTGTGGTGTTGAATGTTTTCAAGACTATCCGTATTGATGTGGCTTCGAGCTGTTGGATACGAAATGCTGTTTTGGCATTACATACCATTGTTGACCATTTGTGACGTTTATGTTGACTGTCCTTGAGGTTCGTATCAGTTGGTTGTAATCTGGCTCTTCTGTCAGCCCGTTTGACACTCTGCATAACCACTGTAAGGCTGTGATTCCACTATGGTACTGCTGATTTCCGTAGTCCCTTAAAGGGGACTGCTACATCAACTGCCTGATGGATAAGCTCCGTGACATTTGTAATCGTATGCAGTGTATCTTCTGGTCCTTGGAGTTGGGAAAGATCCATATTCACAGACTGGATCCTGATGTTGAAGATTTGCCAGTTGGCCTTGTGCCAGCATCGACAGGGGGTAGCTGGTGGTGGTGCTGCTGATGGCAGGGATAGGGTGACAGTGAGGGTGCTGCGATCAGAGGTTGTATCATGATTGACAGCTAGTGACAGAATGGACGTTGTTGTTGCTCCGTGGGAGAGATATAAGTCGATCGTAGAGGGACTTTCTCCATTTCGGGGGTGGTGGGTAGGTATTCCTGGTTCATTCTGAAGGTAAAAGTTATTTTCTTCAAGCCAGGTTGCGATGGTGTGGCTTGCTGGAGAGGTTCGGGTGGTCCGTGGGAGGGGGTCCTGCCACCATAGGTGGTGTGCATTTAGATCTCCCATCAGAAGACAGTCGGCTGGTAATATGAGTGTTGGGAGGAGGGTAGCCACTGGCTCCGGGCGTCCTGGTGAGTAAACGTTGAGAAGGGAGAAGGTATTCGTATGTCCATTCCATGAGAAGGTGATGGTAGTGCCTAGGGATGAGTCCTTTGAAGTGAAGAATGTTGAAGGTGTTAATCCAGGTGACTGTCGAACATATGTGATGCATTTGGGTTTGGTTGGAGTTGGTGTAAAGGTGTTGAATCCTGGTAATGAGGGTGGGTGTCCATGTCTGTCGCACCATGGTTCTTGAAGAAGACAGATAAGGTTTTCTGGTTTTTTTGGCGAAATCTTGCAATATTAAAATCATAGTTGCTTGGCCTCTCGCACAGTTCAGTAGCTGTATGGACCTGACAGCATGTGGGGGTATTTATTCGGCTACTCCCGTCATGGGGGCATCTCCCTGGTTGGTTGTAGTCGATTTGGTGAGAATGTGTATCTTGATTCATTCGGGGCAGTTTGGGTCGCTGGCGTTATGTGCCGAGTTGCAGTTTGCACAGCGGATTGGAGGGTGGGTGCAGGTAGGGCCCTTCTTGCATGTTGGAAGGGTACACGGATGCTCTTTGGTTTCGTGGGAGCTTGCACAGACATCACAGCAGCAGGTGTTTTGGTATAGAGCAACAGGGTGTCCATAAGCCTGGCAGTTGTGACATTGGGTACTCCGACTGTATACGATATAGTCCTCCAGCTGGCATTGGCGATTGCAGACGATGAGGTTCTGGCAGCCAATGCTTACCTTTTTGACATTCCCAGTGTGTCATGACAATTGTGGAGTTCATCTTGTTTTCTCATCGACTGGCAGGAGTGAGCCACTGTGGTGTCGGGCCTTGAACGAGTTGTGGGTAGTTTGTGGCAATACTGTCTGAGATTTGGGTAGAGAGAGCTGGGTGGGGACACCATGAAGGAGAAACTGGCTAAAGCGTTTTCCAATTTCCACTGTCTTACACTTCACATAGTAGGTGAGAGCATCGGCGATTATTGTTTTGTAGTCCTCATGCACAATGTTGTTCTGAACGGTGTTTTTTTTTTGTTTATTCAGTACTCGTATTCGACCTATCTAGATCATGACGAGGGACACCCAGTCCATATTTACAGTCTGTTTCCTCACTGCAGTCCACATGTAGCGGCACGGTGCAAGCTCCCCTTACCCTCCGCCCTGGTCTATCCTGCGAAAATGTATCAGAACACCAAGGGAATCACACCTGAAAAGAACATAAGAAACCACCAAAGGAAAGGCACACACTGCACCCGTCCCCTTCTCCTCCTCTGCCGATGCCATAAAGGGCGGGGTGGGGAGTAACAGCCGGTATTACTCCTCCCCCCCTTCCACAGTGCCGAGCTCCTCCACCCTCCACTCCTCTTCTCGCTCCGCTCTCTCCCGGAGCTCCCATTCCGACACCTCGCTTCTTGCGTCCTCTTCCACCGTTGGCACAGTTTTCCCTACGTCCGTCGCAGAAAGGAAATCCAGCACCGACTGGCTGCATGCGCTCTCGGCAAAAAGCTCATGAGCTTTCCACTGCCACCTCCCCCTTCCCGTCTCCTTATACACCTCCTCCCACAGGACCCTCTGCTCTCCCTTCCATCTTGGGCACCTCTTCAGGAGGTGGTCTCGTCTGCTTGGGACACCAGCACCACCAACACTACAGCGTTGGGCGGGATTTTGTCCAGTGCAGGTATTCACCGGTGAGGCAGTGCCCCGTCTTCAGCTGGTAAAACATCGAGGCAAGCCTCTTGGTGCTCCCAGCAACAGTGCTATCAGGCCTCCGACCTTTTGGCATTTTATATTTCTTCTTGGAGGTCCAGCCTCCAGCCCACTGTCGAGCCTCCATCCACTTCTTCTCTGAGATCTCCCACCTGATGTTGGTGAGGGACCTGGGGTGCGCTTCCTCCGGCCATTCTACCCCCGGGTGTTCTGAACGGTGCTGGTGGTAAAGATGATTATACCATGTACTGTGACCTGTGTACGTATGAACGGTGGTGCAGTAACATCTTTGTTGTCGACCAGAGAAGAGTTGATGCGGCAGAGTGCAGTATCAGCAGCTTTTTGTCGTGCTGAATAGTTGTTGCCTGGTGAATTGTTGTCCTTTTGCTCCACGAAGTGACATAACACTTCACGTTCCACTTGTGGGTAGATTGTTGGGAAGAGTATCAGTGGAGTGGGGTTTTTCTGCTTCTGCTGGCCAGTACTCTTCACAGTCTCCCAAACTCAGGTATTCGCAACTGGTGTTGGTGGTATAGTCGATGATTGAGTGATACCTGAAATAGCACTGCCAGTGCTGGCCCTGGCCTGGTCCTTGCAGGTGTTCTTCTTCTTTAATTTCATCTTGAGAATCTTTTTGGTTGGGGCTACGGTCAGTGTAGTTTGAGGCGGAAGGGTCGACTTCTGGTTCGCAAGAAGTTGCTACTGCATTTGAGTGATGTGCGCGTTTAACAAGCTGATTTGCTGGTTGAGTTGGCTGGTGGTCTTCTGGAATGTTGCAGTAACAGACGTGTTGATTTCGTCTGTAATTCACACGTACAGTTGCTCCATGGTGGTAGCCATGATGATTTCAAAGTCTGCCCCAATGGTTGCATGTTCGGGGCTGAGAGGAGTAGCCAATGTAGGATTTAAGGTATGGAGTTCATTGTCAACATCTCCTATTGCCTGGGTCTCGGTGACGTACTGAGTGGCGGTAGATTGGAAGTCCATCTGCTCCATATCTGCTTTTTCATTATCTTCACTCTCAGAGTCGGAATCAGAGTCGCTGTCCTCATGGGTTAACTTGGTAGACGCACAAGCGTAACTACCTGTAGCTTTAAGAGAAGGAGGAACCAGAATGGTGTCTTTTGATCTCAGGCTAGTACCTGAGGAGAACATGAGGGAGGCTGTGACCGTGTTGGTGATGGGCAGATACACAGGGTCCACGATTACTGAGGGAGGGTCAGGTTGAGGGTTGAAAACCAAACTCAAGTGAATCAGCTTTCCAGCTAATGAGACTGTAGCCTGAGACGCAGGGAATGTTTTGAGAAGGTTTTTTATTGAGATTGATGGTCAGAGAGAAAAGTTCTTTTTGAAAATGTGCGGGGGTTGTCAAAGAGAATACGCCATTTATTTCTCTTGTGCTTCAGTACTACAGACTATATGCACTCCTCCACGCCATACCACCCCCATGGGGTTCCCACCTTTCCAAACCGCCAAACAGAAAATTCGCACCCGCGAAA
>Ga0307516_10009429_pt1 | contig 10881 bp, 7 predicted proteins | sample 19_EM_MG_FD_203310 | JGI IMG/M metagenome (GOLD analysis project Ga0307516, IMG submission 203310) | Populus trichocarpa ectomycorrhiza microbial communities from riparian zone in the Pacific Northwest, United States - 19_EM | ecosystem: Host-associated > Plants > Roots > Unclassified | place...
CATCATTTGTACGAATACACTTTTGTGCAGTTGTAGCTCGAGGCACTTGTCTGGGAGCCTAGACAGAAGCACTAGAACCATCATAAGCTCAAAAATTTTAACCCATGGAAGCAAAAAGTTAATTAGACTTAGCTAAACTTAACACACATGCTACGTAGACAAATGAATTAAAACAAGTTCAGCGATTGTTCTTTCATAGTCAGTGTCCAATAACACACTACACCAGGTTCCAAACTATCAGAATCAAAATAGTTTGTCACTAACCTTCCCGAGGAATATAGGCTTGAACTGAAGCATTCCTGCGATAGTCAGAAGAACAGTGGGATCATCTGGCACAAGAGAAGCACTCGGAAGAACCTTATGGCTACGGGAAGCATAAAACTCAAGGAAACGACGACGTATAGCATCCCCACTTACAGGGTTTTCCTTAGTCTTATCCTCCACCAATTCCTCAGTCACCGGCTGTACTGACGCTGAAAAGAAACATGATAAATACTATATTCTTCAAAAATTGAACCTCATAGTTCACTCTACAAACTCATATCTCAAATTTCACACCATTAATTACATCAACCTTGTGTATTCCTTGCACCAAACCGCCTTTCCCTGGCTCCTCCCAAAATGAAATATCCACACGGAAATATACTGGGTGAAAAAAGGGCAACATTTCTTGTAGTAAAACCTGCAAAATTCCCCACACAAATAATATATCTAAAGACCAAATGATGCCACTAAATATAATGACAAGTAGAATATGCATAAGCAGGTTCCTTTTGAATTACCAATCAATTAATTTATCAAAAACGTTAAGACCCAATTTGAGATTTCAAGAAAAACCCAATATCAAACACCATCTTTGCTCAATTATGCAATGCCATAGAATGTTAATCAAGCAAGAAACAGACCATGGCAGTTTTAAATGCTTATGAATAAACTAAAAGTGCAAAGTTAATTCTTTTTAAGTCTAAAGTGATCAAATTTTGAATCTTTTTTAACTAAACCAGAGACTTGAATAACAAAAACATTGAAAAAACAAAGAACTTAAGGAAGTAAGAAGGAGCTTTTACCAGTGGAAATGGAAGAGCTGTAATTTGGTTGAATTGTGAAGGAGGGTTTTGAAGATGGAGCAGTGAGAGGTCTCCTCCCGCCATGGATACCGTGTAGAGTTTGTGGTGGCAGTTTCAGGCCACCCATGTCTGTGTCTCTCTGTGAGGAGGTCAAGTGAAGGGAATTTGCCTTTTCTTTTTGCCTTATTTTTTCAAATGGCCGTTTTTATACGTGGGAAGGATAAGCCATTTTAAGGTGTCCACATGTTTGGCACACAATTTTCTTAGATTTTTTTTTTTCCGAATTAGTGATTTAACTAGTCCCTATAATTTACAGAAGTAATAATTAGTACTTGTAATTTTATAAATTGTGAATTTAGTCCTTGAAAGTTATTTTGACTTAAGAAAATCATCCCATAAACTTCACGAACATTCTAAATTTTTCTTTATTTTGTAAGAAATAATAAAAAAAAGAAGATAAGTAAACAAGTTGAAAAAAATTTATTTGAAAAGAAGTCACTTTGAATTTTTTCTTACTAAATTAAGGATAGTCAACATTGGTCAACGATTACTCAATTATTTTTATACTTATAGGGATTAATTAATTAGTTTAGATAAACTAGTGAGAATAATTAATAATTAATAATTAATTCTCTCTCTTTTTTTCCTACGGTTCGGGATTTAAGAGTTAAAAGAAATGGAAAAGGGTTCAAATAAAAGAAACATAGAGGCTACCGTACAGATTTGATTTTCAAGATCGTGAAACACACGGATAGGCAGGAGATTACGTGGGCCAAGAGTTATTGGGTAGTCCACAAAAACCAAACGGGCCCACTAAGAGCCCATTTGAAATCTACATTCACAGTATCTGGAAGTGGGCACAGAATGATGGGCTCCTCCATTTAGTTTTGAAAATTTGGGTTTGATACAATAAATAGGTGATACTTGAAATTGTCTTCCTATAAATTGTTAGGCTAGCAGCAAATTCCTAAGTTAGGCCAGCAGTCCTTTGAATGTCCTGACCGATCGGATGCCGCAAAATGACCTTTCTTGAATTTCAGCAGTTACTCTTGCTGATTTGAGGTTAGTACTAAAACAATGTCACAAGCTGGAAGCCTGTGCCAGCAAAGGGCTTCTGATGAATATACAAAACAATGAACAAAACCTCATTTTCCATTTTGAGCAATACATGATGTGACCTACCCAACGCAAGCAAAAAAACAGAACCTAATTGAGTAAAATACCCTGTTTATGCTGCCCAGTTACCTTGCAGACAATAGAACTAGTCTAAATAAGACTGAGCATTACAAGATTAAATAAATAATTGCGGTTTTTGTACATGAATTTGACGGGTAGAAATGGATAATCATAAGCAGACTAGAAACCTGATGAATTATTTTTATCTTGATGGCTACAGGCCGATTTCCATATCTTGCAGACTTTCATGTTATTGGCCTTTTGTGATCTGTATGTTTATGGTCTTCATAGTAACCAGACCCTGCCAAAGGACATAATATTTTGGTAGATTATCTGCTTGAATAAAATATCTGATATCCTTCAGGGATATTCCAACATAAGTACATTCTTCTACATTGAATTCCCAGAAAAGGAATCCTATGCAGGAAGGATTGTCTCAAGTAAATCCTGTGCATATATAAGTTATCTAGTTGTTAGTCAAGAGAAAGACAGCATGATTAGTCTGAAAAAGCTCATCAGAATTGCTAGCAAGTGACAGAAGATAGGTGTAGTTAGGATTAAAAGAATTTCTTGTTAAGAATCACTAGCAAGATGGATCTTAAGAATGGCAACCCATCATTTGTTGCTAAAAAAGGGCATTTTGTTGTCTACACTGCAGATTGGAAGCGTTTTGCTATACCATTAGAGTATCTTAGCAATGAAATCCTTCGCGAACTCTTCAAGATGTCTGAAGAGGAGTTTGGAGTATCAAGTGACATGCCTATAAGGTTTCCATGTGATTCAGCATACATGGACTACATTTTAGCACTCATCCGACGAGGCATAGCCAAAGATTTTGAGAAAGTTGTGATCAATTCCATTACCACTGGGCAGTACTGCTCAATATCTGCTTCTTCAGATCACGGATATGCTTGTGCGACATGCTTATCTTGGAAACTTTGTCTAAACTCTGAGCTTCAAAGACAAAAACAAACAAGAAAGGTAAAAGGAAAAGGTCAGGCATAGGAGAGTAAGAGTTCCTTGTGGAAAATGTACAACCAGTTGTAAATTTCTGGATAAGGTATATAATCATTCTTCAGAAAGCACAATTCTCATCCAAGTAGGAACCTGTGGCTACTACTTGTTAGACAGTTAATGGACATGTTGGGCCAATAGTCCTTGTCTTCCAAAGCATATAATTGCTGCTCTCACAAAACCATCAGGAACAGATTCACATGCACATGTAGGCTTATCCATGTATCTGCCTTCTTGTGGATCACAAATTAAGTTTTGATTCGGCTAGATCAAGCGACACCAATTTTGGACCTTTTTTACTGTAAAACCGCTTGACTGAAAACATGCATGTCTGCATCCTTCCATGTCCCTACATAGGCCAACATGTCCACCTCCCAAACAACCCCACAAAACCAACCTCTCACATGGTTTTGCTTTGCATGTATCGAAGTGGGTTGGAAGTGTCGGTAATGGAATTGTCTCTGGCCTTGTGTATATATAATCAACCCACTTCCGTTTCCCTCTATCCAAAGCAGGATTAAGATTTCAATATTACAAGATCTAAACATCTCCTTTCTTAGTTTCATCAGCCTCAAGATGATCAGTGCCAAGAAGCTCGTCAAATTGGCAAGAAAATGGCAGAAACTGGCTGCCATTAGTAGAAAAAGGCTAACGTTTCCGCAAACAATTAGCAGTCTTGATTCGGATGACTGCAGCACATCATCAACAGCAGAGAAGGGTCACTTTTTGGTGTACACCACTGACAAAAAACGTTTTGTGCTTCCCTTGGATTACCTTAACAATGAAATTGTTAAAGAGCTATTCAATCTAGCAGAAGAAGAGTTTGGATTGACAAGCAATGGACCCCTCACCTTGCCATGTGATGCTGCCTTCATGGAATATGCAATCACCATGATCAAGAAGAATGTGGCTAAAGATGTAGAGAAAGCATTGCTGATTACCTTAGCTAGCAATCGATGCTCATCATCTTTGAATTTTCATCGAGATGTAACAAATCAACAGTTGTCAATTCTTAGCTTTTGAAATACATTACAAAGTTAATATACACATTAATAAGTTAATTAAATTCCAGAATTTTTGCTTATGTTTATATGTTCTTCCATAGTTAATATTCAAGAATTTAAATCCAAAACATATTACTTCCTGTAAAAGCAACTACATCACTGACAGGTGATCTCTCTACGCAGACCTAATTTCGTTTCAAAGATTTTCTTTTTCTTTTTTGTAAAGAAAGTAATGCAGTTATTGGAATTCTACATCATAAATTTTAACAAGTTCTTCTCCCCAAAATTTTATCTTAAAGGTTAATAAGAGATGGCATTTGTGAATCGATACTTAATGGTTACACAGAAAAGGCATTCTTAAATCTTAACCGCAGCTTTTTAAAATGCAGAAGATTTTGAAAAAAATTATGGACTGTGACTGTAAGGAAGTTTTGTCTATTTAACTTTGGTTTGATGATGAATATAATTTGTGAAGTGATGATGGTTTTTTGTTGCTGGATTATTTTGACTACCAGTAGCTGGATCATCAAACAGAAAACATGGTGCGCAGTGAGAAGACAGGAGCCAGCCAATCCTGTCTGACTGATAAATGCAACACGAAAAAAAATAGATAAATAGGAATGAGAAAAGGTAAATACATGATTATCATGATTATATTTAATTATCAGTACAAATGACACCCCATTTGATGCATCCCATGTTCTATACAGAAATCTGCAGTCCTGTCAAGTACTCAACTGGCACATAATATCCGTAGTCAAGGTACAGTATGAATGATTTTATGCCTTTGGGACAAATTCTCTTCATCTCTTACCTGAAAGTCTGGCGACCAGTCGATCACTTTTTTCACTTAGACTTTGCTTTTTAGTTATAGGAGACAAAGTAATGTGAGATTCTCAACAGTACACGGACAAGGCAATCTGATAAATGGATTAGTGTGTCTGTAAACCCATTAAAGTAGGCTTGGTTGAACCACATATTTCCTGTTTGGTAGTTCCTCCTGAATGGGTCCAACATGCCTGTGTCTTGAACGTGCTTCGGATTAATTTTTGTGGATCACAAAGTTTGATGGAAGCTAGGATCATGAGACATCAAATCTGGTCCTATTTTACTGTTAAACCACTTGGCCATAAACATAGATATATGCATACCTTCCATGCTCAAACTTGATGTGCTGTTATTCAAGGGGAATAGGGAAACATGTTCACCTCCCCTGCAACCCCACATAAACCCACCCGTCACGTGGTTTTGCTTTGCTTGACTGCCTGGACTGTTGAAAGTATTTATGATGGAATTGTCTCTGGCCTTGTGTATAAATAATCAACCCACTTCCGTTTCTCTCTATCCAAAGCAAGATTAAGATTTCAATATTACAAGATCTAAACATCTCCTTTCTTATTTTCATCAGCCTCAAGATGATCAGTGCCAAGAAGCTCATCAAATTGGCAAGAGAATGGCAGAAACTGGCTGCCATTAGTAGAAAAAGGCTCACGTTTCCGCAAACAATTAGCAGTCTTGATTCGGATGACTGCAGCACATCATCAACAGCAGAGAAGGGTCACTTTGTGGTGTACACCACTGACGAAAAACGTTTTGTGCTTCCCTTGGATTACCTAAACAATGAAATTGTTAAAGAGCTATTCAATCTAGCAGAAGAAGAGTTTGGATTGACAAGCAATGGACCTCTCACCATGCCATGTGATGCTGCCTTCATGGAATATGCAATCACCATGATCAAGAAGAATGTGGCTAAAGATGTTGAGAAAGCATTGCTGATTACCTTAGCTAGCGATCGATGCTCATCAACTTTGTATCCTCATCAAGAAGTCAGAAATCAACAATTGTCAATTTGTAGCTTCTGAAATACCATACAAAGTTAATATACACATTGATACATTAATGAAATACAAGAATTCTTTTCATGTTTGGTTTCTCTTTCATCAAAAACAATTCTTGAAACATCCCTTTGATAACATAGCCCCCAGATCAATCTTAGTTTAAAGTGAAATCTAAAATTGTCCTGGTTAAGTACCTCAACAACAATTAGAATGAAACAACCAGAAAATATAGCATTTAAGGTCTGAATAATGGAAAAATTCAAGTTTCTGAAATTGAAACTTCAATCTACAGAGACTACAAAGCTCTTTCTAGCCCTTCCCATTCATTAAACCAGTTGCTTCTTTTTAAATCCAAAATTTGTTACTTCCTGTTGAAGAAACTACCTCAAGACTAGTGGTGTCTATAAGGGGACTAAATTTCTTTTTGTAATAATTTTCTTAAAATCTTTTTTTGATGAATGTGTTAGTGTTCTTAGCATTCTGCATCATAAATCCCAAAAGACTCTTTCCCCTGAATTTTTTTCTTGCAGGTGCAGAAGAGTTGGCCCAGTGAATAACTTTTAAGATTTTGATGTAAATTATGGACTGTGAGGAGATTTTGTAGATTTGAATTTCCGTTTGGCGATGACTAGAATTTGTTAAGTGATCATGGTCTTCTTTTTTTTTCATTCATCACCAAACAGAATTTGTTCATCAAGATGGTTCTTTGAATTTTCATCAAGATGTTAGAAATCAGCCATTGTCAATTTGACTTCTGGTTTGCTAATGACTAGAATATGTGAAGTGAAGATGGTCTTTTTGTTTGCTGGATGATTTTGACTACCAGTAGCAGAATCAACAACAGAAAACATGGTGCACAGTTAGAAGATAGGTGCCAGCTTATCCTGTCTCACTGATAAAATGCAACAGAAAAAATAAAATAAAGATGAACAGGCAAGAAAGGAGCTAGTGAATAAATGAGAAAATTTAATGATCACCACAAATTAATGACACCCTGTGTGATGCAACCCATGTTCTATTTCATACAGAAATCTGCAATCCTGTCTAATAATCAAACGACACATAATATTCGTAGCCAATGTACAGTATGAATGATTTTTTGTCGTTGGGACAGGTTGCCTTCTTCATCTCTCACCTGAAAATCTGACCGTCAATGAAGAGCATCATGAGACAAAAAAATGGGACCTATTTCAATGTTAAACCACTTGATCGAAAACGTACATATATGCATACCTTCCATGCTCCACATTGGCAAACAAGTCCGCCTCCCATAACAACCCCACATAGCCCACTTCTCACATGGTTTTGCCTTGCATGTCTGCCTGATTTGTGAAAGTGTACATTATGGAATTTTTTCTGGTCTTCTGTATATATAATGCGTTCACTTCCATTTCCTTGTATCCATCAAAAGATTAACATTTCCATATTCTAAGATCTAAACATCCCCTTCCTTAGTATAATCAGTTTCAAGATGATCAGTGCTAAGAAGCTCATCAAATTGGCAAGAAAATGCAGAAACTGGCTGCCATTAGGAGAAAAAGGATTGAATTTCCAGGAACTGTTAGTGGTAAAGATTCAGAAGATTGCAGCACATCATCAACAGCAGAGAAGGGCCACTTTGTTGTGTACACTACTGATAATAAACGCTTTGTGCTTCCCTTGGATTACCTTAACAATGAAATTGTTAGAGAGCTATTCAATCTAGCAGAAGAAGAGTACGGATTAACAGGCAATGCACCTCTCACATTAGCATGTGATGCTGTCATCATGGAATACACAATCACCTTGATCCAGCAGAATGTGGCTAAAGATGTAGAGAAAGCATTGCTGATGACCATAGCCAGCAGTCAATGCTCATCATCTTTGTATCTTCGTCATGAAGTTAGAAATCAACAATTGTCAGTTTGTAGCTTCTGAAATACATTTTAATGTTAGTATACACTTCAATACATTAATGAAATTCAAGATCTTTTGTCATGTTTGGTTGTTTTTCCATGGAAAATGGTACTCGTCATCTCTCAAAAGCGTTAAAAGTCTCCCGTAAATTAATCTGGAATACCTCGTTTTGACAGGCCCCAGATACATCTTAGTTAAAATGAAATACATCTTAGTTGAGAGTAATTACTAGATGTAGTCTACAAAGTTGAACTGTTCTTTCACTTAATCACTTGAAAAATATTCACTTGGAATAAAATAAAATGCTATTTCTGGCACTTGGCCGTTCCTTCTATTTTTCTTTATTCATGACAAGTGCAAGAATCAAACAACTAAGAATCTTTTTCCATGCCATTTCAGCACTTCCTTCAATACTATATGAGTGAGTGACGAACTCGAGACCATTACGTCCCATCCCAAAGCTTTAGATGTTAGATGAGACTCAAAAAAAATGATTTATATTATTCTTTAATATTTTTTGTCCAAGAAATTACTGTTGACTGAAAATCTCAATCCGGGCACTCATAATTCTGTTCTTTACATTTTCCTTCTTTTTTTATTTTTTATTGTCACATGGAAAAAGTAACAATAAATCCAAGCTTCTAACCTGCACATAATTCTGGGCTAAATTAGTGGATTGTAAAGAATTGTTGTGGAATAGAGATTCGGCCCGGTTTGTGTCAAAAAATACTGAGATAGAATTCCGAATTCGGCCCGGTTTGTGTCAGGAAAACTTTGAAATTGAATTCCGAAGTGGTGTGGTATTGCTACTGATGACAGAATATTCTGCTGTTAACAGAACGGTGCTAACTGCTGTGCAGTAATTCAACTAAAGGATTTTGTTTATTCTGTTTTTGTTTGATGGATTATTTCCACTGCAAGGAATTAATCAAGAAACATCAAAACATGATAAGGTAAGAAAAAAAGTTAAGCAATTCAACTTTAGACTCTGCTTTTCAATTGTTAGAGACAAAGGCAATGTGAAATTGAACGGGAGATTGAAAACATTACACAACCTCCTGAAAATGGAACCTGATAAATGGACCTCTAAGGGTGACAGCCTATTAAGGTAGGCTTGTTTCAACCACAAATTTCCTGTTTGGTAGTTCGTCCAAAGCGGGGGACCAGCATGCTTATGTCTTGCAAAGCATATGCCTAAATAAGAAGATTCATTTCAGCAATTTGATCAATTTGTTCTCTGTGGTTCTCAAGCACTAGAGCATTTATGATCAACCAGCTTGCATACCCGTTATGCCATTGAACTGCTTGACACATATTGCATTGATTGCTTACCTAAACCAAGCATGTTCTAAGCATGATCCTTCACACAAGCTGGGCCACTTGCAGGTAAAGTGTCTGCCTTTCCTAGAGGATAAATAACTAGCCAACATCATCGCTTTCTCCTCAGCTCAAGATTTGAATTTCAGTGTTTCAATAACTGAATTGATAGCCTCCTCCTTCTCCAACTTCACCAGTCTCAAGATACCATCACAATGATCAATCTCATGAGACTCGTTAAGTTCACAAAAAAGTGGAAAAAACTAGCTGCCCCGGAGAGGAAAAGAATTTCAATACCAAGAAGCGGTGAAGATGAAAACACAGACAACAATGACAGGTTACCAGTGGCAAATAAAGGCCATTTTGTCGTCTACACCGTCGATCAAAGGCGCTTCGAGTTCCCCATTTCGTATCTTAACAATAACATCTTTAGAGAACTCCTGGCAATGTCTGAGGAAGAGTTTGGCTTGCCGAGAACTGGTCCTATAACGTTGCTATGTGATGCAATGTTCATGAAATATGCAGCCTCCTTGATGCAACGAAATGTTGATAAAGATATGGAGAAAGCATTGCATATAGACATAAGTAGTAGTGGTAGATGCTCATTGTCTTTTCATTCTCTACTCCAAGAACAAAGTAGCCAGCAATTACTGGTTTGCTGAATTTTTGTACATGACCAAAGACATAGTTGTAGTTAATATTAATATACTACTTCATCAGAATTCCCATCAAGTTTCTCCATGCTTGGTTGCCTAGTTTCAATTTTTTTCAAGATTTTCCATCCAAATCCAATATTCTCTGTCACTGGGCAAGAAAATGCTCCAAATGGACCTGCCATTTTGAAGAGCAGGGGCTACCTGAACCATTCAAACGACATGTCGGTTTTGGCCAATCAGAATGGTTAAATAGAAATAGTGAAGGCAAAAGGCCCAAGGATTACAATACGTAGGCCCATCAATGGATGTCTATTCACGTTCATGTATTTAGAACACCATAGCAAATACGATAAATGAACCCGACCCGACCAAAACCCGGCAATCTTTTTAGGGATTTCCAGGTTCCCGAGTGTTTTTCCCCTTTATATTAACGTAGATTAAAGCGAGATGGATAGAAAGTTAGGTTTCTCATACTTCTACAAATTATAATTAAATTATAGAGAAATTCTCTTATTTGATTAATTTTTAAAAAATAATCTTAATTGTTCTAAAATAACATACAAAAAACTTGTTTAAGTAGTAGATTAAACTTACGTAATTAATAAAACTTCAATCAAATAAAAATATGAGACCTAATTAAAAATAAAGAAAAGATAATAAGAAAAATAAAAAAAATTCTAAACAATAACTTCTGGGATTAATTTAAGTATGAAAGCAACAAGCTATTTAGTTGGTTATTGCATCCACTGTAGAAACCAGGTCTGTAAAATACATTAGTCTAATCTCAGCCTAATCCAACAATTTAATAGAAGGTTTATATTCATTTTTATCGAACAACTTATTTAATTCATTAGACTTCTTGATAGATTTGGACTTGTTGATCATTACGTATTTCATGTAAGGAATACAATAA
>Ga0307516_10009430_pt1 | contig 10879 bp, 18 predicted proteins | sample 19_EM_MG_FD_203310 | JGI IMG/M metagenome (GOLD analysis project Ga0307516, IMG submission 203310) | Populus trichocarpa ectomycorrhiza microbial communities from riparian zone in the Pacific Northwest, United States - 19_EM | ecosystem: Host-associated > Plants > Roots > Unclassified | place...
CCTGTTTATGAGTACCTTTGGTTCTAACTCCGGAGGTGAACGGCGGGGAGGTATGATATCTGACCTTCGGCCCCTTGGCGCAAAGGGAAAACGAGACGGCCTGTCGAGAGTTTTGCACCGCACTGTAACCAAACGCGAACGAAGAAACGAGCTACAAGTAAAAAAGTTGAAAATATCATAGCCCTTTGGATCCAAACCGCAGCCCCCTTCGTTGGAGGCGCTACATAAGATGTTTCAGGTTCAAGCGCGACGGTCTGGAACGATTCGATTATTGATGCAACCATTCCACCGGATGATCCCGAACCGAAACCTCGTTCCCCCGTATGACGATCATGTCTCCCCGTGGTTTCAAGCTGCCATTGCCAACGGCTGTCGGGAAAGCCACCAAGAGACTCTCAAAGTTCCTGGGACCGAAACCACAACCTACGAACCATGCGCCTTCCACTGGCCCATCTCGTAGTACTGGCCGCCACCCTTCCAATCGATCTCATTGAAGAGATCCTGCTCTATCTGCCCGGCCAGGATATCATCAGGATGAAACGGGTGCGTTGGGATGTCGGAGGTCTGGAAGCTTAAGTAGCTGACCCGTGTCTCACGTCAGGTTAGTCGGGCCTTTGCCGATTTGATCTGCGCTGTCGCCGCCCAGGGTTCACCTTCCTGGACGAGTTTCGACTGCTTTCCTCGAATGGTCAATTAGAGAGGGTCGGGAACAAGCTGGGTTTGGTCGTTTTCGATACATCCCGTCCCCCAGGCAGTCGGCGACGTTTCAGCATAACGCCTTCCCACCTTCGGTATGATATGAGTCTCTTGTCTTGTGTCGCCTGGATCCACACGGACAGTAATATATCACAGGGGGAATGTTCTTGTGATGGGCCGTTCATCGTTGATCCAACTCAATCTGTGGTCCTCATTTTTCTCCACAACTACTATCAGCCGGGCTGTCCCGCTTGGAAAGCGGTTCTCGTTATCCGGGTTGCGGCCATGGTTAGTTACACGTCGTCGACCCCCCTGGCCAGCGCATACCCTGGGACAAGTGGAAGAGAGACGTGATGGTCGTGGACTTCCCCGATAGTAGCACCTCACACTTCAAGACTTTTGACCTTGGCACCCGGGTCTTGTGCATGACACGCGATCGGCAAGGAGACCATCATCTCCACGCACTCGATTTCAGCCTGCGAGGGTGTGGAGCTCTGGATCGACTTGGAGGTGGGTTGAAGAAGAAGAGGAGGGTTTTGTCCAGCCCTGAGAGGATCTGGTCCCCAAGGAAACCTAACAACGAGGTAGCGGGGATGCGAGTCCTGGGTGACAGTCTTGCAACATGTTCGGTGGGTGATTGGTAATTATTCACAACTCGACTGTGTGGGTGACTTACGTCTGGTGCGAGAAGGATACAGCTTTCCCAAGTGAAATACACATCTGGGAGTTGGCCTAGTATATACCATCAGGTTCGCAGTTTGTGGGCCTGAACAAATGTTACTGTGCGAGTGATTTATGACAACTAGATCTCAACTGGGCCCAGTAGTCCTAGTGGCTGCTTACGATAGCCCAGTAGACAGTCCTTCTGAATTCGATTTACGCGGACAGACTACTAGGAGGGACTCGTGGATTGTAATTTGGAACCGCGTTGCAGGGAACCTGGGGTTTCCAAACACGCAAGGGGCTCAGCGAAATGGTGTCGGGATGCTTCCGGCCCGACCATCCCGCCCAGGCACATCACACATGTATGTATACGCGAGATCCCGAACCAAAGCCTCCGCAGTGGGCGGCCTTTCGTGGACAACCATGTCTCCCCAAGGTTTCAAGCTGCCGACATCGGCCGGCAAAGCCGTTAAGAAACTCTCAAAGTTTCTGGAAACGAAACAACAAGATCCGCCCCTACTAACCACTATACTCCCCGTCGATATCATTGAAGAGATCTTGCTCCACCTCCCCAGCCGCGATATCCTCAGGATGAAGCAGGTGCGCCGGGATTGCGCAGATGTAAACATTTGATCAGGTGAAGGCTGACCTGTGTCTCGTGCCAGGCCTGTCGGGCGTTTGCCGAGTTCATCTCCACGTCCTCGTACTTGGAGTACCGACTCGAGCTCTTCGCTGCCGGCTTGATCGAAAATCCTCGCTTCTCGTGTGGCCTGGCGGAGGGACGAAGGCGGGTCAAGGAATACGTGGATGTGTGGGAGAACTTGGACACCATCAAGAAAAGCAGTCACACCCTGCGACTGCAGGATTATCACTGGGGGCACCGGGTTTCTGTGGGTCGGGGTCTCCTCGCCAGACGTTCCGGCAGTTCGGTTTCGTTCACTCGCGTGCGTCACGCCACCGCGGGTCGGCAGGAGGTTGAGGAGTGGACGATTGATGCTCCTGTCGCTCCGCTCATGCTCTGGGCATTCGCTGTATACTCGCCGGAAGATGTACTCGCTCTCGTGGAGTTTGGGAACTTGTAAGTAGGGACACTGTTCGTTCCACTGAGTGGGGTACTCACCGCTTGACAGCGGTTGCCCAATCCACCTTCTCAATGCCAGGGATGGGTCGCCTCACCATCTGGCTCGCAACGTAATCTTGTGGGACATAGGCAGATTCTTCCGCAGCGGGACCGGCTTGAGGCTTCAGTGCGTGAAGATGACCGCCTCCAGGCTAATGATTTTTCTTTCCACGAGCGAGGTCAACGGCCTGATTGTCTGGGATTGGAGAAGTGGGAGTGTTGTGAGAACGACCGACTTTTTTGGTTGACCCCGGCCCTCATTCTTCCACCCTTGCAGGTTCTTGAGCGGTCCGGTATGGGGGACGATTTTCCATTTTCCGGAAATTCCGAGTTCAACTTCGTGGACGAGTTTCGGCTGCTTATCTCGCCTGGTCGATTCGCCGTGTTCAAGCATGAACTCAATCTGTTCATGTTAGACACATCCCTTCTACAACAGTCACCGGATAGTTGGCGATGTTTTGGCATCGACCCTGCCCACCTTCGATGCGCTACGGGGGGGTGGGCTGAACAGATCCGGATTCACACGGACAGTGATGGGCCACTGGGGGATGGTTCTCGCGGCCGGTCGTTCATTGTTGATCCAACCCAATCCGTGGTTGTTATTGTTCTCTGCCACGAACGCGAGCGCTCTCTTGGTGGGGGGGTAGCTTTTGTGATCCGTGTTGCCGCCCTGGTTAGGCACATGACTTTGGCTCGCCCTGGTTGCCCCGTTCCCTGGTACAGTTGGAAGGGAGATGGGACAACCATAGAAATCCCTGGCAACTTCCAGACTTTCGTCGTTGGTACCCGTGTCTTGGTCATGGGACGCGATTGGCCAGGAGATCATCACTTCCGGGCATACGATCTCAGCCGGTGGGGGTGTAGAGCTGCGGCTCGCGTTGGAAATGGAGAAATGGAAAGGAGGGTCATGCCCAATCCCAACAAGATGTTGTTCCCAAGAGAACGCGTAGTGGATGTGCAAGTCTCGGGTGACAGTCTCGTGGTGTGTTCGGTGGGTGACTCACAGCTCAACCGCACGGGTGACTTATGTCTGTGTGAGAAGAATACAGGTTCCCCTAGCGAGATACACGTCTGGGAGTTGGCCTAATCGCGGATCATCAGGTTTGCGCACCTCAAATCCAAATAAACGCTCCTGCGTGAGCGATGTAGTGACGACTAGACCTAGCTGTCCCAGAAATCCGCTTACAGTAGCCCCATAGGCACTCCTTTTGAATTCTACTTTGTACGGACAGACCACCTGGGATTGCGATCTAGAAGGTGGAACTCGGCGGCGGTAGATGTCGACAGAGGGTTGACCCCGCTTCGGTGCAAGTACATGACCTTGACAGAACAAAACGGGAGAATATTTTTCTCTGTTTGCGAGTATCTCTGACCCCAACTCCGGAGGCGTATGGGAGGGTGGGGGACGCTCACCATAGTAAACAGAGGGGCACGGAAAGAAATTTGGAAATACTGGAAATAGGGCCACGGCACTTTGGACCCAAACCACCGTCTCTCGTTCCCTGGCGCGCCCTTTTCACCAGGACCCGCGGTCCTGGATGTTCCCAGCCCAACAATCCCGATTCCCGCCCTTCCGGCGCGTTTCGATCAGCTCGCAAGATCCCGGGCACCGAACCAAGAAAAAGCCTCCGTCCCATCATGAACAACCATTCGTAGGACGACTATGTATCCCCGTGGTTTTAAGCTGCCGGCGTCAGTTGGTGAAGCTGCCAAGAGGCTTTCGAAGCTCCTGGGAACGATGCCGCAATCTCCGTCCCTTTTCATCACTGCAATCCCCATCGATATTGTCGAAAGGATCTTGCTCCACCTGTCCGGCCAGGACATTCTCGTGATGAAGCGGGTGCGTTGGGGCAGCTAGAGGTCTAGGCTGGGTGGCGACTGATCCGTGTCTAATGTCAGGTTAGTCGGGCCTTTGCCGATTTGATCTCCACGTCACCGTTCTTGGAGTACCGACTTGAACTCTTTGCTGCCGGCTTGGCCGAAAATCCCCAATTCTCGTGTAACTTGGAGGAAGGGCGAAGGCGGGTCAAGGAATACATGGATGCGTGGAAGAACCTGGACGCTATCGAACGATACAGTCATACCATGAGACTGCCTGATTTTTGCTGGAGTGGAATGGTCCCTGTAGGTTGGAATCTCCTCGCCGGACGTTCTGGTCATTCCCTTTCGTTCATTCGTGTGCCCCGCACCACCGCGGGTCGGCAGGGGGTCGAGGAGTGGAGGGTTGATATTCCCGTCACTCCATTCCAGCCCTGCGCATTCGCCGTGTACTCACCAGAAGATGTGCTTGCTTTTGTGGAGTGGAGGCAGACGTAAGTAGGGACACTTTTGATCCAATGAGCGGGGTTCTGACCACTTGGCAGAATTCTCCAAATCCGCCTCCTCAATGTCAAGGACGGATCGCCTCACGGTCTGCCACTCAATAACGTCATCTTGTGGGACACGGGCCTAGGCTCCGGAAACTTGGGTGTGCCATGTGCGAAGATGACTACCTCCAGGTTAATGGTTTTCGTTTCTACGCACGAGGTCAACGTCTTGATCGTCTGGGATTGGAGGACTGGGTGTGTTGTAAGGGTGGCCTACTTTTGGTTGGTTTCGCACTCATTCCCCTCATAATTGCAGGTTCTCAAGAGGTCCGGTGCAGAGGACGCTTTTCTGCGTTACAAATATTCCACGTTCAGCTTCCTAGACGGGTTTCGACTGCTCACCTCGACTGGTCGACCCGGAAGGGGCAGGGACGAGCTCGACCTGGTCATATTTGACACGTCCCTTCCCCAACAGTCACCAGGCAGTTGGAGACGTTTCATTATTTCGTCCGCGCATCCTCTATGCGCTACGAGTCTCCGGAACTGGTGGGCCGTGATTCATACAGACAACGACGGATCACGGTGGGAAGATCCTTGCGACCAACCGCTCATCATCGATCGAACCCAATCTGTGATTGCCATTGTTCTCTACCACCACAAACGCGGGGGCTCTTTCGGTGAGGGGGTGGTTTTCGTCATCCGGGCTGCTGCCTTGATTAAACACCTGTATTCAACCCGCTCTGGCCCGCACGTTCCCTGGGACGACTGGAAGGGTGATGTGATGATCGTGGAGATCCCAAATTACGTCATGAATATCATCCTTGGCACTCGTGTTTTGTTGATGACGTACGCAGACCATAATTTCCAGGCATATGACTTCAGTCGGTGGGGATGCAGAGGTCTAGTTGGAGACCAGGGGGAGGAAAAGAGGACCGTGTCCAGCTCCGAGAGCGTTTGGTCCCCAAATGAACCTAACGACTTGTCAGAGCACACGCGAGTCTTAGGTGGCTGTCTTGTGACGTGCACGGTGGGTGATTCACAAAATCCTCTCGAGCGTGCGGTGGGCTTACGTTTGGTGTGCAAAGAATCCTCTGGGTTCCCTTCATGGCATACGCATCTGGGAGTTACCGTAGCCGTGACTATCGGGTTTGCGCATCCAGGGTCCGAGCGGGTATTTCTGCATGACCGTCGGATGACCAATATGACTAGATCTTAGCGGGTGCCGTATATAAACCCGCTGGCGATACGGATAGCTTACGAAGAATTGATATATGTCGTTCAGCTCGAGGGTTACCTCCACAGTCCCCCCTAACGAGATATGCGTCTGGGAGTTGGCCTAGTTGTGTACTACCCGGCCCGGGCTCACTCACCCTGCGCCAGAGCAAATGTTCCTGCGTGAACGATTTGGTGAGATGTGAGTGAGCTGGACATTTGGCAAGCAAACAAATTCCGACCCCGAAGGTCTCTTTGCTCCTGACACACCGTGGCGATGGTCCTACCACAGTTCGCGCCCTGCACCTCGATGTGCTTAGGGTACCTTTCGCGTTTATTGCACGAGGCTATGGAATGCTTCCGGCCCGGCGATCCCGCCTTCAACATTCTACTGAGGGCCACCGCAAGGCGTGAGAACCCGAGCTGAAGTTTCTGCCCCACGATGAACGACCCCCCGTTGGACGATCATGCCTTCCCGTGGTCTCGGGCTGTCAACCCTGGTCCACAAAATCTCCGAGGGGCCAGTTCAAAGTTTCTGGAAACAAAACAACAATCTCCACCCCTATTTACCACTGTGGTCCCCATCGATATCATTGAAAAGATACTGCTCTACCTGCACGGTCAGGATATCCTCAGGGTGAAGCAGGTGTGTTGGGATGGAGGTGTTAAAATTCAACCAGGTGGTAGCTAACCCATGTCTCATGTTAGGTCAGTCGCGCCTTTGTCGAATTGATCTCCACGTGCCCTTACTTGGAGCATCGACTTGAGCTCTTTGCTGCCGGTTTAATCGAGAACCCTCGCGTCTCGCGCAACCTGGAAGAGGGAAGGAGGCTAATCGAGGAATGTGTGGGCGTATGGAAGGACCTCGGCGTCGCCAAGGAAAGTAGTCACCCCCTGGGACTGCAGGAATGTCACCAGTGGTGGAAGCTGGTTCCTGTAGGCTGGGGTCTCCCCGCCAGGCGCCCCGGCCGTTCTGTTTCGTTCATTCGTGTCCCCTGCGTCACTGCGGGTCCGCGGGGGATTGAGGAGTGGACGGTTGAAGTTGAACCTCCGGTTACCCCGTTCCGCCCCATCGGTTTCGCCGTGTACCCGCCGGAATACGTGCTCGCCGTTGTGGAGTTGAAGGACCTGTTAGTTGGACAACCTTTGAGCAAATGATCTGGGGTTTTAACCTCTTGACAGTATTATTCAAATCCGCCTCCTCAACGCCAAGGACGGGTCGCCTCGCCATCTGCCGCTCAATAACGTCATACAGTGGGACATGCGCTTATTCAACGGAAACGTAGGGGTTCGGTGCCTGAGGATGACTGCCTCCAGATTGATGTTTTGTGTTTTTGTGTCCTCATTCGAGATGTTGTTCGTCTGGAATTGGAGAACTGGGAATGTTGTAAGAGTGACCGACCCCCGTCGATTCCGGTTCTCACTTCCCTCACTATCGCAGGTCCTCAAGAGGTCCAGTGCGGAGGACAGTTTTCCACATTCCCCGTTCGATTTCCTGGACGAGTTTCGACTGGTTGCCTACAGAAGCCACAGCACGGACGAGGGCGTGATTGATTTGGTCATATATTTGACACGTCCCTTCCCCAACAGTCACCGGATAGTTGGCGATGCCTCACCATGAAGTCCCCGTACCTCCGATGTGCTACGAGTCTCCAAAGCCAGTTTGGCTCGATTCATACAGACAGTGGTTGGTCGCACATGGAAGGCTCTTGCGAGCGGCCGTTCATGGTTGATCCAACTCAATCCGTGATTGTCATTGTCCAGTACCCCTTCCAAGGCGAGAGCTCTCGGGTGTTTTTGTCATCCGGGCTGCTACCCTGGTCAAACGCATGTCTTCGACCCGTTCTGATCAGCCCGTTCCCTGGGACGACTGGAAAGGGGATGGAATGATCGTGGAAGGGGCTGGTCTAATCCGGCCTCTCGTCTTTGGCACCCGCGTTTTGTTTATGACGGGTAGTTGGGAACAAGACAAGACTTTCAAGGTGTACGATTTCAGCCGGTGGGGATGTAGGGCTCTGGTTCGTGTTGAAGATGGGGGGGTAGAAAAGAGGGTCATGCCGAGTACCGAGAACATTTGGTCCCCGAAACCACCTACCAACAGGTTAGATGACATTCAGGCCTTGGGTGACAGCGTTGTGATGTTTAAGGTGGGTGAAATCGCGTAATCCTCCAACGCGTGAGGTGGGCTAATAGTTGGGGTGGAAAGAATAATCCAGGTTCCCTTCCCATTATACGCGTCTGGGAGTTACCCTAACTGCACACCATCGAGTCCGCGCATCGTGGGTCTGAACAAATGTTTCTGTGTAACCAGCAGTTTATCGATGGCTGGCACGAGTCGCGCGCCGGAAAACCGCTTACGATGGGCCTGTGGGCGCTTTTTTCTAAATAATTGCTGTACGGATTACTAGGAGGAATCGATACGTTGTCCGCCTCGAGGGTCACCTCACGCCCTGTGAGAGTGTCGGAGGAGAAGCAGTGGTTTCCATATAAGGGAGGTGGATGTTTGGCAAGAGCTTGGGGACCAAACAAACCCCAAAGTCGGAAGTGATCCCGACAGGCGTTCTTTACTTCCGACACGCTGCAACGATGGTCCTGCTACGGTTCGCGCCTTCACCAACGGGCGCTTTGCATCTCGGCGGGCTTAGAACTGCTCTGTTTAATCACCTTTACGCGCGAAAGCTTGGGGGAAAGTGGTTATTGAGGATCGAGGATACGGACACGGTGCGTGTTACCTGGTGCTTTCCGTATCTCCGATTCGGATTTTAACGAATAGGTAGGCTAGGTATGTGCCAGGCTCTGTGGAAGGGATTAGGGAGGCGTTGGCGTGGGCTGGCTTGGACTACGACTACGGTGATCACCAACCCGTGGTGCGAGCCCGGACAATGTTTCCTGAAACCACCTTTACAGGACCTGTAAAAGGCGGCCCACACCACCCCTATTTTCAGGTACGGTTTCAAGTCGGAGGCAGCTCCGTGTCCGAACTAACGGTTATCTCAGTCAGAGCGTCTCGACCTCTACCGAACATACGCCAAGAAGCTCATTGATGCAAGTCTACCCCTCTCAACTCTACACCATCCCTCTCCAGTGCTAAAGTCAATCGTGTCGGGGGAGTTTAGTCAGGCCACGCGTATCGGTGCTTCTGCTCACCCGATGAACTTGCGACAACTCGAGAAAAGTTGGCGAGGACGGGATCGAACGCGACCTACGATAAGTCTTGCTTGAACCTCACGGACGAAGAGGTTGTGAGGAGAGTGAAGGCTGGGGAGAGGCACATTGTTCGAATGAATGTAACGCACGAACTCCTTTTCCCTCGTGCTGTGCTCCAATCTGATACATATCATAGGATGGTGCTGCTCCTGCCCGGATCACCCCTGATGATATCGTTTTTGGGTCCCTCAAAGATGCCCATGCATCGTTACCGACAGACCCAGTCCTGCTGAAGTCAGATCTGTTCCCAACATATCACCTCGCTTCAGTCGTGGACGACCATGAGATGGCCATCACCCACGTCGTTCGGGGGGAGGTGAGCTCTTACCCCTTCGCGGAAGCGATCTATCCACCAACGTAACGCAGGAATGGCTACCCTCTCTCCCTCTGCACCTGGACCTGTATGCATCGCTTGGAATCACACCTCCCTTGTTTGCTCACCTTCCTCTGTTACTAAACCCGGACGGTTCGAAAATGTCAAAACGAAAAGGAGATGTGGATGTGATGGAGTTTATGGTATTTTTGCCGTGATGTTCTTGGTTTTTCTACGGGAGCGTTGACTAGGGGGATAGAGACGCGGTTGGGAACCTGGAGCAATTTTGAATTGGCTCGCGCTCGCGGGGTGGGGCGTGAACCACGACCATCCCGACGGTTCACCCTCATCGGCCAAGCCAGCACCAAATAGTACGACTGTCATGACTTTGCAGGAGATGATCCAAGAGGTGAGACACTGTGTCTTTCTCCTGGTGATGCCTTCTCACCGTCTTGGACAGTTTGATCTCTCTGCATTGACTCACCGGAGGACGATCTTGGACCCGTCAAAACTTGAGTTCTTGAATAAAAACCATCTTATGGAGACGTGGTCGCAGCCGCACGGGCTGAACGCTTTGGCGGATCGTGTGGTTGGTTTGGTGAAGGAGACTTTTCCAGATAGGTGCGCCTGCGTTACATGAGTATCTCGTCCACGACCCCACACTAATAACCCACTCAAGCGAATATACAACCCTGGACCACATAAAACAAGTCATCTTGGCCCTACAGGTACGGTGCCACGCCGATTTGACTGAAGAGTTATTCAACTCGGCTATTAGAGTCGTGTTACCAACATCCTCGACATCCCGAAACTCGCCCCTTACTTCTTTGTCGAACCCGACTATGGATCGCAAGAGGCGGAGTCCATGGTCAAGTCCATCCCCCAGGCTGACGCTGGTAGGATACATCCGTAGAATTCGAGCCTGCTGGCTAATGTTGGGTGCTCTTTTAGTAAAAGTCTTGACGAATGTCGTCCCAAGACTAGAGCTAATAGAGTCTTGGACGGAGGATGAATTAACAGCTGTCCTTCACGAAGCCTCCAACGACGTCGGTGTCGTTCAAAAGACTTTTATGACGGTTCTAAGGCACGCGTTGAGCGGTATGAAGGTATGTAGAATCATGTCCAGAAGCTCGCCCGGACCGCTTATCACCCTGATAGACTGGACCCGGGGTAGCGGAAATCATGGATGCTCTCGGAAAAGAGCGGAGTGTGGCCCGTCTGCGGGGTCGAGAGATTGTATCCTGACCACGATGTGACCGGACTCTTGATTTCAAACCTGAGAGCAAACAATGGTCGGGGCGGCTCAATATGGATCAGTCGCAAGGAGATTATTAATACAGGTTCTCAAGATCAGTACAGGGT
>Ga0307516_10009432_pt1 | contig 10878 bp, 13 predicted proteins | sample 19_EM_MG_FD_203310 | JGI IMG/M metagenome (GOLD analysis project Ga0307516, IMG submission 203310) | Populus trichocarpa ectomycorrhiza microbial communities from riparian zone in the Pacific Northwest, United States - 19_EM | ecosystem: Host-associated > Plants > Roots > Unclassified | place...
TATACGGTACGGCGTACAGCCCTAAGTCGGACGGGGGACCTCCAATATAGCGACCTTTGCCATTGATGAGTGTTGATGCAGCCAGAGGCGGCACTCCTCCTGTATAAGTTGTATGGTACCTATCGTTGTCCATCAGCCTATGGCCCGCATGAGGTAAACTGAGCCTACCAGTCCGATAGCGTGATAATGGTGGATTCTGTTGGAGAACATGAGGTGCGTTCTTTGTTGCATCACAGCTGAAAGGCTCACCGTCGTCCACGTCATAGTCAAATTGGTACGGATCGAAAGGATCTTTCACTATGAAGGGTCCTCGAAGACCGTCACAATACTGAGTTGCTATTCCGTGAATATTTCAGTACCAAAGACAAGCACAGGCCAAAAAATGGTCATACACAAATGCGAATGATACCAGTATGTGCCGGCTTGCGATGGGACATTGAATTCATATTTGAAAGATTCGCCTTGTGAAATAGGGCATTGAGTCACAAAGGCTGCCCCATCAGCCCAGTTTGACCCTCGTGTTTGATGAATTCCGTGCCAATGCTTCTTGAGTGAGCGAAAGTGGATTTTAGAATCAGGAGGCGCCTCACTATACTCGTGCTACGCAAGAGACCCGGATCCGACAGCTTGTTAATCACATTGAGACTGAAATGGTCACCCTAGTGCATCGTCAATGATTGAAACCACACAGATGATCTGCCAAAAAATTCATCACCTTCGTTCCAATAATCGCAGGGCCTGGGAACACCGCCGTATCCTGCGTCGCACCCGCAAGCGTCGCTCTGTACAAAGGCTCATCAGGTCAAACCAGGAGATTACGGGCTAAAGAAACATACACTCGTTCAAAGCCGTCGGGAGCAATCCTCTTGTTGGAAATTACCAAATTTCCAGTCGGTCCGATTGCTGCATCGGCCACACCAAAGAGTGCGAGAAGGTAACCCACGAGCTTGGCTGTATGATGCATGGGAGGAAGCGAGGTGCAGGACGAAATAAATTGGGGGCCTTGACAGAGTTTATAAAGGCCAAACTCCCTGAGGGCAAGATTTTGCCATGCACGCGCCCCGGTGATCCCGCCTTGACGTGAATGACAGCAAGAACGAAATGTATTCGGGGGATGTATTTTTTGCGTTCTTCGGCGATGCCGAGCCTGAGAGCACAAATATCTGGATGGGGCTTGGATTTGGGTGCGCGATCATGATCGAGGTACCATTCGGTTCCAGCTCCCAAGTAAGCAATGGCGATTGGGCTGCAGATTCTCATACAGGTACTATGTTCCCTTCATCAGTTGGGAAAACTGGACCATAGGTATTCGGCCAAGGTTAAGTGCTGACGTATAGCGTTTCGACTTTCTTCGAGTGAGAAATGACTTGGATTTCTATAGACAGGGTCAACTTGAATTTCCAGGATTAAATGAGCGACTCCTCCGGTAACTAACATGATCCTGGGCGCGAGCCGTTTAATTTTCTGCCGCCCGAAGCTTGATACGCGTTAATTCAATCATGTCCTTCGCTGGACCAAGCTTAAGTATGAACAAGCGACTTGAGAGCCGATACGTGACTTGCCAAGTTGGACATCTTCAATTTTACACAAATTTATCATGATCTATGGTAGGCACCATATTCTGATCCGAAGTGAGGTGAGGTGAGTGACATTCTGCTCGCTGATTCGGGGAAAAGTCGGGTTAAGATTATGTAAGTACATTTGAAGTTTGGATGTCGTCAGACTAGAAAGCTACCATAGACGCTAATCCGACTGTCTCCCTCTCCCAACACCTATGCTTGCTTATCTCGAATGCAAAATTGGAAACGAACCCCTTCTGACCAGGCGCGATCTTCAATACATCATGAGCCGCAGAGACCACGCCGTACTTCCCGGTGGTCACAACTCCATAACAGGTCATAACATCTTCGCTGTCAGGTTTCAAACTATACTGCATGTCGTCCAGGGCGAGCGCTTGCTCGACGAACGCGGCCCCTGCATACAAGAAGGAAGTGATACGTAAGAGACCCACGATCTGAGATGGAAGAGGAAAAGAACGCACCTTCACCAATCGCTCCGATAGCCTTGCAGTGCCCGAAAGCCTCGCGCACCCAATGCACCGTGCGGCCGTTGTTGGACAGCGTCTTGTCATGTTTCAAACCCGAAGGAACGAAAAGCGCATCGAACAAGGTTGATCGCTGGCCTTCCCAATGATGATCTACGCGTAGGCCTATCTCCGCCAAACCGCCTCCAGCTCCTTCAGGATAGACTTCACCACGACGAGGACCGATAAGGTAATTCATCCCACCCGCACTGGCGATCGCCGCGCGGACAGCCAACACTTCCTTCAAATTGAAACCATCCGCGAGCAGGATGGCAACCCGACGAGAAGCGATCGTCGGCGACTTCGGTTCATAGTAAATCTGCGAAAGCGGTTCAGACTTTCTGCCGTGGTTGGGGCGAGCAGGAGCAGCCGGAACATCAGCTCCCACATTCCGGGCAACTGTCTTGGCTAATTGAAAATCGATGTTGTTTAGGACCTCAACATATGTTTTCGAAACGACAGGGTCGTCACAGTGGCTGAGCTCGAATGAAATGGCGGAGGCAAGATGCGCTTGTTCATGCGGTGCCAAAGAGTTGTAAAACAACTGGGGTTGATTGTAGTGCTCTCGGAACTTTGATCCACGGAATCGCTGCTTTGTGCCAGACACCTTTTGTGGGTATCTAGAATACAAACATGAAATGGATGATCAACACGCCAAGTTCGGGATACTTACTCGGCATATCCGCCTTCCGCTGGCGGGACGGGCGCTCCGACTCCCTTGCGATTGGGCCAATAATTGACCTCGCCCTTTACAATTCGATGCTGTTGTTGTCCACCGCGATGGTGATTCATGACCGGACAGATGGGCCTGTTAATGGGAATCTACAACCGACACCCTTCGTGAATAGATGGAACCGAAGGAGAATGGTCGACACTGACCTGTTCCCAATTAACACCCAACCTCGTAATTTGAGTGTCAAAATAAGAGAAATTACGACCTTGGAGGAGAGGATCGTCGCTGAACCCAATCCCAGGGACGAGGTGTGAAGTACAGAATGCAACTTGCTCGGTCTCTGGGAAGAATTCCTCAACCGTGCGATTCAGGATTAGTTCGCCGATAGGTTCGAGAGGGACAAGATCCTCGGGCCAGACTTTGGTTGCATCAAGGATATCAAATTCGAATTCATGTTCGTCTTCCTCCGAGATGGTCTGGATAGCCAATGTCCACTTCGGATGGCAACCATTCAGGATAGCCTCATTCAAGTCCTTGCGATGAAAATCTGGAATAGGCGATACATGAACGGTGAGATTTGACATTATGAAGTAGTCATACCGGGATCTTGACCGCTAATCTTGAGAGCTTCATCCCAGACCAAACTATGAACACCAAGTTCTGGAATCCAATGGAACTTGACAAAGACACGTTGACGCTTAGCATTGATTAAAGTATACGTATTGACCCCAAAACCTTGCATCATGCGGAAGGAACGCGGAATGCCTATCGAAAATACATGAGACGTTTCAAAATTCTTGATGCGGTACAGGAAGGTATACCTCTATCAGACATGGCCCACATAACTGTATGTGCCGCTGCATGGAATAGTAAGTAAGTCAAAGAAGTGGGATTCTGTATGTATCGGGGTCTTACATTCCGGTTGCAAGCCAGCGAAGTCCCAGAAGTTATTATGAGCAGACTGTCCTTGGGGTACTTCGTTGTGAGGTTCCGGTTTGACGGCATGAATAATGTCGGGGAACTTGATGGCATCCTGGATGAAGAAGACAGGGATGTCGTTACCGACTATGTCCCAGTTTCCTTCCTCAGTGTACATTTTGACGGCGAATCCGCGCACATCGCGGACGGTGTCCTGGAAAACCTCTAGGTGAACGAGAAATAAAAGCAAGACTTTGTACTTACAGCACTCCCTTTTGAGCCTTGTACGGTGCTGAAACGCACGAAGACTGGCGTGGTCCTTGATGGATCGGTCAAAACTGGTGCAATGGTGTATTTCGAGGCTCTGTTGTCGAAGACTTTGAAATAGCCATGAGCGCCAGCTCCTCTTGCATGGACAACACGTTCTGGGATACGTTCATGGTCGAAGCGGTGGATTTTTTCTCTTGCAATTTGGTCTTCTAGAAGCGAAGGCCCGGTACCGTCATCGACGACTTTGAGCCTACGGAAATGGTGGGACATATATGCAAAGAGGGAAGATTTGAGCGGTACCAGTCGTCGGTATTGGAAATCTTGACACCATGGTCTGTGGTCAAGGAGGGCCCTTTGTAGGATTCAGAGTAAATAGTGTTGCAGTCAAGATCTGCGACTTTTGCGGTCGCGGTCAGGTCTTTGTAGGCGCGCTTCACAGTTTCTGGAATGACAGAGGCCATGGCGATTACTGGGCGGCTCCTTCTGGCGAAGGTTTATATCATGTTCGAGGTATGATATCATGTCTGACGCATGAGCTCCGAGACATCCTGGCCTCGCTATTTTCGATCTCATGACCGCAGTAGATGAATTCAGGGTTGACCAGTGATTAACATGGAGCGAGGGCTCCGTGGTTGTGGCGGGTGTTGAGGTCCTTGCTGAGGATGGTATCTGCACGTGAGATGGTTGAGTGATTCATCTGAGTAAGCTGCAGTATAAGGCAAACACTGTACAGCTTTCCTCTTGACTCATGGACTCTTTCGACAACTTTCAGTACGACTCTGCCTCGTCATACGGCGGCATCAGCGTCGTCGACGACACCTCTTCTGTCTACACCGCCAACACCCAGGACAACGCTTCTTCAGTCGATCTCTCAAGCCTCTCAGTCTCTGAATTTAATGGCCAAGAACCCAACGTGGACATACGCGCTCAAATATCCCACAACCCACTCGATGACGATTTTGATGGAGTTCTGGATGACCTCAAGGATGAGGGCATGGTCGATTTACCCCCGCATGCGTGCAGGTCCGTCCCCGACTTGATTGCGCGCTTCTTTTCCTCAGACTATTTCACAGTTACTGCGGAATCCACTCTCCAGCATCTGTCGTGAAATGTCTTATTTGCTCCAAGTGGTTCTGTAATTCTCGCGGAAACACGTCCGCTTCTCACATCGTCAACCACCTCGTTCGCGCCAAGCACAAGGAAGTTATTTTGCATGCCGAAAGCCCTCTTGGAGAGACCACCCCCGAGTGCTACAACTGTGGTAGCAAGAACGTTTTTATGCTTGGTTTCATCCCAGCCAAAAGCGACACTGTCGTTGTTCTGCTCTGCAGGTACGTAATTTACCATGACGGCTTGATGTCACGCTAATTTTTTCCCCCACAGGCAACCCTGTGCTGCCGTCTCGAAGGACATCTCATGGAACTCCGCCCTCTGGGCTCCTCTTATAGATGACCGTTCGTTTCTGTCATGGCTTGTGAAACCACCAAGTGAAACCGAGCAGTTGCGTTCTCGCCAAATCTCTTTTGCTCAGATAAACCGCCTTGAAGAATTGTGGCGCGAGAATGCGAATGCGACCCTTGAGGATCTGGAGAGACCAGGCGTCGACGACGAGCCACAACCAATTATGACCCGTTACGAGGACGCGTACCAGTATCAGAATATATTCGGCCCTCTGGTCAAAATTGAGGCCGATTACGATAAACGTTTGAAGGAGAGTCAGACGCAGACGGATATTGCAGTTAGATGGGATTTGGGTCTGAACCAGAAACGCGTCGCATGGTTTTGCTTGCCCAAGCTCGAAAGCGGAGAAGTCAGACTTGCAGTGGGAGATGAGCTTCGCCTTCGCTATGCGGGAGAATTGCATAAGGCTTGGGAAGGGGTTGGCCACGTTATCAAAATTCCAAACAGTGAGTTTATTGACCGTTTATTCCCGAGTATCCTAATATTATTCCCTAGATGTGTCGGACGAAATTGGTTTGGAACTTCGCCGAACAGAAGGCGTGCCATCGGAATGCACGCACAACTTTGCTGCCGATTTTGTGTGGAAGTCGACAAGCTTTGACCGTATGCAACTCGCCATGAAAACATTTGCCGTCGACGAAAAGAGTGTCAGTGGTTATATCGTAAGCATTCTGTGTTATTGCCAGAATGGCTTCCCAAATAACTTGATATTCAAGTATCACAAACTCCTCGGGCATGAACTTGAACCCCAAGTCTTACGCACGCAAATGCCCAAGCGATTTTCAGCCCCCGGCTTACCCGAGCTCAATCATTCGCAAATGTATGCTGTGAAAAGCGTTCTCCAGAAGCCTATCAGCCTCATTCAAGGGCCCCCTGGTACGGGCAAGACCGTGACGTCCGCCTCTATTGTCTACCACCTTGCAAAGATGAACCCCGGTCAAGTCCTCGTCTGTGCGCCGTCCAATGTTGCAGTCGACCAACTCACCGAAAAGATCCACACCACTGGTCTCAAAGTCGTTCGACTGACGGCCAAGTCGCGGGAAGCCCTCGATTCCAGCATCGCATTCCTCACGTTGCACCAACAGGTGGCAAACAGCACGACGCACGTGGAATTGCAGAAGTTGATCATGCTGAAGAACGAACAGGGGGAGTTGAGCAGCAATGATGAGAGGAAGTATAAGACACTCATTAGGCAGTGTGAAAAGGAAATCTTGGGTGCGGCCGATGTGATTTGTTGTACGTGTGTCGGAGCAGGCGATCCGAGGTTGAGCAAGTTGAAGTTCAGGACGGTCTTGATTGATGAGGCGACGCAGGCGGCTGAGCCTGGTGCGTATCCAATATTCCTTCTGAAAATTGTTATTGATGGGGACGCAGAGTGTATGATTCCTTTGGTTTTGGGCTGCAAACAAGTTGTTCTGGTAGGAGATCACCAGGTATGCGGCCGTTTGATTCATCCCATACATTCCCTGATCATTTTTGACTTGTAGCAACTTGGACCGGTGATTATGAACAAAAAGGCTGCTCGTGCGGGTCTTACCCAGTCCCTCTTTGAGCGCCTGGTCCTGCTGGGCAACCGCCCCATTCGTCTACAAGTGCAATACCGGATGCATCCATGCCTCTCGGAGTTTCCCTCGAATATGTTCTATGAAGGCACTCTGCAGAACGGCGTCACAGCTCCTGAACGGTTGAGGAAAAACGTCGACTTCCCGTGGCCCGTCCCGGATACGCCGTTCTTCTTTTATCAGAACTTGGGACAGGAAGAGATTTCGAGCAGTGGGACATCCTTTTTGAACCGGTTCGCCAAATGGTTTTCTTCGGATGAATTGATTTTTCACACAGACTTGTATGCTTTCCAGAACCGAAGCCTCGAACGTGGAGAAGATCGTCACCAAGTTTTTCAAGTCGGGGGTTGTACCAGGCCAAATTGGAGTTGTCACGCCCTATGAGGGTCAACGCTCATATATCGTGAACTACATGCAGTTCAATGGTACCCTGAAGAAGGACTTGTACAAGGAGATTGAAGTGGCCAGCGTTGACGCTTTTCAGGGACGAGAAAAGGATTATATCATCCTCAGCTGTGTGAGGAGCAACGAACATCAGGGCATTGGGTTCTTGAATGATCCGCGTCGTTTGAACGTTGCACTTACGCGGGCAAAATATGGCGTCGTCATCTTGGGCAATCCCAAAGTGCTGAGCAAGGTATGTTTGTGTTGCTTGTCTGGCCACCTCTTAGCAAACCTGATATTTCGTTTTTAGCACCCCTTGTGGCACCACCTGCTCACCCACTACAAAGAGAAGAGCTGTCTGGTTGAAGGTCCTCTGAGCAACTTGCAAGCGAGCATGATCCAGTTCAGCAAACCCCGTCGCACGCTCGTCAAATCTACGGACCAGTTCCGCCGCCACGAGGTCAATGCACGCGATTATATGGGCGGTTCGGCAGGTGGCATGATGGATCGTACGTTCCGGTCATGGTTTTTTTTATTGTCAACTAACTCACTTTCTCAGCCCAAGGCAGGCACTCTGGGACACCGAGTCGCTTTGACGCCAGCTTTTACCGCACTCACGACGCACTCGGTTATATTCCCTCCGACGTCCAGTCTCTCCGGTCTCAAGCGACGTACTCTTCTGGACTTCCGATGTTCGGTGCTCCCGGGCCGTATGGACCTGCCATTCCCCGCGGGGCCAACGGAGGGAAGCGAAGCACCTACAGCTACGCGTCATCCATCGTTTCTCAGGATGCGGGCCAGAGCGTGACGGACCAGAGCAGCGTCATTGGGGGTGGCAGCAGCGCCAGCCTGGCGTTTTCGCAGAGCGACAGATTGAGGCGGCGTTCGTCGTTTGGGTCTGCGTCTGTTGCTGGAACGAGTGACGTTGGCAGCTTTTCGCAGTACGACTATAAGAGCCAAGACGATGGCGGTGATTTAGATGATCTGAAGTCGCAGCATGCAGGCAGTCAGTCGCGCGTGACGGTTTTCTGATTGTTCGCGGTTGATGGTACCCGCGGCGTGTTGGAACTGCTGAATTTTTGCTTCGGGCTTGAACGACGTCCGTTTTATGCGCGGCGCTGATGCTGTTGCGACTTGGCCGCTCGGTTCGTTGATATCCGAGTGATTGGGCCGCAGAGATGCAGTTGCGCGCGCGAGTTGGCTTCTTGCGGCTTGCACCACTTGTGTTGGAATTGAAAACGTTGAATCCCTCCCCCATTTTTTTTTTTGCCTCCCTCAGACTGGCCAATTCCACCCTGGATCCTAGACACCTCGTTCCTCTGGGCTGCCCTGCCTTCTCCGTGGGTATTTGGAGGATATCGCGATTGCGACACGAGGATCGGAATAGAAGCCTTCCAATTCTTGCGGAAGGGTTAGTGTAGTGGTGGCGGTCTGGTTGTGAATTTTTGGAGACTTGCAAATGCTATCGATTGTTGTATGTCACGAGTACTAGTTCTTATCTATCTTTTTAGATAATAGCAATGAGATGAGTTGATGACGGCCGTTGTCACCCTGGAGGTGTTATCATAGATTTGATGATTATCGGTGGTGGACAAAATTGCATGCGGGGGAACCTGCATCAACACGTATGAACTTTAATAACTTTCGCAGGTCGTGCGGGTGCATGCACTACAATTTTGTGCAATCCCAGGGTCAGGACCGCCAGCGGCTATAAGTTTAATTGTGCCTAACTGTGCCGATGAGGCCTGGGAAAAGCACCTCCCTCTCTGCAGTTCCGCTCATCTGACTGTGTGTCTGACCTTGTAAGTCGCTATTCGAACCGTTAACTATTTCTGACAGTTTGATTGTGTAGTAGAACTAATCAAGATCTATGTCTGTTTCGGCATTCGCTTATCAGCGCTCAGACGCATCGGCCGACTCGATATTGGACGAGAATCACGAGATAGTGGTGGAAATACCAAGTTTAAGCACACACGCCTCCTCATCGACATGCGTCGAGTCGTCTGAAGGACCGTCTATAGCGGGAATACTTACCCCGTCGCCCTCGTCTTCACTGCCTCCCCAGCTGAACGTGACGTTCGCGCCGCTGCCAAGGCCCGTACCGCGGAAGCGGCGTTCGGTCCCCCCGCTGGGGACGGCGACGCGACGGCAGCTTATGAGGCGGAGCAGACACCCGACGTGGACGGCAGAGGACCTGGAGGAGCAGCGGAGGAGAAAGGGGGATGGATTTGAGGACGTGGGTGTTGCGGTGGAGGAAGCAATTTCGGAGTTGGGGAGGATGATGAAGGGGGCGGGGAAGGGGTTGTGGAAAAAGGTGGCAGGGAGTGATATAAGAAAGGGGAAGCAGCGAGACCCGGGTATTATGCTTAGGGAGGACAAAGATGATGAAAAGGCGTCGGAGGCGGTGGGTGAGCAGAGACGGGAGGTGAGGGAAGCAGGGGGGGATCAAGGTAGTGATGGAGAGGGCAAGGATCTACTACTTTCGACGGTTGGGGAGACGGAGACGATAGTGGAGGGGAGTGTGACCTTTTCTTGGATGGACGATAAAAGCGGTGCTACATAGTCTAAGTCTACTCCTAACAGTGATCCGACGCTGAGGAGTGATGCCACCTTACGAACCGCGTGCAGTCGTTGGGTGGTAGGACGGGCAGACGGGCAGCTGCGCAGAAGCTCAAGAGGATGGGGATGGGGGGGAAGAAAATCACCAAATGGAATGGAAATGAAGCGATCGAGGATGGTCAAGTGACTATACCTCGTTTCGATATTTTGTGGGGGTACCTTTCGTGGCTACCCTACTTTAGAAAAGGACTTGTGCGGTTGACCGTCCATTCTTTCCCTCGTTTCTCTTGTGATTGGCGTATTCTCCCCCCGCACTATGTCCTGTAATACCTTCCCGAGGTTGACGAGCACGTTGCTGGTCACAGGTCAAAACGTCTTGACCTCGTTGTCCGGTGTTCTCACTACCCTTCCCCCCACAATCGTCACGTACACAACGATCATTGTTCAGTCACCTTGTCCCACCAATTCTACCTGTCCACCAACGACTGTGGTCGGGTCGAGTACTATTCCAGGTATATTCTTCCCATTTTTCTCCATCTCCCACCTTATCTCACTCAACTCTCTGCAGGCGGTGTCCAGACAGTACAGGTCCCAATCATCGTCACCGTCCCATACGTCTCGACCGCCATTACCACCTATTATAGCACGTCTTGCATAACAACCCCCGATCCTTCCCCGTATACTCCCCCGACCACCACCTCGTATACTCCCCCGACCACCACCTCGTATACTCCCCCGACCACCGCCCCGTATACTCCCCCATATACTCCTCCCGCTGAATCCTCCACCTACTCCCCAATCATCGTCACCACCGAGTCCACTTCCACCCAATCTAATGGTTCCATCGTAGTCCAAACTGTTGTCGTCACCACCACCCCTTCTGTCGGTTCATCCCTCCAAACCTCTCATCCCAAAAGCGGCTCTTCTACCAACATCGCACCCATAGTCGGTGGTGCCATAGGTGGCTT
>Ga0307516_10009433_pt1 | contig 10878 bp, 9 predicted proteins | sample 19_EM_MG_FD_203310 | JGI IMG/M metagenome (GOLD analysis project Ga0307516, IMG submission 203310) | Populus trichocarpa ectomycorrhiza microbial communities from riparian zone in the Pacific Northwest, United States - 19_EM | ecosystem: Host-associated > Plants > Roots > Unclassified | place...
AGCGGCGCCTCGGCGACCCCACCGTCGGCATCGGCAACGCCGTCCTCAGCCGCTGGCCCGTCGCCGAGCGGGCCGTACTGCCGCTGCCGCCGGGCGACGGGGACGGCGGCCGGCTCGCGCTGTACGCGGCACTCGACGCGCCCGACCACCGCGTGCCCTTCTTCACCGCCCACCTCTCCTCCGCTACCGACGCCTCGGCCGTACGGTGCCAACAGGTCACCGCACTCGCCGGGTTCGTCGCCGAACACACCGGCGACGGCCCCTTCCCGCCCGTCGTCACCGGCGACTTCAACGCCTGGCCCGACTCCGACGAGATCCGCCTGTTCGGCGGCTACAGGACGGCGCCGCCCGTGCCCGGCCAAGTCCTCATGGACGCCTGGGACTTCGCGGAGCCGGGTGCTCCCTCCGCCACCTGGGACCTCGCGAATCCCTACGTGGCGGGCACGTTCGGGCCCAGCGTCCGCGTCGACTACGTCTTCGTGGCACCGACCGGGAAGGGCGGGCCCGGGCATGTGCGGGGCGTACGGAGAGCGGGGGACGGACCGGTCGACGGGGTGTGGCCGACGGACCACGCGGCCGTGGTCGTCGACCTGAGCGACGGACTCACCTCATGAGGATGAGCCGGGCGCACGCGGAGGACACCGCCGGCTTGGCCCGGCTGCTGTGGCTGGACACCCGTGGCGAGGAGCCGGCACAGCCGTCCGTCGACGCCTTCGCGGCGGAGCTCGCGCAGTGGTGGTCCGCCCACCAGGACTCGCACCTGGCGTTCGTGGTCCGGCTCCGCCGACCCGAGATCGTCGGCATGGCCTGGGTCGCGCTCGTCCCCCGCGTGCCGAGACCCGGAGCGACGAGTCGGCTGTCCGCGGACATCCAGAGCGTCTTCGTCGTGCCGGAGCACCGAGGCAGGGGGATCGGCTCCGCACTCGTGGAGGCCGCCGCGGAGCATGCGGCACACCTCGGGTCCCTTCGTGTGACGGTCCATTCCGGTCGCAGGGCGATACCGGTGTACGAACGGCTGGGCTTCGAGTCGTCCGGGCGGCTCCTGAGCCGGCCACCGGACCGGGGGCCGCCGTCCGCTCGCTGAGCCCTCGGCTCACTGAGCCTTTTCCAACCTGTGTTGAGCGCGGCTGGTTGGTCGCGGAGGTCTGTACAGCGAAGTGAAGCTCCTGGTAGACGGGTTCACGACCAAGATCACCCATTGTCCACCAGGAGCTTCCGTGCTTGTCCAGCCGTCCGGGATCGACCTGTCCGGTTCGACCCTGCGGTTCCTCGCCCGCCACCTGCGTCAGCGCCGCCGTGAGATCGGCAGCTGGTGGCGACGCCTGCCAGCGGGACGCCAGGCACTCCTCGCCCTCGCGCACCTGCGATGCGGCGACACTTACGGCCGGCTCGCCGCCGCTGCCTTGCACAGCCACCAGCGCAGGTTGGAAAAGGCTCATTTTCGTCTGGCGGCGGGTTGCCCGGTGGTGGATGCGGCTGCACCACTGGAGCTGGACCGATCTTCGAAGGCATCCGCCACCGACCACACCGGCCGGTGGCGGATGCCTTCATCAGGCGGGGTCGAACTGTTCAACCTCGGCCGGGTGCCAACCGAGCGATACCGGTACCGCGGCAACAAGATCCCAAATCCCTGGACCCTGGCCAACCACGGCTGACGGCAGAGACCGTGGAGAGCCCGGAGCGTGGAAACGCGCACGCCGGGTTCGGCGAGCGGCCCGCAGAAACGGACCGGTGGCGACGCCGGCACCGCGCTGCGGGCCGACTCAACCACCACCCATCCGACGCGACAGCCGGGCCCTCACCCTGCCCACCACCGGTCCAACAAGCCGAAACGGCCCGCAAGTCGAACTGACGAACCGTCACGAAATGCCGAGGCTAGGACTTGCCGGGCTTCAGATCGCCGATCACCCCGATCCGGATGCCCAGCCACGGGTAGGTGTGGTTGTAGAACACGTTGTCCTGCGGTTGCAGCCCGACAGCGGAGGGCCACATCTGGAAGGCCGGTGCGTTGGAGACTCCGCCGTGGAGCCGCCGCCACACCCGCAGGGAGCTCCGTCCAGAGGGGGGCGCCGTGATCGTGTCGGTCCACTCGACCGCGTTGCCACCCTGGTCGAGAGTGCCCCACGGCGAGGTGGTCCTCGCCCCGCCGACCGTGCTGAGGCTGCCCTGGTAGGCCTCGGCGTAGGTGCTGGGGTCGAGCCCGATCGGGTTGACGGTGGAGCAGGCGTCGGGCTGCAGCTGTCCCGGGCACCAGCTCGGTGCCGGCTTTCCGCTCGCGTGGTACGAGGCCAGTGGCTGGGTCGGCGCGTTGGTGACATCGCCGGTGGCCGGGTTGAGGATCGTGGGGTTGGGAGCGGTCGCGTCTCCGTCGCCGAAGACTCCCGGGTTGGTCGGGTACTTCCAGTAGGAGTAGGTGCCGCCGCCGCTCGGGTCGTAGTAGGCCGCCTTGATCCACTCGTCCTGGCTCGGCAGGACGAAGCCCGTGCGATGGACTCGGGTCGTATTCGGCCGGGCCAGGTCGTACATCCCGCGCTCCGTCTGCGCCGACAGCCCGACCTGATAGGTGACGTACTTGAAGCGGCCGCTGCTGCTGGACCGCTTGGAGATCAGTCGGCCGTTGTAGAGCGAGTTGATGAAGCGTGCCGCCCTCAGGAAGTTTGCGAAGCCGTACGGCTTGTCAGCCCACTCCGGAAAGGCCACCGAGTAGTGGCTGCCCCTGCCGGCACCGGAGGAGAAGTTGATCTGACCGTACTTCGGCCACGCGGACGAACTCTCGGTCTCGTCATAGAGACCGAGGCGGTTGCGTCCCTCGGGATCGGCCGTGTTCAGGAACGCCACCCACTGTTTTACGGTGACTTCGAGCTGCCCGATCTCGTAGCGATGGTGCACGCCGCCGACTGTCAGACACTTGCTCGGGGAGGGGGCCTCGGCGCACGAGCGGTACAGGGCGTCCTTGAACGGGAGAATGCCCACCGAAGGATTACCGGGCGCGCCGACCTCGGCGGTCCTGAGTGTGATGACCGCGCCCTCGTGGGAGGGGTTGTCCCCAGAGGGACGCGGCGCGGCGGCAGCAGCACCGGAGCCGGCCGTCACGGAGGCGGCGAGCAACGCCGACAGCCCGCACGCCGCTACGACGGCTCTGCTGAGGCGAGTACGGCGGGAAACGAAGTGCATGAGCATTCTCTTTTCGGCCATGGCAGCCTCTCCGCGGCAACAGCCAGCGCGGATCGGACCGACGATCACTCAACGGTTGGTGCCACGCTAACCTCATCCACTACTCTCCGCTTCCGACGCGTCACGGAAACCGCACGTCTGGCCGTGGGAGGCCTGGAATTTCGGTCGCCACCCGGGCGCGGGAGTGAGCCTTTTCCAACCTCCGCTTGAGGTGTCAAGTGGAGGTCTTGAGGCTTCCGGGCCTACGACTCTTGGAGGCGGCACGGTCCGTCTCCCTTACCGCGGCCGATGGGACAGCCTTTCCACCGGCCGGCAGGCCGTCAACCGGTCTCATGCGAAGGTCCGGGCACTGGTCGAACAAGCCATCGCCACCCTCAAGTCCTGGCGGCTCCTCCGTAAGCTCCGCTGCTCCACGACCCGGATCACCAGCATCGTCCGAGCAGTCCTCACCCTCCGTCTGGCCAGCTCAGGCTGAGGATGGAAAATGCTCACTGTCCGGCTTCGCCCAGGAAGATCGGATTGGTGAACGCCGCCAGTGCCCCCGCCACCGGTCCTGCAGCCGTCTCGTGCCTCAACTCGGCCCGTACGTAGGCCGCGTAGGCCGGAGTGGTCTGCCACTCCACGCCTGCCGCGCCGTTCACAGGCAGCGGATCGCTCGTGAACAGCACGCCCTGGTCGGTCACGAGGCGGGCGGTGCAGCGCGGGGCGCCCGTGACCTCCAGCCGTACCGTGACCGGGGTTTCGGCGGCCACCTTCAACCGCTCGCCGATACCGGCGTGTTCGCCCTTCGGCCCGGTCGCCGTGAAGGTCAACGAGACATTCTTCGACTCGGCGACGTAGGAACGCCCCGCGCGGATACCGTCCTGGATCGCCTCCCTCGTCAAGTCGTCGGCCAGGACGACGGTTTGGGGCAGACCGACCGCGTCCGGGGCGCGGTGGGCGTCGCTGTTGCCCATCGCCGGGAGCCACTCCCGGCTCGCCCGGACGGAGGCCACGAGCGTCGCGTCCCAGGAGGCCAGGGCCACCTCGTCGTCGGGCGTGTAGGGGCCGTTCCACACCTCGACCGCGTCCGCCTCGCCGAAGCCGAACTTCCAGGCGCAGCCGATGCAGGTGGCGTGCGGATGCGCGGGTACGACCAGGCCGCCGGACCGGCGGATCTCGCGGGCGAACCGGCCGAAGCGGTTGTCGCGGGCCCGGTACCGCCAGTCGACGAACGTGCCGGGCTCGGTGCCGAGGGCGACCACGTGACCGTTGCGGGTCGTGACCTCCTCGCCGAGCAGGATGAGCAGGTCGTCGCCCGCCTCCGAGGCCCAATGGGGGTGAGAGGAGTGGGTGTTGTGCTCGGACGTGTTGATGAAGTCCAGGCCCGCCGCCCGCGCCAGCGCCGCGATCTCGGCGGGCGTGCGGCGCCCGTCCGAGTACCAGGAGTGCAGATGGCAGTCACCCCGGTACCAGTCCCGGCCCCGCCCCTTCGCCCGCTCCGGCGGGTACACCGGTCGCGGGGCGGCGCCCGGTTCGCCATAGGTGAGCGTGATGGTGAGCTCGTACGACAGTCCCTGCGGGGACACGGTGTAGGGGCCCAGCGCGATGTGCCAGGTGCCGGCGTGCACCGGGCCGGGGATGTAGCCGGGCGTCGCGTCGTCCGCGCGGATGAAGAACTCCGTGCGCGCCCCGCCCGACCAGCCCCGGAAGCCCCGGCCGCCGAGGCCGGTGCCGTGCTGGTCGAAGACGCCGATGTCGAGGGCGTTGCCCTGGGTGCCGGCCGGGACGGACGGTCTGTCGTAGGTGTACGCCACCTTCAGCTCGCGGACCCCCGCCGGGACCTCGACGGGCACGTACACGTAGTCGGGCGAGCCGGTCGGCAGGGTGCCCCGTACCGTCCGGCTCTCCTGGTCGCCGTCTGCCGCGGCCTCGGCGCCGCTCGCGAAGCTCACGCTTCCCAACGTAAGCGCGGCGGCGGCGCCCGTCACGAACAGCGCGCGCCGGTTGAGACCGTTTCCGTGATCGTCGTCGCACATGCTGCTGCTCCCGGGATGTCGTCGGTGACAGGGACGGTGCGGAGGTGACCCGTACGACTCTGATAGTCCGCTGTGAACTCCCGTGCAAGGAAAGGGAATCGGCGGGTGTCGGGAAACCGGAGCCGGAACGTGGGAGGGCGGAGTGCCCCCACTGCCAGTGACACCGTGTAACGACCTGCCCGGCCGGAACGAATCGGGCGCCCCTCTTTGGCCTGATCAGACCGATCGTATGCTCGAAGGATGACGACTCCCGCGAGCTCCGGAACCGGCCCGACCGAGAACTCCATGCGTCGCGCCCTCAAACGCGCCCGTGACGGCGTCGCCCTCGACGTGACGGAAGCGGCGGTGCTGCTCCAGGCCCGCGGCGAGGCCCTCGACGACCTCACCGCGTCCGCCGCCCGGGTGCGCGACGCGGGCCTGGCGGCGGCCGGCCGCCCCGGAGTGATCACGTACTCGAAGAGCGTCTTCATCCCCCTCACCCGCCTCTGCCGCGACAAGTGCCACTACTGCACCTTCGTCACCGTCCCCGGCAAGCTCCGCCGCGCGGGCCACGGCATGTTCATGTCCCCGGACGAGGTCCTCGACATCGCCCGCAAGGGCGCGGCCCTCGGCTGCAAGGAAGCCCTGATCACTCTCGGCGACAAGCCCGAGGACCGCTGGCCGGAGGCGCGCGAGTGGCTCGACGCGCACGGCTACGACGACACGATCGCCTACGTCCGCGCCATCTCCATCCGCATCCTGGAGGAGACGGGCCTGCTGCCCCACCTCAACCCCGGCGTGATGACCTGGACGGACTTCCAGCGCCTCAAGCCGGTCGCCCCGTCCATGGGCATGATGCTGGAGACGACCGCGACCCGGCTCTGGTCCGAGCCCGGCGCCCCGCACTACGGCTCCCCGGACAAGGAACCCGCCGTACGCCTGCGGGTGTTGGAGGACGCGGGCCGCTCGTCCGTCCCCTTCACCTCCGGCATCCTGATCGGCATCGGCGAGACGTACGAGGAGCGCGCGGAGTCCCTGTTCGCGCTGCGGAAGATCTCCCGGTCCTACCACGGCATCCAGGAACTCATCATCCAGAACTTCCGCGCCAAGCCGGACACGGCGATGCGCGGCATGCCGGACGCGGAACTGGACGAACTGGTCGCGACGGTCGCGGTCGCGCGCCACATCATGGGCCCCTCCGCCTGCCTCCAGGCGCCGCCCAACCTCGTCGACTCCGAGTACAAGCGCCTGATCGGCGCGGGCATCGACGACTGGGGCGGGGTGTCCCCTCTCACCATCGACCATGTGAACCCCGAACGCCCTTGGCCCCAGATCGAGTTGCTGCGCGAACAGTCGGCGGAGGCGGGCTTCGAACTCCGCGAACGCCTCTGCGTCTACCCCGAGTTCGTGGGCCGCGGCGAACCCTGGCTGGACCCACGTCTGCTGCCGCACGTACGGGCCTTGGCGGACCCGGAGACGGGCCTGGCTCTTCCCGACGCCGTCGTGGAGGGCCACGCGTGGCAGGAACCGGAGGAGGCGTTCGTGTCCTCCGGCCGTACGGATCTGCATGTGTCGATCGACACGGAGGGCCGTACGTCCGACCGCCGTGACGACTTCGACGAGGTCTACGGCGACTGGGCCGCCCTGCGCGAGGCGGCGGCACCTGGCATGGTGCCCGAGCGCATCGACACGGACGTACGGCAGGCACTGGCGACGGCGGCCGACGACCCCACCCGGCTCACCGACGCGGAGGCGCTCGCCCTGCTGCACGCGGACGGCCCGGCGCTGGACGCGCTGACGCGGATCGCGGACGACGTGCGGAAGTCGGTGGTCGGTGACGAGGTGACGTACATCGTCACGCGGAACATCAACTTCACGAACGTCTGCTACACGGGCTGCCGCTTCTGCGCCTTCGCGCAACGCCGCACGGACGCGGACGCGTACACCTTGTCGTTGGACCAGGTGGCGGACCGCGCCCAACAGGCCTGGGAAGTAGGGGCGGTCGAGGTCTGCATGCAGGGCGGTATCCACCCCGACCTGCCCGGCACGGCGTACTTCGACATCGCGAAGGCGGTGAAGGAACGCGTCCCCGGCATGCACGTCCACGCCTTCTCCCCCATGGAGGTCGTCAACGGCGCGACGCGCACCGGCCTTTCGATCCGCGAGTGGCTGACGGCCGCGAAGGAGGCGGGACTCGACACGATCCCCGGCACGGCGGCGGAGATCCTCGACGACGAGGTCCGCTGGGTCCTGACGAAGGGCAAGCTGCCGACGGCGACCTGGATCGAAGTCGTCACGACGGCACACGAGTTGGGCATCCGGTCGAGCTCGACGATGATGTACGGCCATGTGGACCAGCCCAGGCACTGGCTGGGCCACCTGCGGATCCTGGCCGGAATCCAGCAACAGACGGGTGGCTTCACGGAGTTCGTGACACTCCCGTTCATCCACACCAACGCGCCGGTGTACTTGGCGGGCATCGCGCGCCCCGGCCCGACGATGCGGGACAACCGGGCGGTGGTGGCGATGGCGAGACTGCTGCTCCACCCGTGGATCCCCAACATCCAGACGAGCTGGGTGAAGCTGGGCTCGGAGGGCGCGGCGGAGATGCTGCGCTCCGGCGCGAACGACCTCGGCGGCACGCTGATGGAGGAGACGATCTCGCGGATGGCGGGTTCGTCGTACGGCTCCTACAAGTCGGTACGTGACCTGGTCGCCGTAGCGGAACTGGCGGGCCGGCCGGCGCGACCGCGCACCACGCTGTACGGGGAGGTACCCCAGGAGCGGCAGCGGGCCGCGTCCGCCTCGGACGGGCACCTGCCGGAACTGCTGCCGGTGCTGGACTGAGGGTCCGGGTGGTCGGACAGGGGCCGGTACGATGATCCGACCCCTGTTCGATCGGGATGTGGGGGCTGTGAGTAGCTGAGGAGATGCGTGCCCGTGCCTGCCTCGAAGGTCTGGGTGACCGGTCTGACGGTGGGAGCGATCGCCGCGGTCACGGTCCTGGCCGTGCAGGCCGACAAGGGGCCGCACCCGAGGGCGTCCGCCGCCCGCCCCAGCGCCTCGGCGTCCGCGCACGCGTCCAAGTCCCCCAAGCCGCACGTCACGGCCGCCGCGGTACCCGCCTCCTCCGGCACCGGGCGGCGCATCGTCTACTCCGTCGGCCAGAAACGGGTCTGGCTCGTCGACGCGAGCGACAAGGCCGGCCGTACGTTCGCGGTCTGGCCCGGCACGGTGAGCCCCGACCCCGGCACCTACACGGTCTCGGTCCGCAAGGACGCCACCACCGGCTCCGACGGCGTCCAGATCGAGAACATCGTCTACTTCGCCACCAAGTCCGGCCTCAACATCGCCTTCTCCAACGCCGTCGACGGCTCGTCCCCGCCACCGGCCGCGGGCAAGGAAACGGGCGGCGTACGCATGGGCAAGGCGGACGGGGCAGCACTGTGGACGTTCGGGACGACCAGCACCAAGGTGTTCGTGGTCAAGTAGGACGGAAGTCGAGCCCAGCGGTCGGATCAGCGCCCAAAGGGTGCTGGGCATCGGGGAGTTGCTAGTCGCGGGAACATGCGCTGTCGCACGGGCCGGCACATGATCTTCACGCCATATCTACGGGTGTGTATGCCGAAATGCTGCAAACTTCTCCGACGATCACCGATCTGCCGGAGGAACACGCAAGTATGAACAACGTAACGGGGAAGGCGCTGCTTGTTGGCGCAACGGCGGCCTTGGCCTCATCGCTCGTCGCATCGCCCGCTTCGGCGGCGACGACGACGGTCAACTTCGTAGCGTGCCGTCACAATCCGATCTACTGCATCAATGGCGACAAAACGTACACCAAGGGCACCTCGACGCGGATCGTGGACGCCATCGGCGGAGACAGGGAGACCGGTGTCAAGCGCACCGGGACCTACTACGCGCGCTGGACCTACAAGAAGCCGGGCGGCAGCACCAAGGTCGGCGCCGGCTGGAAGAAGGCCACGGTCAGAAAGATCGACGGCATCTACTCCGCCTACACGGGCTGGGGTCACGCCGACGGCAAGGGGCTGAAGGTCCCCAAGAACACCGTCGTCTGCGTGCAGTACAAGGGCAACAGCTTCAAGGTGTGCGAGAAGCTCACGTAGTCCCGCGCCGGAGGCAGCCCGTGCCGGGCGATTTCCTCGGAGTCGCCCGGCACGTCGCGCCCGCCGCGCACGATGACTTGCGCGGTCCTTTTGCCCCGGGCTCAGTGGCCGGCGAACGCCACGAACTCGGCCCACGAGGCGTCCGTGAAGGCGAGTTGGGCGCGCTGGGTGTTCTTGGAGTCGCGTACGTGGACGGTGGCATCGGCGGGGGCGATGGCGACCTCGACGCAGTCAGGCTCGTCGTTGCCGCTGTAACTGCTCTTGAACCACGCCAAGGTTGAGGAGGTCATGTCTCTTCTCCCAGCACTTTCTTGATGAACGCCATCGACTCCCGGGGCGAGAGAGCCTGCGCTCGGATCATCCCATAGCGCATTTCCAGGATCTGGACCTCCCGAGGAGTGCTGATCACCCGGCTGTGCAGTTCGGCCGCCGAGTACCCCAGTGTCTTTCCGCCCCGGAGCTTCAGCACACGGAACGAGCCGCTCACACTCGCGTGGTCCTCCCGGTCCGTGGGCATCACCTGGATCTCCACGTGCCGCAACTTGCCTACCTCCAGCAGGTGTTCAAGCTGTTGCCGCTGCACCATTCTGCCTCCGACCGGCCGTCGCAGCGTCGACTCCTCCTGGACGAAGGTGATCAATGTCCGAGGCGTGCGCTCGAAGACCTCCTTGCGCGCCATACGAGCGGCCACGAGACGTTCGATCTCATCTTCCGTGTACGCGGGGCGCCGCATCTCGTACAACGCCTGTGCGTATTCCGGTGTTTGGAGCAGACCGTGGATGTGCAGGGCGGTGTATGCCCCCATCTCCACGGCTTCGTCCTCCAGGTGCTTCAGGTCGCGAACCTTCTTCGGGTAGCGCGCTTGCTCCACGTCCTCCTTCATCGCGGAGATCTTCCCGCCGGCCCCCGTCGCCTCGTCCGCCTTGTCGAGGAACTCCGCTTTCGCGGCCCGTCGCCCCCGCTCCACCGAGGACACCATCTCCTCGCTGTACCCGATCCTGATCCCGAACTCCGCCTGCGACAGCCCCGCGGCCTCCCGCCACATCTTGATCTGACGGCCGACCGCCTTCAGTACGGCCATGGCCTCTTCGTCGTCCACACCGCCACCTTCCGCACACGAGCCGGACGATCCCGGACCGCACCCGGACAGTCGCGCTCCGTACCGACATGAATGCTGTTCAGGGTAGACACGAGTGACCACGCTGAGTGATGTGAACGAAGAAATCACCCAAGCCGCGCCCCCGGTAGGGCACTTCACCGTCCTGTTGTCCGCGACCCGGCGGGGAGCCCGCCTGGCCCGTCTCCTCACGGAACGTCAACTCGCCGACTGGGGGCTGCCGTCCGAGGCGGCGGAACACGTCGTCGCCGAACTCGCGGCGAACGCCGTCGTGCACGGGCGGGTACCCGGGCGCGATTTCAGGCTTGGTCTACGGCTCGACGCGTCCGGCACGCTCCGTATCGAGGTGACGGATGCTCGGGGCGACCGGATCCCGCATGTCCCGAACGCGGCCTCGGCGTACGCGGAATCGGGGCGCGGGCTGCTGCTTGTTGCCGCGTATGCGGAGCGGTGGGGTGTTGATGAG
>Ga0307516_10009434_pt1 | contig 10878 bp, 26 predicted proteins | sample 19_EM_MG_FD_203310 | JGI IMG/M metagenome (GOLD analysis project Ga0307516, IMG submission 203310) | Populus trichocarpa ectomycorrhiza microbial communities from riparian zone in the Pacific Northwest, United States - 19_EM | ecosystem: Host-associated > Plants > Roots > Unclassified | place...
CCATAGACAAAGAGCTGCCTGAAGATTTCGACCCGTACAAGGAGCTAGGAATTGTGAATTATGGAATCCATAACGGCAATGGCACTAGCAAGGTCGTCTGGTGGCTTCTTGGTGGCCTGATGGCGATTCAAGTACTTCTTGGCGGGGCTGCGATTACGTTCGTCGGTAGCGCCCTCTATAGCATGAATGCGAGACTTGCGGTGGTCGAATCCCGACTATCGGAGTGCTCAAAATGACTGAAATCAAAGCGCCTGAAACCGTTAACAACGCGCCCGCAACTTCCATTGGCGCCGGGGGATCGCAGTCGAATGCCAGCATCCAGGATCGAGCAGGGCTCTACATCGCCATCGTTGCGCTGATTCTGGCGACGCTTGCCATCGGGTTGGTTATCACGATGCCGCAGATCATAGATGCCAAGGTGCAGGCCGGCATTGCGCAGGCGCGGGCGGATATGGCGCAGCAGATGGCAGATGCAAAGTCAGATATGAACTCGGCTCAAGTCAATGCGCGGCTCGCCTTGGATAGAGTTGAAAAGATCGGTGCAAGACTTGAGGAAAAGGGTCTCATCAAACTGGAAAATCACTAAGGAGCAGCAACGTGAGTCATGAACTGATCATTATCACCAAGGGAACCGGCCCGGATGGCGAGGCTACCTCCCAGGTTACATTCACGCCATCGCACGAACTGCCAGAAGATGAACAGTTCAAGCGAATGCAACATGCGCACAAAGTGCTGGAGAAGCTGAACGACTTTTTATATAGCGAAGCGAGCTGATGTCGCAGGCCGAACTGCTATCCATCGTCGGTGTGCTGTTCGGCCTGCTTTTCGGGCTCGTGGCGGTCATCTATGGAATCGTGCGGCGGGATATCTCCAAGCTGGAGAAGTGGACAAAGGAAAAGGATCAATTCGACTACCAGTTCAGACACAACGAATACGCGTCAACCATCACTAAGATCAATGCTGAGCTGTGGCCATTGAGAGAAAAGGTGGCGAACATGGAAGGAGATCAGGAAGGCATGCGCGAATGGAAGCACATGGTGATAGATCCCTATGTGCCCCGAGCGATAGATGAGCACGAGCGGCGCATCAACAGACTGGATGCAAAAGTATTCAACGGAGGCAGCAAGTGATCGATGAGGGCGCCATCACTCGCCGACTAATCCTCGATGAGGGCGAGGTCCTGCACGTCTACTGGGACAGCCTGGGATTCGCCACGCTCGGCGTTGGTCGCCTGGTCGATGAGCGCAAGGGCGGCGGAATCACGCAGGATGAGTCTCGCTACATGCTGCGCAACGACATCCATCGCAAAATATCCGAATGCGATGCGCGTTTTGAATGGTGGCCGCTGGTGGATAGCGTGCGCCAACAGGTGCTCATCTGCATGGCCTTCCAGCTCGGCGTTGAGGGCGTCACCGGATTCCACGACATGTGCGCGGCGCTCGCTCGCGGTGATTACGTGCGTGCGTCCATTGAGATGCTCAATAGCACCTGGGCGCGGCAGACGCCAGCACGGGCGCAGCGAATGGCCAAGATCATGCACAGCGGGGTATGGGAATGAGTCGTAGCCTATTCCAAGACATCAGTCAGCTAATTGTCAGCCTGGTACTGCTTGCTGGCTGCTTTGGATTTCTATGGGGCGTGTACTTCTCCGGACATCCAATCGATCCAGGCAGCAAGGAATCACTGACGCAGGTTACCGGTGGCGTCATCGGCATGATCGGCACCGTGGCTGGCTTCTACCTCGGCACCTCGCTCTCCAGCCTGCGCAAGGACACCACCATTTCACAGTCAGTCAAGAAGGAATCCCCATGAAATCCAAGCTATCGATTTTAACTCTCTTGCTGGTCCTGGTGGCCGGCTGCGCCGCGCTAGGCGTACCGCAGGCCGATACCTTCAACAAGAAGGTGGTCGCCGCTAACGCCATCGTGGAGTCTGCCGCAGGCACGATTGCCACGCTTGCAGGCGCCGGCAAGATATCGACTGAAGACGCTCACAAGTACCTTGACCAAGCCAAGGACGCCGCCCATGCCATCGACGTCACTCGCGAGGTCTATGCCACGAATCCCGGCGAGGCTGAGAATCGTCTGGGAGCCATTATCGTCGGCCTGAATGCCCTCACCGCACTACTTGAGGCTAAGAAATGAGCAACGCACTCTTACTAGTTCAGCTCCTGCTGCAGTACGCTTCCAAACTCCAGGAGATCGGCGGCCTGTTCGCCAAGGCGAATGCTGAGGGTCGGGATGTGACGGATGAAGAAGTCAGTGCGTCCAGTGTTGCGAGGGACGTCGCCATTGCAAAGGCCGAAGCCTCAATCGGCTAGGGCCGGCATCACCGCCATCGTCATGCGCGCGTACCCCTGCGAGTTCGCGTGCAGCCCATCAACCGTCAGGTTGTCGCTGATTGTCCCATCCGCCTCGACCAGCACGCTGAACAGGTCCAGGTATTGAGCATCTCGCTCTCTGGCAAGCTCCAGCAGCCGAGCATTCACCAGCTTCAATCCGTCGATGGGATGATTTTGCCGATATTCACCATCCACCGGTAAAAGGCTGCAGATTACCACTCGGATGTGGTTTTCACCGGCGGTTTGCACCATTTTGTCGATGCTCGCGATGATCGATTCTAGCGACTGATGGTTGCCGAGGTCGTTCGTACCGATGAGGATCACGACCGTATCCGGGTGCTGTGCGATCACGTCTCGCTCGAATCGTGAAACAGCCTTAGAAGCCCAATCTCCCCACTGACCGCGATTGAGGATCGGCATGACGCCGAAGGATTCAGCCATCGGCCAGTTCGCGATCTGCGAGTCCCCGAAGAATACAATGCGACGGCGTTCGTAAGCGCCGCTTTCCCTCAAATGCTCCTCCCACCTGGCATTGTCCGTGATGGCATGCAGCCGGTCACGATAGTCCCACGCCTTCCATATTGCTCCAGCCATTCCCACCGACAGTCCGAATAGAGCAAGCGCGATCAGAATACGTCCTTGTCTTTTCATTTGATTGCCTTTCCGTCGAAAGCTTCCTCTTCTGTCATTTCGCGTCCGCCGCATTCTTTGCAACGATCCACTGGCACATGACCATACCAGCAACAGAATACGGTGCCACAGCAGCCGCAAGTCCCAGTGCGTTCCATCCAGCTGAAGCCTTCCGGCCAAGGCTCATTACGCACGGCGCCATGTTCACAGCGATCATTCATTTTTGTCAGACCGCGATCACTGAGTTATTGTTCAGGATGCGCTGCATCTGCACTTGCGCATCCTCCATCGTTTCGGCGTAGTCCACGGTCGGATAGTAAGGCTTGTTACAAGTGACGATGAAAGTCATTGGCCCACTTCCTCCTGATACCAAATGCGCGTTGGCTTGGTTAGAAACCCGGCAGGACTTGGAACGATCTCGATGACTGACCCATCAGGATCGGTCGAAGTGAAACCGGCAATCGCTACGTCATGAATTGGGCAGATAGCATGAACGACGGATCGCGGCTGCAATGCCTGAATGCGATCAGCCTCACGCCGCATCGGCTCAAAGTCGTACATGAACTCGCCGTGTGGCCCGCGCGAGACAGTCACATCGACGCCCTTGCCCTTGGGATCGTCCAATCGCTTTCCGTTGCCTAGATAGTTGCTTTTTATCATTGAGCCGCGTCCTCCTGAGGAGCTAGCCGCTCGATTGCGGCATCAAGTTCGCGACGGAGCGCGGAATATTCCATTCCGCCGATGTACTCGCCGCTATGAGCATCGCGGTATAGCTGCAACTTTGTCCGGCAGGCAATCAACAATTGTTCGAGCGTCATACTTCCTCCTTTGCGACGGTTTGGGAATCGCTCGCGCATCTGCGCTAGGGTCAGCCACTCAACCACGGTCAGATCCATTCCTGAGAAGGGGGCTGTTTCAGCACGGCAGCCCGCAGCCCATGTTCCTCTGGCTGAATGCCTCAGTGCACTGGAAGCAGCCGCATCCCTGACGAGGCTGGTGCGCGTCCTGACCGAAAATATGGTAACCATTGATCTGATCGTAGGTTACAGCGTTGTTTTTGACCGGCCGCATGAGGCCAGCCAGGTCTGGGCGCTGCGACGCTACGATGCCGTTGGTCTCCGTGACGCACAGCGAGCAATCGCACGACTGGCGGTAGATCCAGGCGCGCTCCCCCTCGAACCATCGATGCTTCGTAACCCATTCAGGTGTCATTTGTGCTCTCTTGATACGAAGCTCGCGCCTGGTCCACCACGGAATCCAGCGTCGGGCCGCACCACCAATTGAAGCCAATGGGAGTGCTGGGGTAAATCTGAAGCCTGAAGATCGTGTTGCTGGCCTTCATGCCTTCTAGCAGCGCTACCGGTACATCATCGAACAAGTCAGGCGCGCGCGCCTCGATCCATTCCTTTGCCGTGACGTAATTGCAGGCGTGCTCGTTCATCGAGATAGACCAGCTGTTCGGCTTGAGCCTGGCGAGGAATTCGTAGTTAGCGCTCATTCGACAGCTCCGTTCAGAGAAGTGAACGCTTCTTTGAGGAAGCGGTCGGTACAAGTAGTCTCGCCGCGCTCCCTGGCTGCCACTATGGCGTCCTGGATCTGCTGTAGCGACAGCACCAAGGCATGGGCTTGCTCCTGCATCCTTCCCCGGCGCTCCCGTCGTTCCTTCACCGCTCGGCGTCGAACACTCACAGAGCTACTCCTACCTCAGGAGAAATCCGTCCAAAACGGAAATCCACATCTAGCAAAATCATACCCTTAAGCATGGGTTGCCAAGGCAAGAATATTGGACACGCCAGTGTAGATTTATCAGAAGATTCAGCAAGCTCCAACAGATACGACGGGCCGCCTCCTAAGCGGTAGGTCGTCGGTTCAACTCCGGCCGGGGGCGCCATATTTCTACTACCTCTGTCCAAAATCCTTCGCCTTGTCCAAAATCCGCAGCGCTTTGGAGCGCTTGGGCAGCCGTCGATACACGCGCCTGGTGAGCCTCACATCCTCATGTCCCAGCCGATCCGCGGCTTCCTGATCGCTCTCCGCATCGCTCGCGTTCTTCGCCCGCAGGTCGTGGAAGTGAAAGTGCTCCAGGAGGCCATCCTTCTTGCAACGCCTCATCAGACGCTGCCACTGGCTCTGGAAGCCGTTCGCCGAGTACGCCTTACCCTTGCGGTTGCAGATCAGCACGCGCCGTAGCTGGGGCCTCTCGCGCAGGATGGCGTCCACAATCATGTGCAGTTCGTCGCTCCACTCGACCAGCTGAAACTTGCCGGTCTTGCCGCGCTCGAATTCGATCCCATCATCCTTCAGGTGCCTGCGCTCCAGCACCCGGATGGTACCTTCATCGATGCCTGCGACGTAGGTCAGGTCCATGGCATAGCCGATCATCGGCTGCGCGCGCTCGCGGACGAACAGGAACGCCTCATCGCTGACGTAGTTGTCACGGGCCTTCGATCCTGGCAGCTGGAGCCCGAAGCAGGGATTCGGATGCTTGATGACGCCTTCCTGGCGGGCGAAGGTGAGCATGGCGGACAGGCACCGCACCTCCTTCTTCGCCTGTTCGATCTCGCCCCGAGCGCGCCAATAGCGCCACACGTGATGGGGTTCGACATCCACTGGTCGCATGTGGCCGAAGGTAGGCTCCAGCAGCTTCCATTCCTGCTTGCGGTTCTTCTGCGTCTTGGCTGCCTTCTTGTGCAGCTCCTTCAGCTCGTACGTGGCCCACAGCGCCGACATGGTCTCGGCAGCGTCGGCAGACTCCACGAGCTTCGCCCAGGTGCGCAACCCGTCAGACAGTGGTACCCACTCCTCGGTGCCAGGCTTAACGTAGTAAAGTTTGCCGCGGCGCTCGTACACGCGGGCGGGCAGGTGCTTGTTCTTCTTTCGGTTTCTGCCCATGGTCAGCCAGCCTTACGGACCTTGGTGAAGTCTGGCTCAGTGCGCTTGTCCGCGCCCGTCGCCTTGACAATGGTCAGAGCATCGCGCGATACCCGCACCTTGTTCAAGGCATTCAGATAGCCCTTGATGCGATTGGCCGAAAGCCAACGCATCTGCGCGGTCGGCCTGACGTATCCAGTCAGATCTTGCAGTTCCGCGTCTGTGAGCCAAGGCGTCATTCGTAGCACCGACTAGGTCAAAGTTGTTCCCAGCGACCTACCGGCGAACCACATCTCCAGGTAGGCATTCACTACAAAGCGATCAATGGCTACCTCGTCCGGCTGCTCCGGCAGAAGATCGCCGTCTAGCGAATCACGCAACTCGCGCTCCAGCTCGCCGGCTCTGGTCAATGTCTGCTGCAAGGTCAGCTTGCCGGTGCGAATTGCCAGCACCTCGTCTGACTCAGCCTTGCGCATGGGCAACGAAAGGTTGCCGGTCGTCATCAGTTCGATGCCCTGGTAAGCTAGGCGGACCACGTGACCGGCGTACTTGGTGTCGAAGCCGTACGCGTCAATCAGATCCTGTCGCTTAATACGCATCTGCCCACGGTCGCCCATCAATCGCTCTTTCTGGGCGATCAGGTAGCCCAAGAACGACTTGCCGACGTGCTTCGACAGGAACATGGAGCGCGCCTTGCGCAACTCGTGGCCGAAGTAGTGCGGCTTCATAACGAAGGCGTTCGGCTGCACGTAGAGCGGCAGGAGAATCGACGGATTCCCCTTGGCAGCTAGTCGCGTGAATTTGCGCAGCGTGTGAATTACTAAGTCGAGATCGCCGGGCCCAGACCGGACGCCATCAGGCTGAGTCCGGTACACCATCGTTTCGAAATGATGTAGCCCGACGACCTTCTCAGGTGGCTCGATACAGATCGCCATTTCGTCCCGATCATCCGTGCCGGCGACAGCCGTTCCATGGACAGTCGAGCCCACGGTGGTTTGCAGGATGATGACCGAGCCACGCGGCAGGTTCTTGTATTGTTCGGTTACGTCTTTCATAGATACTCAGGGTTGCAATTCGAAGAGGGCTGTTCGATGCCCACGAACGATCCGAGTAAGTCAACCACCGTGCGTACTCGGTGCCCTGTCCTCGGCTTCGCTGGTTCGCCTTTCGGTTTCACGCGTCCAGCAACGGGGCGCGTGTTGCCTCTGGCCCTCACGCGCAAGGTGTTCAAGGCAGGGCAGTCTTGGCAGTAACCACCAAGCCCGCAGGTCCCGCCATCGCATTTCGCTTTCATAAGAGCTACCGTGTCACTCTGCGTCGGCCATCGATTCGTAAATCCGCTTCGCCTTGGCGCGTGCAGTCTCTAGCGTCATGTCTGCGCTGAAGGCAATGTCTGCCAGAGCACCACGCAGCACCTGCACTCGCTCGCGCAGCTCCGAGTTCACGCCTTCTTCATGCTCAATGCGGGCGCACAGTTTGGTCGCCGCCTCTGATAGTCCGGTGTTGTCTTCTTCGCAGTCCTTGAGCTTCGCCTCCAAACCAATGCATGCCATACCCTTGCATTCGACGGCGGAGGCCATCTGAGAGAATTCGGCGTCCACTTCGACAGCGATGTAGACCTCTGTCGATGCCGTGATCTGATAGGCTTTCCACTTCTTCATACGGCCCTCTAATCAACTACACCTTGAGTGGCGCGCCATAGAGCTTTCTAGGCTCTTTCGCTGCGACGCGTCTGCGGGCTCTCTGTCGCAAGCTACTTCCATCCCAGTCCCGACCTTCGTGGTATGGCGCATAGTCATTTCATCGACGCAGAACGGCTCTACGAAACCAGCGCCGAGCGCGGATGAGTCGGCAGTCAATGCAGCCGCAATCAACGAACGGAATCTCCGGGTACATCCGTTCGCACCATCGTGTCTTGTAAGTGAATGTCATAGACCTTCTCCGGTTCTCTGCGAGCGACAACTCAGCCAGCTATTGAAGCAGAACACCCACCAGTTGCGACGGCCAAGCCAATCGAGAAACGTTTCTCGTCTGGTCTTCGATGCCCACTCGTCATAGCCACGCATCAGGGCGGAGGCGAACCAGCCAAGCGCGTCGTCCACCGGCACTGCCGGGAATCGCTTGTTGAACGCCTTCGCCCAGTCCATCGCGTCGAATGACGGCAAGGGCCAGTCGGAGCGCTCCTCCTTCGGCACGTTCGCGTTGTCGATCTCGAACTGTGCGTGGTCGCCGTTATGGATGATCATCGATCTACTCCCCGGTTCGCAGTTGGACATTGATGCCACTGGATCGATCTGGCGTTTTCTGGCCGACATCCCAAGTGCGCACAAGCTGTCGCCCGTCCGCCGCAGTTCTTGCAGACTTCCGGACAATCACAGGCTACTTTCGTTTCCTGAGCTGGACATTTGCGATTTGCCTTTACGCAGTGAGGGCAAACGTCTTCAAGGTTCTCGCGGCGCCAACCGTGCTGGCAAAGCAACCTGCGAAATTCCTGCAGGCTATCCATGCAGTACTTGCCGCGCATGCTTTCCGATTCCGTACAGTCCGGCATATCGCAGTAGATTGTGAATTCGCTACTCACCCGGCTCTCCCACGGTAGCTCTGGCGAGCTGATGCGCGTTCCAAAATCCCTGGACGCCAAGCGCGCCATCTGAATCGGCAATCTGGTCACTGACCATTTCAAACCAGGGCGCGTAGTAGTCACCGGTGAGCAGTCCGTGTACGGATCGTCTTTGCTCATCGGAAAGCAGCTTCTGGGTTTGCTCCCTCGATAGCTTCTTCCAGGTATCCCCATCGTTTGCGAGCGCCTGAACGTAAGCGAGCGCAATCCATTCAATCTCGCTCTTGCCCCATCGTGAGCAGCACGGCTGCCCGAGGTTTGCAAAGTCGCTAGGTTTGAACTCTGTTGCTGTTCCGCTCATGGGGTAACTCCCTTCGTTGCGGTTGAGCACCACATGTGCTCCGTGACCGCATAGCAGTCGGGGGCTAACACCGGGGTGTAGTGGTGTCCGGTTTCCGGGTCGCGAAGTTTCACGCCATGCAGAAACTGCAGCGCTGCTTCTGCATCCTGCTTCCTGGTGAAGCGAATAGCGCGCATATGATCACGGTCGAAGTAGGGGAAAGCGCCGCCCTTCATGTCACTGAAGTACAGAGGCTGGGGTGCGGCCGTCATCTCAATCACCCACGCGCACTCATCTCCCGGTTCGAGAGTTGCCCTGAGGCCTTCGATCCACCCTGGAAAGTTGAAGCGCAGTGCATCCAAGAAGCGCATCGCAGCCTCATCGCCGGTGACGTGCTCGCCAACCGTAATGCGACCGTCGTTGTGCAGCGTAAGAAATGGCTGCGGCGCTTCAATAGCGCGGAATGTAAATGTAAGTGGTTCCGATACCTTCATACTGTAGGAGGTAAAGGTACTCCCTTCCGAGGCCGGCGCAGGCGGTTCGTGACTGCTACGTTCGACAAGCAGCTTTATGGTATCGCCAACCAGATCGGCCTTGCCATTCTGCTCGCGATCAACGTAGTCGGCCATCAACTCGCCGAGGAAATTCAGGACGTCCTGGGTGTCCACAAAATCCAACTTCTTCGATGATCCTGTGACGTCGTTCATCATCCTTCCCTCGGAGTGCGCGGAGATTCGTCGCGCGATGGCGGCAGCTGCTTCTGCAGGCGTTCGACATGGCGCGCCTGGATGTCAACAAGCGCCTCCAGCGTCTCTACGTTGTAGAAGGTCATGAGCTGTCGGTGATCGGCACTCAGCTCTGGCACCGGCACGGCCCAGTACCAAACCTCGTCACGAAGCATCACGCCTTGAGCGAATGGATGCGGCTTCGCCTCAGATGGCGCGTACTCCCACCATTCGCGGCTTGCGGTGACGACCTCGGTGCAGCACCCAGGGAACCGGGCACGCTCAGGCAATGGCCAGCGCCACCGACCGCTCGACTCGATGAAGTCAGGTTGCGGCTCAACCGGAATGAGCACCTTCTTTGTCATGACTGCGGCTCTCCGAAAATGGCACGCGCGTTCAAGTGGTCGTTGCTTTCCATATCACTGCGAGCGCGCCTGAGCTGGTTGGCCTGGCGGATGGCGAGTTGCTGGGCATCGAGTAGGGCCTTCTGCAGGCGTCCAATCTCGTCAGCGGCCTCATGCGACAACTGGCCGATCAGGTAGTACTCATCCTTGGCCGTCTTCATCTTCCACGTCTTCGGCACCGCGCGAAGCTGCTGGACGATAGTCAAGGTGTCTTTGGGTAGTGGGCTATCCACGGCCGTGCTCCTGTTGCCATGAGATGAAGTTCTCAAGGTCGCCAATATCTCGACCTTCCGGGGCTTCCATTGCTTCAATCAGGTCAGTCATAGACTCTGCTTCGATGATTGCTAATCCATCGCTCAGAACATGGCAGCGAACGTCAACGCCGAACACGCGGAATGTTCCAAACCAAACCGAGTTCGGAATGTCGCTCTCCTCCGAGGGAAGTTGGCTATCCATTTGCCACCTTTTCGCAAAGCTCGATCACGTCGCCGACGTCAAATCGGTCGTTGAATCTCGCGAGCCCCGTTGTGAGGCCGTCAGCATCCATCGTGCCGGCGGCTTGCGCGAAGTCCGATCTGTCTCCGTAGCGCCTTTCGATGTGACCCTCTAAGCACCAGCTGACTGCCCTCGTGTTACTCCACGAAACCTTTTCGCCGTTGGCGTCACGAGCCCAATGGCCTTGTGTCCACCGCTCGGGGTGCTCGCGAAGCTCTCGTGCGATATCAGCCGCGATGGACTTCGGGTCAGAAGGGAGTTGGCTATCGCTCATACATGGGCTCCGTCCAGTATTCGTTGAATGGTTTCAGTAACCTTCACAGTGCCGCCTGGCGTCGTTAGTAGCATCGCCGGCCTGTCATTCCAGACTAAAGGCTGGGGCGAAAGCAGCCAGAGCACAGCTTCGGCTGGTGCGTACAATTGCTGCAGTTTCTCTAGCACGCCACGTACGCGCTCAGCATAGGCAATGGGGCTGAGAAAATCAGACGGTAGTTGCTCTGCATTCATCATGT
>Ga0307516_10009435_pt1 | contig 10877 bp, 3 predicted proteins | sample 19_EM_MG_FD_203310 | JGI IMG/M metagenome (GOLD analysis project Ga0307516, IMG submission 203310) | Populus trichocarpa ectomycorrhiza microbial communities from riparian zone in the Pacific Northwest, United States - 19_EM | ecosystem: Host-associated > Plants > Roots > Unclassified | place...
TGCAAGGGGGTAGAGAAAATTTAGGTTATCGTCCTCACCATTTCCAAGAACATTGTAGTAAATTGACAGGAACCTCAAATTAGGCAAGCTTCCTACTAAGGTAGGAACTAACCCAGTGAAGAAGTTGGATGAAATTTGAATATTAGAGAGACTTGAGGCATTAGAGAGTGTCACTGGGATTACACCTCTGAAAAGGTTGGTGTGAAGTAGAAGGACTTCAAGATTTGGAAGAGTTATGCCCAAATCAGGGGGCAGACTCCCATGAAGTTGATTGACTGGCACACCGAAATTAATAAGAGAAGAGAGATTGAATATGGAAGGAGGAATTGTACCACTCAAATTATTTCCATCTAAAAATGAGTACTTGCAATTTTGATAATGATCCAAGTAGTGCAGGAAGCTTACCAGTAAGATTGTTACGCTCCAAATCAAGATTCAGGAGATTCGAGCAACGTGAGATGTTGACTGGGATTTCACCACTAAAAGAGTTGATCCCTAGTCTCAACATCTGTAGCCGAAACAATTGACCCAGTTCTTGAGGGATATTGTGGCCGAAGCTGTTGTTTTCCAGGTTTAGCACCCTAAGAAAACTCAAGTTGCCAATGGAGGGAGATAGGCTGCCCACCAGTCGATAAGAATGAAGGTCAAGCTCTACAACTCTCTGATGCCGACGTCCACATGTAACACCTGACCACTCGCAGAAGTGTACTGATTCATTCCACGAGTTCATTGCTCCAAAGGGATCTCCTATAATTTGAGCCCTGAAAGCTATCAAAGAGAGTTTGTCTGTCTCATTTCCTCCATGTAACGTGATGGAAAAACAGAAAACAGTCACTTGCAAGAAAAGTAACAACAAACTCATGCTTGTTTGCTTTATTTTTATGTGATGGATCTGAGAGCTCAAGTATTAAAAATATGCTTAAAGTGCTCTTTTATATATATATATATATATATATGGAAAGTGCTAGTGTAAATTCAACAACATTAATCGAAAGTGCGAGCCACAACTTTCCACAAGTGGGGAGTTAAATTTTCCACAATGCTGTAATTGTTATCAGGAAATGAAGGCGAGCTCCCATGAACACGTTTTCTACCGTGCAAAAACTGCAAGAAATCTCCCCACTAATGTGGGCCAGGAATCATACAAACAAAACAAATGATTTCCAAATTTCACTCTCTTAATTTTCAAACAGTTGGAACAAAATTCAAGACGGTAAGAATTCAAGGTGATAAGACATGAATTGATATAAGAAAAGATACTGGAACTCAATTTAAGAGGGTAAGGATTAATTTTACAGAGTAGGAATCGATTTTAGAAAATTTAGAATAAAATTTCAGAAAAAAATCATTTTTAGAGGTAAGGAATGAATTTCAAATATATGATAATTGATTCCAAAACTAAATTAAACAATATATACACAATGATTAATTGTTATTTTATATATACACACACACACACACAAACAAAATTGAGTGAAAGTCAGTTGGTTCAACTCTAATTCATTTAATTATTTTTTTAAAATAATTATATTCAAAACAATGAAGTTTGAGTTATTTTAAAAAATTAAAAAATATATTATCTTAAGATAAAATCGAATTAACACTGATATACTCTTGACCCGGTCCGTAGTCCAAATAAGACACAGGATCATGTACAATAACTATAGATTCAACCAAGGCCAGCAAAGCTTTTATTTTACTTTTTTGAAAGCAAAAACCATGAAAACACATACTCTATAGGTCACAATATATTTTTTAAATGTTTATATATTGTTTTAATTTATTAATATTAAAAGTTAAAAAATATTATATTAATATAATTTTAATTAAAAAATATTTTTATAAAATCAGACAGATAGTATCACATTAGCAAACAAACACTTCCTGTACACACATGGGATAACTGCTTTGTCATTTCAGTCATTGTACAGTTAGATCAGCCGTCAATCACTGTATGATTTGATGTGCCGATAAAGTTGAAGTGGGCATGATATTGAGGATGATCGGCAAATTGGCCGGAAGCTATGGTATCCTCTCATTTTCTATCTATCGCCATAACCTCTTTCCTCTTCTCAATCATGCATTATGATATTTAACACAACAATGGGATATAAAGGCTCCACTTGCCTACCGAAGATATTTTACTCAAAAAGTGGATCGATCACTTGTAAATTAGAGCTCAGTGTTACGTAACACTCTGTATTTTGCACAGTAAAACTATATATTTATCCTTTAAAGTTCAAACATAATTACATTAAGCTTGGACGGTCCTATAGATAGAAAATTTTTTTTTCACTAGATACATTATACATTGGACATTGCAAGAAAGGACGGGTTATATAGTATTTTTATATTTTCATGGTATAGTATGATTACATTTAACGTCTTGAATTTTAATTTTTTTACATCCTTTAAGTGTATAAAAGTCCTTCAAGTACTCACTATATTCCTATCAAATATTAATATAAATGTAAGATATATTTATCCTTTTTAAATGCTATCAGGGTAAGATTATATCTTTTAGGTATATAAAAATTCTTCAAGAACCTATTATATTTCCATCAAACATTAATATAGATATAAGAGATATTTATCTCTTATTAAATGCTATTAGGGTAAAATTACACTCTAGCTCTCCTCTTCACAAAAAAAAAACAAGACTCATGGGCTATAAAAACATTTTTATTTGAAAAAAAAAGAATACTTTTTTTTTATTTTAGTATGATCACCTCCATTTTTTTCTTATTAGATTTTATTATCATTCTTTTGATTTTTTTTTCTTTGCAAACCTTTTAGATTGAAATTCATTTTTTACTCGATTTCATCTTTCTATAATTAATTGCTTTGGATTTGGGCTTCTCAGGTAAGCCTGTGTCTAGGATTTTATGAGTTGCAAGTTTTGGAAATTAACCAAGTTTTTAGAGGTTCGCTCAAGGTTGCTTTGGTTTTTTTAATCATTTTTTAAGTTAATATTTTTTTTAATTTCATCTTTTAATATTTAATTAATTTGATATTAGGCTTTTTTTTCGGCTTTCTATATCCTTTGTTTTTTTTATTAGGTTATCTTTGGGTTTTTTGTTAAATTTATTTTTTAAAATAAATTTTATTCTTGAATTATATAGAATTGATTAAATGAATATAGATAGATGCTCACTTTTATTTTGTTTGGTTTTCTTTTCTAGGATGTTGCTCTAGCAACCCATTCAACTTTTTTAGATGTTATTGTGCAACCTTTTGTATTGAAGTTTGAACCATCCTAGCAAATTCTTTTGGTTTTGAGTGATGTTCATAATAGAGTAATAGTGAGTCTCCAACGATCTTTTCTTTCTTCTCTTTACAAGTATGATATTGGTAACTCATTTGTTTTAGTTAATTGTCGCCAAATGTTTTTTTAACTATTCATCCGCTATTGTTGCCTACAATTTAAATCAAATTATTAAATTATCTTATTTTATTGAATTCAGTAAAGTTAATGATCCGATTATCGAGTTTTTCTTGCTTTTTTAAAACACTACTATAACTTTAGCATCCTTTTTGTACGTTAAAAAAAATTAAACCAGCATGCGGCATAGTCCGGGTCACCAATATATATATATATATATATAAGTAAAATTTAAGAGACATGGAACAACCTTGATCTATACTGTCACACAACTCATCCCACCTAAAACCTATGGTGCTTTTTTGTCACTCTAACCAAGTAGGACAAAGATTGTCTATTTGAGCTCAAAATGTATCGGTTTGTAAAGGATCTACTTGACATTTTCTCTAGCTTCTATGAAGAAGAACATTACTGCAGTTGTTGCATTGGGGTATCATAGCAGCCAGCGTGGATAGTTTAAGAAATCGGTAGCGCAAAGCAGAAGCAGTATGAGAAACAAAAAAATAACGAACCTGTATTTTATCAGCTTAATTCATGTATAATTTGTTTGCATACATCCACTATGAAAGTAGATACGTAGAGAAATGAATAATCAAAGACGGTATAAACTAGAAAACAAAGAACATAACCTGTCTTAGTTCATAACTACCAAGTGTAACTTAACCTCTCTTAGAATAAATCCTATTTATCATGCATAAGAATCAGCAGAGACTTTAGCAAATGCCATCGTCGAACGTCTAAAACTGAATCAGTTGATGCCAGGCCTAGGTCCAGAAGGTGGCAGGGGTGCACCTTTTGGTAACATAGCCGAAAGGGTCCTAAGAGCTGCCTCGAGTGATGAATTCCGAGCTTGGAATCCTGAAACATTCATGTGCGGGAGCGGCCTAGCCTGAGAACTTCCAGCAAGTGTTAAAACCAGCGCAAGAACAACTAGAAAGCATATGAGATTCTTGCACCTCTTTGAGCACGCCATTTATTGTGTACCTAATGTTTGACAGACAAAGGTTATATATACAGGAAATCCATTATGCTGCAAAATGACCATGCAAGACGGGCCGGCTTGTCAACTGGGATTTGGTAAAGGTAAATTTCTCTGGAATAACCTTGCCTGCAAATGGTCCTGCTGTACAGTCTTTTCGGCCGAATGGTAATCTGAGAAGACTTTCTTTCTCTCAAATGTGAAGGATTTTTATGCGCCGGCTCGTTATTTCAGTGAAGAGACTAATTGTAATTGGATATGATTAAGTATTCTAAGCTCATAGATTAATATAAGTGATAAGATTTTACCTGTACAGGTAAACTGTCACATCTATATAAACGTAAAACCATTGACATTAAATTGTATATAGCGATAAAGTTAGTTCTGAGTAGGCCTGTTTACATCCTTCTAATTCATGAGCTTGGCACAAGTGCTACTTCAAGGTGCAACAAGTTCCAAGGTACCCGAGATTATTAACTATGAAATATGGTTTCTGAACCAGGTTTGACCTCTGCTGCACCCAATCCCTCCTAGCTTGTCCAGAATTGATCCAAGGTAACTAAACTTTTAAAAGGCTCTATAGGACAAGGAGCACGAGCTCTAGTTGCATGACATCAACACTCATTAGAGGTAGGGTGAGGTCATAGTTTCTTGAAGCACACGGTCGAAGACTTTCAATTTTTTATGGAATTGTCAAATAACTTGATAACAAAGTGACATCAGGTATAAAATTCCTGGTCCGGGATGGAGCTCCAGGTGACAAATGGCCTGGATAATTTGCATATCTCCCAACAAGTTTAAGGCAAATTAATATTGTTAATTCCTAGCCAGCAGGAACAAAATAATAAACTAATTATATACATCAATCCAAGAGTGATATGATTTCCAACAAAGATATGATTCAGCCTTGTCAAGAAGATCATAAAGAGACACCAAGCTTCAAAACTTCATGCAATGGCAAATAAACAGACATCTCGAGCCTCCGTACAAGAGCAAGTACGTGATAACAGGTAATGAAAGAACTGTCAGTTACTAGCCTCAAGCCAACCCAGACAAATGGAGGCTAATCCATCAAAATTCGAGATAGGATGATGATAATTCCTCATTCAAGAACAGACTGGTAAAAAAGTTGAAGAAGCAAAAATTTATATTAACAATACCAATTCATCACAATAAAAGTTGGAAACAGAGATCAGAATACCTGAACTGGCTCTCCAGATTCTGGAGGGAAGTGAAAACCTGTTGAGCACTTCTCCAAGATCTCAGGACTTTTCATCCATCCTTTATATCCATTACACACGTTCATCTGGAACTGGAACACCTGAAACAAGAAGATCATGATACAATGAACAAGATTCCTCTAAGAATCTCTCTGTTTTATTATTCCAAAGGATTTTCTGGTAAGGAGAACCGTTTTTATTGAAGGAAAACTAATCACAACCCCAAAGCTGAAAGCTAATTAGTCTTCCCTTAAAATTCGCTCCATAAAAACAACAAATATTTGACAATAGAAATTTATCATTTAACTGGAGAGAAAGTTCTGTAATTTGCTGACATCATTGGCAAAGTGCACAGAAAGAACATAAAAACATCACAATGGCATGAACGAGTGACAGAAACCATACCTCTGAATGAGAGGCAGGTGTCTTCTCAAGCTCATCTCCCTCAATGTTCACACCAGTACCTTGGCACTCTGGACAGAGCACAGATACAATTGGGTTTGAGAAAGTGTCCACTGTTCCATCCTTTTCCTGATGTATTAGATTTGTCTCCGTTCTTGTTCCTAGATCTTTTCCCCACTTTGGGACTGACTGACTGATTGCAAACAATCTCAAACTCAATGCTGAGCATCCAGAGTATAAGGCATGAAGTGTGGTATACATGAAATGCCTGCTTACACAAAAAATATTCTTTTAAAAATAAACTCAATAAATTTTAATGTCAAATCAAATCAACAGAAATAAATTTTGGAACTCATAAGGAGTGCATGTCACAACAAGTATGACAATGCATTTAAAAGCTACAAGAGATAACATAATCTTGAAGAAATCACAGGTAAGATAGAGAATGTTACCCCATACACATTTCTGCTACTGCAAGCAAGTTTTCCAGTCTTCCTGTTCCTCACAAGAAAGTTTTCCAGTACCGGAGAACTAGAAGAGAGCAATAGCTTCACATCATCGTATATTCCTCTCCTTCCCAAATCATAATCATAAGCAAAAGTAACACTGAAGTCATGATCCAAAACCTTGATCCTATCCTCATCATTAGAACTCTTCTTCCCCAGGCATTCACACCATATTCTACTAATCTCATTTGAACCATGATCCTTCTCATATATCCTTACAGCAATCCGTCAGAATCCATTAACCTCACTTTCAAATCAAAAACTTCTTCATAAAGACGCACATTCAGAATCACCAGATCAGAACCCTCTTCATTACCACTTAAATTAAATCCTCATTACATTCAACATCCACATGGCAACCAGGTTTCAGATTTTCACCATATTTAACAACAGCAAGATTATCACTGTTCTTATCCAACTTCAAGGAACTCCCCTTTTTACCATTCTTGATAGCCAACTGTTTCTCATTCCCACTCGAAGCATCAAAGAAATGAATCCCATCAATAAAGGTTGCTAAATTTATGTTTGATACCGTGGTGTATAAATTACACTTCAGAAATATTTTTTCTTGAAAATATATTTAAATATTTTTTTATATTAAAATCATTGAAAAGTATTGTTTTGTATTTAAAATTATGTCCAGATGCATTTTAAAAATTTGTTTGGCATTAAAAAGCATTAAGAAATGTTTTTTTTTTAGTTTTTTTTTTATAATTTTGATGTACTAATATTAAAAATAAAAAAATATTTTAATTATTTTCAATTAAAAAATATCTTACATTATAATACCAAATATATATTTAATATTTTTTTAAAATTAAAAACACTTTTAAAATTCATTTGAATACAAATTAAAACGGAATATCAAACAAGTTTGAAAATACAAAGAAACGAACAGACAGCCGTAGAAATTAATATACACACAAAGAAGACGAAGGAACCTGACGTTTTTCATTCCCAAGAGAGGGAGGGAGTTGGGTTTTGGATCGGATTTAAAATCTGATTTTATTTTTATTATCTTTGCCTGAATCCAATATAAAATATCTTATTTATTTGGGCTGTTTAAATTAATATTTAATGAATTCGAATAAAACTATTATCATTAAACCCATGTATATAGTGATTTCATCTCTTTACACTTTAAAGCAGTAGCAATAACAATGATCAATAAATCACAATTTTAAATTACATTTTTTATTTTATTTGTGGTTCATTTTATACATACATACATGTATGTATGTATATATATTTGAATTGGACCTTGAGACTTGAGTTGTCCAAGAGAATGATGGAGAGATTCTCTCCTTTCAAATCCTTTTTTCTACGAGCCAAGAAAAATCTGATGCCAATAGCAGGGTTCCATCTAAATTGTTTTCCACGATTAGCGGGCTTCAAAACAGGACTGTTCATCCTTTTTAATGTGAACCAACAAGTCTTAAATGCTTACGTTAAATTTAAATTATTTTAAGATTATTTAGATTTATATGATTATTAACTTTATGTAAACTGACTTGAATACTTAAGTTAAATTTAAAAAAATTGATTTGTGATAAAAAAAATATTACTTGAAATTTTTATTTTGAATTTTGAGATCAGTAAAAATCATTATCTTAAATGCTTAAGAACCCAATATGTAAAAGCAAACTACTTGAATACTTATCCCTTACCTTACCCTAAAAAAATATAAAAAAAACTTTAGATGATGAAAAAGAGTTTTTCTTTTCTTTTGGATAGTTCAGAGATTCTAAAATCCTCCCTTATTTTCCAGAGGTTATGCTGAAAAAAAATTCCGAGTGAAAACTTTTGATTGATTTATAAAATGACTACTGATTCATCGCGTCTATCCTTGATAGAAATGTTGGCATAAAATCAGGTAGAATTTATGGGATTATATATAGAAAAGTATATGTATAATAAAAGTCTGAATAAAATAAAATAAAAAAAATAGACAGAAAGGGTCGGTTTTTCCCTAGCCAAGTTGTGCCCAAGGGCATGCATTGGTCGTCGAGGCTGGCCCAAGCGGGCTGAATCAAGCCTTGCGGCTCTCTTTTTCTCTCTTTTTATTTTATTTTCTTGGATCATCATTTATGAAAAAAATTCAAATAAATCAATCAAGAATATTTAACCTAATAAGTAATAACCTCAGTAATTCAAATAAGTAATTCTCAAAAGCATGATTCGTCCACAAACGAAAAAGAAGAGCGCAAGCGTGAACCACATTGAACTACAGAGTGTTTTTTTTCCCTAGACTAGCACACGGGGCAAAAATATTTCCCATAGCACAATTCATAACAAATTTCACAAATTATCATAATTTAAATTAGGGGTGAAAAAAAAACTGAAAAATCGAATAAATTGAGAAAATCAGAAAAAAATAATAAAAAAAACTTAACCGTGAAAAAAACCGATTAGAATTTTATAATAACCGACCGGTTCGATTCAATTTAGATTTTATAAGCTTGAAACTGAAAAAATCAAACCGAACCAAACCCAAACAAAAAAACCCGGAAAAACATAGCCAAACCGAAACCAAACCGATTAGAAATTACAAAAATAACCCCAAAAAACAATATAATTTTTAGTTTTAATTGGTCCGTTTGAACCGGTTTTTGTTCTAAAATAACCGAACCAAACTAGAACCGGTCTGTTTGAACCGGTTTTTGTTCTAAAATAACCAAACCAAAATCGGTCGGTTTTAACTGATTTCAGTTTGGTTTTGATTTTTTTAAAATATACTAGTTTAATTATTATTTTTTATAAAAAACAAGCCAAAAAAAAAATTATCCTAATTTAAATAGTTATGCAAATCTTACATGCCCTTCTCACAACTCAATTTGTTATTTTGTTTGGCATGTATAACGCCAGCAATTCAAAAAAAATAATTATTCTAGCGTGTGTATCACAGATTCACATGTACTAAACATAAATAAATAAATAAATTGTTAGCTAATTACACGCGCTAGCAAGTGAGTACATCACCGCCTTCTTTTTTTCATGATATTGATAATGTTGTAATGAAAGATTCTTCGTATCTCCAGCATCTCATATTTTGTTTCTTTTCTATTTTTTCTCTCCTACTCTTATTATTGTGTGCTAGTTTAATACTTTGGTCCCTCAACTTTTATATAATCTTAACTTTAGTTCCATTATTTCTATCATTTCATTAATTAAAATAACAGACGAAACCATTATAATAAAGAAATTAAAGTTGACTAAATATAAAAATTGAGGCATGAAATAAAGAAATGGGCTAGAATTTATTTTTATATTTTGGGCATGTGAAAGTCGAAATCATGTCAGTTGTAAATTTTTTTCTCAAATGTGAAAAATATATTTTTTTCCATGTGTACAAGCCAATAGGATCCTAAGCATAAAATTGATAGGCTCACGAATGCTTAGTAGACAGGTGGGAGCTTGACTTTGAATATGAACCACCATTTCTACGCCGCAAATTAGTAAAATATCCCAATTCATATCTCTAAGAATTTCCTGCTCAAGACATTGAATCCTCAGCACCATTCACACAACTAAGAATCTAGGGTTTTCCAATCTCAAGATCCAGCATTGAACATGACATGAGCTACCCCTTCTGTCATCCTTTCACCTTATGTTATGCAAATCCTATTGGGCTGTTTTAAAATAAATTAATTAGCATAATTTGTTCTAAAATTATCTGATTGATGACATATGAACTACCATTATAATAACATACTTTGATGGCTCTATGAAGTGTGAACACTAGAATCTTGGTCAGCTAGCATCCAAGAGGACCAAGACAACACCACAAAAAGGATGAAGAGAGACAAAGCAGTAGAGTAAAGAAATTTACATCAATAAATCCAATAATAAATCATCAACATGGCAAGATCGCAACACAAACATGATTAGAACAACATTAAGGACCAACCCAAAAACAAAATTAATAAAGAAAAAGCAAGCCTATAATGTCTTAAACATTACAAGAACAAACAAAATAACACCCACATGAGATCCTTTTCCATTCATATATATAGAGAGTAACAAGATCAAACATGGGGTTTGTTGGTAATAGTATTCATAACAACATCAATCAACGTTTCTTCATGTTCTTGACCTTAATCCATCCTTTCTTGCATGATTCTCCCACGATCTTGACTCCTTTCTTGAACAAAACCGTGAGCTCCTTGGCTCTCACCTTCACCTTGTTCTCAAAATCACCCATGTCTAGAGATGGAGAAAGGGCGAGAAGGGGAGAGAAGATAATTAACACAAGAAAAGGAATAACCTTTTAGTAGAGAATCTAGAGGTATATATGGACGAAGAGGAAGTTAGGGCAAGCTAAGATTTGGGTGTCTCCTTTCTGTTAACGAGTAAAGATAGTTGCTTTGCAAGCCTAGCAGAGAGAGAGA
>Ga0307516_10009436_pt1 | contig 10876 bp, 8 predicted proteins | sample 19_EM_MG_FD_203310 | JGI IMG/M metagenome (GOLD analysis project Ga0307516, IMG submission 203310) | Populus trichocarpa ectomycorrhiza microbial communities from riparian zone in the Pacific Northwest, United States - 19_EM | ecosystem: Host-associated > Plants > Roots > Unclassified | place...
CATGAGTGAGCGCGGACACAGCTTGCGGCTCGCTGGCCACGCTTCGCCGATCGATAGTTGAATAGTTCTGGGTGGTTAACGGCGGGCACCGCGGATGCAACGCAGCGGAGCATCATGTTTTTGTGGACCATTCCGGCCTTGATCGCGGTCGCGTTGTTCGTGGCGACGCTGTCGCTGCGACCTGTTCCACCGCGCGCAACGATGCTGCCGCCGTTGCCCGCCGCGCGCCGTAGCTGAACATCTTGGCAGGTGAGGGCGAGTGCGCCCTACAAGAGTTCAAGTATTTTCTCAAGCTTTCGGCTGGCCGAGTTGTTGACAGGCTGATCCCAGACCTTTAGCGTCGCGGCAAGAAGTGGGAGAAAGTGGCGCCAAGTGTTGGTGGCTCCCAAATCCTCCTCAACCTCATGTTCCGCGGGCAGTTCTCACACTCGGTCGACGCAAAAGGGCGCGTCAGCCTGCCCGCGCGCTTTCGCGACGTGCTGGTGGCCGACGGCGATGCGCGCTTCGTGCTGACCCCCGCCGTGTTCGACCCCTGCTTGCACCTCTATCCCATCAAAGCTTGGGAAGAGTTCGAGCGCAAAGTTTCGGAGCTACCGAGCCTCGACGCGACGGCCATCCGCTTTCGTCGTCTGTACGTGTCGGCGGCCGTCGAGTGCGAGCTCGACGGCTCCGGGCGCGTGCTGGTGCCACCGCATCTGCGCGAGCACGCCAAGCTCGACAAAGAAGCGCTGTGGGCGGGCATGGGGCGCACGCTGGAGCTATGGGCGAAGTCTTCGTGGGAAGCGGCCCTCACGATGACCTCCGATGAAGCGGACTCGTTCCGAGCTGCTCTGGAGCAACTGAAGATATGACGATGTCAGAATTGCCCTTCGATCCCAAGGCCAGCTTCTCCCACCTGCCGGTGCTGCTCGAGAGCGTGGTTTCCGGCCTGGAAGCAGCGCAGGGCGGCATCTTCGTCGACGCCACCGCTGGCGGCGCCGGGCACGCACGCGGCATCTTGGCGGCGTCGCCGAGCGTGCGGCTGGTCGCGACCGATCGCGACCTTTCGGCCGTCGAGACCGTGCGCGAGCGCCTCGCGGAGTTTGGTGAGCGCGCGCGCGTGGCGCATGCGCGCTTCAGCGAGATCGCTAGCGTGCTGGACGAAGCGGGCATCGGCGAGGTCGACGGCATCTTGGCCGATCTCGGCGTGAGCTCGTTTCAGCTCGACACCGCCGAGCGAGGCATGAGCTTCCGGCACCAGGGCCCGCTCGACATGCGCATGGACACCTCGCGCGGCGAGACGGCGCTCGAGTTGATCGAGCGCCTGGATCAAGACGAGCTGGCCGACGTGATCTACGAGCTGGGCGAAGAGCGTCGCTCGCGTCGCGTCGCGCGCTGCATCAAGCAAGCGTTGGAAGAGGGCAACCTGAACGACACCATCGAGCTGCGCCGCGCCATCGTGCGCGCCGTTGGCCCACGTCGCATGGGCGGCATCGACCCGGCGACGCGCACGTTTCAGGCGCTGCGCATCGCCGTCAACGCCGAGCTGAACGAGGTGTCAGCGCTGCTCACGCTGGCACGTACTCGGCTGAAGCCGGGCGGCCTGTTGGCGGTGATCAGCTTTCATTCGCTCGAAGACCGTTTGGTCAAGCGCGAGTTTCAAGATCGCATGACCTGGGCGCCCCTGACCAAGAAGCCTGTCATTGCCAGCGAAGACGAACAGGCGCAAAACCCGCGCTCGCGCAGCGCAAAGCTGCGCGTCGCGCGCCGGCTCGCGCCAGGCGAGGGAGGCGACGCATGAAGGGGACGCTGCTCGAAGAACGCAAGAGCGAGCGCACGTTCTTGACCATGTGGACCTTGGCCGTGCTCGCCGCTACCACGGCTTTCGTGCTGCACCTCGGGTTGCGCGTGAAGAGCGTGGAGCTCGGCTACGAGCTTGGGCGCGAGCAAGCACGGGTGGCGCGCCTGCGCGAGGTAAAGCACGTGCTGGAGCTGGAAGTGGCGAGCCACAAGACACCCGAGCGCGTCGACTTCGTGGCCCGCACGCTGCTCGGCATGAGCGAGCCGAGCCCGGATCGCATTTTACCGGCAGGGCGCCGGCCGGTGCCCGAGGCCGCGCAAGCGCAGGCGCAAGCGCCGGAGACCGACGGTCCATGAACGTCCGCCGTTCGAAGCCCGCCCCGAAGAATGTGGCGCCCGCGCCGCGCGCGCCGAATACCCCGGCGCGCGATCGCTGGATTCGCATCCGGATGGGCATTCTTTCGGGGTTTTTGGCGCTGGGCATGGGCCTCGTAGTATCGGCTGGTTACTCGCTGATGGTCGAAGACGGTCCGGCTTGGCGCGAGCTGGCCGAGAGCCAGCGCCAGCGGCGTTTGCACGTCCTGCCCAAGCGCGGTGCCGTTTACGACCGCAACGGCAGCGCTCTGGCCGTGAGCGTCGAAGTGCCGAGCGTCAGCATGGACGCGGTCGAGCTCTTGCGCGGTGTGGCGCCGGGCCAGGTGCCGGTGGTCGCGCGCGACGCCGCCAATCGCATCGGGCAAGTGCTGTCGCTGGATGCGGCGCAAGTCGAGCGGCGCATCTTGCAGAAGCGACGCTTCGTCTGGCTCAAGCGCCAGATCAGCGCCGGCGAGGCCGACAAGATCCGCAGCTTGGCCAACGACGGCCCGTTCGAGTCGCGCGTGCGCGGCCTGGTCGTCGAAGGTGAGGGGCGCCGCTATTACCCGCGCCGCGAGCTGGCAGGACCGCTGCTCGGCTTCGTGGCTCCGGACGGCGAGGGCAAAGACGGCCTGGAATTCGCGCTCAACGAGGATCTGAAAGGGCGAATCGACAAGCTGTCCGGCCTTCGCGATCGCTCGGGGCGACTCTTGCTCAGCGATGGCATCGAGGACGAGCAGGCGCTGGCCGGGCACAACGTGTACCTGACCATCGACCAAGGTATTCAGTATACGGCGGAGCGCGAGCTGATGCAGTCGGCGCGCGAGTTCGAAGCCGTCGGTGGGTCCGTGGTCGTCGTGGATCCGAACAGCGGGGAGATTCTCGCTCTGGCCAGCTGGCCCCTCTACAACCCCAACGACTACGGCGACGCCGAGCCGGGGGATCGCAAAGAGCGATCGGCGACGGTCACCTACGAGCCCGGCTCGAGCGTGAAGATGTTCACGATCGCGGCGGGGCTGGCGGCGGGTGTGATCACGCCGACGCAAAAGCTGTACTGCGAAAAGGGCGTGATGCAGGTCGACAACGTGACCATCCGCGATACGCACCCTTCGGAGTGGTTGACGATCTCGCAGATTCTCGCCATTTCATCGAATATTTGCGCCGCCAAGATCGGTTTGGGCCTGGGCGAAGACAAGCTGTACGACGCGTTTCGGCGCTTCGGCTTCGGCGAGAAGCCGGGCATCGACGTGCCGGGCGAAGCTTCTGGCACGCTGCGTCCGCGAGGTCGCGGTTGGGTGCAGGTCGAGACGGCGTCGGCTGCGTTCGGTCAGGGCATCAGCGTCTCGAACTTGCAGCTGGCGATGGGCATGTCGGCGATCGCCAACGGCGGCGAGCTGTACGAGCCGATCTTGGTCAAGAAGGTCACGACTGCGACTGGCGAGCTGGTGCGCGAAGCGGCGCCGACCGTGCGGCGCCGCGCGATTCCCGAGAGCGTGGCGCGCGCCGTGCGAGAGCTCTTGGTGTCGGTGACCGAAGGTCCGGGCACGGGCGTCGAGGCGGCCATCGACGGCTACCGCGTTGCCGGGAAGACCGCCACCGCGCAGAAGACCGATCCGGCAACCGGGCGCTACTCGATGGACAAGTTCATCTCTTCGTTCATTGGCTTCGTGCCCGCGGAGAAGCCGGTGGTGGCGATCGCGGTGATGGTCGACGAGCCGATGGTCGACCACGCGGGCGGCAACGTGGCGGCGCCCATCTTCCGTCGCGTCGCGCAGATGGCCCTGAAATACCGCGGCATGACGCCGAAAGGCACCGACCGCGCCGACGTGGCGGTGCTGGCCAAGAGCCCCGATCCGGCCAACGCCACCTACGCGCTGCTCCGCGCAGCCGCCGGCAAAAAGCCCGCCGTGCAAGAGGTGGCAGCTGGCACCGGACCCGTGCCGGCCGGCAAAGTGCGCGTGCCCGACATGACCGGTTGGCCCGCGCGCGCGGCGCTGAAAGCAGCGCTCGACCTGGGTGTGGAACCCAAGATCTCCGGAACGGGTCTGCTCGTCACGCAGACGCCGTCGCCCGGTCAAGTCGTGGACAAGGGCGCCACACTGTCGCTGGTGTTCGAGCCCGCGTCATGAATGATTTGGCCATGACGTCGAAAGTGCAATCGCCGAGCGGGGGCCTGAGCTTGAACGAGCTTTGCGCCGCGCTGGGGTCGCTATCGGCGCGCGTGGTCGGTGACGGGGCAGTGCGCGTCACGGGCGTGCGGCAAGATTCGCGGCGCGTCGAAGCGGGCGAGCTGTTCGTGGCGCGCCAGGGCGGCAAGACCAGCGGCGCCGCTCATGCGCTCGACGCAGTGAGCAAGGGCGCGGTTGCGCTGATGATCGAGCAGGGCGACGCCGTGCCGGCCACGCGCTTGCCGCTGCTCCAGGTCACGAACGTGAAGCGTGCCTTGGCGCTAGCCGCCGAAGCCGTTTACGGCTTTCCGAGCCGCAGCATCGACGTCGTCGGCGTGACGGGCACGAACGGCAAGACGACGACCACGTTCTTGCTCGAGCAAGGCTTGAGCGCCGCCGGCGCGCTGCCGGCACGGCTGGGCACGCTGGGCTTCGAAATGGGCGGCCGCAGCTTCGGCGACACTTTGACGACGCCCGAGGCCGACGACATCGCGCGCTGTCTGCTCGAGGTGAAGCAGCGTGGCGGCAGTCACCTGGTGATGGAGGTATCGAGCATCGCGCTCGTGCAAGAGCGCGTCTCGGGCCTCCGCTTCAAGGCGGCCGCGTTCACCAACCTGACGCAAGATCATCTCGACTTTCACGGCACGCTCGAGGCTTACGCCGAGGCTAAGGCCGAGCTGTTCACGCGGCTCTTGCCGGAGACGTCGGTCGTGCACGTCGGCGACGCCTTCGGGCGAAGGTTGGCGGGCCGCATCCGCACGGGCCTCATCACGGTGGCGCGTCACGACGCCGACGTTTCGGTGTCAGAGAGCGAGCTCTCGTCGCGCGGGATCCGCGCGACGGTCGTCACTCCGAAGGGTGAATGCGAGCTTTTGAGCCCGCTGCTCGGCGAGCACAACTTGGAGAACTTGCTGGTGGCGCTGGGCGTGTTGATCGCGCTCGGTCAGGCGCCGAGCGCAGCCGCCCAGGCACTCTCGGGGGCGCCGCAGGTGCCGGGACGGCTGGAGCGCTGCGAAGGGCCGAACGACGACATTCTGGTGGCGGTCGACTACGCCCACACCCCCGATGCTCTGGCCAGGGTGCTCAAAGCCGTGCGCGCGTTGGGGCAGGGGCGGGTACTGTGCGTGTTCGGTTGCGGCGGCGATCGCGATCCGAAGAAACGCGCGCCGATGGGCGAGGCCGTCGGTCGCGGTGCTGACGAGGCCTTCGTCACTTCCGACAATCCGCGCAGCGAGGCTCCGGAGGCGATCGTGAAGGCGATTTTGCCAGGTCTCGACGCGGCCTCGGCGAAGTACGAAGTCGAGCTTGACCGCGCGACGGCGATTGAAAAAGCGATCCGGGCGGCGGCGCCAGGCGATGTGGTGTTGATCGCCGGCAAAGGTCACGAGGACTACCAGATCATCGGTGCCGAGAAGCGGCACTTCGATGATCGGGAGGAAGCGCGGCGCGCTTTGGCCTTGAGGCGGGGCGAGCGTTTTTCACAGGAAGATCAGAAGATCAGAAGGCCAGAGCAATGAGTGCTCCGCTGCCGATCAATCGCGTCGAGCTCTCACTGGTGGACGTGGCGCGGGCCACGGGCGGAGAGCTGCGCGGCGCGGACACGAAGATTCGTGGCGTTTCGACCGATTCGCGGGCAGCTCTGAGCGGGGCGCTGTTCGTCGCGCTGGTCGGCGAGCGCTTTGACGGCCACGATTTCGCGGGCAAGGCCGCCGAGCAGGGCGCAGCGGCGCTGCTGGTCGAGCGCGAGGTCTCGACCACGCTGCCGACCGTGCGCGTGAGCTCGACGCTCGCGGCGCTGGGCGCGCTGGGCGCGCTTCGCCGCAAGACTTGGGGCGGCAAGGTCGTGGCCGTCGCCGGCTCGGCGGGCAAGACCACGACGCGCGCGGCCCTGTCGGCGTTGCTCGACGCAGCGGAGCCTGGCCGGGTCCACTACGCGCGCGGCAACTTCAACAACTTGATCGGCGTGCCGCTGGTGCTGTTGTCGCTGGCGGAGCACGAGCGCATCGCCGTCGTCGAGCTGGGCACCAATCGCCCCGGCGAGGTCGAAGCTTTGACGCGCATGGCGTCGCCCGACGTGGGCGTGCTCACGCTGATCGGCTACGAGCACACCGAAGGGCTCGGCGATCTGGACGGTGTCGAGGCCGAAGAGGGCGCGCTCTTCGCGCATCTTGGCAGCGGCGCCGTTGCGATCGGCAATCTGGACGACGCGCGCGTGGCTCGCCGGCTGGCGAAGGCCGGGACGCTTCGCGTGAGCTACGGACAGCGGGCCGACGCCGACTACCGGTTTCGTGTGTTGGGCATCTCTGCTCGCGGGGTCGATCTCGAAGTGGGACGCCTGCTTTACGGGTGCCCGGTCAGCACGCGGTTCTCCACAACTACGCTGGGCGACGCGGGTGCCTACGCCGCCTGCGCTGCTTTGGCGGCGGTCGAAACTTTGCTTGGTCGTGAGCTGTCCGCCGAGACCCTCAACGCTGCGTTCTCTTCCGCCGTGGCCAGCGAAGCTGGTCGGCTCTTCCCAGTCGAGCTAACGGGCGGCATCTTGCTGCTCGACGACACCTACAACGCCAACCCTGAATCTGTAGAGAGCTCCTTGAAAACCGCTCGCCAGCTGGCTGACCAGCGCAAGGTCATGCTGGTGCTGGTCTTGGGCGAAATGCGCGAGCTGGGCCAGCTTTCGCCCAGCCTCCACCGCCAGATTGGCGAGGCCGCAGCGGCGCAGGCGCCGGAGCTTCTGATCGCGGTGGCGGGTGACGCCGCGCTCTTGTGCGAAGCAGCCCGGGCGCGCGGCGTCCAGGCCGAGTTCGTCGCTGACGCCGACGCCGCGGCAGCCCTCTTGCTCGCGCGGCTTTTGGCGCCAGCTGTCGTGCTCGTCAAAGCCTCGCGCGGCGTGCGCGCCGAAAAGGTCGTTCAAAAGCTGATCGCGGCGTTGGGACGTGCAGCATGATGTTCGAGCTGCTCTACCCGCTGCGTCACGTGCCGTGGCTCTCGTGGCTGAACGTGCTCCGCTACACGCCATTTCGCGCGATTATGGCCACGATCACGGCCATGATGATCTCCTTCTTCGTGGCGCCCTGGTTCATCCAGAAGCTGCGCGGCAAGCAGATCAGCCAAATCATTCGCGAAGAGGGCCCCGAGTCGCACCTAGCCAAGAAGGGCACGCCCACCATGGGCGGCGCGCTCATCTTGCTGAGCGTGCTCGTGCCGACGGTGCTGTGGGCCGACGTGCACAACGTGTTCGTGCTCTCGACGGCGATCGTGACGGCCGGCTACGGCGCGGTCGGTTTCATCGACGACCGCATGAAGCTGATGGGCAAAAATACGCGCGGCTTGCCCGGCCGCTACAAGCTGCTCGGTCAATTCACGATCGGCGGCTTCGTGATGGCCTACCTGTTCCTCGGTAGCGACCTGCCCCAGGGCTGGCTCGAGATGCGCGATCGCCTGGCGATTCCGTTCTTGGCCTTCGGCAAGCACCCGGTGTCGCTGCCGATCTGGCTGTACGTGTGCTTCGCGGTGCTGTTCGTGGTGGTGATGAGCAACGCCGTGAACCTGACCGACGGCCTCGACGGCCTGGCGATCGGCCCGGTCATGATGAGCGCCGGCACCTACCTGATTTGGGCCTACGTGGCCGGCTCGGTGCTGTTCGGCCGCCCGCTCGCGCAATACCTCGACATCGCCGGCATTCCAGAGATGACGGAGCTGTCGATCTTCGCGGCTGCCACCATCGGCGCCGGCACCGGCTTCCTTTGGTACAACACCTACCCCGCCCAAGTGTTCATGGGTGACGTCGGTTCGCTGGCGTTGGGGGGAGGCTTGGGCATGCTGGCGGTGCTGACGAAGACCGAGCTCTTGAGCATCGTGCTCGGCGGCATCTTCACCGTCGAAGCCGCCAGCGTCATCACGCAAGTCGTCAGCTTCAAGCTGTTCGGCAAGCGCGTGTTCTTGATGGCGCCCATCCACCACCACTACGAAAAAAAGGGCTGGCCGGAGCCGCGCATCATCGTGCGCTTCTGGATCATCTCGTTCTTGCTGGCGCTCGTCGCGCTGTCATCGCTCAAGCTCCGCTAAAATGCTGCAGATTTTCGGTAAAAACGTGGTCGTCGTCGGTCTCGGCAAGAGCGGAGTCGCCGCTGTGCGCCTGTGCGCACGGCTCGGCGCGAGCGTGACCGCGACCGACAGCGCGCCCGCCGAGAAGCTTTCGCCCGAGGTAGCCGGCCTGCCCGCAAAGCTCGTGCTCGGTGGTCACGACGGCGTCGGTTTTGCCGAAGCGGATCTGGTCGTCGTCTCGCCCGGCGTGCCGACCTTTCCGGCGCTCGCCGAGGCGGAAGCGGCCGGTGTGCAGGTGATTGGCGAGCTGGCGCTGGCCGCGAGCCAGCTCGATGTTCCGCTGCTCCTGGTTGGTGGCACCAACGGTAAGAGCACGACCACCTCGCTGCTCGGAGAGCTGCTCAAAGAGGCGGGGCTGAAGGTGTTCGTCGGTGGCAACCTGGGCACGCCGGCCTCGGAGGCCGTCGGCCAGAGCGTCGACGTGGTGGTGCTCGAGGTTTCGAGCTTCCAGCTCGAGCGCGCCCCCGGGCTCAAGCCGCGCGTGAGCATCTTGCTCAACATCACCGAAGATCATCTGGATCGTTACGCCACGTTTCAGGACTACGCCGACGCCAAAGGCAACGCCTTCGTCAGCCAGACGGACGGCGATCTCGCGCTCATCCCCGAGGGTGACTACGAGTGCCGGCGCCAGGCCGAGCGCGGCAAAGGCCGGGTCCTCGAGATCGGCGGCGCCGGCGCCGACTACGCGGTGTTCGCACAGACCATCGTCGAGCAAACCACCGAGCAGCGCTTCGAGCTCGGCCGCACGCGCCTGCACGGTCGACACAACCACACGAACGCCGCCTTCGCCATCGCGGCTGCCCGCGCCATCGGCGTTCCGGCGCTGGCCATTCAAGACGCCCTGGTCGATTTCAAGCCGCTGGCGCACCGCATGGCGCTGGTCAGCGAGCTGCGCGGCGTGCGCTTTTACGACGACTCCAAGGGCACGAACGTCGGCGCGGCCGTCACGGCGCTGCTCGGCCTGACCGAAGCGCGCGGCGTCTTGATCGCCGGCGGGCGCGACAAGCTCGGCTCTTACGAGCCGCTGGTCGACGCTTTGCGCAAGAAAGGCCGCGCCGTGGTGTTGATCGGCGAAGCCGCCGACAAGATCGCCGCGGCCATCGGCGACGCCGTGCCGGTGGCGCGCGCCAGTGACATGTACGGCGCCGTCAAGCGCGCCTTCGAGCTTTCTCAGTCGGGCGACGCCGTACTGCTGAGCCCGGCTTGCTCGAGCTTCGACATGTTCAAGAGCTATGCCGATCGCGGCGACCGTTTCGCCGACGCCACCCTAGCGCTGAAGAAGGAACTGTCATGAGCCTGTTTGGCAACATGGGCAAGGTGCGCGCGCGTGAGCGTGGCGCCATGGACGTCACGCTGGCCGCGGTCGTGATCGCCTTGCTCGGCTTCGGCGTGGTCATGGTCTACAGCGCCAGCGTCATCGAAGCCACGGTGGTGTTCCGCGACCCGCAATACTTTCTCAAACGCCAAGCGATATACGCGGCCGCTTCGTTCGCGCTGATGCTGGTGCTGTCGCACATCGACTATCACCACTATCGCCGCTTCACCTACCCGATCCTGGGCGGTGTGACGGTGCTCATGGTGCTGAGCGTGATCGGCTTCGGGCACAGCGGCGGCGGCGCGGCGCGCTGGCTGGCCATCGGTCCCATTCACATTCAGCCATCAGAGGCCGCGAAGGTCGCGCTGGTGCTGTGGCTCGCGTATTCGCTCGAAAAGAAGCGCGACAAGGTGAAAAGCTTCTCCATCGGCATGCTGCCGCATCTGATCATGGCCGGCTTTCTGATGCTGCTCTGCCTGAAGCAGCCGGACTTCGGCGGGGCTTCGGTGCTGCTCTTTCTGACCTTCACGCTGCTCTTCGTGGCGGGCGCCAGGCTCGGCTACTTGCTCGGTGCCGGCATGCTGGGCGCGCTGTTCGCGGTTTGGGCGGTGCGCTTCACGGCCTATCGCTGGGAACGCATGCTGGCCTGGTTCAACATGGCAGAGCACCGGCAAGATTTGGCCTATCAGCCATTCCAAGCGGTGATGAGCTTCGGCTCTGGGCAGACCGCGGGCATGGGCGTGGGCAAGGGTCTTCAGGTCTTGTACTTGCCAGAGGCTCACACCGATTTCATCGCCGCCATCATCGGCGAAGAGCTAGGATTTTTGGGGATTTTGGGGCTGTGCACGGTGTTTTTGGTGATCGTAGCCCGCGGCGTGCGCATCGCGCTCTCGGCCGAGGACGAATACGGCCAGTACATCGCCATCGGCATCTCGGTGCTGTTCGGCGCGCAGGCGCTGATCAATCTCGCCGTCGCCATGTCGATTTTTCCGACCAAGGGGCTGACCCTGCCGTTCGTCAGCTACGGCGGCTCGTCGCTCTTGGTGTGCGCGGCTGCCATGGGCATCTTGCTCAGCATCTCGCGGCGCAGCGAGAGCGCCGGCAACGTGCGCCTCTCCGGCGACAGCTTGCCTGCCGAAGCCAGCGCCATGTTGGT
>Ga0307516_10009437_pt1 | contig 10875 bp, 10 predicted proteins | sample 19_EM_MG_FD_203310 | JGI IMG/M metagenome (GOLD analysis project Ga0307516, IMG submission 203310) | Populus trichocarpa ectomycorrhiza microbial communities from riparian zone in the Pacific Northwest, United States - 19_EM | ecosystem: Host-associated > Plants > Roots > Unclassified | place...
CGCGCCGCGCTCGGCGGATTCCTGCCGCAGCGCCGCCGTACCAGCGCGGCGTTCGACGCGCCGCAATTGAACGCGTTCGAGCAGATCACCAAGGGTACCGGCGATCGCGAGATTTCCACCACGATGTCGTTCGTGCGCGGCATCAATCTGCTGCTGCGCGACAAGCAGATCGGTCCGCATGTCGTGCCGATCGTCGCCGATGAGGCGCGCACGTTCGGCATGGAAGGCATGTTCCGCCAGATCGGCATCTATGCACCGTTCGGCCAGAAATACCGGCCGCAGGATGCCGATCAGCTCATGTACTACCGCGAGGACCAGAAGGGCCAGGTGCTGCAGGAAGGCATCAGCGAGCCCGGCGCGATGAGCGCGTGGATGGCGGCGGCGACGAGCTATTCCATCAGCAACGTGCCGATGCTGCCGTTCTACATTTATTACTCGATGTTCGGCTTCCAGCGCATTGGCGATCTGGCGTGGGCCGCAGGCGACATGCGCGCGCGCGGTTTCCTGGTTGGCGGCACTGCCGGACGCACCACGCTCAACGGCGAGGGTCTGCAGCACGAAGACGGCCATTCGCATCTGCTCGCCGGCGCGATTCCGAACTGTCGCGCTTACGATCCGACGTTTTCCTACGAAGTGGCAATCGTGCTGCAGGATGGCGTGCGCCGCATGCTGCACGAGCAGGAGGACTGCTACTACTACATCACCGTGATGAACGAAAACTACACGCATCCGGAGATGCCGCCCGGCTGCGAAGCCGACGTGATCAAGGGCATGTACCTGTTCCGCGACGGCGACGAGCCGCTGCCCGGCGGCTCGCTCACCGCAGCGTCATCGCCGGACAAGCCGGGCAAGGGCCGCGTGCCGGAAACCGACGGTCCGCCGCCGCGCGAGACGAAGGCGGCGAAGGAAGTCGCCAGGCCCGCCGCCGAAAAATCCGCGCCGGCCAAAGCAAAAAACAACAGCCGCGTGCCGCGCGTGCAACTGCTCGGCTCCGGCACGATCCTGCGCGAAGTGATCGCGGCGGCCGAATTGCTCGAGAAGGAATTCGGCGTGGTGTGCGATATCTGGAGCTGCCCGAGTTTCTCCGAATTGCGCAAGGACGGCTTCGACGCCGAACGCTGGAACCGCCTGCATCCGGAACAAGCGCCGCGCGTGCCGCATGTCACCGCGTGCCTGGCCGAACGCGCCGGGCCGGTGATCGCCGCGACCGACTACGTGCGCGAATACGCCGACCAGATCCGCGCATTCATCCCCGATGGTAAAAAGTATACCGTGCTCGGCACCGACGGCTTCGGCCGCAGCGATACGCGCGAAAACCTGCGTCGCTTCTTCGAGGTGGATCGCTATTACGTCGCGCAGGCTGCCGTCGCCGCGCTCGCCGCCGAAGGCAAGATGAGCGCGAAAGATGTGACGCGCGCGATCAAGACATGGAAGATCGAGGTGGACAAGCCGAATCCGTTGAACGTGTGAGGAGTGTTCCAATGCGCGCAGCCGCGGCCCGATCTGCATTCGTATTGCTGGCCGGCATTGGCGGTGGCGCCTGCCTCGCTGCAACTCCGGTGGACGATCGCCAGGCGGTTCTGGGCACGGTGCAACAGCTGCTGGATGGTTGGCGCGAGGCGGATGCGGCGAAGCTTGAGACGGCGCTGCACAAGGACTTCCGCGAAGTGACCATGCACCTGCGCGACGGCACCTGGGAAACGAGCACGGTCGATCGGGCGACATTGATCGGCCTGATGGCGAAGATCGAAAAGGGATCCTGGGACGACCGCCTGATTGCTCCGCAGGTGCACGTCGATGGACCGATCGCGGTCGTCTGGTCGCGCTACAAGTTCACGGTGCACTTCGTCGAGGACAGCGTCGCCAAAAGTCCGGCGCATTGCGGCATCGAGACATTCCAGCTGTATCGCAACGACGGCGCGTGGAAGATCATCAACTTCGCCGACACGCACATGGATGTGTGTCCGAAGTAAGCCGACGATGCATTGCGCAACACGCTCAACGAAGGCTTGCCGCTCGAAGATGGCCATTCGCATCTGCTCGTGGGCGCGATTCTGAAACTGCCGCGCCTACGATCCGACGTTCTCCTGAAAGTGGCGAAGCAGAAGTCCGCTGCGGGTTGACACGACGTGGGCGTCTACTGAACCAAAATTATTCGCGAGCGCGTCGCGGCGATTCCCGCGTTGGACTGGCGAGTCTGCTGCTGTACGTGCTCGGATGCATGGCTCCGGGTGGCATTGGGTTGCTCGCGTCTGCGGTTGGCCTGAAGCGGGAGTATCCTGCGCTGTCGTTCAAGCACAGGGAAACAACAATGAACATTCGGTGGAGCGGAGTATTGCTGTCGTTGTCGTGCGTGGCTGGCATCGCCGATGCCGCAGAGGCGGTGAAGGTGCCGCGATCAGTGCCGTATGCAGAGGACTCCGAAATCCCGGGCAAGATCAAAAGCGAATGCCGCCTCGGTCAGCAGCTCGGCGAATACATCATCGAATACGCGAAGGCGAAGAACGTCGCCACGGAACCGATGGCAGACACGAGCAAGACCATGCCCGGTCGCGTGCTGGTGGTCGAGATACGCGACGCGGTGTCCGAAGGCAACGCTTTCCTTGGCCATCACAAGTCGACCAGCGTTCGCGGCACCCTGTATCAGGACGGTGAACCGGTGGCCAAGTTCAGGGGACGACGCAATTCAATGGGCGGTTTCGGCGCCGGCTTCAAGGGATCGTGTTCGGTGTTGGGGCGCACCATCAAAGCGCTCGGCGAGGACATCGTCGAATGGCTGGCGGCACCCGGCGACGGTGCGGAACTCGGCGACTTGAAGTAGCGGCAAGTGATCAGCTCTCATCGCGGTCGCTTCGACGTGCCCGATTCCGTTGGGGGTTGGAGACCCGACGAACGTCTTGCTGAGAAGGGGTTTGCTTCTTCGGGGAAGGATCATGGCGGGCAATCGGCGAGGACATGCGGGATCGGTCAGCGGGAGTGTCGTCGCACCCCTGCGCTGGACGTTGCTCGCGTTATCTTGTCTGTTGTCCGCTCCAGTGCTGTCCGGCACGCCGCCGACGATCACGTTCACGCCGGCGCATCCGACGACTCGCGACATGATCAATGCGTTTTTGTCGGTTCCGGACTGCGGTTCGACGACGACGTTCGTCGTGTCCGGTGCGCAAATTACGATCAGCACATCGCCGCCCACATTCTGCGGCACACCACCGCCTGTCACGCTAGCGACACTCGGTGCGCTGCCAGCCGGTAGTTATCAGGTGCAATGGTTCGAAGCGCAGGTGCTCACGGCGACCGCACCGTTGGTGGTGACTGCGGCAGCCGACCCGACGCCGCTGTTGCAGCCCTGGGCATTGCTGCTGGTAGTCGCGGGCTGTGGCGCGCTCGCTTTCGCGAAGCTTCGCAACAGCGCTTCGGCCAGCTAGCTGCGCGGCTGGCGCGGTTCGTTCCGCTTCAACGTGGTCGTGATCTCTTCAACGTCGGATCGAGCCTATCCAGATCCGCCTGCACCTGCTCGGGCGTGCGTTCGTAGACGATCTCGCGCCCCAGCACCTTGCCGGAAAAAGCCGTGCGGTTGGGCGTGGGCGACAGATCGCATTTCACGCTATGCACGCCCTCGCCGAGTACGACGGTGATGCGATGCGCGTGTTTGGTCAGCACGATCACATCCACGAGCTTGCCGCTTTCGGTGATGCGCACCTTGATCTTTTCGATGTCCATGCAGTGCCTCAGTGTCGACACATGCTGTCGTCGGGATGGTGCAGTCTAGCGCGTCACCTGTATTGGCGCTGCGTCCGCGCATAGAACGGCGATTGCGGCGGCGCGTCGCTGCCCGACGATATTCCGGGTCGCCTGCGAATGGCAGTCGCCGTGCCGAATCGTCGTAGTTCTCTGTCACAGGGCAACCGGCCGCACGACGCGAATGTCGCGCCGCCCAGCAGATGATCGCGCATGCGTACCTATCGAACTATTTCGCGCATCACGCACGCAGCGGCGTAGGGTGTCTCGCGTGCGCATGCGCAGCGCGTCGACGACGGATTCAAGCCGAATATCGTCCCCGGCACGGCGCTATATCCGGGTGCATATGCAACCGCGACGCAGGGCGGATGGCCGCATTCTGCTCGGTGGCGACTTTGTCGGCGTCGGCGGACAGACACGCTATCGCATCGCGCGCGTATTCGCGGACGGCAGCCTCGACGCGAGCTTTGCGCCGCCGCCGATCGATGCCGCGATCGACGTGGTTGTCGTGCAACCCGACCAGCGCATCGTGATCGTCGGGCTGTTCGCGCAAGTCGGCGCTTTTGCGCGCAACGGGATTGCGCGTCTCAATGCCGATGGCTCCGTCGACGCGAGCTACGATCCGAATCCGTTGCCCGTAATCCTGAACGGCAATCCCGTCACGGAGATTGTCGCGGCGATCGCGCAGCCCGACGGCAAGCTCATCGTTGGCGGCGCGTTCGCCGGGATCGGCGGCCAGGCGCATGCGAATATCGCGCGCTTGTCGAGCAATGGCAGCGCCGACGCGACGTTCGTGGCCGCAACCGATGGCACCGTCGGGGCACTGCGGTTGCAGCCTGATGGCAAGTTGTTGCTGAGTGGTGTATTCCAACACGTCGACGGCGTGGCGCATCTGGGTATCGCGCGGGTCATGCCCGTCCGGCAACGCAGATGCGAGCTTAGTGGCCACCATCGACGACGGCAGCGGCGCACCCGGCGTCGCCTACGGTCTCACGCTGCAGCCCGATGGCAAGATTGTCGCGAGCGGGTATTTCCATCTCGTCGCTTCCGAGCCGCACAACTGCATCGCGCGCCTGTTGTCGAACGGCACTGTCGACGCCAGCTATGCCGCTTCCGTGCCGTGCAATACCGACGCCGGCATCTGGCCCTACGCGACCGCCCTGCAGCCGGATGGGCGCCTTGTCTACGCGACCAGTCCGGCCGGCGCGGCACAAATGCGCCCCCTGATGCCGACGGGTGGCGACGATCCGAGTTTCACCGGCGCACCGAGCCTTGATCGGGCGGTTGCCGCATCGCTCATCGAGAGCGACGGCGATATCCTGATCGTCGGCGCCTTCCAATCGCTTTCCGTGCAACGCGGCGGCAGTTCCGCGACGTTGTTCGACATGCCGTATGCGGCACGATTGAATGGGGGTGACGGATCGCCGGCATCGGGTCGAACCTCAGAGATCGGCGACACTACGGTTGGGCGCGCGCGCTGGCGATCACGCCCGATGGCGCGCTTGTGGTCGGCGGCAGTTTCGTATCCGCGCACGACTGGCTCAGCACGACGGACAAGCCGCGCAGCAATCTCGTGCGCCTGTTCGCCGACCACAGCATCGATGACAGCTTCCATCCCGATCCGAACAATTTGGTCAATGCAATTGCCCTGCAGGCGGATGGGCGCATGCTCGTGGCCGGAGCATTCACGACCATCGGCGGCGTCGGACGCGCCGGGCTTGCGCGATTGGCGGCCGATGGCAGCGTCGATCCCGGTTTCGATTCCGGCGCGCAGGGCATCTACGCACTCGCCGTGCAGGCTGACGGATCGATTCTGGTCGGCGGCTGCTTCACCACCATCGGCAGTCCGGCCGCCAGTCACGCGATTCCGTATCTGGCGCGCTTGCACGCGGATGGCAGCGTCGACACCGGCTATGTTCCGAATGTCGACCACTGCGTGCACTCGATCGCGCTGAGTAGCGATGGCAGTGCGGTGATCGGCGGCGAGTTCGGCACGGTCGGCAACATGGCGCGTGTGCGCATCGCGCGCGTGCTCGCCTCCGGCGCGCTCGATACGAGCTTCGATCCCGGCAGTGGCGCAAGCGGCAGTGTGCAAGCGATTGTGGTCCAGCCCGACGGAAAGATTCTCGTTGGTGGCGAGTTCGACCGTTTCGCCGGCAACGCGGCCGGTGGTCTCGTTCGACTGGCGCCGAGCGGTACCGTCGATGCTGGCTTTGCGGCGTTTCGCCCGGGTTCTTTAGTTGCGCTCGCGCTGCAGGCGGACGGGAAAGTACTCGCGGCGGGCGGGTTTTACATGACCGCGACACTGCCGTACACGGGCTTGATCCGCATGAACGCCGACGGCTGCGGCGATGCGGGTTTTCCGGCCACCGACGAATTCATCCAGAGTCTGGCCGCGCAGGCCGACGGCCGCGTTGCGATGGCTGGTCAGTTCACCGCCATACTCGGCCAGGCGCGGACGAATCTCGCCTTCCTCAGCGCTGCGCAGGCACCCGCAGAGTTGCTCGACAGGGTGGGATCGGCGGTGATCTGGCACCGCTCGGGAAGCTGTCCGGAACTTGAATCGACGCCACTGCTGGAGTTTTCCGTCGTCGGAAATCTGTACGCGCCACTGGGACCGATGCATCGCATCGCCGCAGGCTGGCGATACGACGGTTTCGCAGCGCCGGTTGCGCAGAATTTCTTTCTGCGCGCGCGCGGCGCGACGAGCTCCGGTGCCTTCGGCAGTTCGGCGGGCCTGGTCGCGACGACGCGTTGGCTGTTCGGGTCGGACGAGATCTTCGCCGGCCGCTTCGAGTAGCTCGTCGTACAGGTGCGCGCCGCCGGTGCGCCCTTCCACTGCGCAGGCCGTGCACGTTACGCTCGGCACGACGATCGCTGCCGATCGCATGAACCCATCGGTTGCCCATGCAGAAAACATTCGACTTTGCCATTGTCGGCGCCGGTTGTTTCGGCGCGTGGTGCGCGCACGAGCTGATCGAGGCCGGCTACAAGGTCGCGCTGATCGAGATGCACGGGCCGGCGCACAGCCGTGCCAGTTCGGGTGGCGAGTCGCGCATCATCCGCATGGGCTATGGGCCGGACGAGCTGTACACGCGCTGGTCAGTGCAGTCGTTGCGCGAATGGCAGGCGCTGAGTCAGCGCTTGCGCGCGCCGGTGTTCCATCGCACCGGCATGTTGTGGCTCGCCGGAGCCGACGATACCTACGTGCGGCAGACACAAGCGACACTGCGCGGCGCCGGCGTGGCGCAGCAACGCCTGTCGCGCGACGAGCTGGCGCAGAAATTTCCACAAATCCACAATGAGGACATTGCCTGGGCATTGTGGGAGCCGGGCAGCGGCGTGCTGATGGCGCGTCAGGCCGTACAGGCGCTGGTGACCGATTGCCTGGGCCGCGGGTTGGCCTACCGGCACGCGCGGGTTCTGCCGCCCACCGACGCCGTGCCGCTCGACGGCATCGTCGCCACGGACGGCACCAGGATTTCCGCCGGTGCATACGTGTTCGCCTGCGGCCCGTGGCTGCCGAAATTGTTTCCGGAGCTGCTCGCGCAGCGCATCTTCCCGACGCGGCAGGAAGTATACTTTTTCGGAACGCCGCCGGGCGACGATGCGTTCGGCGTGCCCGCCATGCCGGCATGGTTTCATCATCCGGAACTCGTGTACGGCGTGCCCGACATCGAGCATCGCGGCTTCAAGATCAGCATCGACAAGCACGGGCCCGCTTTCGATCCGGATGACGGGTTGCGTCTGCCCGACGGTGGTGGGCTGGCTGCAGCGCGCGCGTACCTCGAGCGGCGCTTTCCGAAATTGAAGAATGCGCCGGTGACCGAAAGCCGCGTCTGCCAGTACGAGAACACGGCGAACGGGGATTTTCTGATCGATCGTCATCCGGGTAACGAACGCGTCGTAATCGCCGGCGGCGGCTCGGGCCATGGCTTCAAGCATGGCCCTGCGGTGGGTGCTTACGTGGCGCGGCTGCTCACCGCCAATCTGCCGCCGGAACCGCGCTTCGCGCTTGCGCACAAGCCCGCGGCACCGGCGCGCTCGGTGTACTGAGCCGCGCCGTCACGCAGGCATGCCTCGGAAGAGGCACGCCTCGCGCGAGCAAGCCGTCATAGATTGCGATGGTCGGTTGCGCCGTTGCCGGCACCGTCGTCCTGTTTTACCGGCTGCAGGGGTTCGACGGTAGCGATACCGATTTCCGGCCGTTTGAACTTCGGATCGTAGGGATCGGCACTCTCGCGCAGCTGCTTGTAGGCGATCGAGCCATCCGTGTAGTCGCCACCGGCGAAGACGGCGGCGCCCTCAGTTGCCACGTGCGGCGACACCATCTTCTGAACGCGTGCCGGGATTGCCCCGACCAGCAACGGACCGGCGCCCGCGCCCACGTGCGAGCCGGTCGCGTTATTGCGCACTTCCGCCCAGCGTGCCTTCGCACGCGGCAAGGCGACTTCGTCGCCGTATGACTTCTTCAATTCGCGCCACAGCACGTTCGCGTGCGCGAACTCATCCTTGTTCATCGCGCTGTAGACCACTTCCTTCGCATCGACGTATTCCTTGTCACCGCGTTCCGCGGCGAGCGCCATCCATGCCATCGCGCGCGGCAGATCGCCTGGCACGCCCTGGCCGCGCGCGTACATCACGCCGAGATTGAATTGCGCCGGTTTGTGGGCCCACGACGCCGCCACCTCGTACATCTTGACCGCGTGCGCGTAGTCTTTGCGCTGGAACGCGCTCGCGCCGAGCTTGAAGTAGTACTCGCCGGGGCGCGCATCATCCTCGGGTGTGCGGCCGCTCATGGAAGGGATGTCGTGCGCACCCTCGGCGTAGTTGGAGTTGTAGTTCGGCGCATCGCTGCCTGCAGGTTCTTCGGCGAGTGCCGTGCAGAACGGAAGGAACAGGCAGAGCAACACGGTCAGTGAAACTTGACGGGCAATCACGGCAATCTCCTCGCGCAGGATTGGTCACTGTAGGACGGCGCGTCGCACAGCGCCGTCGCAGCCATGGAGACTGACGCGGCATTGTATACTTCGCGACCTTTTGCCTCGCGGTTTTTCACTCTCGCCCGGCTTTTTCGTCCTTCACCGGCTGCAGCGGTTCGACCGTCGCAGTGCCGACTTCCGGCCGCACGAATTTGGGATCGTAGGGGTTGTCGCTTTCGCGCAGTTGGCGATAAGCCACGGAGCCATCGGTGCGATCGCCGCCGGAAAATACATCCGTGGCCATCGTGCCGATCGGGCCGCCGCCGCCGGTCGGCGGCAACTTCGCCAGGTGCGGCGCAATCGTCCCGACCACGACCGGACCGGCGTTCGCGCCGACGTGCGAGCCGGTCATGTTGTTGCGCACCTCGGCCCAGCGCGCCTTGGCGCGTGGCATGGCGACGTCATCGCCATACGTCTTGCGCAGTTCGCGCCAGAGGACATTGGCTTGCTCGAACTCATCCTTGCTCAACGTGCCGTAGACGACTTCCTTCGCGTCGACGTATTCCTGATCATTGCGTTCGGCGGCAAGTGCCATCCACGCCATCGCGCGCGGCAAATCCGCGGCAACGCCCTGGCCGCGCGCGTACATCACGCCGAGATTGAATTGCGCGGGTTTGTAGGCCCACGAGGCAGCGACTTGGTACATTTTCACGGCGTGCGCATAGTCCTTGTGCTGGAACGCGCTTGCGCCAAGCCCGAAGTAATACTCGCCGGGCCGCGCGTCGTCTTCAGGCGTGCGGCCGCTTGCGGATGGAATGTCCTTGGTGCCCTGTGTGAAGTCCGAGTTGTAATTCGGTGCCGTGCCGCCACCCGCGCCGTCGTTACCGGAGGTCGCGGCGCCATGCGCACCGATGCATACCGCGAACAAGCCACAGAAAATCGCCAGACGCTTCATGTGCAGGCTCCTTGATCATGGACGGAGAACGAGCTTTCGCGCAGCGATGCGACACACGAATACGCCGTCGCAGCGATCCGGCCGGCCGGTCAGTGCGCGGGCTTGCCATCTGCATCGGCGGGTTTTTTGTCCGGCACCGGCTGCAGCGGTTCGACCGTCGCGGTACCCACTTCTGGGCGCCGGAATTTGGGATCGTACGGGTTGTCGCTCTCGCGCAGCTGCTTGTAGGCGGCCGCGCCATCGGTACGATCGCCACCGGCGAACACGTCGGCGCCTTCGGTCGCCATGTGCGAGGGAGCTCCGTCACCCGTCGTCGACGGCAGCTTTGCGACGTGCGCGGGGGTCGCGCCGACCAGCAGCGGACCGGCAGCCGCACCGACGTGCGAACCGGTCGCGTTGTTGCGCACCTCCGCCCAACGTGCCTTGGCGCGCGGCATGGCAACATCGTCGCCGTAGGTCTTCTTCAATTCACGCCACAGTACGTTGGCTTGCGCGAACTCATCCTTGCTGAGCGCGCTGTAGACCGCTTCCTTGGCGTCGACGTATTCCTTGTCGTCGCGTTCCGCGGCGAGCGCCATCCACGCCATTGCGCGCGGTAGATCGATGGGCACGCCCTGGCCGCGTGCATACATCACACCGAGATTGAAGTGGGCGGGCTTGTACGCCCATGACGCGGCTACTTCGTACATCTTCACCGCGTGCGCATAGTCCTTGTGCTGGAACGCGCTGGCGCCGAGCTTGAAGTAGTACTCGCCGGGCCGTGCGTCGTCCTCGGGCGCGCGGCCGCTGGCCGACGGAATGTCTTGCGCGCTTTCGGCGTGATTCGAGTGGTAGTTCGGCGCGCTATTGCCTGGTGGCTCATTGGCGAACGCACAGCACGGCAACGCGAAGCCGAGAATAAAAGCCAGCGATACTTGACGAACAGTCATAGCAATCTCCGCACGCAGCAACAGTCACCACCACGACGGCATACCGTGACACGCCGTCGCGGCGATCCTGGCGCCAGGTCAGTGCGCGGGCGTGCTGTCTGCGTCGACGGGTTTGTCGTCCTTGACCGGCTGCAGGGGTTCGACCGTGGCCGTGCCCACCTGATGCTGGAACTTCGGATCGTACGGGTTGTTGGTTTCGCGCAGGGTGCGGTAGGCAACCGCCCCGTCGACGGTGGTTGCGCCCGCCACGTCGCTCGCGGTCTGGCCTTGCTTGCCGAAAAATGCACTGGGATCCGAGGGATTTCCGCTGCCATCGGCGCCTGCGCCGACCCCG
>Ga0307516_10009438_pt1 | contig 10875 bp, 1 predicted proteins | sample 19_EM_MG_FD_203310 | JGI IMG/M metagenome (GOLD analysis project Ga0307516, IMG submission 203310) | Populus trichocarpa ectomycorrhiza microbial communities from riparian zone in the Pacific Northwest, United States - 19_EM | ecosystem: Host-associated > Plants > Roots > Unclassified | place...
TCGGCCCTGACTCGCTGCAGCGGGTGCTGAGCGGCAAGCTGTTCGGCGCGTGGCATCTGGACCGGCTGTTTCCGGAGCTCGACCACTTCGTGCTCTTCTCTTCGGTGGCCGCCCCGCTGGCCCAGCCAGGCCAGGCCAGTTATGCCGCGGCCAACGCCTTTCTGGACGCACTCGCGCAGCGGCGCCGCAGCCGCGGCCAGGCCGCGCTCAGCATCAACTGGGGCGTGTGGCAGGGCGTCGGCTTCGCGGGCACCGAAGGTGGCGCGCAGGCGCTGGATCGGCTCGCCCGCTTGGGCATCGGCGCGTTCCCGGTCGAAAGTGGCCTAGCTGCACTCGGCCTCTTGATGGAACAAACCGAGGCCCAGGCCGCCGTGCTGCCGATCGATGTGACGGTGTTGCGCCAGGCGTTGACAGCAGGCCTGGCCCCGGCGGCCTCGGCCGCGTTGCTCGCGCCCTTGGCGGCGCGCGTCGAAAGCCCTGCGGCGTGCGAAACCGCAGCCAGCACCGAGTCGTTCGCCGAGAGATTGCTGGCTCAAGAAGCACCACGACGCCAGCTGATGCTGGAAGATCGTCTGATCCAGCAGGCGTCCGCCATCCTGCGCCTGAACGCGGGCCGGCTCGACCGGCGCACACCGCTCGGCAGCTTCGGCCTGAACTCGCTGATGGCGCTGGAACTGCGCAACCGCATCGAACACGACCTCGGTCTGCCCTTGTCGGCCACGGTGTTGTGGAACTACCCCAGCGTCGCGGCGCTCGCCAGCTATCTGCTGACTCGCCTGGTGCCGTTGCCGAAAGCAGAGCCGGCCGCAGCGCCGGCGGCCGCCACGCCGCCCGACCTGGCGCGCCCGCTGGAACAGACCGTGCTCGGTGTCGAGGCACTTTCCGACGCCGCAGCACTCGCCGCTCTGGCGCGGCCCGCGAGGCGGTCACGATGAGCGCAGTCGGCGCCCGTCTGCAGCAGATGTCGGCGATCAAGCTCGCGCTGCTCGCGCGGCAATTGCGTGGCAACGACTCCGAGTCGCGCGCACTGCGCGCCGAACCGATCGCGATCGTCGGCATGGGCTGCCGATTTCCGGGCGGTGTCAACGACCCGCAGGATTTCTGGCGCTTGCTGATCGACGGTACCGACGCGGTGCGCGAAGTACCGGCGGACCGCTGGGACTGGCAGCGCCTGTTCGACGCCAACCCGGCAGCGCCCGGCAAGATCACCACACGCTGGGGCGGCTTCATCGATTCGGTCGACAGTTTCGATGCCGCCTTCTTCGGCATCTCGCCACGCGAAGCGCTTCACCTCGACCCGCAGCAGCGCCTGTTTCTCGAAGTCGCCTACGAGGCCTTCGAAGACGCCGGGCTGGTCCGCGATCAGCTTGCCGGCGGCCGCTGCGGTGTGTTCGCCGCCAGTTACCACAACGACTACGCGCAGCTCATCTATGGCGCGCGGTCACTGATCGGTGCCCACACCGTGACCGGTGCATCGCACAGCGTGCTCGCCAACCGCCTGTCCTACCTGCTCGATCTGCGCGGGCCGAGCGTCTCGGTCGACACCGCGTGCTCGTCGTCGCTGGTTGCGCTGCACCTGGCCTGCCAGAGCCTGCGGCAGGGCGAATGCGATCTCGCCCTGGCCGGCGGCGTGAGCCTGATGATCACGCCCGAGCTGTCGATCGCGTTGTCGAAGTGGGGCTTTCTCGCCGAAGACGGCCGCTGCAAGACCTTCGACGCGCGCGCCAACGGTTTTGTGCGTGGCGAAGGCTGCGGCGCGGTCGTGCTCAAGCGCCTCGGCGATGCGCTCGCCGACGGCGACCCGGTGCTGGCACTGATCCGCGGCACCGCCGTCAACCAGGACGGTCGCACCAACGTGCTGACCGCGCCCAGCGGCCTGGCGCAGCAGGCCGTGGTTCGCGAGGCGCTCGACAACGGCGCACTGCAGCCGGGCGACATCTCCTACATCGAAGCCCACGGCACTGGCACCGCACTCGGTGACCCGATTGAACTCGAGGCGCTGGCCGCCGTGATCGGCGAGCGCGCGGCGTCGCAGCGCGTGATGCTCGGCTCGGTCAAGACCAACATCGGTCACCTCGAGGCCGCGGCCGGCATCGCCGGCGTGATCAAGGTCGTGCTGGCGATGCAGGCGCAGACGATCCCGCCGCACCTGCACTACACCGCGCCGAACCCGCATTTCGATCTGGCCGCCAGCCCGTTCCGCATCCCCACCACGCTCGAGCCCTGGGCGATGACCGACACGCCGCGCCGCGCCGGCGTGAGCTCTTTCGGGTTCGGCGGCACCAACGCTCACGTGGTGATCGAAGAAGCGCCGCGCCTGCCGGTCGACGAAACATCGGACGCGGCGCCGCCCTACTTGCTGGCGTTGTCGGCCCAGTCGCCGGCCGCGCTGCGTGAGCTGGCCACTCGTTATGCCGAGCTGCTTTCGCAACCGAATGGTCCGACAGCGGCCGACGTCTGCTACTCGGCCACGCACTGCCGCGATCTGCTCGACCAGCGCATGGCCGTCGTCGGTTCTTCGACCGCAGAGCTCGCAGAATCGTTGCGGGCCGCGGCGCGTGGCGAGACCTCGCCGGCCTGGAGTGTCGGCCAGCTCGCCGCCGGCGAACGCGCCGACGTGGCCTTCGTCTTCTCGGGCCAGGGCCCGCAGTGGTGGGCGATGGGGCGCGAACTGATGGCCTCGGAGCCGGGCTTCGCCGCGGCTGTGCAGTCTTGCGACACCGCAATGCGCCCGCATGCGCCGTGGTCGCTGCTCGAAGAACTCGGCGCCCCCGAAGCCCGCTCGCGCCTGGCACAGACCGAGTTCGCACAACCCGCTCTGTTCGCGCTGCAGTTCGCCCTGACCGCCCTGTGGCGCGATTGGGGCGTGATGCCCGCCGCGGTGCTCGGTCACAGCGTCGGCGAGATCGCGGCCGCCTGCGCCGCCGGCATCCTCGATCTGCCGGCTGCCGCGCGCCTGGCGGTGCTGCGCGGCCGCATCATGCAGGCGGCGACCGGCCTGGGCCGAATGGCGGCACTCGAGCTCGATGCGATCGAAGCTGAACGCATCGTCGCGGCCAGTGCGGGCAAGCTCTCGCTGGCAGCGGTCAACGCGCCGCGTTCGGTCGTCCTGTCGGGCGACGCCGCGGCGCTTGATGGCGTGCTGTCCGCGCTCACCGCGCGTGGCATCGGCCACAAGCTCCTGCCGGTCGACTACGCCTTCCACAGTGCGCAGATGGAGCCGTTCCGCGCCGAGCTCGAAAGCGCGCTGAGTTCGCTGCAGCCGCGCGTCGCGAAGTTGCCGTACTTTTCCAGCGTGACCGGCGCGCGTTGCGACGGTCGTGCGCTGGACGCGGCGTACTGGGGCCGCAACCTGCGCGGCACCGTGCGCTTCGCCGAGGCGCTGGAGTCGGTGGCTGCGTGCGGCACGCGGCTGTTCCTCGAAGTCTCTCCCCATCCGGTGCTGGCCCGCGACATCCAGGCCACGCTGGAGCATCACGCCGGCGTGAGCGTCGCCAGCTCGCTGCGCCGTGGCCGGCCGGAACGTCAAAGTCTGCTGGCCGGGCTCGGCCTGCTGCACAGCCGCGGTGTGGCGGTGCAATGGGATCATGTGCAACCCGAAGGCCGGAGGGTGACGCTGCCGCTGTATCCGTGGCAACGCAGCCGCTACTGGGTCAGTGTGCCGCCGCCCGGCGAGACCATGCCGACCGACAGCGATGCGCATCCACTTCTCGGCCGCCGGCTCGATTCACCGGCGCTGTCGGCCAAGGTGTTCGAGAGCACGCTGAGTGTGGAGGCCCCGGCGTTTCTGGGCGCACACCGCATCGCTGCCAGCGCGGTGGTGCCGGCAACTGCGTTCATCGAAATGGCCTTGGCCGCAGCGCAGCGCGAATGGGGCGAGCAGCCAGTCCGAATCGAGACCTTCGTGCTGCACGATGCATTGCGGCTCGGCGACGGCGCACGCCGGGTGCAACTGGTGTGGGGTGCGACGAGAGCCGACGCCTTCGAGATCTTCAGTCGGCCCGTTGAGACTTCCAGCGCCGAATGGACTCGCCATGCGAGCGGTCGCATCCAGACGATGGCCGGCGTCATGCCCGAGGCAGCCACCTTCGCGACGCTGCGTGAGCGTTGCCCCGAAACGCTGCCCACCGACACGCTGTACGCCGGTTTCGCCGCGCTGGGCCTGGATTTCGGCGCGCCGTTCCGCGCCATCACGCAGGCCTGGTTCGGCGACCACGAAGCCGTAGCGCTGCTCTCGGCACCGGAAGACTTGCGCGCCGAAATCTCGCACTACCGCCTGCACCCTGCCCTGCTCGACGCTGCGCTGCAGCCCTGCACCGAACTGCTCCGGCGCAGCCCCGGAGGCCCGGAGGTGGGCGAGGTGTTCCTGCCGGTCGGGATCGATTCTTTCGACGTGCTGGGCCGCGCCGACGAAGGCCTGTGGACCCACGTCACACTGCGCCCGGCGGGTGCCGATGCCAGCACGCGCGTGGCCGACATCGAGGTGCGTGACGCCCAGGGTGCCGCGGTCGCGCTGCTGCGCGGCCTGCACCTGCAGCGCGTGCGGCTCGCTGCGCTGGCCTCGGCCGGCCCCGGCAAGCTGTACCACGAGGCCTGGATCGATGCAGCAGCTGGCGAGAGCACGGCATCGCTGGCCGGCACACGCTGGCTGATCGTCGCCGACACGGGCGGCATGGCCGCTGCGCTGGCCGAGCGCCTTCGAACTGTCGGCGCACGCAGTGAGGTGCTCGGCGCTGCGGCGGTCAACGCCACCAGACTCGCGTCGCTGCTCACTGCCAACGCGGACGCCGGGCGCATCAGCGGCATCGTCCATTTGTGCAGCCTGGACGCGCGCCCGCTTGCGGCGCTGGATGCGGTTTCCTTGCGTGATGGCGCGCAGCGCTCGACCGGCACCGCGCTGGCGCTGATGCAACTGCTGCTGCGAAGCAGCGCGCCTCGAACGCCGCTGTGGCTGGTGACACGCGGCGCACGGTCGCTGCGCACCGACGACCCGGTCGACGCGCTGCAGGCTCTGCCCTGGGGGCTGGCGCGCGCGGCCGAACTCGAACACCCCGAACTCGTGTGCCGGCGCGTCGACCTGGACCCGACCGTTTCAGCCGATGAACTCGACCACCTGCTGACCGAACTGGCGAACCCGGTCGAGGCCGAAGCAGCGTGGCGCGGTGGTGATCGCCAGGTGCCGCGCCTGCTGCGCAGTCAACCCGGAAAGCCGCTGTCCGCCCCGTGGCGGCTCGAAGCCTCGCGCGCCGGTTCGCTCGACGGCCTGGCACGCGCGCCGATGGCACGCCGCGAACCGGGCACAGGCGAGGTCGAGATCGAAGTGGCCGCCGCCGGCCTGAACTTCCGCGACGTGCTCTCTGCACTGGGCATGTACCCGGGCGCCGCCGGTCCGGTGGGCGGCGAATGTGCCGGCGTGGTGAGCCGCGTCGGGCCGGGCGTGAACACGCTGGCAGTCGGTGACGAGGTGATGGCCTTCGCACGCGGCAGCTTCGCCAGCCACGTCGTGGTCAGGCCCTCGTTCGCGCTGCGCCGCCCGGCCGGCCTGAGCGTGGCCGAAGCCGCGTCCACGCCGATTGCCTTTCTGACCGCGCTCTACGCGCTGCAGCGGCTCGCCGGGCTCCAGCGCGGCGAGCGGGTTCTGATCCATGCCGCCGCCGGCGGAGTCGGTCTGGCTGCGGTGCAGGTGGCCCAGCGCCTGGGCGCCGAGGTGTATGCCACTGCGGGCAGCCCGGCCAAGCGCGAGTTCCTCGCTGCGTTCGGCGTGCGCCACCTGATGGACAGCCGCAGCCTCGATTTCGCCGAGCAACTGCGCGCGGCCACCCACGGGGAAGGCGTTCATGTGGTGCTGAACGCGCTTGCCGGAGAGTTCATCGCCGCCAGCGTCGAAACGCTGGCGATCGGCGGGCGTTTCGTCGAGATGGGCAAGCGCGACATCTGGAGCGCGCAGCGCATGCGCTCCACGCGCAACGACATCGCCTACTTCCCCTTCGATCTTGGGGATGCCGCCGAAGCCGACGTGACGCTGGTGCCAGGCCTGTTCGCGGAACTGACAGCGCATCTCGGCGACGGCTCGCTGCGGCCGCTGCCCTTGAGCGCGTGGCCGGTCGAGCACGCCGACGAGGCCTTCCGCGCCATGGCCCAGGCGCGCCACATCGGCAAGATCGTGCTCGGCGTGGCGAACCCACGAGTGCTCGATCTCCATGCCGAAGGCACCTACCTCATCACCGGCGGCTGCGGCGCGCTCGGTCTTCAGGTCGCACGCTGGCTCGCCGAACGCGGCGCCCGGCATCTGGTGCTGACCGGCCGGCACACGCCATCGGCCGAAGCCGCTCGCGCGCTGGACACACTGCGCAGCCAGGGCGTGCAGGTGCGCACGGCGCAGGTCGATGTGGCCGACGGCGATGCGCTCGGGGCCTTGCTGGCCGAGATCGACGCCGGCGGCGCAGCCTTGCGCGGCGTGATCCACGCCGCCGGTGTGCTCGACGATGCCGTGCTGCTCGACCAGCAGTGGGATCAGGTACAGCGGGTGCTCGACCCCAAGCTCGTCGGAGCCTGGCAATTGCACCGCCTGACACGCACCCGCGCGCTTGACTTCTTCGTGCTGTTCTCGGCCGGCGCGGCTGTGCTCGGCTCGCCCGGCCAGGCCGGTTACTGCGCCGCCAACCTGGCGCTCGATGCGCTGGCGCAAGCACGCCGATCGCAGGGGTTGCCGGCGACCAGCATCGCCTGGGGGCCGTGGGCCGAAGGCGGCATGGCCGCGGCGCTGTCCGAGCGTGATGCGACACGCTGGCGCGAGCGTGGTGTGGCGGCGCTGGCCACCCACGAAGCACTGACCCTGCTGGAACGTGCGCTGCAGGGGCCCGATGCCGCGGTGGCGGCGTTGACGGTGGACTGGAATCGTTTCGCGATGGCTGCGGCAATGTCACCTCGCTTCGGTGAACTCGCGTCGCGCCCGAGCACGGACGAAACACGTGCGTCGGCAGCGGGCGGCCTGCTGGCACGCCTGGCCGCCGCGCCACCGACCGAGCGGCGCAACACGCTGGCCGCGTTTGTGCGCGCGCAAGCGCGGCTCGCGCTCGGCCTGGCTGCATCGACCGAGCTCGACGAACGTCAACCGCTGCGCGATCTCGGCCTCGACTCGCTGATGGCGGTCGAATTGCGCAACGCGCTGGTCGCGGCAATCGCCGCGCCGCTGCCGGTCACGCTGCTGTTCGACTTCCCGACCGTGGCCGGCCTGTGCGAGCACCTCGCCGGCCCCGCGGTGCTGGCGCTTGATACGCCGGAGACGAAACAGCACGACGCCGCATCGACTCCGACCGCGACGGCGCTGGCGATGTCCCGACTCAGCGACGCCGAAGCCGAGGCACTCTTGTTGGCCGAACTCGACGAACCGAACCCACAGACCCGACCATGAGCAGTACCCACCCCGGCAGCGACGAACTGTCGCCCGTCAAGCGGGCCTTGCTGCAGATCCGCGATCTCAAGGCGCGGCTCGCCGACGCGCAAGCGGCGTTGAACGAGCCGATCGCGATCATCGGCGCGGGCCTGCGCCTGCCCGGCGGTGTCAACGATCTGGCGAGCCTGTGGGAGTTGCTGCATTCGGGCCACGACGCGATCACCACGATTCCGCCTGATCGCTGGGATGTCGACGCCCTGTTCGACGAAGACGCCGATGCGCCGGGCAAGATGTTCACGCGCCACGGTGGTTTCATCGAAGGCGTCGATGCCTTCGACGCCGAGTTCTTCGGCATCTCGCCGCGCGAAGCCGAAAGCATGGATCCGCAGCAGCGGCTGCTGCTCGAGACCGCCTGGCACGCTTTCGAAGACGCCGGCATCGCGCCGAGTGCCTTGCACGGCTCGCGCGCCGGCGTGTTCCTCGGCGTGTGCAACAACGATTACGGCCGCATGTTGTTCGCGCATCCAGAACGTATCGACCCGTACTTCAGCCCTGGCAATGCCGGCAGCGTGGTCTCGGGCCGGCTCTCGTATTTTCTCGGCACGCACGGGCCGAGCATCACGGTCGACACGGCCTGCTCGTCGTCGCTGGTCGCCATCCACCTGGCGATGCAGAGCCTGCGCGCCGGTGAATGCGAGCTCGCGCTGGCCGGTGGCATCAACCTGATCCTGTCGCCCGAGATGAACATCAACTTCTCGAAGGGCCGGATGATGGCGCGCGACGGCCGCTGCAAGACCTTCGACGACCGCGCCGACGGTTACGTGCGCGGCGAAGGCTGTGCCGTGGTCGTGTTGCGCCGCTTGCGCGACTGCACTGCGGCCGACCGTGTGCTCGCCGTGTTGCGTGGCAGTGCCATCAACCAGGACGGCCGCAGCGGCGGCCTGACCGCCCCCAACGGCCCGGCCCAGGAAGCGGTGATCCGCGCCGCGCTCGCCTCGGCCGGGCTCGAGCCGGCCCAGATCGGATATGTCGAGGCCCACGGCACCGGAACCTCGCTCGGCGACCCGATCGAAGTGCAAGCGCTGGGTGCGGCGCTTTCGTCGGGGCGCGACCCCTCGCAGCCGCTCGCGATTGGTTCGATCAAGACCAATGTCGGCCACCTCGAAGCTGCGGCCGGTGTCGCCGGTCTGCTCAAGGTGGTACTGGCCTTGCAGCACCGCGAGATCCCGCCCCACCTGCATCTGCAAACCAGGAACACCCACATCGACTGGGCCGCCTGGCCGATCGTCGTGCCGACCGTGGCCACCCCGTGGCCAAGCATCGGCGAGCGGCGTCTTGCGGGTGTCAGCTCGTTCGGCTTCAGCGGCACGAACGCGCATGTGATCGTCGAGGAAGCGCCCCAGGCCACCGCACAGGCGTTGCCCGACACCGATCGCCCGCAGCACGTGCTGGCGCTGTCGGCGCGCGACCCACGGGCGCTCAAGGTGCTGGCCACTGTCCATGCCGATCGCTTGCAGGACACGCGCGACAGGCTGTCGGACATCTGCTTCACGGCCAACACCGGACGTGCCCATTTTGCGCATCGGCTGGCCTTGCGTGGCGATACTGTCGAGGCGATGCAGAAGGCCTTGCTCGCGTTCACGCGCGGCGCGCAAGCATCCGGCCTGGTGCACGACGTTGCTGCGGCGCCGCCACGGATCGCGTTCCTGTTCACCGGTGGCGGCGCGCAATCGGTTGGCATGGCGCTGGGTTTGTACGAGCGCTCATCGGTGTTCCGCAGCGCACTCGACGCCGCCGCGGCCATCCTCGACCCACTGATTGGCCGCTCGCTGATCGACGTGCTGCGTACCCTCGGCGACGCCGACGCGCCGATTCACCAGACCCGCTTCGGCCAGCCCGCGCTGGTGGCGGTCGAGATCGCGCTCGCCGCGCTCTGGCGCTCGTGGGGCATCGTGCCCGGGGCGGTGCTCGGCCACAGCCTGGGCGAATACGCCGCAGCCCACGTGGCCGGTGTGCTCTCGCTCGAAGACGCACTGCGTGTCGTGGTCGAACGCACCCGTCAGGTCGATACGCTGCAGGTGCCCGGCGCCATGACGACACTCTTCGCGTCGCCCGGCGAGGTGCAGGCCGCCCTCGATGCCGACGGCGGGCACGCCGGCATCGCTGCCTACAACGGGCCGGACCAGGTCGTGATCAGCGGCCCGCAGGCCGCGGTCGAACGCATCGGCGCACGGTTCGAGGTGCGTGGCGTGCGCGTGTCGCGCCTGCGCGTGGCCTATGCCTCGCACTCGGCGTTGATGGACCCGGTGCTCGCGCCTTTCGAGCAGGCGCTGGCCGGCGTTCGCTTTAGCGAGCCACGCATTACCTTCGTGTCCAACCTGAGCGGCGCGCCCGCCGGCCTGGAACTGATCGGCCGCGCCGCGTACTGGCGCGACCACCTGCGCCAGCCGGTACGTTTTGCGCAAAGTGTGCAGGCCTTGCACGAACTTGGCTTCACGCACTTCGTCGAAATCGGCCCGCACCCGGTGCTGGTCGGCATGGGCGCGGCTTGTGTGCCGCCGGGAGCGGGCACGTGGCTGCCTTCGCTGCGTCGCGACGATGACGACTGGAGCGTGATGCTCGACAGCCTGCAGACGCTGTACACGGCGGGCGCCCCTGTCGACTGGGCGGGTTTCGATCAGGGCCTGCCGCGGCGCCACGTGTCCTTGCCGCTGTACCCGTTCCAGCGCAAGCGCCACTGGGCCGAGTGGGCCGGCACACCAACTGCGGCAGCGATCGATGCCACCCATGCATGGCGCAGCGTCGCCGCGGCGCTCGGCCGCCAGGCCGAACGTGGCCCGATCGGCGTGGCGCTCGACCACTACGCCGCGAAGTGGGCTTGTCTGGAGCGGCTGACCGTGGCCCACGCGGCCTCGGCGCTGCGAGCCGCTGGCTTGTTCGCCACAGCGGGCAGCCGCGCCACGGTCTTGCAGGTGAGTGATCGGCTCGGCGCCGCGCCAACGTATCGCCACCTGCTGCAGCGCTGGTTGCAACGCCTGGTCGACGCCGGCCAGTTGCGCGCCGACGCTGACAGTTTCGTCGCCGACGCACCGCTGGCCGCACCGGCATTCGCCGCCTGCTGGCAGGAGGCTGAGACGCTGCTCGCCGACAACCGGCCGCTGCTCGACTACATCCGCCACTGCGGCACGCTGCTGCAGCCGGTGCTCAGTGGCGAACAGAGTGCGCTCGAGACCTTGTTCCCGGGTGGCAGCTTCGAGCTGGCCGACGGCCTGTACCGCCGCTCGGCGACGATGCGCTACATCAACGACCTGGCCGCCAGCGCGGTCGAGGCCTTCGTCGCCGCGCGCCCGAGCGGGCCGATCCGGGTGCTCGAGATCGGCGCCGGCACCGGCGGTACCAGTGCCGCGCTGCTGCCCTGCCTGCCGGCCGGGCGCACACGCTACCGCTACACCGACGTGTCGCCGTTTTTCTTCGATCGG
>Ga0307516_10009440_pt1 | contig 10873 bp, 15 predicted proteins | sample 19_EM_MG_FD_203310 | JGI IMG/M metagenome (GOLD analysis project Ga0307516, IMG submission 203310) | Populus trichocarpa ectomycorrhiza microbial communities from riparian zone in the Pacific Northwest, United States - 19_EM | ecosystem: Host-associated > Plants > Roots > Unclassified | place...
GCTGGTCGACGCCGCAACCGAGCTCGCCGGGGCTCGCCGGCGTCGACCTTGAGCTCGGCGCCGATCGCCGCTGCAGCCGAGCCGCGGCCCGAGCTCGCCGGCGTCGACCAGGGCGAGGACACGGCGCGCACGCCCGCTGGTCGACGCCGCACCGAGCTCGTCGGGGCTCGCCGGCGTCGACCAGGGCGAGGACACGGCGCGCACGCTACGCGGGCCCGCTGGTCGACGCCGCAACCGAGCTCGCCGGGGCTCGCCGGCGTCGACCTTGAGCTCGGCGCCGATCGCCGCTGCGGCCGAGCCGCGGCCGAGCTCGCCGGCGTCGACCAGGGCGAGGACACGGCGCGCACGCCACGCGGGCCCGCTGGTCGACGTCGAGCCCCCCGTGCGAAGCTCCAAAGCATGGGCTGGCAGCACGAGGAACACGGCGCGCACGAAGTCGGCGTGGTCGGCTACGCGGTGCGCGACGGCCGTGCGCCCGACGCCGGCCTCTATCGAGAGCTCGCGTACCCGCGCGACGACGGCGATCGGCGGATCGCGTGCATCGCCGCGGGCTGCGATTGCGGCTGGCGCGTGCCACGTCACCCGGCCACCTGGGCGCCGTTCTTCTGTGCTGGCGGCCGAGGCCGACGAGGACCGCGCCCGCGCGCTCTGGCGACGTCACCTCGAACTGGATGTCATCGCCGCCCATCCGCCGCGCGTCGAGGCGACGCGCGGCGAGCTCGCTCGCCGTGGCGAGCAAAGCATCGCCAGATAGTAGTTTGAGTGCTGAGCGCGTGCCGTGCGCGTGCGCTTGGACGACGACGCTGTCGCAGTCCCGTGCTGGTCATCCGCCCTCCTTGGAGAACGACCGTCCTCGACCTGTGTCGATCTGTTGCCGTCGCATGAGCCAGCGCTCCAGGGACACGCGGGCCATGCCGAGGAGCGCTGCAGCCTTTGTGAGGTCTCCGGTCATCCGAAGCGCGACTGTTCGCATTGCAGCCTTTTCAATGCCCGAAATCGTGACGGTAGAGAGCGCGGAGTGGCCGATTATCCATTGGATAGCCTCGGAATCGAGGCATGCGGCTGGTGCTCGCAGCTCGTCGATCGCGTCTTCGAGATATTCGTGCGCTATTCGAGGCACCTCTTCGCGTCGCGTCTCTAGCGAAGGGACCTCGATGCGCGCCGCGTCGAGGGCGAGCACGACGCGCCTTGACGTCGCCGCTTCTGCGCACACGATTAGCTGTACCGTGCTGTCGGGCTCACGAAACAGACGTAAGACGTCACGAAAATCTGCTGGCAGCCTTTGTGCTCGTACGCAGAGGGTCCCATGGGGCGCCCGGCGAAATGCCTCTACACCGAGCTCAACGTTCGTGGGACTTCGGACGGTCGAAGGCATATTGCGCCGCCGCGGATCACTCACCACGAACGGGGCACGATCGCCGAGCGTGCGGCGATGGATCGCATGGGCGACGAGGACGAGATCGCCGCTGCCCCGAAGCACGAGCGGGGTTCCTCGACCAGAACCGGCAAGTCGAATCGCACGAAGTGCCTGATCCACGTCCGCGACCCGATGATCGCTCCATCCGAGCAGCCGAGCGCAGAAGTTGCGCAACGCGATCGACCGTCGGCTTTCGGCTATCAGCGTCTGTCCAGCAAGTTTGACCTCTGTGCCTGGCCTGAGGTTGGCTTCACGTGTAGGGCGACCGTCCTGCTTCAACTGTGCGATCCCATCAAGGTCCCTGATCCGCCACCACGGTCCTTCGCAGACCACGTCGACGCCGTGACCAATCACATCGAGCGCATTTTGCGCATGCTGCAGGGCGGTGCTTGCGGCGGTGGCTTCTTGTACGACCGGGGGGCACCGCGCGACGACAACCGAGTCGCCCAACGAACGGAGGGGGATGAGCCAGCTTGTTCCCCAGGCGCGTAGACCGATGACTTCGTCCTTGTCATCCGCTGCCTCTGCCTCCACCGCGGAAGCGGTCATCCGTCGTTCGTGGGGTAGGCCGAGCGCCCTCGAACTCGTTCGTACAAGGGCGGTGACGGTGGACACGTTCGAGGGCGCACATGCCGAGGCTTCAATCTGCTCCGCAATTGCATCACCTAGCGCGCTCACGGTACATGTGCCCTCGTCGGTGCCGAGCGCACGCGTGCCGTCGTCGGTGCCTGGGCCGTCGTCGGTGCCTGGCGATTCGGAGCCGCTCTCAACTCGAGGTATCAACAAGAATCACCTCCGGGCCCCGGCATCGGACAGATCGACGCGCGGCTCGCTCCTAACTGATGCCGGGTCTGCCCCGGCAAGTCGCGCCGTGTCGTCGCTGATCTGACAATCTACGCAAGGGAGAAGATGACTGGCCAAGCTTCGTCGGCTGGCCGACTCCAGGGCACCATCCCCGAGAGCGGCCAACTCAAGGGCAGCGTCCCGGCAGCTATCGATTGACAGGCTCATGGGCTATTCCTTTGCTTTGGGGGCGACCGTGGGTCATTTTGCGAGCGCGCCACTAGGCACGCCCGTGCCGCGCCGCATCCACTCTCCTTTCGCACCACTTGCCGCTGGTTGACAAGCTTGGCCTGTCAGCTCTGCACAGCCTCACGCACTAGCCCTCTGTGCGCGTGCCTACGGTTCGGTCGAATCCCGCGACTCCGTCGACCGTGCACTCGACCACAACGTGGTGCTGCTTATCCTCGCGCATCCCTGCGCGGCCGGGCCACCTCGCCGGTCCATGCCGATCGCCATGTGGGTCGTACGACCCACGCCACGCGGGCCGTTGGTCGACTTCGAGCCCCCGTGCGAAGCTCCAGAGCATGGGCTGGCAGCACGAGGAACACGGCGCGCACGAAGGCGGCGTGGTCGGCTACGCGGTGCGCGACGGCTGTGCGCCCGACGCCGGCCTCTATCGAGAGCTCGCGTACCCGCGCGACGACAGCGATCGGCGGATCGCGTGCATCGCCGCGGGCTGCGATTGCGGCTGGCGGTCGCCGCGGTGGGTGCCACGTCACCCGGCGACCTGGGTGCCGTTCTGCGTGCTGGCGGCCGAGGCCGACGAGGACCGCGCCCGCGCGTTCTGGCGACGTCACCTCGAACTGGATGTCATCGCCGCCCATCCGCTGCGTGTCGATGCCGCGGCGACGCGCGCCGAGCTCGCTCGCCGTGGCGAGCATCCATCGGCGGAGCTCGCCGATGCGGACGTGATCGACCTCGCCGGGTACCGACGTAGCGATCGGTGACCAGCGCCTCCCGCGCCTCGCCGAGCCGCTGAGCAACCTCATTGGGGACTGGCGGCTCGCGGCCCGCGTCGCCGACGACGCCAACGCGGACGCGGAACCGCCTCCGCAAAGTGGAGCGCCGCGGCCTCGAGCCCGGCGAGCAGCTCGACGACGCTCCGGACCTCCGGACGCTCGGCGGCGGCGGCCGACGCGAGCAGCGGTGCCCGCGTGTTCCGGTCGAATCCCGCCGCGTACCGCCAGCACGCATCAAACAGCCGGAGCACGGCGCGGCGCTTGCGACCCTCCCGGCGCGCCGCCGTTCGATCTTGTGCGCGTGTCATCGACGACCCCTCGGCGCCACGCGCGCCGGTCGGCTGACGCGGCCGATGCGCCATCGTGGGAACCACCGCTACCTCTGGTAGACGCAGCCGAAATGGCCACGGTGCACGACGTCGCCCGACGCGGTGATGCGCGGCTCCGGATCGGCGCAGATCGGCGCAGGACTCGACCGCCACGATCCCCGCGGCGCGCAGCGACTCCAGGCGGCCGAGCGTCACCGCCTCGCGGATCGTCAGCGCGGGGAACACCGCGCGATGCGCCGCCATCGAAGCGCCCGGCCCGAACAGCGCGACGCCGACCAGGTTGCCACGGAGGTACAGCCCGTAGCGGTGCGCCGTCGAACTCGCGCTCGCCGCGTAGTGGTGCCGCGCGACGAACGCGCGCGCAACCGCAGCCGACTCGATCGGGGCGACGCCGTATGCTGCGGTCCGAATCAGCTCACCAACCGGCCGGCGCGACGCGCGGCCTTCCGTCCAGCGCTGCACGTGCTCGACGATCACGGCCGCCCCGCAGCGTCACCGGCTGCTCGAACGCGCGGCGCTCGTCCCCCGCCCGGGGTGGCACGCGCGTCGCCGTCGACGCCACCGGAATCACAACGCCCTCCGCTCGCTGGCACCGTTGGCGGCGAGCCCGAACGCCTCGAGCCGATCGAGGGCCCAGAGCGGTTGACAGCTATCCACGCTGTCGGCACCCAGCCGCCGCGCGAGCTCAAGCCGAGCCAGCGTGCCGATCCGGCCGATGTGGCACTTGAGACCGTGGTGGTGCGCCAGCGCGATCCAGCCCGGCGCCGTGCCGAGCTTCCACTCCATCGACGCGCCGCCGATGAACAGCCCGCCGAACCGAGGCAGCACCGCGGCGACAGCGGCGAGCGACATCCCCTCCTGCACGACCAGGTACCGCACCGGGAGCTCGGGCGGCACCCACTCGAGCTCGGACACCGACCGCGCGAGCGACGCCGCGCCGCCCCCGACGATGTCGGGCATCACGATGAAGTCCGGGGGCTGCAGCTTGCCGAATGCGAGCCGATACGCAACGTACCGGAGATCGCGCTCCCACCGCACGCCGTTGAACGCGCGGCCCGCCTTGAAGTCGACGAACGCGCCGCAGTCCAAGAACCACCCGTTGCCCATGCGCCGCGGCGGCAGCTCGCCGCGATTGACGCACTCCCCGAGGCCGAACCTGTTGCAGACCTCGATCGCGCGTCGCGACCGGGTTTGCCCGGTGTAGACCATCACGAGGCCTCCCGCACGCTGTCGCTCGCGTCGTCGTCGGCCTCGGTGTCGGCGCTCTCGCTGGCGCACCGGAACGGCTGATCGCAGACGTCACACCGCAGGCGGAGACCGGGCTTGCCCCAGACGTTGGCCTTGCACTTCGGGCACGTGTACTTGAGCTTGGAGACCTTCTTGGCCGGCGCGGCTCCCGGCTGCGCGCCAGTCGTACCGGTGCCAGTCGTGGCGCCGCCCCGTACGCCCTTTTCGACCTCGCTCTCATCGACACCGCAGGTCCAGGGCAGCACGTACGCCGGCGGCATCGCCGCGAACGCCCGCGCGAACGCGCCACCCTCGATGATGTAGTGGCTGACGCGATAGCCCACTCGCTTGCCGCCGGGCTGGCCTGTAGAGGACGGCCGCAGGCCGAGCTCCTCCATCTTCCGGGCCCACTCGTCGTTGTGGTAGCCACCGCGCGAGGGCTTGCCGAGCTGGAACTGCCAGAGGTGCACCATCTCGTGCACCAGGGTGGCGGCGACGTCGCGCGCGCCCCGGTTCGGGCCCTTCGTGACGTAGGTCGGATTGAGCGAGATCTCGTGGGTGACGGAGTTGTCCTGCTTCCACCGCAGCGGGGCGAAAAAGCCATAGCTGTTGGCGTGACGGCTGAAGTTGAGAATCACCCGCTCCAGCACCCCGCCGAACAGGGCGCCATTGAAGTAGTCCCACATCGCGCGGTAGGCCGAGAACTGAGTATTGGTCGGGTCGGTCGAGCTCATGACAACTGGTCATTGCGGGAGGCGTGCCCAGCCCTAATCCATTCCACGATTGGCCATCTTCGGAAGATCTGACGATTACTCTGATTCGTTAGTGACTGGCAGTTAACACCTGTATCCCCCACCCTGCGAGGCGCCGGTGCCACACTCCGCCAAGGAGAAGAGTCAGCCGCGATCTCTTCCGGGCGAGTGACTCAGCAATCACTCAGCTGGTCAGTCGGATTCTCGATTGGCACTATTGATGATGTCGCCGTCGCACCACAGACTGTGACCTCACAGGGCCCAGCTGCTCGTCAATCAGACTATTTAGAAGCTCGGGGACTTCGGCATGCAGTCCGCAATAGCGTATGGCCATGACCGAGACCGAGACCGAGGGCAGTGCCGCCCAGCGCGATCGCGACCTTCGTCGTCGTCATCGGGTGGCAGATGATCCACCTGCACCTGCCGAATCGCTGAGACGGCGACGGCGACCGCCGCTGCGGCGACGCGTGTGCGGCCAGCGCCCGAGCTCGCGCCGAGCCAGCTTCCAGGTCGGCGAGGCAGTGCTGTCGGTGTGGCCAGCGCCCGAGCTCGCGCCGACCGAGCCGCGCATCACGACGAGCATGGTTGCAATGTCAGCCCGAGAATCTACGCTCCTTCCCATGCCCACCGTAGATGCCGAGACCGCTCGTTGTGTCAGCGCGCGCTGCGGCGATCCGGCGGACCTACGCTGTCCTCTCTGCGGGGCCCGACTCTGTCACGCGTGCGCGCGTGAGCACTGCGCCGCATCGGCGGGGCTCTGCTCCGCGGCGCTGCGGCCGGGAGAAGTCACCGCACCTTGCGGACGTGACCTAACGTGCATCGAGGACGCGCGCAAGCCTGACGGCATTTGGCACGAGGCGCGGTGCCCCCTCGGTGCCCCCCTCGGCAAGGAGTAGGATTTCACCAGGCCGAGGACCCAAGCTGCCCACGGCCGCTCGCGGAGCCGCGCCGGGGACGATCCGGCTCGAGATGCTCGCCTCGCCGCTCGGTCCTAACGCCGGCGCCGCCACCCGGCCGCGGCCACCGCCGACACGCCCGCCGCCGGCCGCGACGAGCTCGCCGCCTCGGGGGCCCGCTCGGGCCGCATGCACCTATCGATTGCACCAGCACTGACATCCGGGCGTGGCACATGGCGGTCGAAGCTGGCCAGGCATGTGCGAGCGCACGCACTCGGCGCACAAGAGCGGCGCTTCGTCCTCCTCGCGTTCGACACCTCCGGGCGCAGTCTCGCCGAACTCGATGCCCTCGTCGCCGAACAGCGCCGTGGCGTGTCCCCGGGGCATCGCGATCGGCGGGGTCGTCGCAGCCGCGGCCACTTCCGGCGGCGTGTCCGGTGGCGAGGGCGTGCGCAGCCGGGGCAGCGCCGGAAAGCGCTTGGGCTTGTCGAGCTCCATCGAACGACGCAGCCGCCGATGCAACCCCTCGGCAGCGGTGCGCGAGACCAGCTCGGGGTACCGCGACTCGGCCTCGATCGTCTGAAGCACGTCGCGGAGCGTGCGGTGCGCGAGCTTGAGTGCCGCGCGTGTCCGCGCCTTGGTCTCGTACTCGTGCGTCGCCAGCGCTTCAAGCATGACCAGCGTTTCAGCGACCGGTGGCAGCGGCGCGGTGAACTCGGCCGCGATCCGGGCACGCTGCTTGTTGAGCGCGCGCGTCATTGCTCGTCTCCCACAACAATTTGACCGTCGGCGTTCACAGAATAGACCACGTGCTCACTGACGAGCCCATAGTCACCCACCACCACCGCACGATCGTCGTGTCCGAGGCTGCAGATCGATACAACCCGACGGAAGGCTCCCCGAGCCTCTGCTTTCCTCGAGAATTCGTCCGCGTCCGACGGATCACCAACCCAGCGCCTCCCAGACCACCATTTCTGCTGGCCAGTCTGATAGTGCATCACGATCCGCATGACCCTTGCTCTGTCACTTGCTCTTGCCATGGACGCTTGTACTGCGGAGACTGTGCCATACCGCCGTCCGTGCAAGGGTGCATCAACACTCGACGAGGAACCACAGAACTCTGTCACAGTCACTCTGTATTCACAGTGCCTGTAGTGCGGCGTGAAATCGCCCTGCACGGCCGACAGCCAAACGCGACGAGTGCGGGCGCTCTCGGACGCCAACGACTGCGTGCCGGACTGCGACTGCAAAGAGTGAGGCGCTCCGCGATCGCGGCCCAAGCGTCGGCTGGCTCAGCGTGGGTCGTACGACCCGGTGTCCCAGCGGCCACGGCAATCGCGCCGCCGGCGACCGCTCGCGAAGCGCGACCTTGCCGAGCACGACCTCGCCGGCGGCGAAGATGCGCGCGGTCGGGGCCGGCGCCGCGGACGCTTGCGGCGAGGATGTCACCCCCTGCGCGTAGCCTGCGATCCATGCAGGCAGATGCTCCGACATTGCCCTCCAGCGCTGCGCCCGCGCCGGGCGCCTGGTTGTGGTCGCGTGCGGCCGGCGGCTTCGTGCAGGTCTCGCCCGCGAGCTTCACGCTCCACGCGATCGCCGAGACTGATCCGCGGTTCCATGCGCTCGTTCGCGGCGAGCGCGTCGAGGTCGCCGCGCCGGCGTTCCTGCTCTGGGCGCCGGACTACGTGCCCGCCGATCGGATCCGCCACCGCGGCCCGGTCGCGGCTGCGCTCGACGGCTCGACGAACGACCGTGCGCCCGAGCTGTGGCTCGACCGCAAGCCCTACGTGTTCCTGCGCGCCGGCGACGCGGATCGACCGGCGTGGCTCGGTGAGCATCGGTCCGGGCGCGCGGTGTGGTTCACCTACGACGACGGCGCGACGCTGTATGCGTTGCGTGACGTCGGCATCGACGCCGACGAACGGCTCGTCGTCGACCTCGAGCGCGTTGCCGGATAGGTCGCATGCCGCGCGCCACCGTCAAAGGCTTCAACGACGCCAAGGGCTACGGTTTCCTCGTCGGCGACGACGGCCGGGAGGTGTTCGTGCACTACTCGGCGATCGACGGCCAGGGCTTTCGCACGCTCGTCGCCGGCCAGGTCGTCGACTACGACGAGCAGCAAGGCCCGCGGGGATGGTTCGCGGTGCGTGTTGCCGTGGCTCGCTGAGCGAGTTGACGGCGCACGAACAGCGCGACGAGGCCCTCGAGCTCGCCGATCGCGGCGGCGGCGGTGTTCACGTCCGCGACTCGGGACGACGTTGGCGGCCGGGCGCTGCCAGGCGGCGGGCCGGCGTTGATGCGACCGAGCAGCGCGGCGAGGCCCTCGAACTCGCCGATCGCGGCGGCGGCGGTGTTCACGTCCGCGACTCGGGACGGCGTTGGCGGCCGGGCCAGGCGGCGGGGCGGGCGTTGATGCGGCCGAGCAGCGCGGCGAGGTCCTCGAGCTCGAGGCGTTTCGACGCGGTCACGGTGGCCGTGGCGACTGGCCCGGCGAGAGATCGGTGCGGCACCCGGATGGTCGCGTTCGTGATGACCTCGGTGCCCCGTCGGTCACCGCAACGACCACCTCCGCAACCTCGCCCGCACTCCTGAGGTCACCGCAACGAGCTCCGCTAGCGTGGTGCACTTCCTCCCGTTCACGATGACCGCCCCCGGAAACCACGTTACCGCGAGGTATCCGCGCGCCTTCATGCCGCGCTGCGCGGGTTTTGCGAGATGGTCGACCATCAGGTCGAACTCTTCATCAGTCATCTCGAACATAGGGAGGTTGTGGACCGAGACCCGGACCGGCGCGCGCGAGGAGCTCGCCGATCACGCTAACCTATCGTCCAGGATTTGACCGTCGATGATCGAATGCAGGACGTTGCGCGATCCGTAGTTCACGCCGGCATGAACCAGCTGTTGGGTCTCGACGATCACGCTATTATGCCGGCGCCATCCGCGCGGCTTGACGTCGGCGAGCGCTTGCTCGAGCGTCCGATAGGAGCGCTCGTCGACATAGAGTCTGCCGCCGTCGATCTCACCGAGATAGAAGCGTCGTGACTTGACAGTATCTCCGGGTCTGCCCGGCACCACACCCGCCTTCACCTTGGGGGCTCTGGTGTCGCGTAGCCGTACCTCGTAGAGCTTGGCGGGCGTGTTCCACGCGCCTCCAAGTTCGAGCATCGCGATGCCATGCCGCTTGCTCTGGATCTGCTTGACCTCGAAGTCATGAGCGATCCGCATATCCTTTCCTGTCCGATTGTCTACGAGCATGTATCGACCAGCGTCCGGCGCGGCCTCAGCGAGGTATTCGTCGAGCTCGTCATCGAGTTCCTTCGGGGTCTTCTCCATCGCTCGGTCTCCTGGGGTCGAGGCGGTTGTGGCCGCACGAGGTCGGGAATCGCCCTCCGATGTCGCCAACCTCCTGCCGGCCGACGGCTCGCGTCGCTCGCGTCGCCGGGGTCGGGTGGCGCCGTGGGACCGCGATCCGGGCCGCTGGGCGCCGTCAGCGCGATGCCGCCACCGTGTTTGGCGACGGCCCAGCGCTGGCCCCGGCTGCGACTTGCGCCGCGCTCTTGCCGTTGTCGGCGATGCCTTGGGCACCGACGTAGACCAACAGCGCCGCGTAGATGCGATCGAGCACCGCGGTGTCGACGTCGAACCCGGAGCGACCCGCGACGTAGACGATGATCGCCGTCAGCGCCGTGAGGAATTTCTTCGAGGTCACCAGATCGAGCAAAGTTTTCTTCATTGTTGTGACTCCTTCGTTCAGAGACCGTCGTCAGTCGAACGCGACCGAGGTGCGCGGTCGCGGGCCGCATGTCGAGTTCGACCGCCTACATCGAGCAGCGAACTCGGCCGGTGCCAGCGGCGGGAGTTGAACCCGCAGACAGTTGACGACTGCACGCGTGAGAGCGGCGGGGGGGGGCATTCACGCGTGTGCGGACTGACTGACTGTCGACGGACCGTCCCGTCGCTGGCAGAATCCTCATCCTCGAGCTCCGCGCCGGCGAGCTCACAGCGCGCGAAGGAACGCCACCAGGTCTGCCTTCTCGCAGGCGCTGAACCCGATGTTGAACCGCTCGTCGTAGAAGTTGACCACTGCGGCGAGGTCGGCCGCGAAGCCGTTGTGGAAATACGGCGCGCGCGCAGCGAGGTCGCGCAGCATCGGGCCCTTGAACCGGCCCAGATGCGCCCATTTGCCGTCGATGAGACCGCGACCGGGGTCGGTTAGCTTGAGGATCGCCTTCGTGGTCCGGTGCTGGAACGTGTACAACGGCAGGTCCGGTGTGCGGCGCGACTCGTCGGACAGGCCGATGTTGAGCGGTAGCACGACCGAGTGATTGCCGCCGTTCGGCGTGTCATGGCAGGTCGTGCAGGTGCCCATCAGCTTGTCCGGCGTGCCGAACGCCGGCTCGTCGTTGATGCCCGAGACACCGACGATCGCGATCGACTTGGTGTTGAACAA
>Ga0307516_10009441_pt1 | contig 10872 bp, 3 predicted proteins | sample 19_EM_MG_FD_203310 | JGI IMG/M metagenome (GOLD analysis project Ga0307516, IMG submission 203310) | Populus trichocarpa ectomycorrhiza microbial communities from riparian zone in the Pacific Northwest, United States - 19_EM | ecosystem: Host-associated > Plants > Roots > Unclassified | place...
ATATTAACAATTATATATTGAATGACAGTTCATAGTTTTATTTTTGTAAAATTATAATTATGTTATATAACTATATATAATTCATAAAATATTTGAAAATTTTCTTTTTTATTAAAATTAAAAAAAAATCTTGTAAATATTAATGAACAATATTCAGTATACAGTTTAATAATATATTAGATAGGGGTTTGCGTTATGTCATGGGTTGACCCAAAATTTTCTAACGTAAAACATGATGCTAAGAAGATGCATGCATTCCTAAGAAAAAGTCATTGATTTTATTTTGTTTAATAAGTATGAATAAAAAAAATACAATGATAATAAATAAATTGAAAAAAAAAAGATAATATAAAAAAGGCTAAAAAAACCCTGATTCAAGCTCATTCAGGTTAGCATTTTAAATTTACGACTTATCCAGAATAACCCAATTTAATGAAAAATAAATAAAATTATCAAACGAAGGACAAAATTAAAAAAAAAACAACCAAAAAAACATTTAAGTCAACCCTATTTAATTTGTCAATCTCGTGACCATGAAAATAAAATTAGAATAACCTCATAGATAAAATACTAAAAAAATAATAAATATTAATAAATTAAATGTTGAAAAATAAAATAAAATAAAAATAAAATAAAATAAAATAAAAACTAAAAAAAGTTATTGACGGGCAGGTGTCGTAGCGAGAATGAGCAGCGCTGTATTGACTGTCTTTGAAACCAAATAATACAAGTCTTTTAAACAGTTTATCACTGAAATTCGAGCACTGATCATGCTTGTGCAAGAGACAGGGCCTTTGTGGAAGATAAATGGTGCGCTCAGATGTTTACTTTACCCCAATCAATCATCCCTGGAGTGTTAAAATGCGTAAGGTGGCCATCTTTGCAAGATGTTCAGGGTAGTTCTAAATACAGATGATCCTTGCTAAGATGGTGGCCAGGTCTAGCTGACGCTGATAAAAGGTGCAGTTGCCAGGGTGAATTTGTTTTTCAAACGAATGTTTGATCAGCATTGCAGCTGAATAATATGGGCTGTAATCGCGGTCTAGATACTGCGTGGTCTCCTTTGTTTCAACGAGTATTGTATGGTTTCCAGTGTGCATGATGCCTGTTGACGAGTCTTGAGATTTTCCATCCGTCCTCTTAGCATGAGCGCACACCAAAGACTTGAAGGGTTAAACAATCTTGCTCATTAACTAAGAATATGTGCTTACCAGTCGAGATATCTTTAGCTTGTCATATTTCTGGGTGCTGGAACCTCGGCATGAAGCATAAATAGCGATTAGATAGTGTATGATATGATATGTCATAATAGAAATCAACTAGAGCTTGTGCCAAAGATTACTTTCTCATTACTGGAAGTCCTACTCATGTGAAAAGGAGGAAGGTCGCTAATTACAAGCAGCGTACCTACGTGAAGATCAATTAAACTGGCCTCTGGCTAAAATTAACAAAAACACCATTAGTATGATTTTTCACTAAGAATGAGAAGGGTGGCCATAGTACACCATTCCATGTGGTCGCAGAGGCCTGAAATTAGGACCCTGGGGTTGTTGGTTTAAAGACATTTGTTGTTGCTGGTTTATTGTGGCCTGCTGTTGTGCCAATGGTAGCGGTTGCTGCTGAGGTATTTGTGATGGTTGTTGCGCCATGGACACCATTGGACTTACCATATAGGGTGGGGGTGGGGGTGGTGGTGGAGGTGGTCCTGGAGGCAAGGGAGAAATGTTACCATAAGCATATGGGGTCATAATCCCTCCTGCTGGCTGTAAATATTGCTGAGAGGATTGGTTGGGAAGCATGTGAAACTGAGCTTGAGCACTTGGAGTCTGATTCTGCATTGAAGGTTGGGGCAGCAAAACTGACTGATACGAGTGTGTTGTTGGAGCAGCAAGTGGTTGGGCTGGCATAAAAACATTTGGATCTGAAACAGGCAATGAGTTTTCCGGTTTTGACAATGAATCATAGGCCTTCGTTAATTGAGCATTCTTTGCTTCTTCAGCAGCAAACGAAGAGAGAACAGAGTGCATGATCATTTGAGAAGATGAGGAAGCTGCAAGCTTTTCTGCAACCTCAGCAGCAATATCAGCAGCTGTCCTCTTAGGTGTTTGTCCTGCTTTTGCATTTGAATCAACTGATACTGTTGTTGCAGTAGATGCTTTTGACACATATTCTTCACCATTAAGCCGCCTTCGCATGTTGCTGGCTTCCTCTACCTGTGCCTGAGCAACCTGAAATTGACCAAAAATTTTAATTGAATAAAACAAATGCCCCAATAATCATCAGATATAGATAGCCCTGATGGGGACAGACATGAGTCTAGATGGCCAAGGAGGCTTGGAATTAAGATTTCAGAGCAGCAATGCTCAGTAAATTAATCAGAACTTATTGAACTGATTGCATCTATAGGGCCCACGTTACAAAGTGGCTTCAAAGCATACTGGCCTTGAAACATCCAAAATTGTGAAAACTCATTGAATATGTCAATGTTACGAGGATGTGCAGGCCAATGTATTTCTTTGTCAGAAATACAAAAGGTGTATTAACTGAGCTTCCAAAACAAGGTGTCAAAAGAGAATGCAAAGACTGGTGTTCTTTTAGAACAATACAAAATCAAAGGTTTATTGGTTGAATCAAGGGCTATAGGCAACAGTAAAAAATCTTTTTCACGTTTTATATGTTGGAATTTCAGAGTACAAAGGAAGGATATCAAGGATCTACCATTAGTAAGTCCGCTCAAACTCTTAATGACACAAGGTATGAACTTTTATCTAAACATTAAAAATCCCTTCAGATATTGTTGATAAAAGTTCACCCTAACTCAACAAGTTTATAGGCTAATATTTATAATACAGATATTAATCTCATACATCTATATTTCCAGAAATTTACGGCTGCCAACTAAACATGAAAACAGTCTCAACTGATGTTAGCAGCCAAGAATGTATAATCAGATAACTGCAAAAGCATATAGCATTCATAAAGGCTAACAATGAACTAAATTGTGTATTATGGCATAAATTTATTATCTCTATTTTATCAGCAAAGATGATCACGATTGACTGAGCAGCATACATGCACATTCTATGCATATGCCCAGTGTTTATCAGAACCCACCATAAAAAAATTGAAAACAGAATAAATATTCAAGGTCCAGAATGAACATTCGTACCTGCATCTGAGTTTGAACTCCCTCCAATTCAGATTCCTTGGAAAAAAACAGATAAATAAGTCACAATTTAATCAAATAGAATTCCACAAACTTGTGCATCTCATTCATTCAAAAACACACTGGAAAAATCCATAGAAGAATACAAGCAGGGTAAGACATCCTCCTCTACAGGAAAAGAAAACTAATAGAGAAGAGCATTTCAATTGCAGAACATCTGCTGGAGAAACTCCATTCAAAAGGCCCTGCAGATATGCTCTATAGAGAGGCCGGATAACAATTTTATCACAGATTCTCCAGAGTTCCTCTCGGCCCAAACACTCCATATGATGACAATTTATGCATAAGTTAATAATTTACATTTCAACAACTACTGAAGGTGATGATAAAATCAGATACCTGTTCGTGTAGAGCTTCTTTTAACAGAGACACAAGTGCTACTCTACTTGCTTCAATTGATCTAAGTTTCTCAATGCTTTGTTTCAAAAGATTCTCTTCATCCTCTAGTTCCTTGGCCAAAGTCTTTCGTTTTGGATCTTTATCTGAGTAAAAAAAGTTGAGCTTCAGAGACCCACAAATTTTCAAAGTCAAAACTCAAGCTGTAAAAGCATTTCCAAGAAACCACTTTAATCTGGTTCTTTATTAACTTCAAGTTCATCTCTCTTACCATTACCACTACAGGCAACATCAACATCTTTCTCCATCTTCCTCACACGACGAACTGAAGATTTGCAATTACTCATCTCTGTCTCTTCATTGGGTTGCTCACTAACCACCAAATGAAATGCCGATACTATTTTTTCAGCATCGCCTCCGATGGACAATTTCTAGTTTCCAGAGCAACGACAAAACAGTGACACACATTATCAAGAAAAAAAAAAGAGGTCGATAATATAGAACTAGTGCATGCATCCATAAAAACAAATGGAGGAGAAAAGGAAACAATGAAAGGTCCTTGGTCTAACCGTTCTAGTGGATCGTGAATCTCGTTTTGTAATTTTGACGGAGCGTGAACGTTTTTTGTTGAGCTCCAAGGGTGGAGGTGCATCTTCTCCAAGAATTACCTCTTTGAGGCTCCGGGCACGTGACCCAAATACTTTCCTTTCTTCCCATATATTTACCTGGTGATTATGCAAACAAAAGTTTAATTATCCTAATGCTCCAACTTTCTTGAAAGACACTACACCATTAAGCACATCAATGGCATCTTAAACTTCTGTCAAGGCTCAACTAACATCTTACCAATCTAGAGACTGCCTTCTTCCCACGGTCATCACCTTTCTCAACTACATTTTTTAGCGCAGCAGGAAGAACTTTCCAAAACTCCTTAACAAATTCATTTCCTTTCCGCTTACTGTTCTGTAGGATGTCATTTGCAAGATACAATAGAGGAACTTTCTGGAGCATATCTGAGTTGTGGAACTGTTTATCCCATGTCTCTACAACTGATTCTGCTTTGCTTCGGTGAAAGATGCACCAATGGGACAAAGCTATACAATAAAGTTAAGGTAACATCCATTCCAAGTCAATAGATAATCAAAATTCTCTGTAAGAAACAGGGATAGTCAGAGATGGACTTGCCAGAACCATTTCTCTAACTTGATGAACATTGAAGTAGAAATGCCAAATGAAAAGGAATCAAAGTCAGACCTCAAATACATCAAGCAATGACTTTGAAATAGATCCAGAAACTAAAAAAAAACATAGGATAAAACTATTAAAATCAGAATCAGTTCTATCACAGCGGACAGTATTGAAGGCAGGCAGAATTTTCTCCGCGAGGTAACACTATTTTCAATGTAGTGTCCAATTTCTTGCTTACAAATAATGGGATGTCCAGAAGCAGAATAAAATACAATTTAAATCGCAAAAAGTTACCAATTTGTTAGGCATATACAAAGAACTGAAATAAAGCTGCAAGAATTCATTAATTCAATAAACAAGACAAAGAAGGATACTTTCAATGCACTGCTGGGTGCCATTGAGCTTAGAAAGCTTATCTGCAAGTATCTCTTCACTAAATACACTATCCATATCACCCTAAACAATGACTTTCGCTAAACCCCACCACGGCACCACCAAACCCTAAAAGAAAACACTTCAATTGTTGAAACCAAGCAAGACCCTTTATAAATCCAATTGAAAACAAGAAGTTACAATCATAAAAACACAGCTACAACTATCCAAACTGATGAAAACTCCAATCTTAAAGCCCCAATCTTTAAGCCCTAAATATTAGCAGGGAAGAAAAGGGTTGTTTCAATTGCCCAAAAGAATTTCCTAGAGTATACCAAATTTGAGCAAATACAGAGAAGAAGGGAGGAATATGAATTGGACAGAGAGAGAGATGGACACAACAGATCGAAGATAGTAAATAAACAAACCCTAAAATTCTGAAATAGAGAGAGAAGGGTGAAACGACGACATTGCAGGAAATAAAAGAAAGGGGATGGTAGTTATAGATTTGTTTTTTCTGGTACTTTGTATATAAAAAAACCTTACAAAATAAAAGGAAATGAATTGGCTACTGAAAACTAGATTTAAAACCCGGTAGAATTTCAAGTTAAATTGTAAGGTGCACATTTTATTGTATTATGATTTTTTTAAATGAAAAATAAATAATATTAACATTAAATGAAATAAATTAAAATATATATATAAATTGATAAACTTATAAATATTAATTAAAATATACAGGAGCAATATTAATTAAATTTATTTCTGCCGCTAGGGTATAATTTTAAATTAATTCCCAACTTAAAAAGAACATAATAATAATTATGTTGTGGATATTTTTTAATGTTTTATATTTTTTTTAATTGAGCAACAAAAAAATGCTGCGTCTACTTTATATTATAAATGAAAAAAATATATAAGATGATAAATCCAAAATGAGTTGTTAACTTGATTAAATATTAATACACAAAGCTAATTATTTTTATAGGAGAAATAAAATATAGATGCATGTATATATGTCTTATATTAAATTTCTTTTTTTTATTTTAAATATTTTCATTCATTAATTATCATTGCCAATAATAAATTATTTTTGTTTTTAAAATTTTTTTTATTCAAATACAGTTAATTCATTAGTTGTGTTGCTCGCGCGCTGCAGCGAGATGGCTCCCTAACCGTGGATTTACTCGGAGTGAGTAAGTACCCTACCATAGGGGGGGAATGTTGAAAGCAGCAAAACTAACGGAGAGCATGAGCTTGGAGATCAAATTAAGAGCATCGACATTTGCCTAAACAACAACGGTGATAAAAACATTAAGAAAAATGCCTTGGCGAGGCCAAGAAATACGTGGTTTGCAAGCGAAACTTGAGATGCCAAGGGGGTCTGGCTAGGAAAAGCTGCTGGAATTGTTGCCATAGGGGCGGCAGTTTGATAGGAGAGAAGCGCACAAGGAGGCGGCCAATGAGATCGACACCGTGCAGAAGAGCAACCCGAGCACCTGAAAGCTAGCTGGCATGCAACAAAACAGAATTGTTAGCAGCGGTCGTCAACGTAAGAGATTAACGTAGAAACAAGAACGAAAAGCATTTTGAAATGTCAGCAAGCTGATCGCAGCAGGAAAAAAATCAAGAAATGGAGCAAATGCAAATTCATTAAAAAGGGACTGAAAGCAAAAACATGGCAGCGTCAATGAAATCATAGCTGATGCTTATCAAACTATTGAAACATGAAATAAAGGATCGATAAAACCTTACCAGTCGAAGTTGTCATTTTTGATGCTATGATGGGATAAAAGTGGTAAACTTGGCGTGTTGTTCAAAAGGCCATTCTTATTTCCTGGTCATTTTGTGGACATTTAAGAATCTTCATTTCATTCAAGTAAGCTTTCCAATAAACACTCTAAAATAGACTACGTATGGGAACAATTTCTCAAACATTAGTGTTTATCTATCATATGCAAGTACTGTTTAAAAAAAATCCATTCACCGCGAAATGATATGTGCAATTCTCATGCTAAAACAGAGACAAACAACTTCTCTTCAAGGAAATCTTGGATTACAGATCAGAGGACGATTTCTTACCTTCGATAAAGCCAGGATGCTCCCCCATTTAATTTGATGGTAATCTCTTTCACATGACATCCACAGTCCAAAAGGGACAGCTTAAGAGTTCCTCCTTGTTCTTTGAAAGCTACAGTAAGCCCCACTTCCATCCAATTTCATTTTGTTGAAAGACAGTATAAAGATTATTATTCCATGATGTCAAATACGACAACAGAACTTTCAAAAAACTTATACAGCTTTGGACATTGCCATTAAATTAATCATCACGAAAACTGATAACAGAAGCATCCAAGGTTGCTGTCATTCTATATTTGCTGGCGTTGAAAATATCCCAACATTCGAGGGAAAAAAACAAGAAAAACTTTTCCAAACAAGTTTCTGAGTGCTATGCATCATCATGATATTCACACCATATCAGGAATGCCATATGTATTCTCAATCACTACTTCCAATTGTCTGTAGCTTCTTCTTTTATCCATCCAATTATGATGCTTGCTCTCATATGAGAGATGACATTCTCCCATCTTGCTGAAGGCACACCAGAGAGACAGCAAGTGCTCAAGAAGAAGAGAAAGCAATTGGTTATATAGGTGGTCGGTTTATTTTCATGGTATGTTGAGTAGGATACAAGACAAGAGCAGTACTATTTCGAATACATGGCCATGGAGAAAAGGGATAGAACTGTAGAGACCCCTGCTGATTTATTAAAAAGGAAGTTGCTTGAGATCATAGCAATTATACCGCAAAGTTACATTTCAAAATGGAAAAACTACAAAGCCATTTTGACAACAGCAAGAATGCTTCCCAGGTCTTCGGTATACATGTCAGAGATTCTGAAATCACGTTTACTATGTATAAGTTGAAACACACATTTAAATTCATTTAAGCATAACCTTTACTTAGTTATACCTTTTAACATGGTGGACAAAAAAATCAAAAAAACGATTAAACTAAAAAAACTAAAAAAAGAATAATTAAAAAAACCAAACCGTGAAAAAAATCGATTAAACAGATTAGAATTTAAAAAAAAAACAGACCGGTTCGGCTTCGGTTTTATAAGCCTGAAACCGAAAAAATCGAACCGAACTGGAAAAAAACAAAAAAAATAGAAAAAAAAACCGAGTCAAACCAGTTTTTGTTCTCAAATAACCGAACCGAAACCGGTTGGTTTGAACCGGTTCGGTTTTGGTTTTTTTAAAAAAGCCTGGTTTGGTTATTTTTTTTATAAAAACCGAACCGAATCGAAAATGATCACCCTACTTTTTAGTTCATTAAAACTTCACGTTTTGTATTTTTCTTTTTCTTTTTTACAAATAATGGGTGCAATATTTTGTCAAACTTTTATATGTAATGTAACGAATGAAATAAACTTGTAACATCTCAAATTGAATTCAGATTAAAAATCTGAAATGACCCGAAATTTTCAGTAAATTAAAATTTATTTTAGTTTTATTTTTTAAAATAATACAAGGTATATTCATTATTCGAGCTGAAACGAAATAAAATTAACAACCTTTAACTCCTTCTAAATGTTCGTCCTACTTTCACATTTAAATCCACTAGCAATGATGTTGTGGTAGATGCTTTTGAGTTCTTTAGTGGTGTTTGGTATTATAGTAATATTTATTTTTTAAAAGTAATTTATTTTCAAATGTATTTAAATAATTTTTTTAATGTATTTTTATATAAAATGATTTAAAAACATAAAAAAAATAAAAAAAAATTATCTTTTTTTTAAAAGCATGGTGACAATAACAGTTCACCAAACAGGTCTTCATCGTCAAGCCGGCTTCACATGTGCGGGCTTCTTCCTCTACTTGTGCATGTGCAACCAGATATTGACCAAAAAAATTAATTGAATAAAACAAATGGTTCAAAATCATCATCACAACATGAAGATGTGTAGCCCTGATGGGGACAAACACGAGTCTAGATGGCAAAACAGGCCTGGGATTAGGGTTTCTGAGTAGCAATGCTTGGCAAATTAATCAGAGCTTATTGAACTGATTACATCTGGACAGCCCACATTACAGAGTGGCTTAAGAGCATACTGGCCTCGTAAGCATTCAAAATTGTGAAAACCATTGAATTTCAGTGCTATGAGAATGTGCAGGCCTCTGTTTTTCCTTGTCAGTAATGCCAAAGGGATATTAGCTGAGCTTCCAAAACAAGGTGTCAAAAGAGAACGTGAATACTGATGTTGTTTTAGAACAACAAAAAACCAAAGGTTTGTTGTTTGAATCAAGGGCCATAGGCAACAGGCAAAAAGTCCTTTTAACATTTCTTATTCTGACATTTATCAAATGCATCCCAAATTAATCAGAGTACAATGGATCCAGAATTATTAGATTCACTTGGACTCCAGAATACTTATTTGTCAGATCTATATTATCTTGTACTTGATTGATTATCAAGTTCAAGTGTCTTGAGTGTGACATGTTTGTCAAATTCATATTACCACATTCCCTTGGGCATGCCAAGAAAGAATGGTCGTTACCTTGGACATAGCTAACTACCAAGTCGAAGTAACTTGGGTCAAGCATGTTTGCCAAGCACGTATTACCTTAGACTTTACTTTGGGTCTGACATGTTTGTCGTACCCGTGTTATCTTGAAGTTGGCTAACTGGCTAGTCCAAATGCAATGGACTTGGCTGACTACCAAGTCCAAATGTCTTGGGTTGGTATATTTATCAAACCCATATTGTTTTAGACTTAGCTGACTGTGAAGTTCAAATGTCATAAGTCTGACATGTTCGTCAAACTCACATTATCTCTTTTTTTTTGGCGTGTTAAGAGAGGATAATCATTCCCTTGGACATTACAAGAAAGGATACGCATTCTCATAGGCATGTCAAGAGATTGGCAATATCGTGCCCAGGGTTTAGCATACTACCAAACCCCTATTTAGAGCATGCTTATTCCCTTGAACATGTTTAAGGGAAGAGGATCATAAGAGTTTTTTAGACCCGTTAAAAATAGGTTTATCAAAGAGATGTTAGCAGCCAAGCTTGTATAATCAGATCACTGCAAAGGCATATAGCATTCAAAAGGCTAACAATTGAGTAGATTATGTATTGCTGCATGAATGTATTATCTCTATTCTATAAGCAAAAGATGATCGTGATAGACTGAGCAGCATACCTTCAAATTCTACGTCTATGTCCCTTGTTTATCGGAACCCAGCATAAAATACGTGAAAACATAATAAATATTCAAGGCCCAGAATGAACAAAATAAAACATGCATCTGAGTTCAAACACCCTCATAAAGAAGTCAAGATTTAAGCGAGTAGAATGGCATAAACATGCGCTTTCGTTCACTCACAAACACACTGGAAAAATCCATAGAAGTGTTGGGTAAGTCCAGAACTCAAACACACATAAATTTACGTGGTTCGGCAACTTGCCTACTCCACGGAGCTACTGGTTTGTATTAATCAAGCTTAGAAACAATACAAACAACAAAACAAGGAGGAGGAGAAAATCTTCTCTACTCAACTCAAGCTCTCTCTCTCACGTTTTTCTCTCTGTGTTTTCACTCTTCACTGCGTTCTTCACACACAGACTCAACAGCTCTTCACTGAGCATACATATATATTAAGCTAAGAGTGAAGGGCATAAATCATGCCATGATTTATGCCCACCGTTTGCCTCCACTTGTGCTAAGTGGAGATTAGGTATTCCCA
>Ga0307516_10009443_pt1 | contig 10870 bp, 14 predicted proteins | sample 19_EM_MG_FD_203310 | JGI IMG/M metagenome (GOLD analysis project Ga0307516, IMG submission 203310) | Populus trichocarpa ectomycorrhiza microbial communities from riparian zone in the Pacific Northwest, United States - 19_EM | ecosystem: Host-associated > Plants > Roots > Unclassified | place...
GGTGGGATCACATTTTAAAGGTCGGCAGATCTTCGTCATAATTCCCCTTGGTTGGCCACTGGCAGTCTACGATTGGCGGGACCGCACCTAAAATTTGGTATCGCTGAGTAGTTTTAGGATAACTCAGAGCTACACATCTCTGCGCTCTTATCTTCTCCACACCGCAGCTATCCCAAGGCTCGAACAAGTTCAGGTTCAAATGAAGAACAACGTACATGCATAGCCGTCATGACACAGATTTCGATACCAAATGGGTTTGAACTGAGAAACGTGCGGACGATTCTCCCCTCCGCTTATCGCTTTTCTGATCCGAATTCCAAGCCCTTTCATGTGCCGAGAGCGCCCGCCGCCCGTGGACCCACGTCTCTTTTCTTGGATGGGCTAACTCCGCAGACATTGAAGGATTCCGTGTTGCGGGTCGGGAAACGTGGCTTGGTGGAACGACCAAATCCAACCATGTCCGTCTCCTTGAAACTGAGCGAAACTGGGCGCACCGCCGGTCCGCTATTCGTGTCACGTCCCACATCGTCTGATACAGTACTACTAACGCTCGTATCACTTGTGTTCAGGCACGCCGACTCGCTCTCGCTCAGCAAAACTTGGAAGGAGCCTTTGTGGGAAATCGTTTTCCTTGTCGCTCATGACGACGTCGGCTGCCACGGTAACCTGACACTCCGAAAGAACACAGATCCCGGTTACCCGGTTGCAATTGTCAACTGGCTCCATGAAATCTAATCGCCAGCGCGGGGTTAGAGCGAGCTCCGGCGCTTGCCTTCCAGGGGACTCCCAGGTAATCTAATCAAAGCACGTTCCCCCTGGTGCCCTACATAAGTCCGCACCGGGCGCGTCTCAGAGTTGGTCTGCCTCGGTCTGCGATGGGAAAGAGAGAGAACGGAATTGTGAGCAAGGCGAGATTATCGCCAAAGCCGCCCGGGTGGGAAGAGTGGCGCCTCTCGGAATTGGGTTTGCATCCCGGTTGAAAATGAAGGAAGATGGGCACATACCATCACGCATCAGGACCGTATCAGAAGTTTTGAAACCCGACTCCGCGAGCCGCCTCCGCCTTGGTCTCCTCGTAATTTCCTAGGGTAATTGGGCTTACCCGTGCGTGTCTCAGATCTTCTCAGAAGCCTCGAGGCTCAAGGGGTTGGGATTCCACTTTGTTTCGTGCCTCGTGTCTAGAGATCCTAAGCTGCGCATATCTCATGCACAATATCGTCCCACTTGCTCGCAACGTGACATACACGAGTCGACCTGATGACATTTTGGGCATATTTGTATCGCTGGGGCGGTGCATGTGCATGCAACACAGGGAATGGTATCTGCAAGCCGCAAGGTCACGTTGAACCCTCCAGACGACCAAACTCAAAGGCTAATTTTTGACAGGATCTTCCCTTGTGGATAGTTGGGTCCCTTCCAGACAAACTGCGGAGGACATCGGCTCTTTGGTTTTGGGGTACGCTCTTTTTCATCATTCCGAGTCGCCGATACGCACCACGGGGCGGCTAGCGCCGTCCTCAACGTGGCAAAGAAAACGCATGACAGGATTATTGTGTTGCAAGTGAGCGAGTACTAGGTCGTGTGCCTCAGCTGTCGCTGTTGACATAGATAACTGGGTTTTGCGGAATCTAGATTAGATAGGTGACTACTAACGGTTGGTTAATCTGATTCATGTTATCCTTATCTCATTTCTCGCCCATGCTGAGCCCGCACAACGCCCACGCCCCCCCTCGATCGAAAAGGCGTGTTCCGCGGCTGCATGCTTCCGGGCAGATCATTCGCATCAGAACGTAACTCCGAGCTATGAAGATTCTGGACGAACACGAGGCTGGTAGCAGGCTTCCTGGCCTACAGGCTACCGGCGGTCATTCGTTTTGTGCTGTACACGGAATTGATATGAAATGGTACGATACCTACATGCAACATGGTGAGATTACATTCCATTCCTCTCTGAGCCCATATTATTATTACCAAAGATCTCTCGCGTTGGTGACGGTAATCATCGTTCTTTGGAATACAACCAAAGCGGCGATCGCGACACGAATCCGGGTCTTGTCCTATCCAAACAGCAAGTCTCCGTTCGTGGTCCTGCATGCGGGGTCGGGTTATCTAGAGCCGCTGTCCATGTCGTCGTGACGGCAATACCAACAGACGAATAGGGGTTAGGAAATCGACCGTTTTACGTGTCACAAATTGACAACTTATCGTTATCTCCACGCACCTGAGAGACTGGTGACGTTTGTCTTCAGAGTGTTGGACTGATGGACGAATTATCCGACCGTCGGACCACGCCGTTTTCGAGGATCATGGATTTTACGGAAGTGTGTGTGATTTTCGGCATCCTCGTACGGTCTGCTCTATGCCGTATAAATCCTTTGACCGCCATGTATACAGCGCTATTTTTGCATCCTGTCGTTCTCCTCTAGGCGTGGACCGTTCGTTGCCGACGCGACTCGAGGTGGTAGTTCTCTGGATACGAGGGTTCTGCGTTGACGCTTACGGTGCCGACGACGCGAGGTAAACGGGGACCGTCCTCGTCTGCCCAGGCTCTCTCCGGAGGTGTCCCTGGACTCCCTCACCCCCAACTCCAGATCCGAAGGGACGGATCATCTCGTTTTCTCGTTCGCGGGTTTGTTGGTGTCGAAAAAAACGCTGTTTCTGATCCGATTCAAGGTCCAATTCAAAGCGGTAATTGAATGAGACGGTGCGTCCCACGGAAGAATAGGCTAGCCATCCTCTGAGTACGCCGGTCAGTCAGGCGTCTCGTCACTCGTGTTTCCGCGCGGAATATTTGGATCCGTCCAACCACATGTTCTTGGCCCTTGGCACATGTTCGTAAATCCCACACCCCTACTTACTGGCACCTTGGGTTCCCAGGTCCCTGCATGGACAATACTTCCGGCCCTGCTCGCTCCCACCCTTGTTCCCTCAGATCGGATCCAAGCGAGCAAGCCAGAGACGAAGAACAAAGGGGAACTCTCCCGGCGGCGGAAGGGATGGGAAGTCTAAAAGTCCGACCGCTCGGGTAGATTGTGATTTGAGAATGACCGCGCATAATATGATATGATCTCTCTCTCGTTACGGTTTACTACAAGGACCGCCGCTCGCTTTGGTTTTTTTTTTGATCCCAGGGTCTGTTTCACCTGGATCTGGGAAAAGGGCGGAGACAGAACGAAACAGGTTCCGTCGGAGAAGGGTGGAGTGGAATGAAACCTCATTCTGCAGTCCTTTCCTCCCCCCCCCGGTTCCTCCCGGACGTTTTTTTATTGTTCCCGTTTCCTTTCGTCTTTTTGGGCTGAGATCCGTGAGGAAGCGCCGAGTTGAAAAGAGGAACTTTCCTTCAAGTACCGGGGGATGGTATACTCACTGTATACGTGTACGGTGTCCAGTTGTGTCACCGATGTTCACCGTTCTGATATCTCGCCTTGTGCGCAAAGAGGTTCCGGGGAGGAAGCAAAAAATACCGCAAACGGCTTGCTCGGCATCGTGGGTGATTGTAGAGTTCTCATCTCCGGTCAAGATGTAAAAGCCTTCCCTGTATGCTTACTCCCGCTTGGGGGCGGATGATGTAGGGGATACAACAGATCGGTCACAAGACGGGCTTCACTTCACGCAATGCCGATGAACTGAACGAGACAGGTTGTAATTGTATGCAGGGTTCCTGCTGTTTGGAATCGGGTCAAAGCCGCCATGAAAGTTTGCTCGCTTCTCTCCATCTCTTACCGCAAAAACGCGGGACCGGAAGGAAATCTTTTTTTTCTTCCCCACGATTTGCGGCTAAACCGAGCCTAAAAAACATCCTAGCAACCGTTCAACTGGGCAGAGTAAACTGGCAAAGGTAAAGACAGATCGAGGGGGAGAAAGTTCGGGGAAAGATCTACCCCCAAGTTTACACGTACAACAGACGCGACCACCTGGGCAGCAGCAGATTCCGAACGGGTGAACTGGTTTCCTCAAGAAGAAATCATCTGACGACGGGGACATATGTAAGTGAAGTAACGGAGCAACCTCTACAAGTCGTATGGCAGTTACTATGTGAAAAAAACGCCGTGGTAGTTCCGGATAATCTCGTCCTATTACTCTTTGAATCTGTTGTCGACACGCAACGGCACATCGGAGTACGGTCCCTTCCAGCGCCTCCTCGATATGTCGCTCCCGGTTTCGAGATAATCCTCCCGCGTGATGGCGTATCGTTGAGCATAAAGCGAAGGTGAGGATGTAACAAGTTGGTAAGCGGAGCGATACGCCTCGGTGATTGGACTGTTTCCGATGCATAAGGATCAGCGAGGAATTACGAGGGTCGTGGATGGGATACATGAGTTGAAGGGGTAGAAGACCAGGTGATAAAGGAAGCGATAAGGAGTATGAAGATCTCGGGTCAAACGGCGTTCGGAGGTTGGGGGTGGGGAGGAGGTCTCGGCTCACTTACTCGGGTGATTGGTATATCACGATCTCATAATCGACCGATGCCAAACTTCGAAGCTCGCTCATTCTGATCCGTCAGCGTTCATATCCGAGTGGAAAGATAAGATAGAGCGAAGGCCAGAACTTGACGGAAACATGATACAACTTACAGGCGTGGTACGAGGCCCGGAAATTTTGCGCTGCCACCGATAAGTCCGATGTTGCCCCAGAACATCCCGTGCAGCTCTTCAGGAAGGAGCGAAATAGAGTGTGAAACCGCCTGAGCCAAACCAATCTGATCCAATCCTATTCGGTCCCATGGTTAGAGTCACATTCATTCATTTGACGCGAAGCGAAGAACATGCCTATGTCGGAAGGTGTGAAGAGTAGCTCAGGGACTGTAAATCGCTCGCTATTCATTTCTAGTATCTGCCATGACGCATCGTTGACGACTTGGTCAGGCATGAGCAGTTGCCCTGGCCGATTGAGAGAGAAGTCTGGGAGAACGTATCGAAGGACGATCGGGTTCTTGCGTGGCTCCACGCTGGAAGGGCAACGCCATCGGTTTGGATGAAACACGCGGGAGCGGCGTTGGGTTTACTCCTGTGTGAGACGTACCGCGAGAGTTCCATGTCGGCGTTAAAGTTGGCAGAGACGTAACAGCATTTTTCCTTGACGTCCTCCATGATATGCGTTTGGTCCATCATGTTCCATTGGCGGTAGGAGACGAGCTCCTTGAGGTGGTTCGTGAGGAGCTTCCCACCGACATCGATTCTGGGTGCATGGTCAAGAATGAAATCAGCCGAGATGGGATGGGTTTTACCTTTTTACAGCATTCCAGACGATCGATCCGGAAATGAGGGGGACGATGTGGGTAAAGCTGAAGCCAGAGTCTATGACTAACATGCATTCTGGAGGCGGCGGTGAATCACCGTCGGGTGTTCTGTGCGGTGCGGTGAACAATGAACCGTGGGGGATCAGCGAAGCGGCTGTTTATGGAGAGGTGGGTCTGGGGTGTTTTTTGGAGTTCGGATGCACGGACGGGTACACCTGTAGTATGATTGGAATTCGTATTCCTCAAAGACGAACTGGTCGTAGATCCGCTGAATTTGCGGAAGGTTGAAGTAAGGTTCGGTTATCAGAATGGAGGATTCCGGGATGTCCGCCTAATGCAGCTCGTGTTTGAGATGGTTACCTGCGGCTAGGAGAAGAAGCTACCTTTGGGAATTGAAGAAACATCCCATCCCAAATTGCCTTTTGTGCGTCCCAATCGACGACATAACCCTTTACAAGGGTCAACAGGCGAGACGGTGATTATGTCTTTATGGGCACCGGACCTTTTCGAAAGGGAGTCTATAGTGGAGGGATGATCTGTCCCTGCAGAGGGGGATCTCGTGACCGTAGTAGGACTGCTTGTCGCCCTTTGAGCGGACGACAGCGTTCTGAAACACGCTGGAGATGCGTGTTCGTTATCATCGTTTTTGTGTTTGTATTTGGAGAGAAAAAAAAACCTTGGCTCGTGGTCGTGGCCGACCTTGATAGAATGAGCACCGTTGTCGAGAAGGAAGAGCATAATAATTGGACACCCACGACTTTGATTTGAAATTGAGAGATTAGATTTGGGATACGCGTATTAGATAATAAAAAGGATTATCTAATCTTTGGATTTCCCAAATGAGTGATTGGATGGTAATTATATATTGAATTTCCCTCGCCATCCCTTGCCAGCGCAACCCTCCCCCTTCCCCCCCCAGATCATGTCCGCCGCCATCCACACCCCTCCTCCGTCAGACCACGCCTCCTCCTCTGACTCCCGCACCGGCGACCCATCCCGCCCTCAGTCCCCCGTCGACCCCATGGACGAGGACGTCTTATCACCCCCACCGGGCACCGCCTGTACCCAGTGTGCATCAACATCCTCTAGTCACTGGAGGCGTGATAAGGACGGGTCTTTTGTCTGTAACAACTGCGGTATGTCCCCCACGCACCCCATGCATGTCCCTTCCTTATCTCTCGTTTTCTAGCTCTTTACATCACCTTCAACCAGAGAACACGTCCAACGCGTCTCCCCTCCGTTCCTTCCCCCTCACCGAAACCCACCGAGTCTCCTGTGCCCGTGAAGCCGATGCACGCACAAGTCATCCCCACCCCCGCCGCCTCTCCCTCACCCAAGCCACCACACGTTGGTACCTGCCCCGGAGATGGCAGATGCGACGGAACCGGCGGTTCAGATGCCTGTTCCGGATGCCCGACCTTCAACAACGCTCTCCAGGGTGCTCGTCCTGCCACCGAGGACGACCCTATGGATCAATCTCCCAAACCGAAGGATGATCCGGCACCTCCCAATCCCACCCCCGCCCCCGTGGTCAAGAATCCTCCCGTGAACGGGAAAAAAGGCGCCAAGGGTTCTGCCAATTCAGGTGCCGTAGGTGCATTGTGCTGTGCCAATTGTGGTACAAGCACTACCCCCTTGTGGCGACGGGATGATGTCGGAAACAACATCTGTAATGCGTGTGGTAAGCATCTGATCCTCCCAAGTCCATCCTGATCTTCCCGAGATCTAATCCTATGTTTTCCCCCTCGTCCCCCCTATGTCAACCTTATCTCTAGGTCTCTATTACAAGTTGCATGGCACTCATCGTCCAAACTCAATGAAAAAGACCGTTATCAAACGCCGGAAACGTGTACCGGCTGCTTCCGGCACTAGTGCCAATACCAACCCCTCCCCTCCCTCTAACACCCGGTTGACCGAACAAGCGGCCGCCGAGGCCCTTGTCTCCGTTTCACGCGTTCAAGAGCGTGCTTCCGGCGAGGAGAGCGGTGGAATTGGTGCCGATGATGACGAGGATGATGACGATGACGAACCCAGGAGGAAGAGGGTCAAGCGCGCCACCAATGGGAATCCCCCCGCTTCTCTTATCAGGAGAAGGAGTGCGAGGACCAAGGTCTCCACCCGTGAACCTACTCCCGAAGACAAGGATGATGAAGACGACGACGCTTATGCCGGTAGCAAGAGACGGAGGAAGGGATCTCAGCGTGACATCCTCTTGGCCGAGAGTCGTGCTGGAAGTCTATCAAGGAGCTCTAGTCGTGCCGCGTTCCATATCGATCGGTATGGACGCGGCTACACCGCCAACTCCCCGTCTCTCCATTCCACCTCCCATGTGGGCGGTTTCGATCTGCCTCCGTTGAATGCCGCGCTTGCTGCTCCAGAGATGAGCCATATGGTCCTCAACGGATCTCGTACGTTCTTCCCCACCTCTGCTGGCTACGTCGGACCTCCCAGGGACTTTGGTTCGAGTTACATGCGCAGTGGAAGTGCTGCTCCGAGCCGTGCCCATTCGCCGAGCAACGCTTACGTCTTGCCGCCCCTGCACTACGCAAACTCTGGTCTTCACGGCGGTGGTTCTCCCTACCACCGATCCTCTCCTTCCTCTCCTTCGATCCCTTCGCACGCTGAACTTGAGAAGCACTTCATGGACCTCAGCAAGGAGAAATCTCGTCTGGAGGAGATGCTTGCTCGTACGGAGTGGTTGATGCAAGGCGTCCGACGTGGTATGGATGAGATGCGCGAGCGAGAACTTGCGATCGCTCTCAGCCAACACGCGGCTCAGAGGTCGCGACAACCGACACCTTCTCGACCAGTCTCGGCTTCTCCCCCTCGATCCCCACATCAGGCAGAGGGACGGCCTTCCTCTCAACCCCCCACGTCCGTCCCTCTCCAGAGGCACCGACCTGAGCCCTCCGTTCCAATTAAGGAGTCCGTGTGGAACGTTATCCCCATCGAGACCAGCGTGTAATCTTACGGTATTCCTACCGTGTCCTGTCCTTACTGCTGTCCTTCCCCCTGCTTTGGTTTTTCTCCCCTTTCTCTCTCTCCCTCGTGTATGGGTCGCGAGTGTCCGTCCGGCTGTTGTGTTATTTTACCATCTCCCTTTATTCGTGCTACGTCTAATTTGTCCCCCTTTTCTGTTTTATGCCGGACGACGGCATCTATCGACCTCATTTATATCTCATCGTATCCATACACCCCAGTCTCTGGATCTCATCTCGTGTCTGCGTTTTCCTATCATCACTACCCCGTTGCTGTGTGTTTGGCGTTTCTCCCCTTGCTCTCGCTCTTATCGTATGTGCATATTATTTTTCGGCCTTTTGAACCATTCGCCCTGTATATTTTCTGTCCGACTTTTCTTCTCTGTTTATATTGCCTCCTTGACCGTTGTTTCCCCATAATCTTGTGTTATCTTACCTGCATCCCTTCATGGCGCGCCAACAGAACCATTAATTGACTCCCCCCTTCTTCCCGTCGCCTTCTATTCCCCATCTATGTATGTGCGACGCTCTGAAAAAAAGAACCAAACACCCTAGATCGGTTTGTCATCCTTGGCCTTGGTAGCACGCCCAGTCGTGTACTTATATACCTTTCCCGAGGTACCCGGATTCGGAGCTTCCTCCCGAGCCCCGTAGTATCGTGCCGGCCTTTGGGCAGTTTCTTGTTTGCGATATTACCGATGTGCGAGTACCAATATAGACGATTGATTGACTGATATCCTCGCCATGAGGTTATGATTGTCGGCGTCCATTCTGATCTCCCTCGCATGCGGAAGCTTGCATGGGTGGAGGTGTGTCGATCCTCCCCCTTCGATCATCCGAAACGACCCGTCGCTGCCACCAAATTTTTCATTACATGCGACTCCCCGAGCTGGCGGATACGTAGATGTACACAGTAAAGATATTCTTACACGTTTCCTATTCGTATTACGGACGGAACCGGACTTACACCACGAACACGAGTTTCTCCGCGCTGACTTTGCCAGTCGCGATGTATTCGTAGCCATCGCTGACGACCTTGTCCAACCCACCATCGAACTTTTTAACCGGGATGTTCTTCACCTTTCCGTCCTTGACCAGTCCTGGAACTTCCTGCAAGAACGCGGCGAGCACGCGCCTGGCGTTGTCGTCTGCGGGGTGATCGCCGTAGCTGGTACCGTAAGAGGTGAACATGTTGATCACTGTCACGGAGGGGGGTTGGTCAGTGAATAGTGCGGTCGAAGTGAGTGGTTTGGGAGGGAGGGTGGACGAACTTGTGACTTGGACGTCTTTCCTGGCGTTTTGGATCCCATCGACGTGAGGTTGGACGATGACGACTTTCCCGGGTTTATCCTCCGCTAGGATTTTCACGGAGGTGAACTGAGTGTCACTCCCGGATACCGCATCGAGTACGTGGGATATCTTGTTTCCTGTCGCGTCCTTGACCTTTTGAACCATCTCTGGATCTCTGTACTGCAAACCCCAACAACAGACGCATCAGCCGCCGGAATCGAAACATAGTCAAGTGAAATACGGACGTCAAAGACCACGTCCGCTCCAAGGGACTTCACGAACTCGTGATTACGAGGGGAAGCGACGGTGACGACTTTGTAACCCGAAAGCTTGGCGAGTTGGATTGCGAATTGGCCGACTCCGGAACTTCCCCCGTAGATAAAGACCCAAGTTTCGTCGGTCCCTTTTGGAGGTGCGGAGTTGAAGTGTTGGGGTAGCCCCAGTTCGCGGGCCCCGTACAAGGCTTGGAAGCCAGTGTTGAGGCTGATGGTAGTACCGGAAGCTCAAATGAGGAAATATTCGCGAGCGTATAGAGTAAGGGACGTACGGAGAACCGGTTGCTACAGCCTGTTCGAACGAGAGCGTTCCTTGAGGGATCTTCCAGACGAGGTCGGATGGGGCCTTGGCATACTCAGCGAAACCACCGCGCCCACTCGCGCTGTCTAGGGAGAAAGGATTCGATAGGTCAACGGAGTCTGACCTTCCCGGCGGACGCACGGATAACTCGAGGACTTACTCCCAGTGATGGTCGCGCTGACTCTGTCTCCAACCTCGAGATTAACTTTGAGATTCGGCCCGAGCTTTACGACCTCTCCTGTGAAGTCGCACCCTGCGTAAGCGCCTTCGACGGGGAAATACTTGTGGGCTAGGTACCGCGAACGGATGGACGCGATTTGAGGTGAGATCGTGAGAAGACAGCGGGTTTGACTCACCGGCAATATCGATGGGGTTGAGACCAATGGCTCGGACCTTGATCAGAACTTCGTTCTCGCCCACTTCGGGGGTGGGTGTTTCCTTAAGAACGATGTTGTTTCCCTGAAGGCATAGTGGTGAGGATCCACAGTGTTCCAAGTGAACGATTACGAACCTCTTGGACGAGGGTCTTGCACGTAGCCGGAATATTTTCTGTAGAGGTGGACATGGTGAAGGGGGTCCTTGGGTCAGACCGTCTCGTTATCTCCCTCTCATTAAATACTGCCCCTAAGGCTATATCGAGAGTTCTCGAGAGTTCGTGAAGAATGGGGGCCAATAGGAACCAGATGACGCAAGCGTTTCGTGCACTGGGTGTCCATAGTCGACTGGCGCGAGTCTAGGACAACACAGGATCACCGTCGATTTACCGCTGATCTGGGGCAAAGGCGGC
>Ga0307516_10009445_pt1 | contig 10869 bp, 9 predicted proteins | sample 19_EM_MG_FD_203310 | JGI IMG/M metagenome (GOLD analysis project Ga0307516, IMG submission 203310) | Populus trichocarpa ectomycorrhiza microbial communities from riparian zone in the Pacific Northwest, United States - 19_EM | ecosystem: Host-associated > Plants > Roots > Unclassified | place...
TAATCTTGGAGCCTTAACAGATCGTCTGCCAACTAGGAAAGAATCACTCCAAAAATGTCAACACTCCCCAAACTGGTGTATGGATATCACTCATGCCTAATTAACTTGTCAAGAAAGATGTTAAAAGTTTGGTTAGACATTGTGCTGATCTTGAGACCGAATAATTATTGCTTCCAACGTTTCCTAAAGTGTCTATCAACATCAACATGTTTAGTTATATCATGTAGGATTGGGTTATGGGTGATATTACATGTTGCCTTGCTATCACAGTATAATTTTATAGAACTTGTATGCTTAATGTGTAGCTCTTGCATCAGATTCTTGATTACAGTCCTGTCACAATGATCAAGCTCTTGAAAAATTTCCACAAAATCACCATAATACATTGATAGAGAGGTGACCAGTCTGTTTAGTAAAGAAAGCTTTCTGATTCAATGAAAAAAGTTATGATTCGCCTGATTCATGATAGAAAGCTTTGACTAGAGCATTCCAAATTTAACATGTGGTGCGAAGTCGAATATAGTGCTTCATAATAATAACTAGTGACATATAAGTTAACAACCATCCTTTAAATTTTTAGATTTTCAGCGTATCATTTTGCATAAGAAGCATCAGTATCTATCTTGAAGAGGTTGAGGTTGTGTTTTGCTCATAATATATTCAAGCTTCTCACGTACTCCAACAGCATATTCATGATCCGGGACCATACATCTTGTCAAAAAAAATTGTTTAATGCTTGAAAAAATCTTTTTATATTTGGATATGTGTTGCACGTGAACTTCCCTGCTAGAGGTCAACGAAATTTTCTCAACAAGTAACGATTTGTTTAGATACATAAAACAGAAGGTCCAATTGATTAGACGTAGAACTGACTACGGTAGGTAATCCAACTTGACCAGCATCCCACACCCACAAAAAAAAAAAAACCCACTAGTGTAACAGGAGCCCTAATAGATAATCCATGACTATAAACACATTAATAATTTCTTCATCCTTCATCAGTTCATCTCACAGTTGCTTTCCAAATCAATCAAGATTTCTTGATCAAGAGCACAGGGTCCTAATCAAAATAAAAATAGGATGTAGTCAAGATCTTGTTTTGGGGCCTTAAATAACAAGGCTCAGAGTCTAACTGTCTAAGGTTATAGTTTCAGTTTTGGTTGATCCGATACCAAGTCTAAACCAACTGGAAAAGAGAGAAGAAGCATAAATTTGCTCTTCGCTGACATGCGTTCAAAACGCAAAATATGGAAGCTCATGAAATAAATTATGTTTTTTCAATTATCAAACACCTGTTTTTTTTGTGATTTGCTTCAAAAGCAAAAGCAATTACATGAACAAACACGGTGTTTATATACATTTTTTCCCACCATCTCAAGGAATATGATATTCTCTCTGTACCAAGTAAATGTAGATTTTTTTTATTAAGTTTTTTTTCCTATTTAATTTTAGATTTTATCCTTATTTTTTATTTTATTTTTAAATCTTCTCTATTTAAAGATTCTGATTATTATTTTTTTTACTCAAAACACAAAACATAATGGGACCCTCATGAAATAAATTACATTCCTTTAGTTACCAAACACTTGTTTTATATGGTTTGCTTCAAAAGCAAAAGCAATCACAAAAACAAACACCGGTAACTTACATATATTTTTTCCACCATCTCAAGGAAAATGATATTCTCTCTGTAACAAGTAATTATAAATTTTTTTATTCAGTTTTTTTTCTTATTTAATTTTAGATTTTATCTTTATTTTTTATTTTATTTTTAAATCTTTTGTCTATTTAAAGATTCTGATTTCCCTTTTTTACAGAGGGTTAGTTTCAGATTAATTTAAAGGTTGTAATCCTTTTTAAAGAGTATATAATTAGAGAATAATTATCGAATGAATGCGGTTAGGGTTCTCGTTACATGCCATTTTCATGAAATTCTGCCTTCTTTGTTTTTTAAATTCTAATCTAATTAGGTTTAGCATGGAACCGGTAGAAATTCACATATACTAAAATCTAAATATAGATTTTTCTTCTCTCTCAAGTCATTTTCTGTTGCATATACGAACAAATGAAATTAAAGGTGTAAGAAACACCCCCCCACCTACGGGCCGGAACCAATATATAAAATTGCAAACGCTTCCAGCAGAACCCTTCACATTTGCTGGGAATATCTGAAAGAGACCAGACCATTACTTGCCCGAGCTCATGTTCTAAGTGCGTGGGCTCGGGCCGGCTCCTTACTCGAGCCCGTGTTCCTTGAAAGTTTTTAACAAAAACAATGTAATTTTGATTTATATATATATAAAAAGTAGTCGGATTGATCTAGTAATCCTGGTCTTACACCAAGTTAACTACTGAATCAGGTTTAAAAACTATATTTATTTATAAATAAATAAAAAACGTTTTTATATCTAGAGCTCTAAGAACTCCATATGCCCTTATGGGTGTTTGGTTATCCAAAGTTAAGGTATGTGCACTCTAGAGTTGAAACAAATTTCAACAACAAAGAAGTAGCTGTTTAAAGTTTCAACTTCATTTCAAGAGCTCGATACTTTATTTTTTATTTTTTCAAAAAACTTTTATGCATAAGAACTCCGTCAGTTCAAAGTCATCTCAAGAGCTTTATACCGCGTTTGAGACTATAGTTATAGTTATTTTTTAAAATATTTTTCACTCGAAAATATATTAAAATAATATTTTTTTATTTTTTAAAAATTATTTTTAACATCAAAACATCAAAATAATTTAAAAATATTAAAAAATATTAATTTAAAGTAAAGAAAAAGATTAAAAAAAAATTTAATTTTTTTTACAATTATTTTAAAACACAAAAATAAATACTATCGTTTCTTTTAATGTGTGAAGTACAAAATTCATGAAAATAGACGAGGTGTTCCAGTGAATTGGGAGGGAGTAGAATCGCAGATAGATGGTTGTGTAACTTACCGAAATGATTGATTCATCATTACTAGTGTTGCCCCGGCTCCATAAAAGTCAAAGCTGAGAAATTCGTTCTCGCATGGTGGACTGATCTAGAAAACGTGGGGTTCAGAATCAAATAAGATATTAATTCGGTGATTGGTAACTCAGTTAATCTACTGAAACTCGATTCAAATTCGATCAAGGTAATAGTAAGGAAAAAAATGAAACACTGTTTTTTTAATAAAAAGTAATTGATTTTAATTAATTTTAATAATCTTTGAATTTATCCTATAAACACATTTGTGACCAATCAGAGAGAGAAACCTCAAGCAACCGTTAATAATGAGTGGGTGAAAAGAACGGAGCCTGTGGACGGTGAAATAGTAGTAAAGATTGTTTTTTATAATAATATTTTTTATTTTTTAAAAATTTATTTTTGATATTAATTTATTAAAACAATTCAAAAAAATAATTAATTTAAATTTTGCAAAACCATGATTTAACCCAGCGCAAATCACCCTGAATATATATATATATATATATCCTTGCCTCTGCGCGCCTCTCTCTCTCTCTCTTTTCAGCTCTTGGGCTTTTAGCAAGCAAGTTGATGTAAAAGGTCAGGTAATAGTTAAACCTAACATGGAGGTCTAATAAAAGCTATAGGTAAAGATTAGGTGGGTTAATTCAATTTAAAAAAAAAATAAGAATAGAAATTAAAACAACACCATTTAAAAAAATAAAAATTAACAGGATTTGAACGAGTTGACCAGATGAACTCCAAGTTAATTTCTTGATGTAGATGAGTTTGTAGAATCTAATAATTCTAAACTGGTGTGAACTTTTTACTAGTAGAATATTATTCATACAACTTAGTAGACTCGTCTATTGATTAATGAATGAATCAGAGTTAAATTCAAAAACAGTAAGTTGTTTCAACCGATTCGATATTTTTTTTTATTTGTCCAATAAAATCTTTGTAGACACAAGAATTCTCTCTTTTGGAAGCCATCTCAGGAGCTTTAGCTGGATCCTGAAGTTTATCAAGTGCAAAATTCATGAAAAATATACGAGGCGTTGTGGTGAAAGTGAGGGAGAGGGATCACAGATGAATTTCTGAATTTTAGTATTAGCAACTATGCTGTTAAACTTGGCGTAAAAATGTTGATCGATCCACTCTTTCTCTGTCACAAGTTTTGGAATTTATTTATTCTTTTTCTCCTTAAATAAATAAATTCATTGGTCTCATATGATGTTGCTCAATCCATGCAAGAATTAATGACAGGACAGATGTTGCTAATACTAAAATCTATAAATCACATCTGTTGCCTAACTTCAACAAATGATGGTAGGATATTCTAATAATTTTCATTAAACAAACGAGAGATTAGCATTTCTTTAATGCAAAACATTGGTCACTGATGCTTGTATTTCTTCTAGTGACCTTCCTTTAGTCTCCGGCACCAGCATTACTGTGAATAAAAAACCGAATGCAGAAACACCTGCAAATATGATGAACGTTCCTGAAAAAGAAAAAAAAAAACAATGGGAAGAAAACACTCATTTGTAGTCATTGAGTTTGGAGCTGACATAAGGATGCAAGAGGAGGAGAAATGGGGAGGAGGCTGTCTCACCTGTAGAGCTCCATTCCAATAGAAAGTTGAAGGTGTAAGAAACAACCCAACTAGAGAACCAATATATTAAATTGCAAAGGCTTCCAGCTGATCCTTTCACATTTACTGGGAATATCTGAAATACAGACAATTATTTCACCCAATATGATCTACACAGCTTTTCATCTACTAAACTTGTTTCTTTCGAGTGAATGGAAGATATGCTAGAGAAAAGTTTTGTCTACCTCAGACATTATAATCCATGGTATTCCTGAAATGCCTAGATTGAAAGATACGAAATAAACCTGATAACAAGATCAAACAACAAATGTGATCAGGGGAAAAGTCGAATTCTGGAGCGAAAACATGAAGTTTTGAACGAAAGTAGTCTAATGCATTACCGACACTCCCATGAGTGCTAATGAAGATATCCAATAGTGATGGTCCTGCTACATGGTCAATTAATGTTGTTATGTCATCGAAAAAGGAAGAACAGAAAATGAAGCCAAGAAAACCGAATACGAGTAGTTCTATTAGACAGTGTTGTCGTGGAACCTGCAACGAGAACGAGAATCCAGTAAGCAAAGAACCCAAGCAAGTCCCAGCTGCAGAAACCTGCAACAAGTTTTATCATTCAGTTTTCTCCAGAGTTGACTATAATTTTATTTTCAACGCTCTTATCGTGGACCAAACCATCAAAAGCGTCCGCCTTCCGAATTTGTCAATTAAGAATATAGCCATAGTGGTTGACAGAATCTGCAAGAGAAAATGTTTGATTTTTGAGAGATGGAAGCATTCACCAATCTTGCATCAACAATGAAGGTTTTCGTGGAAAGAACCTTTACGATGGCCAATGTTACATATCCAGCTTTAGATGAAATACCTGTCATGAAGAAAAGGTAAAGAAAATAAATCACTCTATCAACAGTATATTACTGTATATCTTTATATACCCTTTTTTTTTTTTTTTTGAAGCATTGGAATGATCACTTACCAGCCAAAACAAAAATATTAGTCATGTAAAATGTATAGCCAGGTAACCCTGAAAATTGTGTGAGTGTCATCAGCCCAACTGCAACCTACACCATCAATTAATAACTCTTTACGGGTCAATGAATCATGTAGAAGTTGAAATTCACTTCAAAAGTTTCTAGCATGCAGCTCACAATGATTGGTCGAGCATACTTCTTCTGAAACAAGTCCAGAATTTTATTCTCTGAGAGAAGTTGAATAAATTCTGCATATTCCTGTAAAATTGCAAAGATCGCTTATCATTTACAGTAACTAATCTGGAAATGATTACGAAAAGCAAAAGAGTTGAGGTAAGAAGGCATGTTTCTGAAAAATTATTTCTTAGAAGGCAAAAAATATGATGCAAACCATTGGATGTCAAAAGGAACTATAATTCAATTTCTATATGTCTTGATTATAATTCATACATTAGACTTCAAATTCAGAAATTACTTTGATCTCAGCTGCTTCTGGAGAAATGTCAGCTTTCTTTCCTCTAAGACGCTGCAAAACACCTTCAAACTCCTTTTTACGACCATTCTTTAACTGCATATATAGCTTTGCTCATTGCTAAAATCTCGTTGTAGTACACATTAATTGACAACACAGAAGTTATTGAACTTACTAGCCATCTGGGGGACTCTGGGATGAAGAATAGACAAAGAATCTGTAGGAGACATGGAATGCTTCCTGATAAATTCAAAATCATAATAAGATTGTCATGGAATTGGCTCCGATAATCAGATTATACTCTCCGTATTACACCAGACTTAAAAACTCGTTTTTCTAAGAAATTAACAAAATAATGCTACCTATTAGAGCCAGTCCACGCCATTTTACAACCGAACCAATAAGATATACAATTGCTACTCCAGAACCAGTCATCCACTGTAGAAAAGATGGTAGCAAGGCAAGTACGTTAACAGACACACAAATAGCTATATTATTCCAAGATTTTGAATGGTAAAACGTACCGGATTGAATGTCATAAGTCCTCCTCTAAGATTCTTGGGTGTTATTTCTGCAATAAAAATATTTCCCTGTAGACAATGGAACTTAGACTACCAAGTCCTTTACGTTGTAAATTAAATACAAAATCTCGAAGCATGTACCACATAAGAAGTAAGAGCAATTCCAATTCCTTGCAGAAGTCTTCCAAGGTCAAGCAACCAAGAAACCTATCAGCATGCACTAAACATTTAACACTACAAATCTAGAGCTTAACTCTAAAACATACTAATGATATATTTGTATACATATGGGTACTAGAGAGCATGGGTATTAATTAAACATAAGCTGTAAAGAAAACGAAGTATGGGAGAGACAAGACCTTGGTGAATGCTATTGCAAGCCACCCTAAGATGAAGAAGACATTGATGATCCACATTGTCTGTTTCACAAGATTCATAAACATTGTCAGCTCAAGAGTTGAATAGGATTCAACAAACTAGACCCTAAAATGTTTTTTGATGTTCAAATGCTGATAAAATCTCACAGTTCTATGGCCAAAGTAATCGGCTGTCTTCCCGCTCATCAATGCACCAATCATTCCTCCAACAGCCAACATTGAACCAAAAACCGAGTACTGCATGTTATAAATGAAAAGGGACGTGATAAAATAACATGGTCTCCCTTAAATGAGGAAAATCATTCAAAATGGTAGGTTAATTAAGGGAATCAAGTGCAGGTATGAGGTATCTCACCTCTGCCATAGAGAGGCTCAAATCAGCTAAGACTCCATATTCAGCAGGGGACGAATATCCAATCTGGGAAAGAATTATTAAAAACAGAATTAGCTAGTGTTAAATTTAGAGCTCGTGTGCAACCACAATTAAGCTGTTAGATGAGCACGGTAAAGTTGATCAATGACTTGGTTAATCCAAGTGATCACAAAATTACCATCTTCAGTTTTCACTAATTTCTGTGGGGAAAAAATATAGAACCAATTATAAGTGCAACAGTAAAGGAAAAATATCATTAAAATGTGGTCAAGATTTTTGGTTGCCAGACTTCGATCCTCCATTTGTGTTCACAGGATATTAGCGATGGGAAATCTGTGCTGTTTGGAAATGAATTTCTATATATAGCCAAGTCTTTCTTTTGTTTTTCTTTTTGATGAATAGCCAAGTGCCTAATGTTTATCAACTCTCGGTGTCGCTTAAAGTGTCTTGCTTTAGCATAAACTTGAAAGTGGCAACCACACTCGAGTCCTTGTGGCTCTAATTTATTCAATTATCACGTAGTGGAGGGAAATTATCTCCATTGTATAGCCCTAGCCTTAACAAGTGTCTCGATGACAATGACGGCCGTGAAAATGGCAATACATGCAATGAATATTTGAGAAATAGAAAGAAAATCCCTAAGAAGACGACAAGAGTCTAATATTTATCAAAATACAACAATACCCCTGAACTAAAGGATTCAAAGATTGGAGGGACCTGCATCTCCATGAAACCACTATTTTCTTCACTTAAATTAGCAAAAGAAAAATTATTATATTTGCTGTCAAAATCTCTAAAGGCCCCCCAGGCCCCAACAAACATTATTTTAAAGAAATAACCATGTGATAGTATTTTAAAGAAACTCAGAAATTGAGAGAGAGTGAGAGTGTACGTACACAATAGCCAGAAGTGAAAGAACAAGTAGCTGCAACAATGGTGCTAAAAACAAGAAAACCCGTGGCAGTAGAGTTACCGTCAACACCACCGTTGCTACTTTGATGATAGTGAGGATCTTCTTGATCAGCAACCAGCAGAGGCCTTCTTGCTTGCTCAGATCCCCCCATAAATATCTTCTTGTTGGCAAGTGCTCTGAATGGGAGCAGTGCAAGAACAATACGAGCCAAGGCTTTCAGAGGAGGGTGAAAGAGAGAGAGACTCTTTGCCCATCCAAGTTCAAGACCGTGGTGATCGCTAATATAGTAATATGTGGTCCATCGATATAGCCATGTTCGGGAGGGCAGATGGTTTTGTTTTTTATATATTAAAATAATATTTTTAAAAAAATATATAAAAATAAAATCTGTCGACTCAAGATTTCAGAAATCTAAATAAGACACGGTTAGGTTAATTCAAAAAAAAATTAATTTTTGTTCAAAACAACGTTATTTAAATTAAAAAAATAAAATAAAACACAGGACTAATAACTGTTTTCTTGACTCTTAGATTGTGTGTCTCGTGTGATCTTTGCATCCAAACTATTCTTAGAATTTGAAACTTTACATCAATCACCTGTTCCATCCTTGGTGGAAGGCATGGATTCTTCCACGTGTGTTGCATAATAAATTCAGGTAGAAATGGATCCGTGGAGGGGTGTAATATGACCCAATATTCAAAATCAAGGACCCAAATCAAAGCTTTTTTAAAACTAATGGATTGAATGTGACTCTTGTTAGATTTTAGGGACTTGAAACCTCTATTTCCCTTACTTAAATTAGAAACAAATTAATCTCCTTGCGGCCGAACCATCTCTAAAGGCCCACCGACAAACATTATTTTAGAGAACTGATCACACGATAGTATTTTAAAAAGAAACTCAGAAATTGAGAGATGACTGAGGGAGAGCAGGCGTCCGTAGACGATAGCCAGAAGTGAAAGAACAAGTAGCTGCAACAATGGTGCTAAAAACAAGAAAACCCGTGGCACTAGAGTTACCGTCAGCACCACCGTTGCTACATTGATGATGATGAGGAGGATCTTCTTGATCAGCAACCAGCAGAGGGCTTCTTGCTTGTTCAGACCCCCCCAGTAAATACATTCTTGTTGGCAAGTAGACAGGCTGGGAGCAGTGCAAGGACAATATGAGTAAAGGCTTTCAGAGGAGGGTGTGTGTGTGTGTGTGTGTGTGACAGAGAGAGAGAGAGACTCTGTCTAGCTACGGGTGCTTCGAATGGACGCTGGTTCTGCTCCATCAAACATTAAACCGCATGGCTGCACCATGAAGAGGAAGGAAATTTCAAAGAACAGTCTGGCGAACAAGGGGTCCATGTATAGCATTGAATATTTGTCCATCCAACCAGTCAAATCAAACACTTATTGTGTAAGGAAGGAGCACCTCCTCACTCTTCTTCACCAAGGACTGGCTTGACTTGGTGTCATGCAGAGCACCTTTCCACCCTTGTTTTGCAACTCCTGCAACCATCTGCCACTCCTTTTTCAATAAAAATGTCATTGGATGGTTGCATAATCCTTCCATTTACACCTTCAGACTTAAAGTGTCTTTGCCTTTTGTTATTAGACGGTCTTTTCTTTGCTCCTCCTTTGAGAACACGTCCTCTAATTGCACTTGTCGCGTCAGATGTACTCTCAACATGCCTGCCTCTTGTCTCGTTTCACCTTTTTCATGTGCTCTTGTGCAGTCTTTGTTCACCTATTGCTTGCTTACGTTTGACAACAGCTCATTTGTCACAGGACATCTCTTTGTTCCTCTCATTATTTTAGCTCTTTGCGGATATCCACTGGGAACATGTGGAACTCGAGCATCCATCTGCCAATAACTTGCTAGTTGTGGTGATCCTTTTCGTATTGTCAATATTCTTTTTCTTTTTAAATAAAATTAAGGTTATGCTCGTTTTGATTTACTCAAGTTAAACTTGTATAAACCGTAATTTGAGATATGAGTCGAGCAAAGTTCAATAACTTTAATCTAAATCCTTACCCCATCATGCAAAATGAATCCAGAATAAAACAAATAGAATTAGATAATTTTTCACAATGAGTATTCCTTAAATGCTCGAAATAATAATAACAATAATCATAACTTGCCAATCATCAGGTAAAGATTTTGAGTAATGACATCAAATCATTGGGTTTTAGATTTTTATTTGAATAATAACCACCTATCCACTTTTTTTTTCAAAAAGATTTCATCGAATAGATAATTTTTATTTTTTTGAAAATCAATAATTTTAATAAATTGTTCAGATATGATGCTAAAATTTATTTAGGAAAGAGAAAATTGTTCAAATCTGATCCTCAAAAAAATTATTTAGGAGAGAGCAAAGAGCTAGAGTGTTTTAAATCTGTGCATCAGGATTGAATATAGTTCAAGTTTCAATTCAAATATCATAAAAATCATAACCAAATCATAATCATAAATATTTTTCAAATTTTATCTGAATCCAAACCAATAATATTTTTTTATTCAAAAGTATGAACAATTTGAAAATGTGTAAAGAAAGAAAAGTACGTAAAGAAAGAAAAGTACAGTTGTACTGTCATAAAGCCCTTAACCATCGCTGATTATTTTTCTACATGTAGGTTTGTAAAGCAAGATGAGCGAAACAAGTTCCAGTCCCCCATTTGAAAACCATTGTTAGTTTTTCAGAGAA
>Ga0307516_10009446_pt1 | contig 10868 bp, 11 predicted proteins | sample 19_EM_MG_FD_203310 | JGI IMG/M metagenome (GOLD analysis project Ga0307516, IMG submission 203310) | Populus trichocarpa ectomycorrhiza microbial communities from riparian zone in the Pacific Northwest, United States - 19_EM | ecosystem: Host-associated > Plants > Roots > Unclassified | place...
CGAGCCGCTACTGATCGTCGCCCTGCGCCAGCTAGCGGCGGAAGCTCCGCAGCTGTTCGCCGAGCGCAGTGAAGAGCTAGCGTATTTGAGCAACGTGCTGATGGTGGGCTGTGCGCCCGAAGGCCGACGCTTGCGCGCGCTAGAGGCCGTCGAATACGCCATCGCCAGCGTGAGCCTCGGACTTGCGCTGGCATGCGGCGAGTGCAAGTCTCGGCCCGAAACGGCTCCGCGCGAGCTCGGCAAGCAGTCATGCGACGGCTTGCTGCGCTTGGCTTTCAGCAAGGCAGCTAGCCCGAGCCTCAGCGCGGGGTCACTGGTCGACGCCAAGACGTTGGCCAAAGTGCGCAGCCTGCTCGCTTCGATCAAGTAAGCGCTGGCGGTGCCGCGCGCTCCCGAGTAAGCGTCGCGCCAAGTTCATGCACTGGGCCTTGCTCAGCCTGACGTCGGCTTTCTTGCTCGGCTTCTACGACATCTGCCAAAAGCACGCGCTGCGCGAAAATCCGGTCGTGCCGGTGCTGCTCTCGAGCACGGCGATCTGTGCGGGCACTTGGAGCTTGCTGCTGCTGCTGGAGCGCGCGCTGCCCGGCTTTCTGCCAACCAGCCTGACGGTCGCGCCGCTCAGCTGGCTCGGGCACCTCGAGCTGCTTTTCAAATCCGCGATCGTCGCTACGTCTTGGCTGTGCAGCTACTTGGCCGTCAAGCACCTGCCGATTTCGCTGGCCGCGCCGATCCGCGCGACCAGTCCACTGTGGACGCTGGTGGCAGCGCTGCTCTTGCTGGGCGAACGACCCTCGCCGCTGCAGCTGCTCGGCATCTCGACCACGCTGCTCTCTTTCGTTGGTCTGTCTCTGGTCGGTAGGCTCGAAGGCGTACACTTCCACCGCGATCGCTGGGTGGGTTACATGATTTTGGGTACGCTGTTCGGCGCTGCCAGCGGCCTGTACGACAAGCTCTTGCTCGGTAGGTTGAAGCTCGCGCCGAGCACGGTGCAGGCGTGGTTCTCGATCTATTTGCTGGCGCTGTTCGCGCCGCTGGCGTTCTTTTGGTGGCGCGGCCGGCGCACGGCAAAAAACGTCGAGCGCTTTCAATTCCGCTTTACGATCCCGATCTTGGCGCTGTGCTTGATGTGCGCCGACTTTGCCTATTTCACGGCGCTCCGCGACCCGGCCGGCTTGATCTCGCTCGTGGCCAGCATTCGCCGCGGCAGCACGCTGATCGCCTTCGCGGCAGGTGTATCGCTGTTCAAGGAAGCCAACGGCTGGCAGAAACTGCCGCCGGTGCTCGGCATCGTGCTCGGCATCGTGCTCACGGTGCTGGGCTGAACACGCTGGTCAAGCCGCGCTAAACCGGAAGTTACGCGCGCCCCACAGCACGATACTCGCGAGCAGCGGGGCCAGACAGGCCAGCGCGATGACCAGGTAGTCGAGCACGCCCCGCGCCCGGGGTAGGTTCCAGAGCGCGGCTTGCAGCGGAGTGAGCACGGCGTCGAGGCTGACGGCGAGCGTGAGCGGCGTGAGCGACGCCGTGCTGCGCTTGTATAGAAACCGAAACAAACCCGTCGCGACCAAGGCGTCGAACGCGACCCAGCTCCACTTCAACCAGGCATGAGCAAACCAGCGCTCTGCAGGCAGCAGCATCAAAGCCAGCGTCCACGGCACGAGCAGCACCGCCAACGCGCGCACGACCACGATCGGGCCGCGGGTCAGCGTGCGCCAACCAAAGCTCCAAAATCCGGTTTGCGTAAAGGCCCACAGCGCGTCGAGCAGCGAACGCCAGGCGCCCTGGGTCGGCGGATACGAAAGAAAGATGCCCAACCAACGCTCGGGTTCGAGCTTGGCTTTGTACGAGCGCAGACCCTTGAAGTCATAAAGCAGGCTACCGCTGCTGCGTGCGGCCCGAAGCAGCGGCGAGACGTCACCCGCCAGCGGCGACAAGCCCAACGTGAGCCAATCGCAATTCTGGTCCTTTGCCCAGCGCATGACGCCATCGATCAACAGCTCGGCCGTGCCGTTCGGCGCCGCGGGGTCGCGCACCAAGTCCTCGATGAACCAGCCAGCGCGCGCCGGCACCGGCACCACTCCGGCAACGCCCACGACCTTACCGGCCCGCTCGGCCACGAAGCAGCGCCGATCGGCCGTAAAACTGAACAGCTCGAGCCGCACCAAAAATTCCATCGGTGCCATGCCACGCGTCTTGAGCCAGCGCTCGGCGACGCGCGCGATGCCGTCGCGGGTCTCGCCGCCTTCGAGCTCGGCCGCCGCCACCTCGCGAATCGTGACGCCTTTGGCGCGCGCGCGCCGCAATTGCTCACGCAGGCTGCGCCGCCGCTTCAAGATTTCGCCCCAGCCCCGCGGATCCCAAACCGGTTGCTCCCCGATGCGCAGCGAACGCAGCTCCGTTCCGGCGAGCTCGAGCAGGCGCTGCTCGGTGGCGAAGAAACAGGCGCGACGCCCGGCTGCGCGCGCCGCCGCTAGGAACGCCGAGAGCAGCGGGCGCAGCTCCGACAAGGGCGCGATGGGCGCGCCGGCGACCACCCACGCGCGGCCTGTGTCGACGTAAGCCACGTAGCCGTCGGCCTGAAAAAAATACTGGTAGCCCTCCTCGAGAGTTTGAAACGCCGTGGCGTTCCAACCGTGGAGGCGAACGAGCTCGAGGGCGCGCTCGCGCGCGGCGCGGTCAGCCACGCGGTTACTTCTTCTTGTTGGCGCCGCACTCGCCCGGCGCGCAGCCGCCGGGCGCACAAGACTTTTCTTTCTCCACGGCTTTGCCTTGCGCGGAGGGAACTTCTTTGGCCACGACGCCCGCGCTGCCGGCCACCGCAGCGGCGGCGGGGGCTGCTGCTGCGGCCGCTGGGGTCGGCGCCGGCGCAGCCGACGCGCCCGCAGGAGCAACAGAGGCTGCCGGCTCAGCGGCGACGGTCGCGGTTTTGTCGCAACCGAGGATGGTCAACCCCGACAGCACGGCGAAGATGGCATCACGCGAGAGCGGCGACATGGCGCCGATCCTTACACCGGCCCTCGACCTTTTCAAGGCGCGCGTCACAGCGGCAGCACAGAGCCGCCCAGAGGCCGCAAGTCTACGCTCGCTGCGCCGCTCTGACCGAGCGCGCGGGCTGGCAGCCAGACATAGCCACCGGGCGCGTGATCGAGGCGCACGACTTGCGCCATGGCGCTGGCGACTCGTTGCCCTGCGCCGTCCAGCAAATCGACGCTGACGCTCGTGGCTGAGCCGTGCCGCTGCCGTTCGCCCAGCCACAGGCTCTGGCCGCTGCGCCGGATACGCGCCAGGCGAAACGGCTCGCCAGGCGCGAGCGACAGCGTGCGAAAGGCCTCCTGTCCGATCAGGTCGAGGCGCTCGAAGATGCCGCGGTAGGTGTAATCGGAGATCCAGACCGGCGTGCAGTAGCCCATCACGTCGCGATATTGCTTGGGCTTGATCAGCTTCATCAGGTCGAAGTCGAAGCCGTAGATGCCGCCCATGCCGGCGGCTGGGTAGGGATAGTTGGGATCGGGATCGTCGAGTCCGCAGGGCGCGTGGTCGCGGCCGAGCGCGTGCCCCAGCTCGTGCGCCACCGTGTCCCAAGCTACCTTCGCACCCGAGCCGTCTTGAAAAACGGTAACGCCGATGGCGCCGCGCGAATCGACGTCGCCCGCATCGGCGATGTTCGAAAGGCCGAGGATGCAGTCGCTGGCGCAATAGTCGAGATACGAGCTGTCTGGCGCGAGCATGCCGAAATAGAAGACGTTGCGCGCCGGCGCGGCCGTCGAGCGTTCTTGATAAATTTCGTCGAGCGCGTTGTCCCAGCCATCGCCGGCGGCATTAACGACGTAGCCGAGCGTTACTGGCGGCGCTGTCGTCACCTCGATCTCGGTCGATGGGTACAGGGCAAGCAGCCGTCGCCTGAGTGCGGCGACCTCGTCATCGCCAACCAGCGGCCCAAAGCCGTTGGCGATGAACGGCACGAGCACCAGCTGCAAGGGCTGCATCGGCTGGGCCTCGAGCCCCAGGTAGCCCGCGTCCGGGAAAGTGGCGAGCGGCGTCGTGTCCTCTTCGAGCACGCGGACGCGGTAGCTGCTGGCCGTGGTCAGATCGCGAGCGTCGACGTCGAAGACGAACGTCGTCGTCAGGTCATCCTGAAGCGAGCTTTGCCCGAGCGTGATTTTGCTCAGCAGCGTGCGCGTGAGGTCGGGCGTCTTCAAATCGAGCACGCCGAGCAGCGGACGAACGACGAACGCGGGATCCAAATCGACGAACGCGCGTACCAGCGCTCGCTTGCCCGCCACGAGCGGCACCGGGCGAGCCGCGGACGCGACGCCGAGTCCAGCCTTCATCAAGGGTAGCTCGTGGGTCTGCGAAATCGTGACGGAGCGCAAAACCAGCGTCGGCAGCGAGACGGGCGGCTCGCCGGCTTCGCCCGCAGCTGGTTGGCCTGCTGCGCCCGCGGCGGAGGGCGCGCCGCCATCCGCTGCGGCAGGCACGCCCCCGCTCGGAGCGCCGCCGCCGCCAGCGGCGTTGCTCGCTCCGCCGGCCAACGTCGTGGCATCGCCCGCGGCGCCGGCAGCACTAGCCCCGCCGTCCAAGCTCGCTCGCGGCTGACTGGATGTCGACTTGCCGCAACCAGCTGCGGCGGCCAGCCCTCCCACGGCGAGGATGGCCAGAGCACCCCGGAAGCTTGCCGCGCGAAAAGCCAAGCCAGAGCAGCATAGCACGCCAATCGGCATAGGGGCCGAGGGATTCCCTCGGTCCCCTGCCACACCACCCGGCATGCGGGTCCGCACCGGGCGGTTCGAAGAGCTGAGGTTACGAGGCCAGTCTGGGGACGCCCAGTTGGTCGAAGTAGCTGATGGGGAAGGCAACGTGGATGAGCATCCCCGAGTTCTTCCACCAGCGCCGGCCGAAGTACGCAACCTTTGCGGCTCCGTCGACGGAGAGGCCCCGTGCGCGCAGCTCGCGGAAGATAGTCGTGCCTCGCTTCCAATGCTTGAGGTGGATCGCTCTGAGCCGATGACGAATCCATTTGTCGAGGTCTTCGAAGACGCCGGGCGTGTCTGCGAGCCGGAAGTATTCTTTCCAGCCCAACAGGTAGCTGCGCAGCTCCGTTGCGACCTGCTTGATGCTTCGTCCACCGGACCGCTTCGTGATGTCGCGGACTCGCTCCTTCATCGTTGCCAGGGCTTTCTTCGCTACTCGTCGCTTCACCGTGCTTCTCGCGCCAAACCAGAAGGAATAGCCGAGCAGCTTACGGTTGGCGGCATGGTCGACCGCGCTTTTCGATTCGTTCACCCGGAGCCGTAGATTCGCGTAGAGCAGCCGTAGCAGCTCCATGACGCGCACGCCTGCACGCCGCGATCGCACATAGACGTTGCAGTCGTCGGCGTAGCGCACGAAAGCGTGTCCGCGTTTCTCCAACTCCTTGTCCACTTCGTCGAGCAGCACGTTCGCCAGCAGCGGCGACAGAGGGCCACCTTGCGGTGTTCCCTCGTGGCGCTCCGTCGCTATCCCTTGGGCTAGAATCCCAGCTTCCAGGTAGCGGCGGATGAGTCTCAGCACACGACGATCACCAATCCTCGTCGCCAGTCTTCCCATGAGCACATCGTGGTTCACGCGGTCGAAGAATTGCTCTAGGTCCACGTCCACCACGATGCGGCGGCCCTCCTGCACGTAGCGTTGCGCTTGCACGACTGCGTCGTGGGCGCGGCGCCGCGGCCGGAAGCCGTAGCTGTACTCTGAGAAGCCTGGGTCGAATATCGGCTGCAAGACCTGCAAAATGGCTTGCTGGATGAAACGGTCGAGCACGGTCGGGATGCCAAGCTTTCGCATCTCACCGTTACCCTTTGGAATCAGCTGCTGTTTCACCATTGAGGGCCGGTACGCCCCCGAGAGCAAATGCTCGCGGAGCTCGGACCAGCGGGCTCGCAAGTAGTCGGGCAGCTCGTCCACTGTCATCCCATCGATGCCGGGACTACCCTTGTTTTTCCTCACTCGCTTCAGCGCGGCCTGAAGGTTCTGGCGTTCGAGCACCAGCTCCATCAGCCCGCTCGTTCCTGAGCGCTCGTTTCCGTGCGTCGCCGTTGGCGCTTCCTCGCTCCGCTGCTCACTTCGAGCTTCACTCGACCACTTCAGCGGTAGCTCCAGTTGCCTGATCATCTGAGGCACTTTGCCTTCGAGACTCACGATCGTTTCGCTCTCCTCTTCGTTCGGTCCTTCGCGACTCGCGTCGCTACTACGACCTCGGCTGACTTCTCGCTCCGCTTTCGCGTCGCCCTTTCAGGCGCAATGCGAGATCTCCCCAGGTAAGAACGCTGTCCTTCACCGCGCGACCGCCGGATTTACGTCGCCTGAGCCTTGGTCATCGGAGCTTCGCGATCTTTGGCTCGCTCGCCCCGCTCGGCGCCGCCTCCTATCCGATTCTTGTTCATCGGCCCGCGGTTTCGCTCGCCGCTTCCTTCCTGCGGTCGGTTGCCCTCCCACAGTTGCGGTCCGCTTCGATTAGGATGACCTCCTCTCGGCGGGACTTGCACCCGCAAGACAGCGCCCATGCTGGGCGCACCAAAACGCGAAAAGCGCAGCCGGATTGATCCGACTGCGCTTCTTGCGCTTCTTGCGTTGCTTTTCAGCCCGCAGCAGCCTTCGCGGTCTTCTTGGCAGCCTTCTTCTCGCTGCCTTCGCTCTTCTTGGCGGCCTTCTTGGCCGGCTTGTCAGAGGAGTCGGCCTTGGCCGTCTTCTCTTTCTTGCCGGGCTTGTGCGGCTCGCCCGCTTCGACGACAAACTCGATCAGGGCCATCGGGGCGTTGTCGCCACGACGGTGACCGAGCTTGATGATGCGGGTGTAGCCACCTGGGCGGCCCTTGAAGCGCCGCGCCAGATCGAGGAACACCTTCTCGACCAGATCGATCTTCACGTCTTCGCCCGACTGCTTCACCACCGCGAAGCGGCGGAGGAAGCGACCCATGTGAGCCTGGGCAGCGTGACGCTTGGCCTTGTCGGCGTCGCTCAGCTTGTCTTGCGGCGTGAAAGCCACGTCGCCCAAACGGACGGCGTGAGTGATGAGTCGCTCGGCCACGCGCCTTAGCTCTTTGGCCTTGGCGTCAGTGGTTTCGATGCGCTCATGAGCCACCAGGTTCGCCGTGAGCGCGCGAAACATTGCCTTACGGTGGCTGGTGTTGCGGCTGAACTGCCGCCCGGCGTTACGGTGCCTCATCGTACGATTCCTTGAGCCTTAGCCCTGAGCCTGCTGAGCTTTCCAACGCTCAAGCATGCCGGGCCAGTTGTCGAACTTCATGCCGAGACCCAGGCCCATCGTGGACAAGATCTCCTTGATTTCCTTGAGCGACTTGCGACCAAAGTTCTTGGTCTTGAGCATGTCTTGCTCGGTCTTCTGAACCAGCTCACCAATCAAGGTGATGTTGGCATTCTGCAGGCAGTTCGCGCTGCGAACCGACAGCTCGAGCTCGTCGACCGAACGGAACAGGTTCTCGTTCAGCGGCTCTTCGTCGCCGCCGCCCACGTGGTAGCTCGTCTCTTCGCTCTCTTCGAAGTTGATCCAGATGGAGAGCTGCTCCTTCAAGATCTTGGCGGCGAAGGCCACGGCGTCGACCGGGCGTACGGCGCCGTTGGTCCACACCTCGAGCACCAGCTTGTCGTAATCGGTAACCTGGCCGACGCGCGCGTTCTGCACGGTGTAGTTCACCTTGCGGATCGGCGAGAACAGCGCATCGATCGGAATCGTACCGATCGACATGGTCGGGCTCTTGTTGCGCTCGGCCGACACGTAGCCGCGGCCCACGTTGACCGTGAGCTCCATCGACAACGGGCCCTTCTTGTCGAGGGTCGCGATCTGGTGCGTGGGGTTCAGCACGGTCAGACCGTCGACGACCTTGATGTCACCAGCGAGAACCGGGCCGGGGCCCTCTTTCTCGAGACGCACGGTGTACGTCTTGGGACTCTCCGCCTTGAACACGACCTCTTTGAGGTTGAGGATGATGTCCGTCACGTCTTCGACGACGTCCGGAATCGTGGTGAACTCGTGCAGCGCGCCTTCGAGCTTGACGGCCGTGATCGCGGCACCCTGAAGCGAAGCCAACAGCACGCGACGCAGCGAGTTGCCGATCGTGATGCCGAAGCCGCGCTCGAGCGGTTCGCAGGTGAACTTGCCGTAGATCTCGTTGTTCGACTCGGGGTCGAGCGTGATTGCCTTCGGGCGGATCAGGTCGCGCCAGTTGCGGCTCATCATTTGCGTTACCATGCGATGCTCTCTTTCTTTGGGTTCAGGGTTTTGCGCGACCGTCCCGAGGCGTGAGGGATCCAACTCCACCCATCGCCTCCGCGGTCTGCCCGCACTGCGTTTCGTCTAGTCTGTCGTCTGCTGCAGAAGTCTCGGCGTCTCGGTCCAGCTGCTGTGTTTTGGGTAGGGACCCAAAACCTGGGGGTGGGGCCCCGCCGAATTCACTTCGGCGGGCGCGGGGGCTGAGCCCCCGAAGGAACAAGAGAGGGGTTCTCTCAGCTCCACCCACGGCGCTGTTTAGCGCGAATAATATTCAACCACGTATTGTTCACGTACCGACGGCTCGTTCATTTCGTCGCGAACGGGCATGCCTTTGAACGTGCCGGAGAAGCTCTCTTTGTCGACTTCGAGCCAGCTCGCCTGTTGGCGGTTGCCAGCGGCGGCGAGCGCGGCGGCGATGAACGGAATCTTCCGCGCCGCTTCTTCGATCTCGATCTTGTCGTTCGGGCTCACCTGGTAGCTCGGGATGTTGACGTACTTCCCGTTCACCTTAACGTGCATGTGGCGAACCAGCTGACGCGACTGAGCGCGGCTGGAAGCCAGGCCCATGCGCAAGACGACGTTGTCGAGGCGGCGCTCGATGAGCCCCAGCATCTCTTCACCGGTGCGGCCCTTGAGGTGCGTCGCCTGCACGTAGTAGCCGGCGAACTGCTTCTCGAGCAGGCCGTAGATGCGACGCATCTTTTGCTTCTCGCGAAGACGGAGACCGTACTCGCTGAGCTTGATGCGCGCCTGGCCGTGCTGACCTGGCGGGTACGGGCGGCGACTGACGGCGCACTTCTCCGTGAAGCAACGCTCACCCTTGAGATAGAGCTTTCCGCCTTCACGACGGCAAAGCTTGCAAACAGCACCAATGTAACGAGCCATCTCTACTAATCCTCTAATTACACGCGACGGCGCTTGGGAGGCCGGCAACCGTTGTGGGGGATCGGCGTCACGTCGCGAATCAGCGTGACCTTGAAGCCTGCTTGTTGGAGCGCGCGCAAGGCGCTCTCACGGCCCGAGCCCGGACCCTTCACGAACACCGCGACCGAACGCAGACCGTGCTCTTGAGCGCGGCGCGACGCTTCTTCGGCGGCAAGCTGAGCCGCAAACGGCGTGCTCTTGCGCGAGCCCTTGAAGCCGCGCGAACCCGCGCTGGCCCAAGAGATGACCGCACCGTTCACGTCGGTGATGGTGACGATGGTGTTGTTGAAGGTCGATTGGATGTGAACGATGCCCGTGTAGATGTTCTTCTTGACGGGCTTTTTGGCCGGGCGGCCCTTGGTCGTAGCGGTTGCGGGAGTTGCCATGAGTTATGCTCTTCCGCTCAGGCGCGACGCCCGAGGTTCTTGCGCGGACCCTTGCGAGTGCGAGCGTTGGTGCGGGTACGCTGACCACGCACCGGGAGGGACTTGCGGTGCCGCAGGCCGCGGTAGCAGCCGAGATCCATCAAGCGCTTGATGCTCTGCTGCACTTCGCGGCGCGCGTCGCCTTCGACCTTGATCGAGGCGTCGATGGCGTCGCGGATGGCCTTCACGTCGGCCTCGGTCAGCTCGTCGACTTTGCGCTGCTCGGGAATGTTCGCCGACTTGCAGATGGCGCGGGCCGTGGCCGGGCCGATTCCGTAGATGTACGGAAGCGCAAACGCAATCGCCTTACGGCGGGGAAGATCAACACCTGCAATACGGGCCATACTTCGTTCGTCCTCTTAGCCCTGCCGCTGTTTATGGCGGGGGTTGTCACAGATGATGCGCAGCACACCGCGGCGCTTCACGATCTTGCACTTCTCACAGATTTTCTTGACGCTGGGTCGGACTTTCATGTCGTGCCTCAAATCGTTTCGGTGATTTGACCGCGGTTGGGATCGAGCTCGGAAAGTTTGACGCTGACTCGGGTCCCGCTGATCAGCCTGACGACTGCGTGGCGGAGAGCGGGAGAAACTCCCGCGCGAACCCTTCGACCATCGTCGAGGCGGACCCGAAACATTGCGCTCGGTAGAACCTCTTCGATGATGCCGGCTTCAGTCTGTTCCTTCGTTACGATCCTCCGTGTCTCTCTCCGGCTCAGCCGGTAATCTGGGAAAGCATTCGAGCCGTGATCTCTTTCGGAGATCCGACCCCGTCGACCCGGCGCAAGAGGCCGAGTTTTTCGTAGTGCGGTAAGAGAGCCGCCGTCTGCGCGTCGTAAGCATCGAGGCGCTTCTTAACGGTCTCTTCTTGGTCGTCGGCCCGATGTTCGAGCTCGGCGTCCGGGGGCGGCGGACTGTACTTGAGGTGGTAGATTTGTCCAGTCCGTTTGTCCGTGCGCCGGAGCGTCGCTCGCTCCATCAAAAGATCGCGCGGCACGTCGATTTGGACGACGACCTCTAAAGGAGTACCTAAACGTTTGAGCAGGCCGTCCAGCGCGTCGGCCTGGGGCACGGTGCGGGGGAAACCGTCCAAAATGAAGCCGGGCTTGGCATCGGCCAGCTGCAGGCGCTCTTCGACCAAGCCGATGACGACCGAGTCGGGCACCAGTTTGCCGGCGTTCATGAAGGCAGCGGCTTCTTTGCCCAGGGCGCTGCCGTCTTTGAGCGCGGCGCGCAGCATGTCGCCGGTCGAGA
>Ga0307516_10009447_pt1 | contig 10867 bp, 12 predicted proteins | sample 19_EM_MG_FD_203310 | JGI IMG/M metagenome (GOLD analysis project Ga0307516, IMG submission 203310) | Populus trichocarpa ectomycorrhiza microbial communities from riparian zone in the Pacific Northwest, United States - 19_EM | ecosystem: Host-associated > Plants > Roots > Unclassified | place...
GTTATGGGATTACCGGCGGGACCGATGAAGTCTTTGCACTCGTTAGCAATAGAGTCCCAATTCCACTGGAAGAGTTGTATGATGACCTCTGGCGAGAAAAGGGTAAGGATGGGCAGGGCACGAGGAGAAGGGGGGAGACCTTTGCCGCCGATTTGCCTGGGAGCAGGTACGGCCAGTGCGAGAGGGATGAGAGAAAGAAGAGCGAGGAATTTGGACATTATTAGGGAATGTAGGGAGAGTAATAGTAGGATAGAAATGTGGGAAAGAGAGAGCGGGTGGAGGTGAAACGGGGATGGTCAACACCCTTGCGTTTTATATGGTAGGCGGAACACTTCGGCCAGGCGTCTATTGCTTCGCGCCTCATCTTCTTCCGATCGGAGTGCATCACTCCTATCCGCTTGGGAACATAGGGGCACACGCGTTTATTTCCTGGTGGCGCTTTTCCAAAGAAATTGCAGAGCCTCTGGTCACGGACAACGCAGGCTTTCCTGCGGCATCTCCAGAGGTATACGAATGCATATGGCCACCAAATACTGAACAACGTGCCCCGGCTCTGCTGGCAGCTCGGTCATCTTCTGAGGCCGAAACTTCTTCAGTACGCATCACTCTGATCATCATCTCACTGCTCGTCGTTACAGCCGCGCTTCCCCCATAATTGCTCCCGTCAGAATCGCCGTCCGTCCCGGTCAGGTATGGGTGGCTTACGCCACTCCGACCTTCTCGCTTCCGGAGGTAAAGCGTCACCAAAACGAAGTTTACTGTTGCGCCATGGCACCTTAGAGATAACCGGAACCGGGACGTGAAAACAGAACTCACTCACTACCCCCGCCGTCGCAAGATAGCCCTTGAGCATCCTGTGATCCCATGAGTTCAGTACATAGTTTCTGGAACCCCCCCACAAGTCCAAGCGCTTGCAGTGGCTGTTCCATTTGTGGGAAGAAGTTGGGAAGACCGTGTTTGGTGACGGAAGGGGTATCGCTCGACGATCAGCTGGTCCGTTCTTGTGCCTTTCTCACATCGGGAGCCATGCCTATGGTGGATTCCTCAGCTGATCAGACACAGCCCACCTCACTCAGAGAGCATTGGACTACGTATACCTGAAACACATAGGCAAGTGTGTAGCAATTTGCGGTACACACTCAACGAACGCTCGCCCTGGATTACATCAACGCGGTGAACACGCACTCTCGTTACCTATCCCATCGGTTCGTTCGCCCAGGCCATAATCAGCCCGGAGTTTCCCCCAAACACACCAGTCTACGGGCCAGGTAGTAGAATGCCCACCAGGGGTGTTTGGTCAGAATGATGGTCGATCGGTAAACATGGGTATGAATTGGAGAAAAGTGCATGTACCCTCCATCTACGATAAAAGGTCCCGTAAGGAGGGGGTGACGGCCCGTGGTGTCAGGCACGGGCGGGCCGGCACAACCGGATGATGATCCTAGTTCCTCCTGGTAGCCTCTGGCGGCCTTCACTCGCCTCCCATGTTGCCTCCCGCCCGAGGACTCTCTCTCAGCTTCAGGGCCGGTCTTCGACCGCCCGGCTGGCTGCTCGCGTCACGATATCCACTAATTCCCAGGTTCCCCTCGGCCCTCAATGCATCCCGCCAATTCGCTTCCACGCGACCCCAGAACGCTAACTACGTCCGCTTTAAGGTCGATCCAGAGCAGCCTTTGAATTACAGGAGGTGGAGCACGGGAACCCAAGTCTTCGGAGGCATTGTCGTTTTGTCGGTTGTCTACTATGTATCACAGTACGTCTTCCCCAAGGTACCATACGTCCGACTACCTTTCTTACATCTACGCAGTCTCGAAACCGTACCAGAGACTGGTCGATGGAGGTTTATGGATGTCAGTCCGAAATTCGAGACCAAGGTACGTTTGGATTGTGAGCATCACCCACGCCACTAACATTCCATCAGATGGCGAAGGCATCTTACGAGCAACTCCTGGAAGAATTTCGAGGCAAAATGCTCCCACCGAATCACCCATTAACACGAGCGGTCCGTGATGTCATTACAAGAATATTGGAAGCCTCGAACCTGGGTTCTCTAAGAGTGGAACCGACGTTCACCCAAGCCGGAACCTCAATCGAGGACTCGTGGCACGCCGATGTGCAGAACAGGGAGGTGCCAGTACCTGGCAGCGGGGGCAGGGAGTGGCGGTTGGTGGTAGTGGATGACCCAAAAATGGTCAATGCGATGGCAAGCTTCGGTCAGCGGCTGGACACCTCCCCTTAAACCGGGAACCTCTGAACGATGCCATCAGGCAATATTGTGGTCTTTACCGGTATAATTCCCGTAGCAAAAGACGAAGATGGTCTTGCTGCTATCCTTGGACATGGTCCGTCTTCCAGCTTTGGTGTGGCTCGGTTCGACACTAAGTCGAGGCACAGAGATCGCACATGTCGTAGCACGGCACAATGCGGAGAGATATTCGTCTATGAAGGTCCTCCTTGCGTTTGCCACCTTCTTGGAAGTGTTGGGTCTCGACTACGGAATCGCCAGGGTCCTGACAACATTCCTCCTCGACCTCCCCAACTCTCGGAAGCAGGAACTGGAAGGTTCTCGTGTCTCTCAGGCAGTCGTTTGGAGTTCCTGACCCCTTGTTCAGCTGATGTCATTGGGCTGAGGCTGGCAGCCAAGGCCTGTTACCACCCTGAGGCTGCTCCTGCGTGAGTGGGCTCCGCCGGTTAGTCATTCAACCCGCTCACCGTCTCCACAGCATGTTTTCCCGAATGGGCCAGCTAGAAAAAGCGCAAGGAAAGCGGCTAAACGTTGACTTCCTGTATACTCATCCAACATCAGACAATAGGATCAAGGTCTGGTCAGCACCCCTTGACCCTCGCTCCCTTATTAACCGTTTCCCCCTGTTCTCAGATGCTGCAAGCTTCAATACCCGAAGCGCATTCGATTCAGGCCAACAGTCCGATGTGCATTGGGATGCAAGAGCAATTTAACTCGTTTCAGGATGCTGTTGGATTTGGAGCGCGTCGAGGGTTCCAGGGTCCATAGTACGCGGCCACCCCTAGCCTTAGTAGTACACATTGCCCACCGACATCCGTTGCGGGAGCAGTTGACTCGATCGTGATCGGAAAGTTGATTCGGAAGTTTACCTTACCCACGACGTTGTGCCACCCTGTGGCCATGAACCCATTACTAAAGGTTGCTATCGTTGGCGGTGGCCCCTCTGCATTCTATGTTGCCTCCCGTCTCCTCTCTCTTGTACCCCCGACGAGCACCCAACAACTTCGGATACACATTTATGACCGATTATGGTCGCCCTATGGACTCGTTCGATATGGCGTCGCTCCAGATCACCCAGAAGTCAAGGTAGCGTATATACGTGCAGTCCGCACCAGTCAGTACTGATTTTGTGGTTAGAACTGTACCCACAAGTTTGATGGCACCGCCGCGGACCCAAGGTTGAAGTTCTTCGGGAACGTGAGCATAGGTGGGCCAACCACAAACTCTCCGAGTGCAATACCTGTGCCCATGGAAAGCCTACTCGCCAAGTACACACACTTGGTATTGGGAACCGGCTGCACCGTCCCCATACTTCACCCGGCCCTCCCGCCATCTGAACGGTGTATACCTGCTCTTGACGTAGTCAATTGGTACACAAACCACCCTTCCCAACCAAAAGCACCCCCGATCGACAGTGCTCGACACGTTTCAATAATCGGCCAAGGAAACGTGTCCCTGGATATTGCTCGCATATTACTTTCTCCCCCTGAACACCTTAGACAGTACGATATCACGGAGCGGGTGTTGGCCCATCTCGCCAAATCGGCCGTCAAGCACATTTCGATAATCGGGCGGAGGGGACCGTATGAGGCCGCATTCACGGCGAAGGAACTTCGCGAGTTGTTGGATCTTCCCAACGTTCTGATGGAGCCACTTTCACCCCAGATCTTACAGCCGAAGGACGGGATCAAACCGACAAGACAACAGTCACGTATTGCTTCTCTACTTCAGAGGGGATCCAAGGAGACACCCAAGGGACCAAGTGAAGACTTCAAGCACTGGTCTCTGGAATTCTTCCGGTCTCCCACTGGTGTATTTCCGGCACCGCGTTCTGTGTCTTCAAGCCTTGAGCTCAGACTTGCTCACACGACTCTCGACCCCAACAACAAAGCTGTGCCTACCGGTGTTACGTCTACCCTCCCCACCGATCTCATTATTACTTCCCTTGGTCACCGGTCAGAATCCACCACTCACTGGTACGACCCCGAGCTGGGGCACGTACGCAACGTTTCAGGACGGGTAGAAGACGAGAGGGGGGACCTGCTGAAGAACGTCTACGCGTCCGGATGGGCTTCAATGGGCGCCAAGGGGGTGCTAGCAACTACGATGATGGACGCGTACAACGTTGCTCAGACTATCTTGTCGGACGCCCGGGATCCAGTCCCTGGGGCGAGGTCTGTGATGAGTGAGGGCGTCGAAGAAGGGACCCTTGATGATCTTCCCGAAGAGGTGAAATGTGGTCTTGAATCGTTGCGAGTGATCACCCACGACGTTTGGAAGCTGGTAGACGAGGAGGAGGTGAGGAGGGGAACGGCATTGGGGGGTAAAGAAAGGGAGAGGATGGGTTGGAGCGAAGTTCACCGATACCTGCAGAGCACTCGGCGGGTGGCTTGATCTCGTCGGTCGCTCCTTGTTTATTTCACGACAATTCATGTGGATTGACCCCGGACTACTGTACCGAGGCCTTGCGGAGCACATAGACAAAGTATCAGATGCTTCTCCGAGTCGTCCCCGGTTCGAGCTGCTCCCCTCTGAACTTGAGGTTGGATTCCAGCCTACCCGGTTCGGCCCCGACGAAGGTGTGACAGGCCACTCAGGATCTCACGTGATTCGTGACGCCTGGCGACACCCCCAGACTGTAAAATATAAAAGGCCGGAGAGTGAGCCCACATCTCTTCTCCCCCACTCTGCGTCATGTCCGCATTCGTCCAGCGTCCAGCTCCGACTTTCAAGACCGCCGCCGTCGTTGGCTCCGTCTTCCAAGAGATTTCCCTCACTGACTTCCTGGGCAAATGGTACGCGTTTGCGACACCAATCACACGAACACCACCTTACCTTACACCATACACAAACAGGGTCGTTCTATTCTTCTACCCAATGTACGGTCCGGGAAACCCTTGTTGTGGAGAGGTCGTATTCACTTGTGCTTTTCAGGGACTTTACCTTCGTTTGCCCAACGGAAATAATCGCCTTCAACGATGCCCTCTCCCAGTTCAAGGAACTTGACACCGAGGTCCTCGCTGTGTCCACCGACTCGGAGTACTCCCACTTTGCATGGGCCAACCAGCCTCGTAAGGAGGGTGGCCTTGGTCCCGATCTCCGGTTGCCTCTTCTTGCAGACCGTACCATGAAAATCTCCCGAGATTACGGTGTCCTGATTGAGGAAAAGGGTATCACTCTCCGTGGTCTCTTCATCATTGACCCCCAGGGTATTTTGAGGTGTGTCTCCCGTATGCACATCGGAGGACATTTTCTCACTTAGATTGATGCGTAGGCAAATCACCATCAACGACTTGCCAGTGGGCCGTTCCGTCGAGGAGACCGTTCGCTTGGTGAAGGCCTTCCAGTTTACCGTTAGTGTTCTCCCATCGTTGAGTATATACCTTTCGAGCTGACGCTGCTTAGGACAAATACGGAGAAGTTTGCCCTGCAAACTGGACAGAAGGGGGCAAGACCATCAAGGCTGATCCCAAGGGATCGTTGGAGTACTTCTCCGAGGCCTCTCCTGAGACCAACCACAAGAAGCGCCGTATCGAGGGACAGTGATTTTGACGACAATGACCTTAGACACAGAAGGCATCGCATATAATCATACCATCTCTACTCTAATAGAACCCACACCCATTTCCTGCACCAGTATTTCCAGCCTCTCCCGTGACGATGGATGCGACGATCGTTGGCCCAAGTCGGACGGATGTGCCTGACCTGTATCTCTTCAAACACTATTACCACCGGGATCGTCAACTAATGGTCGCTCCTGCGCGTCGTCGGGTGTCCTATGTGATTCCTCCACCACAACCTGAATCCATTCCAAGGCTGCAACTCCCACCGCTTGGCGTCACTCGGCCGGGGTCGATAGTCCCTCTACTCATCCCGTTCGAGCCGATCGCCATCCCCCACAATCCGAACCCCCATGGTTTCTCCCACCCGAAACACAGACTCCCCGTAGCGTCTCTCGCGTTGGACTCCGCCACGCACCTTGCCGGTAAACCGAGTCCAGAGGGTATCCTATACACCGGTGGGCGAGATGGCATGGTTATCTCCTGGGACCTCAGCCTCCCGACGAGGCAACAGCCGATAAAGCCTTCAAAACCTCAGAGGGGAAGGTGGGAGATGTTAACCGGGTGGGGCGACAACTGGTACGATGACGGTGAGGAGAACGACACTGAAAACGAACCTTCCGTCGGTACAGACGGGGATGTTCTGGGAGACGTTACCGCCAGTGTGAGGAAACGACGCAAGTCGAGCGTCGCCTCAAACAAGGAGGAGTGCTGGGAACTGGATCCAGGGGAGTTCACTCCGGAACAGGTCAACGCTCCTTTCTTCCCTTCTCGTTTCGAGGCTCAATGTTCCTCGTAGTCTTCGGCATTCCGACAATGCGCGCAGCTACACTCAGATTGGGTGAACGACATCCTGTTGTGCAACCGGGCTCAAACGGGTCAGTAGAAATTTTCCAGTTGGCAACCCACCCCTCACTCATTTCCTTTCAAGTTGTGTCTGCCTCCTCGGATGGAACCCTCAAGGCCTGGAACCCCCACGACACAACTTCCGATCCCACTCTGGTCGGATCCCACTCGGACTATGTTCGGTGTCTCGCACATTGGTATCCATTCACCAACCTTCGTATATACTCGACTTTGCTCACCCTCCTCATCTAGTCGCGATCAGAACTGGGTGGCATCAGGTTCTTTTGACAAGTCGATCAAGCTGTGGGATTTGAATCGCGCGTCACCCACTGGGTCTGATTCCCTCATCACCCTCAAGTCACCCGACGGCGCTGGTTCTAAATCGTCCGTGTACGCAATCGCAGTAGATCCCGCAGGAAGCGTCATCGCCTCCGGGACCCCCGAAAGGGTCATCAGAACTTGGGACCCGCGATCGGGGAGACGGACCGCCAAGCTTGTGGGACACACGGATAATATCCGCGCGATACTCATTTCCGCGGACGGAAAATATGTAAGTTGTCCGTGCTTGCATCTGGAAACGCAGCTGACTTCCGTCATTAGCTATTGACAGGGTCTGCCGATGCTTCTGTCAAACTCTGGTCACTATCCGCGCAGAAATGCATTCACGCCTTTACGCACCACACCGAATCCGTTTGGTCGCTGTTCTCGTCTCATCCGTCATTGGAAGTCTTCTATTCCGGAGACAGGTCCGGCCTCGTCTGCCGTGTGGATGTAGAAGGTACTACGGACATTTCGGATGGAGAGTGCGTCGTGCTCTCCCAGTCATCGGACGGGGTAAACAAGATCGTCGCAATGGACGATCAACTCGTTTGGACAGCAAGTGGCAGCTCCAGCGTTACTCGTTGGAAAGTTCCCCCACGCCGAAACGCCAGGTTGCAGTCGTATAGCAGTCCACCCTTCGACCTCTCCCCGGCTCCTTCCCCCGGCACACCTGGTTTGTCCGGGCATAGAAAGCACTCCGCTAGCATGGATACCTTTGCGACTGCCAGGACGCACACCCCACCTCCCGCGTCACGAGCCTTCGCTCCATCCCTTCATGGCTCGGTGGTTGATGCAGACAAAGAAGATACCATCTATGGCATCCCGTGCAGGAGTATGGTCAGGCTGATATCAGCCAACGAGGCTTTTACACCATATATGCCGCACGGGAGAGACCCAGAAATCGCCACATTGTACTCGGCAGCGTCCGTTATGTCCGTACCTCGCCTCGATGGTCGCCCACACATCCACTCCGCGTTCCAACAAACGCCTTCGCTCGGAAACGCTAGTCCGATGCGTAGCGACACGCACATCGGTAGCACGGAAAACACCCCAGCTAGCTACCCAACAAACTCTGCGCGTAACGAATATGAGGACCGCGAAGTCGCCTCGGAGGCTGTGCCGTTACTAGACGTTCCAGACCACGTTATCCGGGGGGAAACAGGGCTCGTCAGGTCTATCATTCTCAACAACAGGATGCACGCCCTTACTGTAGACACCGCTGGGGAGGTCGCCGTCTGGGACATCATTCGGGCCATCTGCCTCGGCAAGTTTCTCAAGGACGATGTCTCTGCCGCGAGTCACAGTGACTCCGGATCGACCAACAGCGATGATAGTGATAAAAACCCAAGTCCCCGGGAGGCGTTGGAAACCGTCAGGGAGAGGGTAGAAGGGCAAGCGGTCGTCAACTCCTGGTCATCGGTTGACACCAAGATGGGATTGTTAACCGTCCATCTGAACGATCGTTGCTTTGAGGCAGAGATATACGCTGATGAGGCTGGCTATGGCCCGGATAAGATCTTTGGTGATGAGCTGCGATGTGAGCGTTCCCGCGTCTGCAAACAATATTTGGGTGTTAAGGCTCCTTACAGTGAACATTGCTAAATGGCTTCTCCGAAATCTTTTCCTTGGATTTGTTCGAGAACAACAAAGAACTCTATCCCCCCGGCGCAGTAAGGACTCTGGTAGTCCTCAAGAACACGCCCCGCCGCATCGTGGAGTGCATCGTGGGGTCACCCATACCGATACCAATGGCTCTCCAGTACGCAGGCGCTCAAGTTCACATACCCCGAAAGGCCGCTCACCTTCTGCCATGGTGATATCTTCGCCGTTACTGGTCCCCGCCGTTCCGCCACTCATCACGGGCACCAAAGTTGCCTCGCCTCTGCTAGCGCCGATGATACCTCTCCATGGAGCATCAAAGGATCCGACGCTGCCTCAAGTGCATTCCGGCCCAAGCGACGCGATGGCGGTGTCTTTGAAATCGCAGCCCACTCCAGCTCCCGGGACACCAAGAGAGGGCTCCGATTATTTCAGTCACAGATTACGCTCCGGTTCTATCTCCGTTACAACACCCGGGGATGATTTGAAGACACCGTCGCAGGACACAATTTCTGGTGGCTCTGGCAGTGGGTTGATGGGACGACTGCGTAATTTTGGGAAAGGTTCCTCCCGGAGGGTTCCCAGCGATGTTCTTGGTTCAAGCACCTCAATCGTAGCAGGAAGTGAATTGGCCAAGGAGTCCAACGTGGAAGTGAGTTCGCTCAACGACGATACACACCGTACTCTGACGTTTCCCAGGAACAGAATGCTCCGGCAAACACCCCTCCGACACCACTTCAACTGTTACAGGCCAACGTTTCAATACCCACATCTTCCGAAGCCCCCCATCTGGTCTTGCCACAGAACGTTGTGATCCACATATCGGAAGAGACGCCGTTTGGATGGACCGCAATCTACAGGGGAACAGTGGGAGCTACGGGGTTGGACACCCAGGCTCTGGAGGAAAACATGCCGATGTGGTTGTTAGAGTACCTCCTCACTAACAAGGTCCCAACCGTGCCCATGATCAAAGTTGGATTTGTTTTACTCCCCTACCCAGCGAGAAAAGGGGCAGAGCAGCTACCTGATCTACTTAATACGTAAGTGGAACCTCAGGGTCATTGTATAACTGCTGACGCAGTTTGTAGATCCCAATCCAAGCTCACGGCCAGCCGATTCTTGAGGGTTCGAAAGTTGACCAATCACGTGGGGCTCCCTTGCGTTTTGAGTCCCTGCAAACTGACGCCCACCCACTAGGTGCAAGATAAGCTGACAAGAATCGCAGCGGGTCCAGGGAGCAGCGCGACAACGCCCCGATCTTCGGTAGATGCCCTTGGGCGATCGTCGCCCACCACTCCGTTAAAACCTCGCGGACCGAGGGCAGAAGATGTTTACGAGATACTGTGCAACGACATGGTTCTACCTCTTGACATGACGTTGGCCGCTGTCCGGCAGTATATATGGAGGCAAGCCGCTGAGTTAACTATGTACTATCGCCGTAGGATTGCTGTTGCTGTGTAAACGTCGTCCATGAGTATGCTGTCGTTAGGGCATCAGGAAAAAAATATGTGATCTTTCAGTACTGCTCAGAGACGGGGGTCAATTTTCGGTGCCGGTCAGTGCCGGTCAGCACCGGCCAGTCAGTACTGATCAGTACTGGTCAGACCTGTGACCCCTGACGCCGCATCAGCACTGGTAAGTGCTGGTCAGCACTTGTCTGCGCTGTTTGGAGGCGGGGGTCATTTTTCGGTACCGGTCAGTACTGAACTAAGGACATCATTTTTTTCTGATGGGTAGTATTTTTTAGGGAGGGGTAAATGTTCTTGGACTCCTGGAGAGCTTTGGCAGTTCTTCCGTACGTGCAGAGTCTCAGGATTGTTTCCTATACGAATCTGGGACACGTTCCGTGTTACTTCGACCATCTGAACGAATTGTCGGAGTCGGGCCGTAGATGTACTCATTTTGCAAATGTACCCGCCTGTAGTCTAAACCCGTGTCTTCCAGAACTCTCGAACGACCCACGGCCCAACTGTCGAGCCCTCCTCTATATCCTCGTCAAGGTCGATGTGCGTACCCTCTCCCCGTCCCACCTCGTAGATAGTCTTCCCGTCTTCTACCCTCCATGCGTATTGCCTCCCTACCCCCAATCGCAACTCTCCGATTATCGCGATGAAGCTCGATCCGTCCTCTTTCTCCAAGAATGCGATTTGTGTCCCCGAGGGAGGCACTGTATCCAACCAGGCCTCCTCGTACGGTTCGACACGATCGGTAATGGGGTTGTACATGCTACCCCTCTCCAGTGTTTTTGTGGGATCCGACGGATGGGGGAACACAATGCCTTCATCTGTCTCGCGAT
>Ga0307516_10009448_pt1 | contig 10866 bp, 6 predicted proteins | sample 19_EM_MG_FD_203310 | JGI IMG/M metagenome (GOLD analysis project Ga0307516, IMG submission 203310) | Populus trichocarpa ectomycorrhiza microbial communities from riparian zone in the Pacific Northwest, United States - 19_EM | ecosystem: Host-associated > Plants > Roots > Unclassified | place...
CATCAATTAAACTCAAAACACAAATTTCATAACCCTAACATTTATCAAAACCGAAATTAAAGCTAAAGAAAACATATTATACACATTAAAGCATAATCTTACCCCTTTTTACTTATTTCCTCCAACTTCTTTTCTTTTTCCCTTATTTTCCCCTATTTTCTCTTCTTTTTCTTTCTCCTTTCTCTCTCACGGTTTGCTCTCTCAAATATTCAGATCTCTTCTTTTTTTTTTCTTTCTATTTATACTTATCATCTCTTTATACAATTACTACTATACCCCTCATTCATTTATTCCAACTTTTAAGCCTTCAAGGGCTTTATTGTATTTTCCAACTCATTAATATTCAAAACATTACAATCTTTGCTGCCTCTTCTCTTCTTCCTATCTTTATTTCTTCTCATAAACATTTCTCTTTTAAATACTTTCACATCCAAACAATTTCAGCAGTAGCTAAGGCAAGGCTTCGATACTTAGATTCTAGACTACTGCGAGACACAACTTTTTATTTGGTAGAGGATCAAGAGACTAAGTTACCCCCTAGATAAACCAGATACTCACTTAAATTTCACCTATCATCAGGTTGAGCACCCTAGTCTACATCTATGAATCCTTTTATTGTCAAGTGGCTTGAGGGACTTAACAATAACCCACTTGCATTGTTCCTCTTAGATACCACAAGATCCTTTTGACTAAAAGCCAGTGAGCTAAGGTTGGCTGTTGCATGAATTGGCATGCCTTACTAACAACAAAAGCTATGTGAGGCCTTATTATTGTAAGATACTGAAGTGTCCCTACTACACTTCAATATTGAGTAACCTTTTCTATAGAATTACCATCAAACTTTGACAAATTCTGCCCAACAACATCAGGTGTTTTTACTGGTTTGGTATCAAACATTTCAGTTCTATGCAGCAGATTTGAAACATATTTGGTTTGGCTCAAATTCATAGAGCCTTCATTGTAAGAGACCTCTATACCTAGAAAGTAGGATAACTACCCCAAGTCTCTTAAGGCAAAAACAAAGTCAAGCTTAACAATGAGTGAAGAAATCTGTGTTGATTATATCATCAACATATACAAGGACTATCAAAGTTGTGGATTCACCAAAGTGTAGAAACATAAAACTATTAGTCCTAGAATTGCTGAATCCCCACTATAGAATAGCAGAACCGAGTCTTTGAAACCAAGCTCCTGATGTTTATTTCACACCATATAAAACCTTTTTCAATCTACACACTTTGGTTGGGAATTTACTGTTCACATATCCAGAAGGTTGAGACATGTATACCTGCTTTTCTAACTCACCATTTAGGAAAGCATTATGAACATTAAGCTGTCGAATTTCACACTTAAAACTGAGAGCAACAACAATATGATTTGAATAGTTACAACCTTAATAATTGAACTAAAGGTTCTTAAAATAATCGAGACCATGAGTTTGGTTATACCTTTTAGCTACAAGCCTGGCTTTATACCTTTCTATGCTCCCATATGACTTGTGTTTTAGCTTGTACACCCACTTACAACCTATTATATTAACATCATAAAGTTGTTCAATAAGATCCCAAGTGTGGTTTCGACTCAATAATAAAATTAACAAAATATGAAAAAAAACCGTTAAATAAGTCATGTTTTATTTAATTACAAAATATAAAAAAAGATGCATCATTCAAACAAAAATTTGAGAATTTTTGCTTACTTGATGTGGGAATCATCCTTAATAAAATTTGAATCAGAATAGGGATGTTGATAAACTGAGTGTTGAGGTGGTCGGATTTGTGGTGGAAGGTTGATTTATGATAAAATAGGAGATATGTTGTTTGTTTATTACAGATATGGGAAGAAGAAGGAGAAATGGATGAATAGGAGAGGAGGGTTGCTTATTAGGTCATAAATTTAATATTACAAATATATTTATTGATGGGTTAATTTCTTTAATAATTTTGTATGTAAAAATGACATGTCATTGCACATTTCTACTTTTTTTTATTCTTTCTTTTCTTACTGTAATTCCCTTGGTATATACTAAGATAATATTTCTTTTATTGTTCATCGATAGATACAGCGAGGGACTATTTTGTCAGTAAAATTCACCATAATATAGTAACATAATTTTTCCATTAGTGTTTCTGTTTGTATTTGCTAATTTTTTAGTAGTACACATGTAGTATATGCACAACTAGGTGTGTTGCACATAGCTAACAATTTTCATTTCAAGTGTTTGCTCTCTCAAATAATTCATTCATACAAGAGTCAACATGTTTTTTTTATAAAGATCCTATGGAATGAAATAAATCAAAATAATGTAATGGCTAGAAAATAAAAAGATGGCATGGCAAAAAAAAAATATGAGAAAGAAGAGAATGTAAGAAAAAAATTAGATATCGAAGAAACATTGAAGTTTCAATGATGAAACTTATAGTATCACTAGAAAGATTTTATGAAATGAATCTATTAACAATATACTAAAAGGCGTGGGGAAAGCACTGTAGCTTCCCCACGCCTTTTAATTATACTTATATATAATAATAATAATAATAATTATTATTATTATTATAATTATTATATTATATTATAATATTTGTTTTTTCAATTTTTCTGTTTTTCTGTTTTTTTTTTGTTTTTTATGCCTTTATGAGTGTTTTTTTTTTGCTTTTTTCTTTGTTTTCATTCCTTTTATAATTTTTTTTTGTTTAATTTAGTTTGTTAATGGTAATTTTTTTTTTTAGTTATCAGACTTTCATGACACGGATCCCGAGTTTGACGGGTTAACCTGGTTTGACGAGTTAACCCGGAATTTTATTTTTTTATTTTTAATTAATTTTTTTCATTTAGTTTAGTTTGTTAATGTTAAATTTCTTTCTATTTAATTATCAAACTTTCATGACACGTATCCCAAGCTTGATAGGTTAACCCAGCTGTCAAATTTTTTTTCTATTTAGTTATCAAACTTTCATGACGTGAATCTAAGGTTTGACGGGTTAACTTGGTTTAAAGGGTTAACCAAGTTAATTCAGATTTTTTTTTTCTTTTTCTTCATTAGTTTTTTTCTTCCTGTTGGTTTTTTTCTTTGCTTTTTTCTTTTTAATTAATCTTTTTAATTATCACACTTTTATGACACAATCTTGCAGCTAGACCCACATTCAAGGCTCTTGGGTCCAATGTTGCTATCAAACTCACTTAAACTTGAGTCATGTAAGTTTAATATTATTATAAATATTACTTTTGGGTCAAGCGTTGCAGCTAGACCAAAGACTCTTGGGTATATCTTTGCAGAAAGACATAACACTCTTAGATCTTTTTATGTAAGAAAATAAATAACCCGTGGCGTATGCCTTTGTTTTGTTTTGTTTTTTTTTCTTTTTCCTTTTTAAGCCTTTTACTGTAGACTGCACAGTGCAGTTCACAGTGAAAAAGCTGATGCCTTTAGTTATTTTTTTTGTAATTATTCTTTTAATTTAGTTTCTTAATATTAAATTTTTTTGTTTAATTATTAGACTTTTATGACACAGATCTCAGGTTTGACGGGTTAATCCAGTTGATTCAGATTGTTTTTCTTTTTCCTCATTAGTTTTGTTCTTCCGATTTCATCTTTTAATATTGTATGCAGTCCACGGTGAAAAGGCTGATGCCTTGAGTTTTTTTTTTTTGCTTTTGTTTTTATGCCTTTTACTGTGAACTGCACAATACAGTCCACAGTGAAAAGGTTGATGCCTTCTTTTTTTTCTTTTTAATTAAATTTTTTTATTTAGTTTGTTGATATTAAATTTTTTTTCTATTTAGTTATTAGACTTTCATGACACGGATCTCAGGTTTGACATGTTAACTCAGTTAATTTAGATTTTTTTTTCTTTTTTTTCACTAGTTTTTTTCTTCATGTTGGTTTTTTTTTTGTTTTTTTTTTCTTTTTAATTAATCTATTTAAGTATCACACTTTTATGACACAACCTTGCAGCTAAACCCATATCCAAGACCATTGGGTTTGGTATTGCAGTCAGACCCATTTAAACTTGGGTCTTTCAAGTTTAATATTATTATAAATATTACTCTTGGATCAGGCGTTACAGTCAAACCTAAGATTCTTTGATATAGTTTTGTAAAAAAACCTAATACTTTTAAATCTTGGCTTTTTTTAATATTTTTTATACAAAAAAATTGACCGGCGGCATCACGCGGATTATATAACTAGTATGTACTATTCAAATTCAACATTGGAGGTAGTGAAGAGAGTCTAGCAAGGAAGCATGTCCCTACCTTGAGACTACTCACTATTGACTTTGAAGTTGGCTTTTCATGGTGTCTATGGATTCAACACCATGCAAATATATCTTTTTTGTGGTACTTGGTGTTTCATCGTCAGAGTTTTGGTGTGTCTTTGATGCCTTATTTTTTTTCTTTTTTTTCTTTTTCCTATCTTTTTTTTTGCCATGTTATTTTTTCTTTCTAGCTATTATATTATTTTATTTATTTCATGCCATTGAATCTTTATTAAAAAAAAAAAACATGTTGATTCCTGAATAAGTAATTTATTTAAGAGAGTAAAAACTTAAAATGAAATTTGTTAGTGACATGCGCAGCACACCTTATTCCGCAAATACTAAATGTGGGTATTAGCTACTATTTAGTTTGGAAATTATTTTTTCAGCTGTTTTGAGAAAAACTTGACTGCAGGTACTTTCTAGATGCATTGATACGAACACATGAAAGTTCATGGAAGAATCACCGAAAATCCAAAACTCTTTCATGACAAGGGCGTGCAGGATGGCTGTCACGGGCGACAAGGGTGTGCAGGATGGTTCCATATTTTAATATTTTTTTTTTAAAATATTGTTTTAAATTTTTTTAATTAAATATTATTTTTGCCCGGATCCTGAAATACTCTAAAACCACCAATCGAAGTAGAATTGACCAGTGCCGAACAAATTATTGGTCATGAAAGGCGCTCCATTCCCCTCACATAGTTTTGCCGTTTTAATTGACCACTGCCGAACAAATTACGGGTCACCAAAGGCGCTCCATTTCCCCCCGCTTAGTGTTGCCTTTTTAATTGCTATCTCCTGTGCCAAAATAGTTGAAAGCATTTTTCAAGGAAAGCCTTCAGAAAAATTTCAGAATTATCTTGTTTTTGTTCAGAAGAGAGCTTGTAAGTTTTAATTTAGAGAAGCTATGGATTTTTAATTTATCCCGCTTTCAAGTAGTCAACGACATGCTTTTATGTGAAGCCGGAATTAGAAAAATTTAATAATCATGTTTGATTCCTTACAAATATTCTTATGGTTAACTGGGAATCCTGTGCTTGATTATGATATTTTCATCTCCTTTAACTTTTTTTCTTGATTTTTCTTTTCTTAGCATTTATCTAACGATTTGATAATTGTGTAGGCACAGGATGAACGTTTCTGGAACACCAAGAGTGCCAAAGGTTAGTCCCGATCATGTTTCTCTTGACATTGCCAAATTAGCAGAGTCCGTGGAACGAAAGTTGAAAAGCTTGCGTTCCTTTTCAGATCTGTGTTTCATCTACAGAGTTCCAAAACGACTACGTGAGTTAAATGAAAAGGCTTACACACCTCAAGTAATTTCCATTGGCCCATATCACCACGGAAAAAAAGAGCTACAAGAAATGGAAGAGCAAAAGAGACTGTACCTGAGGGAGTTTCTTGGATTGTGCAAGGTAAGTGTGAAGGATTTTATTACAGCTATTGCAGAGAGAGAGAGTAGATTGCGTAATTGTTATGCAGAAACCACTGATAATCTAAGTAAAGAGGAATTTGTGGAAATGGTGTTGCTGGATTGCTCCTTTCTCATCATGTTCTTGCTGAAAGCATTTTCCTTTGATATCCAAGAAGCAAATATTGACCGCATATTCAATAAACTATGGATGAGAGAAGAAATACAGTTTGATTTGTGCTTGCTTGAAAATCAGCTTCCATTCTTCATTGTTGAGGACTTGTTCAATCTATCCAAAATACAGCACCATTGTGAGGAGCATTCCATGATTGAACTTACTCATGATCTCTTGTCAGATAAATGGTATTCATGGGTGCCAGAGGACATTTCGAAGCACTTCAAGTTGTCTAAAGCAGAGCATTTTGTTGGCTATCTAGCAATCTGTCAGCGGCCATCACAGCATATGCAGCCAACTAAACTTACAAATTTAACAGCTCCGAGTGTAGCAGAGCTCCATCAAGCTGGAATGAAGTTCAAGTTAGGGTCCAGCATAAACCTACTCGACATAAAATTTGATGACAATAAAGGGACGTTGGAGATTCCACATAAAATTATAGACGATCATACAGAAATCCTATTAAGAAATCTCCAAGCCTTTGAGCAATGCCATTGCGGTGTAAATATATATGTATGTGACTACATTACAATGCTCTCTTTCCTTGTCCCCTCAGCTAAGGATGTGGAAATACTCGTTAAGAATGGAATCCTAGAAAATTGTCTCCCTGATAATGAAGCAGTTGCAAGCCTTTTCCGCAATCTTTCCAAGGAAAATACTCTCGCCATTGACACTTTCTACTATTCTGGTTTAGTTGAAGATCTGAACAAGTACTGCGGAAAACGGAGACACAAATGGAAGGCAACCTTGAAACAGAAGTATTTTGACAATCCATGGACAATAATCTCTCTTGTAGCAGCTACTGTTCTTCTCATACTCACTATCACGCAAACAGTGTGTTCAATCATTCAAGTTGTTTGATTATGCTATTTCAGTTGTTTTCTATAAATTAACGGTGTATTCTGTAATCGCATCCTATGAAATTACTGTACATGTTCTTCAATAACTAATCAATTTTTTCTCCCTGTCTTGCTTTCTCTGCTACATAGTTAGCATAAATCAATTTTTTCTATTTCAGTTTACTCATTTTTTCTATTTCAGCTACATTTTCCCCCACATACTGTTGCCTTTTAATTTCTATCTTCTCTTTTGGAACTTGTTTTCTCTTCATCATTTTTTTTTTTTTGCTTTATTTCTGTCTACACTATTCTACTTTGATATTCGACGCTTTTCTATTGCTTTGTTTTTTCTAATCATATACATTTTGGAGTGTTAAATTCTTCGGAAAAACTTCACATAACAAATTTCATCGCGATGCAACGATGGGGAAAAAAAATTATGCTCGTTTTTGTCATAAATATATCTAGTTTGATGCATGTAGATGTCTTATCAAACTTGAACATGTCAAAATCCATCCTGCATTATTTTGTCTAACAGTGTCCAATAAATCCCCTCCATCTTTAACCCACATGTACAATTGAATTTAAAAATAAACACGCAAATTTTTTTTTAAGAGTAATAATATTTATAGATATTACTAGAATTGTGAGTAGGGTTACACCATGAGCCCAAATGTTTTTTTTATTAGTAATGCAATCGTGTTTTAAAAAAGTTTTTTAAAAATAAGATTTGAAGCATATAATTAACCAAGAAAAAAAGAATTGAGAACCTGCAAAAAACAGCAAATAAAAAGATATAAGAAAACCCGAGTAGTTTTAAAAATTCATGAAAAATCATATGGAAGATAAATAAAGAAAAATTGTGCCTAATTTCTAATGATATAATGTTTAAATGATAAAATTATATCTATAAAAAAATAATGAGAAAAGGAAAAAAATAAACCAAGCAAAAACAGACGAACATTCTAAATCTGAGCTAAGGTCTCAAATTTATAACCCTTTAAATCCTAGATCTGAGTTCAATCAAAAAATTTAATTTTCAACCAATTTAATGTTGAATCATGAAATAATAAAAAAATAAATTAAAAAAACTCTTCAAATTAAAAAAGTAACAATCAAAATAATATGGATCAAATTTGATAGGAAAAAAACTCAATAAAGATGAAATTGTGAAAAAAAATCTAAAAAATACTCCCAAACATAACAAATAATAATCAAAAGAATGAGAAATAAATTTAAAAAATAAAAAAAATAAAAGGTGTGAACTGAAAAAGAATTGTAATTTAACTCAAAATAATTCAAGATGATAATTTTTTAAATTTATAACACAAAACCAAAGCCTTTAGATCTAACAATTAAATGTCAAAAAGTAATAAGAAGCATAATATATCTAAAACCCAGCCCAATCCAACAGTAAAATTCAAGGATATAGTCATTCAAGTTTATGCTATCAAGGTACTATCTCTCTCTTTCATTTAGTCATCCTAGTTATTTTCTATATAATTTTGCTATTTATATAGCAAATCTATAAAGAAAGATTCACATCATCTAATAAAATTTAAAAATTACAGTTGTTACATTTAGGCCCTAGGATGTTGATTAAAAATTTAAAAATTAAAATGAATAATAAAATAAAACATTATTAAAAAGATAATAATAATAATAATAATAAAAAAGAAAGAAGTAAATTTGACCATGGATCCCATCTTATCTTTTCTTTGTTGGTTTGCTAGCCATATCTCAAAATGGAAAATCCCAGAAGAGCCCATTTGATTTGCGTTTTTTTTTTTTTGGATGTTGATGAGTTTTTTTTCTTTTTTTTACCATAATTTATGATTGAAGTATATTTTATGGCTACTTAATTAAATCTTAAATAATTGTCGAAACAATATGAAAGAGTAAAGTTTAGATTCACATCCACCTCAACATCATTTGTAAATAAGCTTATTCTGTAAAACAAATACAGTAAGTTTATTATATGCATAAACCAAATCAGTCTATTTTTCTAAATTTCACTTGATTCCAAAACTTAAAAACTAGAGCACATGCCTGCACTGTGATCCGAATGGATTTTTAGCCACACAATATAATTTCACAAGAAAGAAGGCACGCAGGGTGTCTCATCCGGACAAATACAGTACTGATGAACTGGAACTAGGGCCACCTTGAAGATGTCATATTATGTCAACTTGAAGATGTCGCATTATATGCAATCTGATCCTAATGCATGGAATCACACACATCAAACAAACTGCCAGTAAAGCTGATAGGCACAGATGTGGTCATGCAGCAGCCGGAAACTCGCCGAAACATCCCACAATGATGACATCAACTGATTTTTTAGCAAATTGCAGTAACTAATTATACAAGTTTGGCCGCCACAGAATGACAGCCATAAAGAGCTGCAAGTAAATTAACTTAACCGTAAAGGAGAGCATTAGTCGTAGACCCATTACAATCCCAGATCCTAAACAAAATAAACTTGTATAGCTAGGCAGGCGTTAAAAGGATCCACTCCAAGGTGTCGAACTTCGATATCCCAAGAACAGTAAAGCGTGATCTCTACAATTAGCATCTTATATATAAGGTATGGTTCGTGTAAGTTGGTTCATTAGGTGGCCAAAAGGTCAGATGCCGGTCCTATTGCTTTGGATGTTTTGGAATCAGCCGGAGCTCTTGTTTTAGCTTGTAAAACCTGTACAGTATCTAAAGATCTAATTCCCACTCCTCTAAGGATAACTGGGTTTCTTCAAATGGAACGAAAGATCACTAACATTCTATCTTCATGTAAATGCTTCTGGAGATGTATCGCTTTGATGTCTGTAAAGTATATTAACAGCATTGGGAATCTCCAGCAGCCGGTCCTAGCTTAATTTTGAGAACTTCAAACGCCATAACTCTACGTGCAGGCAAGCCATCAAAGCATCTAATGTATAATGCACACCGCACAGAAAATACACTTAGATGACGTCTTTTACGAGATGCATGTATTCACATATGTGTTAGCATATCTTACTCTTGCTACAACACGTTTCAGAATAATCAATTTTTTCCTACGATAATGTAATTAAGTGTCAATGCAACATGGCTGTTAGTTCTTCTTGATCGGAGCCTCCTCACCCCTATATAGATAATGTCACTTAGCTCTCTATCTTCAACCCACTTATTTCAAAAAATGTCTCCAGCAAGTTCTTCTGCCCTGCTCCTACTCTTTCTTACTCTCTCCGTTCACATTACCTTTTCAATCGCTGTCAATACCATCGGTTTAAGCGGCAGGACAGTGGCTGCTGACACTGTCCCTTCACCAAAGAAAGTGGCCACCTTCCTCCTTGGCGATATTTCTCCACCTACTGAGAAGTATTGGTACTCAAGGTTGCCCAACACTCCATTGCCAAGAGCCCTAGGATATCTTCTACAACCTGGTCATTATCCTTCAATCTCCACAGAATTCGCTAATGAAAAATTAAGTGCTGGAGCTACTCAAAGAACCTATAAACAAGGATATATCAAGCATAAAACAGCCATAAAGTCTGCCCTCCCCGACTCAACGATATTCTACCTGTACAACGATCTCCATCCAGGTAAAAGGATGAGAATTCATTTTACTAGTAGTGGGACCAAGGTTAGTTTCCTGCCTCGTCTGGTGGCGGAGTCTATACCATTTTCGAGTGACAAAATATATACCAGAGATTTTGAACTACTTTGCACTACAAGTCAACTCAAAAGAGGCTCAGGTCATCAGATATGAAATAGGAGGATGTGACGAGCCAAACATGGAAGTGTTAACAATTGCGGTAATTATCTCCAAGTTGGATTTGCAGCATTCAAGTCCTACATTGTCTCTGATATTAGCTGGAAAGATATATTCCAGCATCCCGGTAAATACGTGATTGTATCCTAGTAGAAATAGGTTTCCATGTAATTAGCAAATCAGTCCTAAACTATAGGATCTGAAACGTAGGGATTCTTATGTAGAGTAGCTATATATATTCTGCTTGTAACAGAGGAAGTTACTAAGTGAAAATAAACAATTGAATCCCTTTGAAAACTCTGCATACGTTTTGACTTGGTATCAGAGCAGGTTTATTATCTGCTCTTTATATCACCACACAAACCTTATAAATCTTACGAATCCTCCTTCTCGTACCATGGCCAGTGACAAAACCGAATCATCATCTGTTC
>Ga0307516_10009450_pt1 | contig 10863 bp, 17 predicted proteins | sample 19_EM_MG_FD_203310 | JGI IMG/M metagenome (GOLD analysis project Ga0307516, IMG submission 203310) | Populus trichocarpa ectomycorrhiza microbial communities from riparian zone in the Pacific Northwest, United States - 19_EM | ecosystem: Host-associated > Plants > Roots > Unclassified | place...
AGTCTTCTTGTGTGATAGATGGCTACGATGAGGCTCTGTCGTGCTCATCCTTCACATCAGGATCATTTGATATTGACATTATCTTCCATGTTCACTGTACCAAACCTGTTTGGTGCATGACAACGCCCCACATTTTCCATGTCAACTCCACCATCATGTGCCATGTGATCCTGAAAGCCACTGTATAGATCAGCTCTTAGCTTTCTCTGATTGTTCCTAATCCAGTTGAGATTTGACTGATCAGCAGAGGCCATGGCATCACAAACATACTCCTGAAATAATTAACCAGCCTGAAATAAATTTGGGGGTTCATTGGAGCAAGGATGCAAACAATAAGTAAGATAGAGAATCTGAGTGACTTTCTTTGAGCATGGATTGTGTCCATCCACTTGTTGTAAAGGAATGTTGAGATGCCAGCCCTCCTCACCTCAGGGAAACAGAAGAACATAATGTAATGGTAGATATGAGGGATATAGGTCAACATATGCAGAGCTTGCCTGTGGAACTGGTCTCTCTGGCTGAGGTGAATTATTTTGATGGCATCTTTGATTTTGTCTTTCCAAACGTTCTGCCTGACGATGCTGGTAATGCTCTTGCAGCAAAGCCTCATGGTCAACCTGAACACCTACACCACCAATAGGAAGTTGGTATGCAGGTCCAAAGTGAGCCTGTGGCTGACCTATTCTCTGATTGTAAACAGGCCCATAAGCAGTGGGCTGCATCTGTGGCATAAACATACCAGCAGGAGGAGGAATAGGTAGGGGTAGGGGTGGATGCTGAGGATAAGCAGGTGCTGGATTATAAAATGGATCTGTAGGACCCATGCCTGCATTGTTCTGTGGATGGTGAAAAGGTTGGTTGGAAGGGCCAGAAGCTGCATTGAGGGCATGATGCAAACAACACATCTGTTGAACTTCCATGTGCTCAATTTGATGTTGTGGGATGCCAGGATAATTTGCTGTTGGAAGTGGAGGATGATTCTGCATTAATCATGAATTTTTGTCTTGCATCCACAGTCACTATAAGAATTTACCCACCATTAATGCAGCAGGAACATTTATAGGTATGGATGAGGGGCATCAGCGAGATGGTGGTGAACCAAGAATGTGCTGATCACGCTCTGCTTGGTGAGCTGCATTATGTGCATGCTGTGGTGAGGTGGAAGGTGAGGACCTGACAGACATGTAAGGATGAAATCATTAGCAATAAATAAAGCTTACATGGGAAGAGGGTTGGACCTATATGTGAATGCATCAGATATTTCAAGCAATTTGGAAGAAATTACTTACAGAAAGTTGGTCAAAGGATGCTAAAAAGGAGACAGGGGAAAGATGTAGTGAAAATGCACAAAAATGCATAAAAATATGACATAAAAGTGGGGTCAGAAGTCAAGGAAACAATCTGAGATGGATGATACACACCTTCAATGAGTCTGATAATAATCATTCAAAGGGGACAGGGGCCAAATGTAGTGAAAAAAATACAAAAATGCATCAAAAATGCGAAAAATATGTAAGAAAGTATAATCAGAAGTCAAGGAAACAATCTCATATGGATGATACACACCTTTAATGAGTCTGATAATAGTCATTCAAAGGGGACAGGGGCCAAATAGTGAAAAAAAGATTCAAAAATGCATCAAAAATGCGAAAAATATTTAAGAAAGTATAATCAGAAGTCAAGGAAACAATCTCATATGGGTGGTACATACCCTCAATGAGCCTGATAATAGTTGTTCCAAAGGGGACAGGGGTTAAATGTGGTGAAAAAGTACAAAAATGCATCAAAAATGCGAAAAATATGTAAGGAAGTATGATCAGAAGGCAAGAAAACATCTCATATGAATTGTACATACCCTCAATGAGCCTGATAATAGTTGTTCCAAAGGGGACAGGGGCCAAATGTGATGGAAAAGTGCAAAAATGCAAAGAGAAATGTGAAAAATAATATATTTATGGTCATAATCCAAGAAATTGTGATGAGACAATAGGGCACAGACCTTCAGGTGACAGACTGAGGGTGTTGGTGACAGGAAACAGGGCAAAAATGTGCCAAAAAAGCGCCAGGATAGGGCAAAGATCTGTTATTCAAGGCTTATCAGGCTTGATATGTTCACAGCATCAGTTTTCTTACCCAATGAAATCAAATTCAATGAAATAGACTATACAGAGTACAGAGTGTGTGGTACAGTGGGGGGGAAGATGAGGGAGGGACTTGAAGGAGGGAGGGATGCTGTAGCACTGGATGGAGACCATGGCAGTACGATGCCATGTGATTTTGACAACCCAAAAAGGAACCCCATGTGCTTGAAGCGAAACAAACAGCGGTAATGAAAAATTCTCAGGCATTGTCTGGTTCTTCTTAGATTTCCTCCTTGCTATGATCCCCAAACCACCACCTAGAATGCAAGTGGCTCTCCCCAGTACTACAAAGGGGATTGTTGAAGCAATACCTATATACGTAGAGGAACTGCTACTCCAACTCACCTGTTGGGTGGAGTGCACAACCTGAGATGATAGTGGTAGCTGGTCAAGAGCTGTTGTATTATATAAGCAATGTCCACCATTTATATACAACAAATAGTGTGACATGTGACTGTGATGTGTGATGTGTGACATGTAACATCTACTCTAAAGAGGACTATTACTAAGTCTACACTAATATGAGTTACAGTCTTGTGCGCACTTCATTGATGGTTTACACTGGGTGCACATGCGACTTCAACAATCCCCCTTGCTGTGCTGCACATAGAGCACTTCAGCGAATAAGGCGCTAGATGCTGCCAGAGGGAAACTGTAAGCCTACTTGAGCTCTAAACTTCACAAATTTCTTGTGTGGTAAGTTCTTGGTGAGCAGATTGGCAGGATTTTCAGCACCATCAATAAAGAATAGTTCCACATTACCTTTCACGACTGACTCATGGATTCTGTGGTAGCAGATGTCAATGTGCTTGGAGCAAGGCTCCATTACAGGGTTGGATGCCATGAATATGGACCCCTGAATATCACTGCAAATCGGGATAGCTTTCAGCTTATAGCCAAGCTCACTGAGCAAACTTTGAATCCAGGTAACTTGGCGAGCGCAATCACTCAAAGCCATGTATTCAGCCTCAGTGGACGAGTATGCAATAGTCTTCTGCGCATGTGAAGTCCAACTAATCAAGCCATCTGCAAGTTTCAGGTAGAAACCTCTCTGCAAGAGGTGAGAGGTAGGGTCTGATCCCCAATCTGAGTCCATGCATGCAATCAGTCCAGCACCAGATCCACCATTGTATACTAGGGAGTGTGTAGACGTCCCAATTAAGTAGTGACAGATATACAGCGCTTTGTTCAGGTGGTCCTAAGATGGGTTCATGGCATGGCATGAGAGATGGGTGACTGCAAAGGCAATGTCAGGCCTAGTGCCTAACATAAGATACAGGAGGGACCCTATAACCATCTGGAAACAGGAGCACAGATCCGCATTAACAGGCTCTGTGTTCTTGGCAGCATAGTAGCCAGCCAGCAGTGGGGTGCTTGCAGACTTTGCATTGAGCATGCCACAGCGTTCAACAACCTTTTGGAGGTACACGCATTGATCCAAGTGGATAGCACAACCTTTGTGAGTGATTCACATTCGGAGGAACTCATTAGGTTCTCCAAGGTCTCTGCACTCCCATTTGCACATGAATTGTGCTTTGATGGCATCAACAACAGCCTTGTTAGGGCCGCAGAATAGTGCGTCGTCAATGTATATGATACTGATGACAATGTTGGTGCCTTTCTTCTTGTAGAAGAAGATGCCTGCTTCAGACTTAAGGCGCTCAAACCTGAGCTCTTTCAGAGACTCATCAAGTGTGCACCACCAAGCTAGGCCAGCCTGTTTAAGGCCATAGAAGGCACACCAAAGGTGGAGCACTTTGTGCTCTTGCCCAGGAACAGCAAACCCTTTGGGTTGTTCCATGTAGATCTCTTTGTCAAGCTTGCCATACAAGTAGGTGCTCCGAATGTCAAGTCCAGTAATATACCAATTCTCAAGTGCGGCAAGCACAAGCATGAGGTGCACTGTCTCAAAGCACACAACTGGTGAGAAGACCTGGTCAAAATCTAATCCCTTGACCTTGGAGAAGCCTTTCGCAACTAAGCGGGCTTTCTTACAGCCATCCAACTTCATGTCAAAGACCCATCAATTCTTAATGACCTTCCAGTCTCAGGGATGGTTATCTAGCTCAAAGACCTTGCACTTTCGCAGCACGTCAAGCTCTTTTTGGCAAGCAAGTTGCCAGAGTTTCTGCTCAGCTTGGGGTAAGTGAGTGATGTCCTTGTAGGACCAGTTGTGGACGTTCTCATATTGAGGGTCATGGGTTGTGAGGGCTTTGCCCATCAGGAAACGGACTAGGTTTGCTCCCCCTTCCTCGCACATCTTTTGCACATCTTCCTCACTGGGCATTGCAGAGGTGTCGGGGAAACCACCAGGGATATGGTCTGGTGTGTCTGGTTGTGGGGGCCTAGGGGCCTCACCCATACTGTTTCTTGCCATTGAGAGGCACTTTTGATATCCTGGAGTTGCTCAACGGGATGTCACTGCTCACCATACACATTACTGGGGCACAATGGCACTCTATGTTCATGTTGGGGGCAGGCAGGTATATTAACTGCAGGAGGGTGCAGCACATTTTGGCAGCATTCAGCTTGGCCAGGGCACTGTGGTGCCAGAGGTGGCAGGTTTCTCGCTGGTGAAGGCATTCTCAGTGCCAGTGGAGGCACTGGAGATGGCATACGGGAGGATTTATTTGATTAGGCTCTTTCTCAGGAGCCTCAGGAGCCTTGCGCTTTGGATCGTCATCCTGCACTTGGGGATGTGGATAGCCATGGTCATGTTCCACATCATCATCACTGTCAACATCATCAGGGGGATTCCCTGGTCAATCGGTGGTAGGTTTTGGATTTACCCTTCCAAAGGGGTTCTCGAGAGGTTCGCACCTGTTTTTGGGGCAGCAAGGGAAATGACGCTCATCAAAGATGGCATGAGCAGTGGTAAACACTGTTGAAGCAATACCTATGTACATAGAGGAACTGCTACTCCTGCTCACCTGTTGTGTGGAGGGTACAAGCTGAGATGATAGCAGTAGCTGGTCAAGAGCTGTTATATTATATAAGCGATGTCCACTGTTTATATATAACAAACATTGTGACACGTGACTGTGATGTGTGACATGTGACATGTAACATCTACTCTAAAGAGGACTATTACTAAGTCTACACTAATATGGGTTGCAGTCTTGTGTGCACTTCGTCGACAGTTTATACTGGGTGCATGTGTGACTTCAACAAACACTGCATTGGTGGAGTGCATGAACAAGAAGTTATGCTCATTGCCAGGGGCAACACCGATGTAAGTCATTAGCTCTGACTTGGGAGCCATCTTATTTGCTCAAGCCATGGCTGGGGGGTAGACAAAGGCTCCACAGCCAAACACACAAAAGTGGTTGATGTTAGGCATCTCCCCCTTAAGCATTTCATGGGGGGTGCGCCATCAGAGGCAAGCTACTGGAGTACGGTTATAGATGTGGGTTGTGTGAGTGAATGCAAATTCCCACCAAGAGTCAGGAATGCAGGCTTGATGCCGCATAGACTCAGCTTTATCCATCAGAGTGCACCCTAGTCGCTCGGTGTGGCCATTCTGCATGGGGGTCCTTGGAGCACTTTGGTATATTTTGATTCCTTTCTCAAGGAGTGCTCAATCAAACAGATCAGATTTGTACTCTCTGCCGGCATCGGACATCCAGCCAACGATGTGCACATTATGTTGGACGTGCACCATTTCAAGAAAATCTTTGGCAGCTGTAATTGCTGCAGCTTTGGAGCGAAGAGGCATGGTCCAGGCATGAGAGGTGAAGTCGTCATAGAAGGTAATAACATATTTAAACTTCCGGTACGACGTAACTGGGAAGGATTTCAGATCAGAGTGCACCAGCTTGAAGGGCTTGGAAGCACATCTTTCATTCTCAGGGAAAGCTCGATTGGGCATCTTGCCAAGAGCACATCCAGGGCAAACACAGTCCTCAGTAGGAAAGTGAATCTCTGGGAAGCACTGTGTATGCTTTTGCACATGTCAGAGGACTTCCTTTGAGGGGTGCCCAAATCTCTGGTGCATAATGTCATAATTGACTTTGCTCACAGAGGCGATATAGTTAGATCTAATTATCGGGATAGATCTAATCCCAAAAATAATGTTGCGATCATCTTCTGGGTCTGGCCCAAACCATAGGCATTCTGCTTTGTTGGTGAGGTTAATGCCTTGCTTATCACCAGTGACTCTATAGTTATGCTGGAGCATTTCGCCCATAGAAATAATGTGTGCAGTAGTGCCTGGCATATGGAGCACTTGGGTGAGGGTTACTACTTTCTCATCCCCAGAGTTGTGGTCTAGGCACCAGAGTAAAACCGTGCCAATGCCAGCCATTTTGGCATAGTGTGCTCTTTTTAACTGATTATAGGAGGCGAAATCCCCTATGTCACCAGTGAAGTGGCAGGATGTGCCTGAGTCTAGTAGCCAGAAGGCTCCAGAAAGTTCACTATCATCGGCCATTTTTCCCTTACAGCCAGCACAGTGCGCATTATTCGAACATGAACAAATATATGCTTTACTTGAGATACGACATGACATATTGTAGTGACTACTTGCTATATACAGTGCAGGTGTATAACACACATGTAAAGGGAGCGTGTCAGTGTTGATCAGCACACGTGCAGAAGGTACTTGCCTGAAGAGGCTGGCCTCTGTGTCCATCGCCATCAATGTCGCATTGTAGCGATCAAGGACCATCACGTTGATTTCATTGAACTCATTGTCAGCAAAAGGCTCGTGGGCAATAGGTTCATCATCCCCAAGGGAGATGGCATCCTCCTCATACATTGTGATGCGCTCCCAAGACGAGGGTGCTTCAGCGATGATGGACTGGCCTCGGGCTGGTCCAGGCTCGCACTAGCTGTCGACACAATGTGGTTGAGGGTGCGAATGGTTTGGCAGGAGGGCTCCACCCCAAAGCAGTGTGCCAGATTGAAGGCCTTGATGGTATTATTGAATGCAGGGGGGCTGCAGTGGGCAGCACCAGGAGTGTGGGCCAGGGTGCAAGGGTCGATGGTGGGCTCAGGTCCATTGTAGTGGACATAAGTAGCAAAGGCAGCTTGCTGGGCGTTTTTGTGGTGAGTGCAAGCTTTCTTGCCACTGCGGCGTGTGTGGCCTCCCTGTCCTTGGGTGGGAGCATTTCTGCTTGCACTGCCATTGGACCCACCTTGCTGCTGCTGCTGCTGGGCGAATTTGTGGTCAGCTGGCTTGCACTTCACAGTGCTAAGTTTGCCTGAGGGCCCTTACCACCACCACAAGTAGTGCCTTTCTGCTCAAAAGAGAGTGTGGCGGCCTTGACAATACCTTCCAGCTTCAAGTTCTTAATCTTGTCAGGGGACGTCTGGCTGAGAATCTGTGCTACGACCTCCATGGTAGGAGGGAGCTTGCAAAGAATGATCATTGTTTGCACAGGGGCAGGAAAGTTGAAGCCAGCATCCTTGAGGTACATGAAGTGGCTCAGCATCTTGGTAATCGCAGGAGCAGGATGGGAGCCAGTGGGGATAGTCATTGAGAGGAGCTTGCTCAACTCAGCATAGGTGGAACTGATACTGGGGGCGCCAAAACTCTTCTTGAGGTAGTCCCAAAACCTCCTTTACTGTAGTAAGGTCAGTGATAGTGACCTGGATGGAGGGAGCAAGGTGCAAGGTAATATTACCGAGCACTCTTTCAGTGTTGTCATCCAGTTGTTTTGGTCATCGTGACCGGCAGCGGGTTGGGTAGTCGAATAAACATACCACTGGCCCTGTGCCTGAAGGTAGGCCTGCATTGAGGTGTGCCACTGCTGCCAGTTGGAGCCAGTGAACACAGGGACCATCTTGTTGAGAGCTGTCAAGATCAGTTCTCCTTGATGATCTTACTAGAAGGTCCAGGGGTGCAGGGGACTAATGAGGAGGTAAGTCCAGACACTAGTAAGTGCTAGTTAGTGCGGAGAGTCAAGTCTGGGTCATACAAACAAAGTCTGGGCACTAGAGGAGCACTGGGAGTAAGTCCAGGTTTTTGCAGAGTAAGTCTGGACTGTGGGAAAGTAGTCCGGAGTTGAGTGCAGCTTGTCCGGAGTGAAGGACATCCCAGAGGTGGGATAAGTCCTAAGAGGTCTAGCATCAAGTCTGGGACAGAGGTGGCTTTTGCCCTTGTGCGAGTAGGAGACTTGCTAGGAGTGGACATAGGACCAAGGGGACGAGATGGGATGGAGGCCAGAGTTGGCCGGAGTTCAGGAGAACAGAGTGGAATTAGGAGAGCATGGAGTAGTACAGAGGTGAGGAGTATCTTAGTCGAGATTTGATCTAAGGACTACTAGGCTGGAGTTTGGTAGTTTATATAGTAAAGAGTACTAGAGGTGAGTATATATGGTGACAAGTAAACACCTTAGTCGGGACAAGGGATGGAGCAGAAACAGACAGGAAAATAAACTAGGTACAGGAAAATAAAGCAGGGGCAGGAAAATAAACCTGAGTGGAAGCAGACACGGGGAACTAGAGATACAGGGACGATGGAGGAAAAGCAGGAACAAGTAGGTAAAGGGAACTAAGGTTGGAAGAGGACAGGTAAGGGTCAGAGGTGGACTTAACTAATGTTAAGTCTGGAGCGATGTCCAGGACCGGAGGAAGTGGGACCGGAGGAAGTGCAAGAGTGGAGGGAGTGCATGAGTGGAGGGAGTGCATGAGTGGAGGGAGTGCATGAGCAGAGGGAGTGTAAGAGTGAAGGGAGTGTGTAGGTGGAGGAAGGGCAGAGTAGCCAGAGGAAGGTCCGGAGTTGGACATGGAAATGTCCTAAGCCATTGGTGGACCTGACGGAGGAAGCAGAGCAGGAGCAGGAGCAGAACTGAGCCGGAGTTGGATATACCATCCAGAGTTGGGCTACGTTGCAGACAAGGCTAAGGGAGTGGCTGGACTGAAACTGGAGTAGTGACTAGTGGTAGGTACAGGTCCAACATGGTGGAGTTAGACCGCAGATCTGTCTGCAGGAAGACAGGTGTTAGTCCTGAGGCAGAGATGGACATAGTGACCGGAGTTGAGCTGGAGTACAGCTATGGGGGTGGAGATGGCCAGACTAGATCCAGAGTTGCATCTATGCCTAAGGAGAGGTCAGGCAGGCCAAGGTTAGACCAGAGTTGCAACTGGGAAAAGTATGGATATGACAAGAGTGCTGGACATGGTGAATTCTGTTGGGTGAACGGAGTCAGCAAGTGAATGTGACAATGGACAAGCAAGAAAAGAAGAAACACCTGAGTGCTAGTGAAAGCACTTCTGTCAACAGCAAACTCATGACTAGGTCATGCCAGTGCAAGTCATTGACGATCTTCGCCATGGTTGGCACAGGTCATCAACGAACTTTGCCTGTGGCAGTGCAGGTGCTCAGCTGGGAGCTCACTGTCTGGCACAAGTCATCAACGGACTTTGCCTTTGTGGCTGTGCAGGGGCTCACTAGGAGCTCACTGTTCTCCACAGCATCAAGCTAGTTAAAGCAATGCTACAGGGAGCTGGAGTGCTGTCTGGTGCATTGCTGCACACAGTGTGCTCACAGGGCTCATAACCTGTTGAAGCAATACCTATATACATAGAGGAACTGCTACTCCAACTCCCCTGTTGGGTGAAGTGCACAACCTGAGATGATAGCGGTAGCTGGTCAAGAGCTGTTGTATTATATAAGCAATGTCTGCTGTTTATATACAACAAATAGTGTGATGCATGACTGTGATGTGTGATGTGTGACATGTAACATCTACTCTAAAGAGGACTATTACTAAGTCTACACTAATATGGGTCACAGTCTTGTGCGCACTTTGTCGATGGTTTATGCCAGGTGCACGTGCGACTTCAACAGGGATTGGTCACCAATTTACTTCTCCTCAAAAGGTCAAAAATCCTCAAAAGACTAAAGCATTCATTTCTTTTCCAGGTCAAAGCAGCAGGTGCCAGCACCTTCTCACTCAGCTCAATGATCTCCTTCATCACAAGGTGGAATGTCAACCCATCAGCAAGTTGACAATTTGTCTTAACCCACTTATAGTGTCTGGATGGTCTGGAATCAGACAGTTAAGATGGATAAGAGAGATAAGTGGGTCAGACCAGTCAGTAAGTAAGTCAGATAGTGTGTCAGACTATCCAGACCAGTCAGTAGGTCAGACCAGCCAGACCAGCCAGACCAGTCAGACAGTAAGTCAGACAGTGTGTCAGACCAGCAGACCAGCCAAACTATTTCTTTGGCTACTTAATTCACTCAATATTAATGTGAATCCATTTATATTAATTCTGTAAATAGATAAAAGGTACAGAACATATATATATATTATATAGATGGCATTGATGACATTGGTGGTGGGTTGTCCAGGGTCATCATCAGCAATGGTCATCAGTAAATCGAGGTGGTGGGGGGGGTGTCGTCATTGTCATCATCAATGGCCGTGATGTTGACCCTGGCAGTGGGGGCAGTGGTGGCAGCCACATCAAGGTGGTGGTCGTCATCACTGGTAATGGGGTCATTGTCATTGTTGTCGACACTGGTGGTGGGGTGGCCTTCGTTGTTGGTGGTGGCTGCATGTTGAAGCAATACCTATATACATAGAGAAACTGCTACTCCAACTCACCTGTTGGGTGGAGTGCACAACCTGAGACGATAGTGGTAGCTGCATCAGCAAACAAGCATAAGGCTGTACAGTGTTCTACAGGGTTGTACAGCACCACAGATGTTACAGAGAGGTACCTACTAATGCAGAGATTTACAGAGCCTCACAGTGCTGTGTACCATTATCAA
>Ga0307516_10009451_pt1 | contig 10862 bp, 14 predicted proteins | sample 19_EM_MG_FD_203310 | JGI IMG/M metagenome (GOLD analysis project Ga0307516, IMG submission 203310) | Populus trichocarpa ectomycorrhiza microbial communities from riparian zone in the Pacific Northwest, United States - 19_EM | ecosystem: Host-associated > Plants > Roots > Unclassified | place...
CATTCACGCAGTAGTTACGTCAAATACCCAACGTCGGTAGCTGCGCCGCTGCAGCTGGGACTCACAGCTGCGGTGGTACAAACAAACACAAACCTGATGCGGTGACCTGGTTAATACTCTCTGGATAGTAGTAAAATGCCCCCCAAAGAAACGGCAAGCAAGAGGCGGGGCGTGGCAAAAGGCAAGGCGTAACAAAAGGCAACCGGCGACACTCCTCCGAAACCTACTGGTCGATAAAATCGCCAACTTCACCCTCGCTGGATGGTGTCCTATTTTTGTGACCCTGACGGCGTGCGTAGAAAGCGACCGCAGACCAATTGACCGACCGATCTCCAATGATACGGTAGAGGTACCGAAACACCCATGGGCTCGTAATTCAATGGACGGATCCGCAAAACCAGGTATTTAAATAGGTACCACAAATGCGAGGACAAAGGTGTAAAACGGAAAGTCATCGTGACACGAAACGGTACGAGAACGGAGTGTCCAAGGTCAAGATAAGACATGGGGCGGCAGGAACTTCCCCCGCTGATCCGGCGGTCACCGGGGAAATGAAGGAAACGCATGTATAGCAGGCCATTGACGGCGGGCTGGAGATAGCTGGAGATATCGAGACGGTTGTAAGCGAATTTGGCACGCGGTATACTGAAGACTGCGCACAAATATGAGGTACGAAGGTTGGGAACGGAGTCCCTGGCAGCTACAGTCACAAAAGAGGAAGCGCACAAATGAATATCGAGTGAGATTCTGGCCGTGCGCACTGAAGTGAGCGAATCGAAATGGTTGACCAATCTGAAAGGCGTACGGGTCAGGATCTCTGTCGCCTCCCTATCTACTTCCAGCACTGTATACTTGAGCTGGTTGTATCGTTCCTTTGCCAGTTGGACACCGGCTTCGCTGATCCACGACTTAGACTGCTTGAGATATTGCGGTCCCCGGTCCAGCTGCCGTAGAACGTGATCCAGCCGTTCGACGAGGGCTCTCCGGTGATGTCCCAGCCTGATTCCATGTAGGTCCTCCTGGATTGAGACCTGCATCTCGGCGCAACCGATGTCGTCGGTAAAGTCCCACTCCGACCAGACGAGGAGGAAGTATGATGTGAGAATTTCAGCGTCTCCCAATTGTCGGACCAGGCGGACGACGTTCTCCCCCGTTCCCATGGATCGTCCAAGACATATGGGTGGGAGGGAAGGTCGTCTCTTTAACCACGCCCAAATGTCGAGAGGGATATATTGTCGTAGGGAGTCGATGGACGCGATGTGCAAGAGCGCGTCGATCACGTTCTGACCGACTTCCTCTGTAACTGGGATTTCTGAGGCTGCCGCTGCCCACTTAGCGACCGAATCTTCATCGCACGATCCACTGTCCCAAGGTACATGAGGCGATGTCAGTACAATGGTCCGAGGACTTGCTTGGTTGAACAGGGCGGGGATGAATGGTCCGATCACTGCCCACATAAATGCATCGGACTCCGAGGCCCTGGCAACGTTTAAGAATGCATCAATTGTTCTACGTTCCCCACCTTGTTCTTGCCAGACTGCGTATGAGAATAAAGCAGTGATAGCCTTGCGCTTGGTCCAGATTTGGCCCGGATCTCCAACTTGGGCCATGTCTTCAAGTTTCTCAGTTACTCGGTGAGAAACTAGATCTACCTGCTCACTGAATCTTGGTGAGAAAGGCAAGGTTTGTCAGGTATGAACTTATTTACCTCTCAGCCGGAGTTGTGATGATGTCTGGAACCGCACAGCCTAGGTCAATCGCAATGATCGACAGGCAGTCGACGACGACCGGGGGAGGGGGAAGGGGGTTTTGGGATAGATAATGAAGCGCGAAGTGGAGGGCCCAACGGGGCACCTTCAGGGGCCACACCCTTCGGTATCTGAATTGTACAAGGCTGGCGATGGCAACATGCCCAGTGCCGAAAGGGTCGTAGTCCTCCCACTGGATCTTCAACCGAGCCTGTGGATGAAGCAAGTTGTGGAGTATGCTGAAGCGGTGGTAGGAAGGGAAGCCCTCGAGGCTCATCTTGGACGGGAAGATCCTGGTGTACCGCCGTCGCGCATCAGTGAGGGCTCTTGATGTTGGATCCACTGTTGCAAGGTGAGACAATACATGGAGGAAACCCAGGGCAGAGGCATCCATGAGTATCTCCGACCCTTGAGTGACCACCACTTTGTCACCAACAGTTGACACACAACCGACGAGAATATTAAAGCAAGTCAAACCTAGTTCGGGGTCGAAGAAGGCCGGCGGTATCGTCGCAAGGAAGTTCAGGGTCGATAGATGGACACACTTGTCCAATGACGTGTCGAGTATCCACGAGATACAACGGACATCCAACATGGCTAGTCGTGTGTCTGCTGGTCCACTCGCACCATAAGGCTGACCCCGTGGCAGAGCGAAGGCAACGAATGCCTTGACCATTGCTCGCACGAGGAAGTAGGCGTCAATGACCAGACACATCGTAAGAAGAATTGGTAACAGGAGGGTGATAACGAGAAACGCAAGGGCACTCCCTTCCGAGCGCCTAAGCATCCTTAGCTCGTCACGCCAATTAACAAGTACTCCGATACACACGGAGTTGTTAGAGATTGAAAGGAGCGTGGTTAACACGGGTGCGGGGGTTTGGTGGACAAGGTAGAGGATACGGTGGATGAGGCCGGGGATACGACGGATGAGGCCAGGGATACGACGGATGAGGCCGGGGATATGACGGATGAGGCCGGGGGCACGCGAGGTCATGCTATGGACCAGGTAGAAGGTGCGATGGATGAGGTAGGGGGCACTCGAGGTCATGCCATGGATCAGGTAGTAGGTGTGACGGAGTAAATGCGCGCCAGGGGTTTGGTACGGGCAGCTCACCGAAGCCGCTCCCGCAAAGACAATAAAAGTGTAGAAGAGGGCACCAAATAATGTGACTGCAAGGATAACGGTTGCGACAGTCGTGTTAATCTCCCAAAGGTAGAGAGAGAGCCCACAACAGAGTAGTAAGAGCGCAATTTGCAGTACCTGGGACGACGACTCTATCATACGGTCGAAGTACCAGGCGATGATGCCATCGAACTTCCACTGTCGCAGTTGGCAGCGTTCGATGGCCGACCCTCGTATGTCGGTGGTAGCGTATCGGGCCAACCACTGTTTCCTGAGCATCCCAAGAAAAGCGGAGAGGAGCGATGCGGCGAGACTTGCGTAAAGGATGGATTGAACCTGGACGATTGTGCGCGGGGGCCCGGACCATTGTGGGACCGTAGGAACGTCATTGCCGAAGGTAGTGTTGTCGATCTTGTAAATGAGAACACGAAGGAGAGCAGCCGCCTCTTCATTCGGGTCCGACTGAAGCTGGGGTTGGACCTGGATTATGAATGCGGAAGTCACGGCGGAGAACAGACCAGCCTGTAAGCCGAGTCAGCGCATCCACCACACCCGAGAGATATAGAAAAAGCTCACAAAGACAAGTGTGGTGTTCAGGTCTTCTTCGTAGCGCTTGACGAACTCTCGGTCGTATTCATCTGCTTCACTGCGGTACACCTGGTAGAATCTGGTCCGGTGATCCTCCCTGGTTGGCGGTATAGCCTTCGGCTGCTCTCCCCCGCTCCCGTTTCCCAACATCCCTTCAGGATCCTGGCTATAGTTAAAGATCAGGGAGGTTTAGCGTCGGTAGGCACGTAAAACCTACCCCAATCGAGGGTCCTGAACGGAAGCATCCGGGTCGCTTGAATTCCGGCGTCTTCTGGACCTGTAGTTAAAGGCTCGACGTTCGGGGAGGCGAACACTGCCACGCAACTCACCTTCTTCTGTTCTTTCTGGTATTTGCGGGTGGTTCTTCTCCAGTCAGATGCGCCGGCTCCTCGTCCCCTCCTCGGCTATGGGAATAGATAAGAGAAACGACGTTGCAAAATGGCGGACGTCTCACCTATCCAAGTTTATCTCCTCTAGACCGGGTGCCATGCTGGTTGAGGCTATCGGTTTGATTCGTTGGATGGGTGGGGGGCGAAGACAAGAGGGAAGAAATTAAATGAACGCCCTCGAGCCCCGGGATTGGAAGGCGCCCGCCACGACACCTTCCAAGCTGGACCCAGTGCGTTCCGGTCCGGTGTTACCGATGAGAGCCAAGTATGTCCGGGGTCTAAGACGTCTAACCGTTGTGGTTGAAACAACGACGTCGTCCTCCCACTCCAAACCGGACGGTAAAACCCGATCGGGGGTCGTTGTTGTAAGGGTCAAAAGTCTATCCCATTAGTCGCTACATTATCGCATGCAATCGCATACGATGAATCCCATTACAAGGGTGATATTAAGGAAAGGACACATATGCTGCAATGGGATGTAAGAATGAAGGAAGCGGCCACTAAAATGTGACCCACGGGGTACGAAACACACCGGCCACCATCACCGATTTTCATCGCAAACAGAGCTCACCTATGAGCGCACGCAAGACTTACTGCTCCCCACCCGCCCTCCACCACCTCGCAGAACCCGACTCCGACGGGAGAAGAGGTTGATAAGTCGACCGGGTACCTGTGGTTATCTGGTCGCGTAGTTTGCCAGGGGGTGGCTCATCTGGGTATGAGGCGACGCTGATGGGGAGGTGACCGTCCCGGCCGGAAGGGCCCGACCCAACGCCGGTCACGAGGTATCTCGCCTTGGCCAAAAAAAGGACCGGAAGGTGTTGGATCAACCGGAAGATGTCCCAGCGACTGGTATAAACAAGCTGGGCCACCGATATAAAAGGGGGAACTGCGGCAAATACAGACAACAGCTAGACGTGCGGATGTTCAGGGCACATCCAACCATCAACAAAAGAAAGGTAGGCATACCTGACCATAAGTCAATGCGTAAGCACGCCAAGATAGAGGTTTAGCAAGGACGATAATCCGAGCAGCCCAGGCACAGTCGAGGGATACGAACAGGCAGAGTACAAACCACCTATGGTTGCGGTCGATGGTGCCCCTAGATGGCATTAGATTCGATTGACCAGGCACGCGCAACGACGGCGACGTACCAAGCACACCACACGAACGCGCATACACACTTCACGAACCACCACAACCTACACCACTTCCACCGTGGTTTATACGACCCTTCCAGGTAAGCTCGAAAATCCGCTGTCACCTGCGACCACCCCCTGTACAGAAAAAGGGCGGGAAACAAGATGAAGACCAAACAGATTAATCCGAATGGCGAGGTGAAAAGCAGCATGGGAAGGCGCAACCACCACCAGAACGTCCAACCTTTGTTTTCTATGCCGTTGTAAAACGCCCCCTTCGATTTCCCGATGATGAGACTCAGTGAAAACCAAATGGGCAGAATCAGGGCCCCGAATGCACGGGTGGCGCGGCGATGGGATCGGATCCTTTGGTAGAGATCGGTCTTTACCCCGAGAAGGTCGAAGATAGAGGAGATCGTCAGGTACACCATCAGAGGGGGCGATGTGATAATCGTCGCGTAATTTGCATCGGTGGCACACATCTGACCGCGGTTGGCGATCAACAGCGTTGAAAGAAGGATGGGATACGACTGAAGGAGAGAGGCTTTGATCCCTGAATCAATACCCACAGTGGACCAAGAAACCAGGATCCCTGTAAGCGAAGAGGATGTTAGATCTTGATTTGACGCGAGATCTGAATAAACGCCTATGCCCACGCGAGCAAAAAGTGACGGCGACATCTGGAAACATTCAGTTCAGAACCTAGGGGTACTGGGAGCGGGACAAGGACTCACTTGCCGCAACGACCGCGACCCCGGTCATGTCAATATTCGACGACAGCGTCAGGCTGTTTGGATCAGACGTCCGTGCATAGTGCAGTTCGGAGGCCATATTTTTCGTGAGAGGAGTGTGTTGCCAGTACCTTCGTTATATAGGACCAGGTGGTATGTAATGAGGTTGCAGCATGGCATGAGGAATTGGCCAATTAAGTCATGGCTATGCTTCGAGAACGCAAGGTGAAGGATAGCCCAGGCGTCTCAGAATTGGAGCCCACTCGGACGCGAGGGCTCCGGCGGTTTGGTGGTAAACCCGCCGCCGACACGGCCTCGCTGTATGGGAGGTTGGATCACATTGCGGTGACACTACCGTCGAGACTATAGAGTAGTGACTGCAATCAGAACCCCGATCACACAGCCATCCTCCAAGCCCAACCAGGACTGGACTAGGCCATTGTGGAGGCGACGCGTTTTCGACCCTGTGATGAGGGTCTTTGTGTTATTATCTCCGCAACCGGAGGGAGGAGATCCCTTCTTTTTTTTTTCAACCTCCAGGTCGTCACCACCGCGGGCGTGGTGGTTTGATTCCAACCTTTTGCTATATCGTACATTCGCGGTTATCGGACCCAGATCAGGCCTCCCTCATCCGATTCTACGGATTATCGCTCGAAATCAGATTGCTCCGTCTGACTATCCCGCATTGAGATGCTTTGGTCAGGTTCCAAGATCATGCGGGAGATTTTCTTGAGATTCTTGGCGGTTCAGGGGAGGCTATCCTAGAATTTGAGTTTCTCATGACCAAAGTCGAGCTCTAGTCTCAGCGATGTGGCGCACCAGTGAAATTTTAGGGAAGGATGGTTCAGGAATTCCTCCTGAGTCTGGTGTTCCCAAAGGAAAGGGGCACGTTCGAAGAATCGTGGAGTAGAATCACGGATGCCGTAAGTTGGTGAAAACTCCGAACAAGCGTGGCCACGCAACTATGAGAGGTTTCCACCCAAAATCAATAGTCGAGGGATTAGAGTAGGCGAAACACGCCCCCGGTTTCCCGGGATGCGGCGCACGGCAATGGATAAAGTGTTTGGTGGGCTCGAGGACTACAGATTAAGGGTCCAGGGTGGCTGGGCTTTCGGGTCGGTCGAAACGTGGGGCTGTCAATGGGAGCACGGCGCTGCGCCCAGGGCAGATCTCCACGGATGATATTAAACATTCGATTTAGAAACACGCTTCGTTTGTGAGATCTGAGCGGGTTGATAACGAAACGTACGAGGTGAATAACCCTCTCTCCAGTGACAATATACGCGGGTCAGCTGGATTGGCTACCCGACCACGTTGGAGGGATGAAGGAGAGAGCACCTTGACGGATTGGATCAGTAGGAGGGAAGGTGTCCTTCACCGACCAAACTGGGGTCGGCACCTCCACTGGATCGTGTTCGAGACCGCCCTACCAGCAAGAGCTGTGCGCTGCAGCGTCCTTCCAGTACTAACAGAGGAATTGAGATGTAGAAATTTATTCGCTGATGCTGGCAGAGACGGACATTGAGACGGGAGTTCGGAAGGGGGTAGCGTCACGAACTTCCAAGAGACAGGCAAGACTCTGATCAGAGGTGTAGATGTGAACGTCGCGAGATACTTGAATGGTGCCCGAGAGGATTAAGTCGAGCGAAATGGCAGACGAGAGGACGGACGTCGATTCGTGAACGAAAGTTTTCGTGTATTGCCGTGTTCCACTAGAAGGGTGTTCGCAAGCAGGCGGGGTGGCTCTCTCCGCTAGCAGTCTAATAGCAGACTTCGGAGGCTCCTGACCGGCCAAGTCTTTCAGTGGGCGGTCTGTAAGTGAGTATGCGGCCGTGTGCCCCTCAGGTCGGGTTCGGTGTCCGGAGAAACGGATAAACTTCCCTGAAGTCGAGGTTGGATTCCAGCCTACCACGCACTGTGATGCGAAGGGCCGGTCGTGGGAGTCGTGATGGAAACCAATGCGCAGTCACTCCTTCCACCTCGTTGTCGACCCAGCACCCAAGTACTGACTGAGGCCTGAAGCTTGAAGCTTGAATCCCTGATCGTCTATTTGCCAACTTCCGGCTCTTTTTTCCGCCAACCAGACGCAGACCCAAAGGAAATGTGAAGGTATAACCTGACGGACACTTAAGAATCATCGCAGAGCCGGAGATATGTATCTGGATAAGTATCACTCTGAGTTATTCATCAGTTTTACCCGCGCCCGGGCGTGGGTATCGCTCGGTATTTCCAACCCACAGAACGAGCTGTATATAAGGTGAGCGTGCAAAAGACAGATGAAAGGGTCGCTCCCGAACGATCCCATCGGACTCCCCGTGTGTTCCTCGGACCTGTTCCGGAGCCGCGTCGAAGTCCTATGTCTCGGGCCGCCTCCCTCCTACCAGAGCTATTCGATCTCGTCATCGACCACCTACGCGACGACCCAGCCACACTCAAAATCTGTTGCATCGTCTCCAAATCGTCCGTTACACCCGCACGAAAACACCTCTTCGCTCATGTCGAATTCGACGCCTCGGAATCCCACCTTGAAACGTGGAAGAAGACTTTTCCGGATCCCTCCAACTCTCCCGCTCGCTACACGCGCAACCTCTTCATTCACGGTACTCCAGACATTGCTGCCGCGGACATCGGAGTGGGTGGCTGGGTTCAAATTTTTCACAACCTCACGCACTTGCGGTTAATGCGCCTTGATCGGGCCTCCCTCATCCCATTCCACGGGATATCGCACGTCGTCAGGTTACTCAATCTGACTTTTCTCACCGCCGAGGTCTTCGATCTCGTCTGTTCCTTCCCACTTCTCGAGGATCTAACGTTGAATACTCTCTACCCCGAGAGTGACACGTATAGATGGAACCCTCCTCCGACATCACCCAAACTCACCGGGACCCTCGACATGAGGATGGATGGGAGGACTCGCACTATCACCCGTCGATTGTTGGACCTCCCAGATGGTCTCCGCTTCTCCAAGATCTACACATTGTGTGTCGAAGAAGACATCGGGCCGACGGTGGATTTGGTATCGGGGTGTTCTGACACCCTGGAATCCCTCACCGTCCTATATGTACCCATGAGTGCGTTTTCTTCAGCTTCCGTGATCGGCCAGGACCTCATCGTCCGTAGACGTACCGAGGGTGGTTTTCTTTGATCTCTCCAAGGCCACAAAACTCAAACACTTGAGGTTTTTGCGGATGAAAGTAAGGTCGACTGTCCAGTGGATCACCATGACTCTCCAAACTCTCAATTCCAAAAACCTTCAAAGTATCACCATCGAGCCGCACAACGCCACCCCAGAAACGGTCGAGGAAGGGGCCTATCAGGAATGGCAAGACCTCGACCGCTCGCTGGTTCAATTCTGGACCTCGCACTCGATCCGCCCACGGTTCGTATACGTGCCGCGGTGGGGGAAGGGGAAGGATCTGGTAGCTGATGTGCCAATTTTGCTGCCGGAGCTGACTAGGAGAGGGCTTGTTGACCTCGTTGGGAGTCGCTGGTGAAGGTAACAAACGTGATGATTGCTGCAGGTACGGCCGCCTCCCTCTGTGTGGTTCCGGCGTTAATCGTATTTGTCTTTTGGTAGCTCATGCACGGGAGTCGTGCAAACGTGGTCGCACGGATCTCAAGATCGTAATAAAAATATCACCTAAAGAAATGAGGAGTAAAAGGCGAGGGGTGACCCTACTGGTCCTAGAACCACCAATTCTGTTACCCCCATTGGAGTGGTGTCCTATCAGTACTCCGCGGATGAGATGGGCCCGAGATCGAATGTATTCCCCCTGGATCGGTTTCGCAATCCTGGTGTTACTGTGGTCGAGTAAGTACGAGCGATGATTAATGATCCCTTTATCAGTGGTTCCTTGTGTCTCCTTGACTCCCTTCGAGTACGTGCGCTGGACGGGGGTTGGAAGCTCGAACATACGCCTCATCGGTTTCTTTTGTTCGACCCCCGTGTTTCTCTGCGGCCGTGTTGACCACGAATGCCCGCCATGACCCTCCGAACCATTATCTCCCCCGTTGTGAACTTTAGCAACGTCGCGATGGTGACGGACGTGGGCGACGCGTTAGCCCACCGGACCCAGCATCTCCACCTCTTGCTTGGACCTTCGACCGACCGTTGTAGGGAGCGGCGAGCGTGGACCACGAACGTCGGCCGTATGTCGCCGTTCATGCCCACAGTTGACTTGGAGACCTTATTGTTATCGCTGTTATATCCGTTCCTCGTTCAACGGTAACTTTATCGTTCGGGGTCTTATCGACATCGTGGTGATAGTGGACTCGAAGGTCCAAAGTCCAAATGGAATGACCGAGAATAATAAGGGCGCTATAATGGCACTATAATACATACTGCGTCTGTCCGTGGATGGAAGTGATGTACATGTACAGAAAAGAAAAGACGTTGCGAGAGATGACGGGGAGGCGGGGAAAAAATACAAGACGTGAAATACGAACGGGATCGGTGTGGCGGTGCATGTGAACAATGGGATGATGAGGGAGCCGGATGTGAGAAAACAATAGAGTCGTTTCTCCTAACCAATAGATAATCGTGAACGATGGGAGGGGGCCCGTGTCCATACGCACGGCCGCGGGGCGCTGGTCAAAGCGCATCAAAAATCAGAACCCGAAGAAAAAGGGAAGAGAACGGAAATGGGGAGTCCGTGACGTTCGTCTCCGAATCGCAATATATAAGGGGAGGGCTGTCTCCCGAGAATGCCCCAACCCCGTCGCTCACCAGGCACGAAACACGCCGTACGGTTCGTACTCCGCTTTGAAGCCCGACGGCTCACCACCTTGGTTCGTCAAACTCTCCAATGCTGTAGACACGCGAGGTATTCAGCACACCGAACCTCCCAGGAAGCCGACGTATGGCACGCACCGTTGTCGAGCACCTTCAGCTCATATAGTTTGTCGGTATGGGGGCCAACCAACCTCTTCACCTCTTCGAAGCACGCACGGCGCGCTCGTCGGTTCCTCCTCGCCCTCTGAGGCTTGGTAAGCCAAGTGGAGGGCTCTTCGATATCAGGAACGGTCCCTCCTAAGAACTGGATGACTACCAATCACAGGTGACCGGGTGAGTATCAGAAACCGACCCCGATCCACACATTCGGATGAACTGACGTACTCGTCTGGAGCGTGGCGAGTTCACCTTC
>Ga0307516_10009452_pt1 | contig 10861 bp, 8 predicted proteins | sample 19_EM_MG_FD_203310 | JGI IMG/M metagenome (GOLD analysis project Ga0307516, IMG submission 203310) | Populus trichocarpa ectomycorrhiza microbial communities from riparian zone in the Pacific Northwest, United States - 19_EM | ecosystem: Host-associated > Plants > Roots > Unclassified | place...
AGGGCGGTTAAATTATACTTATAAAAAATCTTGATTTTTTTATTTTTTTATTTGTTTTAATCATTTTGATATACAAGTATATTTTTTAAAAATAAAAAAATATTTTAATGTATTTTTAATTGAAAAACATTTTGAAAAACAACTCTTACGACATTTCTAAATAAGCTTTTAATTGACTTGTTTATCATGATACGAAGGTAGTATTATCATGGCTCTTTTTAATATTTTTTTCCCAGATGATTAAAGTTTTTATTACTCTTCAAATAAATTTTGAATACTAAACCTCAGAAATATGTACAAACTATTAATTACTATTGTTTTTGCCGAAGTAGTTAATAAGCGCAAAAGCGGTCTGTATATATGTGTGTTATTAGTTTAGCCTTTAGTCCATCAAACTTCAGGCTCGTGGAAATTAGATTTTATATAAAAATGCGATGGCTGATCAAGGATTATTTGCATTTTTTTTCTTAATTAAAGATAATTATTTAGTTGAAAATAGACCCATTAAAAGAGAAAATATAACCATATCGCACGGGAACTGGCTACTAAGGTTAGAGCTTGCTTTCTTTTCCTTCCCGAGTTTATATTCCTTTAGAGCCGTTGTTTCAAACTGTAGCGGGCAGGTGATGGATCCAGAGAATCAAAACATACGTAAAGAAAGCTATGCCCTTGTAACCATATTTTAAATCATGAGAGTAAATATTTGAGAGAGAAACATAGAAAATTAGTAATAATTTTGATCCAAGTCTGGGATTGATCGCTCCTTGACGAAACATTTGCTGAAGGATACCAAACGGGATTTATATTTGTTTCAATCTTAGCAAAGATTGAGGAGGTACACGAGAATATATTAAAATAATATTTTATTATTTTTTAAAAATTATTATTAATACTAGTATGATATCAAAATGATTAAAAAATAAAATAAAATAAAATAATTTTTTTTATAAAATACTATTTTAAAGAGAATTCTAAACAGCACGTCTAGGTACAAATGTGATAAAAACAAAAGCAGGAAGGAAATATAAGGCGGGGAATGTTGGCCAACATGAGTAGTGTCCAGAGAACAATTTCGTTTTTGATTCCAGTGTGCCGAGATCCTTTATGCAGAATATCAATATTCCCCATACTGATTTTGACAGTACTTCGTGCTGATATGCGACTCCGAATATGCCCACCATTTCATATACTTGCATGATCGATTAGTGCAAATAATCTCTCCATCTTGATTCGATATCATGATAAGAAGACAACATGATGGGATATGAATTTCTTTGTAGCTTTAGAACCAGTTGAATAAATAACCGAACCAAACAAAAGTCGACTCGACAATGCCAAATTAAAATTAAAAAAAAAAAAAAAAAAACATGCAGAAACTAGTCTTTGCTTTGAGATGCTGGTGGTGCCCTTCTGCCTCAGTGCCCTTTTGCTAGAATCCATCCACTTTTCTTCAAAAAACAACGTCGGGATTTGTCCTGGTGGGAGGAGAGAGGGGGCTAAGTCATGTGTTGATAGTTTGCAGCATCAATTGAGACGTGAGTTATTCGGTGAGCGGTGAGTGTATTTATGATTATTTTTTAAAATATTTTTATTTAAAAAAATATAAAAATAATATATATTTTTTATTTTTTAAAATTTATTTTTTATATTAGTATATCAATACAATACTAAAAAACAAAAAAAATTAATTTTAAGTAAAAAAAATTTAAAAATTTATAAAATACAGTTTGTACCGCAAAAACAAACACCCCCTTAAATAATATAATATTCTCTTTAAAAGTTTTTTTTCTTTGGTTAAATCACACTCGTAACTAGTTGTCACATTCATATCAAATGTTACACGTATGATGTAAATGAATGATGAATACAATGTGCTCACAAACAAGATAAGCATGGCCACTTCAATGGTGGAGGAAATGTAAGCCCATGAAATTACCATGTTTTGTTGTTTTCTTTTATTTTCACACCAATCTTGTCCTGTCATTTTCGGTGCCTTTTTTTTATCCTTTTTAATTGGTTACCGAAGCTTTTGATTAAATCATGGTTAATTGACAAAATTTGTAGTTTTCTCTCTTCTTCTATGTATCTTGTCCACAAGTAGCAGAGAATTTTTCGTTATTACTTCAACTTTACACGGAACATCATTGAAATATCATCTTTACACTGAAGGAGTGTCAATCCGAATTGTCAGTTGGCAGAAGTATTCGCTTTGGATCACCAGGAGGGGAAAGTGAGTAGATTTAGGATAGATTAAAAATATTAATTTAAAATAAAATAAAAATTAATTTTTAAAAAAACATAAAAAATAAATATTCCAATTTTGATGGGAAGGAGATATTAAATTAAATTAGTATTAAACAAATGGTGTCGGCCGCGTTTGACTAAAAGCCCACATGCCAAAGACTGTAACCACAACTTAAAGCCCCTTACTCATGTTTTTTTTTTCTTAAAATTAATTATTCGGTAACTTTTTTAAAGAATGATTTACCTATCCCTTCGGCTTTGTTAATTTGTACACGTTGCCGCTAATAATAAGGTGCGGGTTTTCTTCGCCGAGCAAGATTTTTGCGCGAGCATTGTGGCCATTTACGATTCGATAGTTTCGGGGCTTCTACTCTTTGACATAATTTACATCTCGATGCTTGAATTTAGACTCGGAAGTTACACGAATCCAAAGCTATAGTACACAGCAAAACTCGTTCGGATGCGGTTTTTTATTTGGATCCGAATGTAGCAGGTGCCCTAATACTATCTTGAAAGAGGGATCATCGATCATCCAAGAATCTTGATGGCTCAAAAGTCTAAAGCAAATACTCTCAAATTGGATTACATATGTCTATAAGATATAATGACAACACCCTTGTATAGGATGCTCAACGAGATGACGTAGACCGATCAAATTTTTTATATGATTGATTTAGTCAAAAGTAGTGAGTAAAAAAACCAAAAAATCAAGAAAATTGAAAAAATTAATTGAAAAAACCGAACCGTAAAAAAAATCGATTAAAATATTTAAAAAACCGGCCGGTTAGGTTCTGATTTCATAAGCCTGAAACCGAAAAACTAAACCTAAAAAACCAAACCAAACCCATTGGAAATTAAAAAAACCCCAAAAAATAATATAATTTTTGGTATTTAATATACAATAATCGAACCGAACCGAAACCAGATCGACCGGTTGCTGTTCGGTTTTAGTTTTTTTATTTAAAAAAATTCAGTTTAGTTATTTTTATAGATAAAAAACCGAATCGAACTGAAAATAATCACCCCTGGTTAAATGTATTGCCTCCTAATTAAACCTGATATACTTCTTACAAATTACATGGACAAAACATATATTCATTAAATAAAAACATGTTCTTTTTAATATGTATGTCCTAAAAACTGGTCTAGTTATTATCATCATATGCAATATGCAACCCATAAAATTTAAAATTAGAATAATTTTTGCATTTATCTGTTATAACTTCGGATCTTTATTATTAAGTAGTTTAAAATCATGGATAACATGTATATTAGTCATCTTATTTTTGCGTAGACAAACTCATTTGAGTTCAATGTTAAATTGATAGTTTTGAACCTAAGAGAAGTCATCTTTTTCTCAAAAAAAAAAAAAAAAACTCTGTATTCTTCTTTTTGTCAAAGAACCATTTCAACCCAATAGCTTAAGCTGTTAAGTGAGGCTACAAGATATGATTTATATTATTCTCTAACACACTCCCTCAAGTGAAAGCTCTTTGGGCTTGAAACTTGCACATGCCCACATTACCTTGTATTTAATTTTTATCAAATAAATAGGGATGATGAGATTCGAACTCGTGACCGCTTGGTCATCAAGGCTCTGATACCATGTCAAAGAACCATTTCAACCCAATAGCTTAAGCTGTTAAGTGAGGCTACAAGATATGATTTATATTATTCTCTAACACTTTTTACTCCAAGTCTAAATATTCTCTACAACTAATAACATATATAGACGAGCTCACAAGGCTCCTTCCTATCTCCTACCCAAACCAACTTAGACATTAAAGGTACCTAACCTTTTCAAAAGACTTATTTTGCAAGTGTCCTAGCGATCTAAATCCAGTATTTTACGCCTTCTAATTTATAACAACCATGAGAAAACCATAATTTTTTAAAGGTTTCCAATAACCTCATCACGTTTATTTCTCTAGGACAAGAGAAGGTAAGGGGAACAATCTTTGGAAAGAGTCTTTCGAGACCTGCATGCCTATTAATCCTTTTGTTCCCGTTCAAACAGGCGAGAGCGGTCTTCCCGTGCAAACTTGATAATTATGAAAGGTCACAATTAAGCAGCGGCTATGGAAGCAACGACTTGACAAGGAATCATTCACAGTCCATGTGATTTTCTCGGAGAAAATGGGGTCTACGGGCATTTTCATGATAGATGGATCCAGTTTTACACAAGAGAAGATACGATTGCTATATCTAATAATTTCTTTGATTTGACAACAATAGATTAAAAGTGACATCCATTAATATACTCAAGTCCTTACGAGTACAGAGATAATACAAGGAAATAAAAAAAAAGCTTAACAAACATCAGAAACAATTTCGGAGCGTCGTTGCAGAATACCGGTGAAGAAAAAGGACCACCTGCTCAAGGGGTGTCATTCTCATCAAGAATCACCAGCAATGCCACGATGAATGCATAATCAACCTCTGGATAAACTTTAACCTTGTATTTCTCCTTTCCCTTGCAGAAACTTTCAAGAGTGAAGTTATGTTTGACCTGTAAAATATCGTTACAATAATAAATCATAAGTGCAGTCGGTTAAAATTATCCATCGTTTTTTAATATAAAACAAAATATATATATATATATATATATATATATATATATATATATATATATATATATATATATATTCAAAATATTGTTGAACATTGTCAAACAGATGTTCGCGTTTTCATATCTGAAGCCAAATATATAAGCATAAAAGCTATTCGTTAGTACCTCTGCAATGAGTCTACGGCCTTCATAAACTTTGAATGACAAGGATGTGTAAGCTCCAGTTATATGGAAGTCAGGTTCCTTTTTCTTGAAGTTGTTTGCCAAGAAGATATTGATCTGTTTTTTAATCTGGAGAGGATGAGATTGCTTCACAGAGAAGAGGATATTGCTGGTGTCGTGTGTGCTTTCACCTGCGTGAGCCTTCCATTTATGCCGAAATGCAAGTGCCTTAACATAAGAAAATAACAGTAAAAAATAGACATTTTCAGGTTCTTCAATAAATGCAATATCAATATATTCTGGCAATTTATTACTTTTTAAAAAATTAGAAGGAATAATATATATGATCTTCTTTTTTCATGCTAGCTAGGATTGATTTTCACAAGAGATTAATTATCAATTACCTTTCCCCGCAATGTGAGGATTGGAAAACCAGCAGGATCAAGCAAAACTCTTTTCAGCTTGAAGTTCCAGACACCACCATCTACCTTTAGGAGAAAGTTTCCACTGAGATCAAACACTTGAAATTGCGAACTGGATAGTTTATTAATCTTCTTCTTGACAATCAACTCAAGGGGGTAAGGAGTACAATAGCTTTCCCCAATAACACTAATAGGAGGAACCCCATAAGCCCACTCAGGAACCTTCATTGAATTGCCTGAAAACCTATGGGAAACTAGCTAGCTGGAAGACAATCAAATGCTTCTTTTTTTGTCGCCAAATTATTACGGTTTGTGCTCGGATATTTATCCAAAAACTGCTGGTTTGATTTGTTTCCTATTTTTTTAGTTGTCTTCTTTACGTTTATCGTATCTTTTTACATAGAATTTTTGACTCAACATTTTCTATAATTGGAGGGGTACAGGTAGATACTCTATCCCTTTTTGTCTGAAAACGGATCTTCCTCGTTTCAAATGAGAATTTTTGCTGGGAGGAGTTTCCAAATGAACGTTGGAGAACGTTCTGCCCTATTGATAGGTCTTTTTTTTTTTTTGGATTTGGTCAGCAGTTGTAATGGCTTCGTTTGACGTGGCCTGATGAACTAATCATGTAAAAAACCTCTACTTTGTATGGTGGAGTAATTTCATTTTTTCTCCTCTCGAGTCTTGCTAGGTATTCTGTCATGATGATCGAACAAGCTAGAGGAAATCTTGAAATAGGAAGCCAAGGCTTGATTGTATTTCTGTGAGATTTATAGAGCAATTTTCTTTCTTTCTTTCTTTCGATGTCGAAAACAAATTAGAAAATAATCTTTCTATTTTTTGCGTTTGCATTTTGCAACAAAGAATTCAAATACTTATTTGGTCTCCTGTGTAATAGAATCAACAATCAGCATTCTGCAGGCTGCAAGATTATGGAAACTAAAAAGTCGTAAATATATTGATAAATATCAGTTTGGAATCGAAATCGTGTCGAACCAACTTGGAATTACCTTTCCCTTCCTTCCTTCTTTTTTATGAATGAAAAGGATTCGTAGATCAAGAGACAACAAAAAGGGCCGGGCTCTGCCCTACAAGAGTTAATACAAAAAAGGCAAAAATCTAAAACAAAAGGAAACAAATCCTTGAATACAGAGCAAACTATCAATTCGTAAAAAACAAAACATACTTTGGATTGTTAAGAGCCTTATAGAGCAGCTTAGAATTGTGAAACCTACTCCTTACGATATCAAAAATCCACATTTGCAAACAACTTCCTCGGAGTGCTGAGCATTATCGTGAATTCTGCAGTTTCTCTCTTTCCTAATCATATATTGTGACACTCCAAGCTATCCTGAGAGGAGCAGACAAGAAAGTCATCTTTTCAAAGTCAATTTTGGCCCATTGAAACTCTTAATCCCAGCTGACAACAGTTCTATTAATACAGCACAATCGCAGAATTGATTTCCAAATGTTTTGAGAGAATGCCCAACTCAAAAACAAATGATTACTATCTTCCATGTTATCACCAATGTAGAAAAGACAATCACTATTAATACTTGTGTCCATCTTAATTTGTTTCATCTCTGTAGACAATCTGTTAAGACAGCAACCTTGGTAGATTCCTAGTGCCCAAAATAAGAATATGCCAGTCAACACGAGGCTTCTTGCCTCGTATGTGTTCCCTGGCAGTCTTGGTAGAGAAATTTCAATCCGCGGTAAGCTTCCAGTTGATGATCTAGTTGATATTCAAGGTGGTTTATGTGGTGTTCTAACTCCAGAAACTATGGTAGAGAAAGGATTAGTTGGTAGAGAAATTCTCAAAACTTTCCTCGATTTCAAACTAAAATGACAAAGTAAATAACAAACCGACATATCCCTTTCTCAATGAATGATACCTCAAGAGTTTTAAAATATATTATTTCAAGAAATAAAAATATGAGAAATATTTTTTTCTTCAAAGATAGGGATTACAAATAGGATTTGCCGTAATTCAATTAGATCACGGGTTTAGTTTAACTAGGTCAGATGGGAATTAAGTCGTCCTTCGAGGCTAGGAGAAAAGAGAGTCTCTCCATGCCTTCCCCGCTTCACATCCCACCCTACAAATCTGAAGACCTTTTTTTAATTATAAATAAATAAAGAATAAGTTGTAAAGAATCCTCCCAGGAAATCACCATTACCATGGATATCATCTGATGAGGAAGCTGTTCAAACAACAGATAAGGATTGGATATAAAAAAGGAAAAACAAAAACAAAAGCAAAAGCAAAGTAAAGACCCCAAAAATAGAAAGAAACAAAAGCCCCAATAAAACTGACAAAACCCCCCCGCAAAAAATTGTCGATCTTTTTCTCTTGTACGGGAAAGTCACTTCCTTCCACAGGCAAACTCCTAGAACTCTCCAAAAGAGTCTCTTCACACAAGCCAAAACACAAAAGAAGCATCCTGCCCATCATTCTATCGCGGCCGGGTGAGGTCCGGGTTGACTCGGAGCGTTTGAAGGTCAAAAGGGATGGAAAATAGTTCTCTTATTTTGGATGGCCAAAAACGGGTGCCCTTAGGTCTGGTTGTATCTGATTGTGCTAAAAGATGGTTTCAAGATACATTAAAGGAAGCAAAGACTGGTGATATTACCATGCAAGTTCTTGTGGGTCAGATGTATTTTAATGGCTATGGTGTCCCTAAAGATGTTGAAAAGGTTTTATCTTTTTCTTTCTTTGATTGTTTATTTTATGGTTCTTTATGTTGTTTTCTTTCTGGGTTTTCTTTGTAGTGTTGGTTTCTTTAATTTTATTGTTCTTAGCGTTGTATTTAGTTCCAAGATCAGGATGCAGCCGTTGATGTGCGATTTCAAGGTTTGGTGTAAATTGTAAGAAAATATTGGATTTTTGAGTGTTATGTTGCCTTTGGCTTTAAAAAAGGGAAAACTCAATTCATATAAGGTTGCAGGTTTTCCTTTCCAATTTCTTCTGCATGCTTGTTTAGTTGTGTATATAATTTGGGTTGAGGATATTATATAGCATTCCAAGGCTGCTACATTTGTTTGCTTTTGAGGAAATTGGGAAAAGGAACAGAAAATTAGAACTTTTAAATACTTCCGTGGTCTTCTTTGCTGTTGTTTAAAGATTAGTGAAGAATTACTAATGTGCATTAGTTGCATAAAGCAGAATGGAAATGGGTTTAAGTTTATATAGTCCATAGATAAGATTCTTCCATCGGCAGTTGGCATCCAAATTGCAGAATGGTATAATACAATTTTGACGTTTGAGAGGTCACTGGAAGCCTGGTGGATATAGGAAATTTTGCTTTTTAAATTGACATTTAGAACTGTGACCTAAGCTTGATTTTCGCTATTTAGATTATAAGGGTAGGAAAGTGTCTTTGTAGAATCATTTGTTTCTAATTGTGACAAATACCAAAGTTTTATCATTTTCTATTCAACATGAGAGTGCGTGTTAAGTGAAATGTTTACAGCGTGACAGTCTCATAGTATGTGTTTGATAAAGGCTTTTTGTTTCATTGCTAATCCTATAGTCCTACCAGCTATTCTTAGCCTTCCATTTGTCAATCTACCTGCTTAATCTTCAGTTTTGTACTGCCCCCCAATCTCTTTGGTTGTGAATTTTCCATTCTAAATGATCTTCATAAACTCATGTTTAAGGGAAGTGATTGGATGAGTAGAGCTTCAAAACGTCGAATGTCGGTGTGGAAAGTAAGCGATAAACGTCCAGGTACATATACTCTCCTTCCCTCCCTCCCTTCTTCTCAGTGGTATTTTAGAGTATGGCTCTGTTTGTTTTACGTGACTTTTATCTGGACTCCTTTAGGTTATAATGCAAGTGACTCAGATTCAGATGAAGTGGAGGATGACAGGAAATAAGACCAGACATTCTTAGTCTTGACAAAATCACAAATGAGAATGCAAGGTGAATCTACCATTGTTGCTGCTAATTTGCTAATTTCTTTTTATTGATTGATTCTATTTCCACTTTCCTTCCATGCACCAGTAGAAAACTCATCTTTCATACCAGTTTGTCTAAGAAAATTAACCATTACTGGATGCACAATAATAACTTTTAAAATTTATGACGTGCTTAATATGTTGGGTCATGTTCAGCTTCAATAGAAGCTCTTGCCACGCTGTCGATTTGTTCATTCCTAACAAAGTGTGGGAATCTTAAGCACTATGGCGTTACTTTGGGAGTTTTATCCTCTTGCGGCTTTGAAAACCACAAAAGAGGAGTAAACTCCCAAAGTAACGCCATAGTGCTTAAGAATCCTCTTGCGGCTTTGGAAACCACAAAAGAGGAGAAAACTCCCAAAGTAACGCCATAGTGCTTAAGATTATGTAACATAATTTGTTGTTGGCAATGTTGCGCTCAATGATCTTAAGTGGTTTCAAGGAGTAATTGTCAACTGCTATGAAGTTGCCATAACGAATCAGGATATCCACTGGACTTGCATATTTGCTTATAAAACAGAGCCAGGAAGTAAGACAGAATAGCTTCCACTCTACCCCCCTGTCCAAATTATTAAAAAGCTTTCCTTTCTATGCATACCTTATGGTGCCAATTGAATCCTAGAGTTTCTCCTGCTGTCATGATCTGTTTCTATTATGCTTGCTTTATTTTCTTGAGTTCTTAATCCTAAGCTGGACTGTGAAATAGCTTTCCAGTATTCAATTTGATCCATTTTACTTCTTTATGCCCACATTGGATATCTGAGATTATTTTATATTGGCAAATAAAGACAAAATGAGATGATGATAGGGATATATGGTCCAGGAGAACTGAGGAACTTCCATTTCTTTTTTAATGTTGCATGACTCTGTTAAATTTTTGCTCATTCACTAGAATAAGTAAATTTTGTTGACATTTGATGTATCTAAGGAGTACGAATGTGTATTCAGGCCTCAATCAATCTATTCTTTAGAAGTCAAGGGCTTGCTTGTGCCATTGACCTGATGGGCATGACTATGACTACCAGACATAACTCTTTTTGACATTGCACCCACATTAATCATCCCCCTTAATGATTTTGCATGTTGTTAGTCTCAAACTAGACAGTTATAGTCCTTGCCATGAATGGGCATTGTCCTTGGATAAAGTATCTTGCCACTGCAAATTCATGGGCTTGCTTTTTTGGATTTAGAATGGATCAATCATTTTTTTACAGTATGCTTAATTGGCCCATCTATGCATGACTAGCTTGTAGTGATTATGAATTTCACTTTATCATCAATAGTTTGTAGTGATTCTATAAAGTCAGTGGTATTTCCTAGAAGAAGGTGAGAGAAGCTTTAATCTCCATTTAATATTAGCAAGAGAGATATAATTGCAGAGCATACCTTCATAAAACTTAAAGTGACCACCTGTTGAGAGCACGCTAAGCAACAGCTGACACTGCTGGTTTGGACAGCGCATTGAGCTCTGGTTTTTATGAGGGTTTTGTCAGTAAGCCATGAA
>Ga0307516_10009453_pt1 | contig 10860 bp, 15 predicted proteins | sample 19_EM_MG_FD_203310 | JGI IMG/M metagenome (GOLD analysis project Ga0307516, IMG submission 203310) | Populus trichocarpa ectomycorrhiza microbial communities from riparian zone in the Pacific Northwest, United States - 19_EM | ecosystem: Host-associated > Plants > Roots > Unclassified | place...
GCCTCCCAACCTCCTAATTAGGTGACGTTGTATAGCCGCCCCCACGCTAACCCGAAGCGCGCTAGCGCGCGTTACACCGCGCTAAACCCGTTTCAAAAAGAGGACTCTTATCCGAGATAATACGGTATTCAGGCGCGGAAGCACATTGCGGCGCTGCGACGGTCTCGGCCAGGCATCACCATAGAGATCCGGTGGTGTCCTGCTCACAAAGGCGTCGCCGGCAACGAGAAAGCCGATGAGTGGGCCAAGGTGGCGGCAGAGGAGCCAGGCACCCACGGGGTGGAGCGGCTGAGCTACGATTACGAGGGCCGGACGGAAGGACACGCGATGCCCCTCCCACGATCCCTGGCCATCCTCAAGCGCGAGATTTCGGAGAAGAAGTGGGCGGAGGGGCGTCAGTGGGCGGGAGGCCGGACCTCCAAGAAAAAGTACCGTATGCCAGAGAGCCAGAAGCCTGATGGCGCGGTGGCCGGTAGCACCAACAAACTCGCCTCGCGGTTCTACCAGATCAAGACGGGGCACCGCCTGACTGGGCAGTACCTCAATTGGACGAAGAACCGACCCACCCCGTAGTGTTGGTGGTGTCGGTACCCGAATCAGACTCGGGAGCACCTCTTCAAGGTGTGTCCGGAGTGGAAGGCCCAGCAAAAGATCCTGTGGGCAGAGGTACGGAAAGAGACCGGGAGGGGAAAAGACCGGTGGAAGATCCGGGACCTCCTGGTGGACGAGAGATGTGGACGGGCGGTACTGGACTTCCTCTACTCTACGGATATGGGGAGGCGGGGGCCGGTCGAGGAGGATGACGCCGTCAGCGCGGTGTCGGAGCTGGAGGAGCAGGGAGTGGCTGGAGGAGCAGGGAGCGGGGGCCGGGGAGCTGGGTGCTGCGGGGATTCCACTGTTCCTCCCAACGCCACACTTCATGGCGTCTGCAGGACCGGGTTAAAGGGAGGGGGGGTTGATAGCGGTCCGTCTTTTGTCTTTTCCTTTGTCTTTCACGCTCGCTCTCCTTTCAATTTCCTTGTTGCGCCTCACATCGTCTTGGGACAGGCCTGGGCGGAGGGAAAAGGGGAGCTTGCAACGTGCCGCCACTGCGCGGATAGCGGACTGGACACGGACTGTATATATCCTCGCCATGATCTGATAGGTCGCATGCGAGTAATAAATAAACAAAAAAAGAAGATATTAACGCTACTCAGTTCCAATCGAGGGATCAACCCCCGGATGATTACGACGTCTGACCTCATGCTAAAGAGTCTTCACGCAGAGGAGCGGGGTATCGCCTTCTGGGGGGCGAGGACTCGGTTCCAAGGACTCGCCACCGGCCGCTTCCCGAGGGACTATCCGCAGAAAAGCCAACGATGCTCCGGTGGCCAATGGCCTCGGACCTCAGAATTCCGCTGGGAACAGAGCTCCTACTCCCGGATATCCTCGGAGAAGTGCTACTTATCAAGGCATTATGCGCGGAAGATTTACACTAAAAGCAAGGGAAACACGGTTCACGGCTAACTCTCCGGCTCCCATATAAGTATGTTGCACCAACTACTTAGGCCGACGACTCGCTGCGAGGAAGGGGCTCAAGAGTCAAAAGTATCCAGCGAAACGACCAAACGAGTGGCTGATCGGGTACCCCATACGAAACACCGATCCAAACCTCTAAATTTCTGATGATGCGGAGCTGGAAGCAGGTCAGCCCTTGAGCCAGTGGGATCGCAAACGACGAGACTCGCAGTACGCCGATAATACCGACGTTATGGAGGTTTTCCAACAAGAATCACCATGTGGAGAGACCGTTACCGATGTAATTGGCTATTGGGCAGCCAAGCGCCTCACCTTCGCTGGAAAGACCTCGCTCGTATGGCCCTCGAGTACCTTATTATTCCTGCAATGTCCGCTGAGCCGGAGAGAGTTTTCAGCGGCGCGAAGATTGCCGCTTCAGACCGTCGATGTAGGTTACGTGACGACGCCATCAATGCTTTAGAGTGCTTGAAGAGTTGGGATCAACGTAGACCGGCTCGGCAAACAGGCAATGCTCCTCCCCAGATCCCTCGCACATCTCCAGCGGGAGATGTTGGAAGAGAAGTGGCGGGAAACCAAGCCGTGGGTAGAATCTCACATCACTGGGAAGAAATACCGATATTGCTATGTATATACATACCTAACATGGGGGGCTGAGCCAGAAACCAGGCTCAGTCCCGGCCATGTCTAGCAGGCGGATAGCTTCGAGGTTCTACCAGCTGAAGACGGACAGCGGTAAGGATCGGTTCAAGATCCGTGACGACTCCGCTGACGAGCGGTACAGCCAGGAAATTCTGGATTTCCATGTCTCCACTGAAGTGGGGAGGCGAGTTCCGGGCCCGGCTGGGGAAGACGCTCGGAGAGGGGTGTCCGAGTGGGGGCATGGGGAACGGGAAGAGAGGGCGGGGGAGGGGGAGGCAGGAGGCGGAGTAACGGGGAGTCGTGCCTTTGGCAGGAGAGAAGCGATGTTAGGAGCGAGGGAGGTACCTGAGCATTATATTTACCTTTGGGTCAGGGCCAGGCCAGGGCGGAGTGTGGGGGAGCCACAACGAGCGGCCTGCAGACTGATTGAGGCTAGGCCTTGAGTTGACGGGAACCGGTGTGTGCACGTCGCCATGGTCTAGATAGATCGCATGCGATTAATGGTTAAACAAAAAAATAACCATGCCTGTGAGACTAGCCGTTAGTTTGATCGCTCGATGGAAGCATATCAGGCGTCGGTTAGGGCGCTCGCCGGAAGGGTATTGGGCGCCGGCTGTGTCGCTCGACGGAAGGATATTGGGCGTCGTCTGTGTCGCTTGACGGACGAGTGGTATCGGTTCGTCACTCGACGGAAGGAAGTTCTTAGCGCGAGTCGATATCCACAACGGAACAACCTCAAGAGTTCGGTTCAATATTCGGATCGATCTCTGGTTTGATACTGATGCCCGGTTTCCCCACGGCGGAGCGCTCCTTACACATAAGGACTTTGCTCGAAGTCACGCGATCCGAGTGGCCGGCCGTGAAGGGTGTTTTTGCCCTTCTGGTGTCTTACATATCTAGGTAGGTCCATCTTACAGCGCTTCCTTCCTGGGAATTCGTTGGTCGTCGGCTTCGGCTTCGGCTTCGAGTCCTCGCTCTCGGCCAGCAGTGGTTCTTCCTTTGGTCCCCGTCAGATCCTTTGTTCGAGTTCAGGTTTCTCTTTGTTCAGAGCAGCTTTCCGCTATCCATGGTTTTCGCTATGCAGGGGCCTTCGATGGCGGCCTCAGGCCTTCCCGGCCGACTTGTTCTTTACTAATCCCTGGTCCTTGCTAATACCGCTGCCTCGGGCCTTCGTGACCATATTGGACTTTACCGCGTATCGCCGCACCCCCGGTCACTGCCTAGACTTCCAAACTCTCCCCGCGGATCACGGCTCAAGGCTGCCTAAGCCTTCTAGCATTTTCCGGACGCCTGGCTCTGTCACTTCTCGATGTGGGTGATATGGTGTGTGGTCAAGGACGCCCAACTTTTTGCGAGTCCCAAAACAGGCCAGAATTCACCCAGCAGAGAAGAAAAGCGGGAATAGGGGAGACGCGGAGAATTTTCCTGGACCAGGGCTTGAATATGTGGTCCGGTGAGGGTGAAAAGCTCTCCTGTAGAATGAAATGATGGATTATATATGAGCATCAACTAGGAATCATGCTCGAGTGCAATGAACTCGAACCGAGCTGTGACTACCTAATCCTATTGTCCCGTTTCGTGTCGCATTTATTGTAACAGAGTCATCTTTCACTGACAATTCCCGCTTCACATGCGTCCTCCATCCGGTTGGGTCAGAGGGATAGTTATGTAAGAGCGGGGCGAGGTAGGACGCACGCCCGCCCGGCTCGCTTTGCTGCCTGGAGCATTCTCCGTCCTGCACCCTTACTCGTTGTGGATATCGCGCCAGGCTCGCGGTTTGATATTTCGATGCAGCCCGTGTCGTCGCTTAACTATAACTAGCCCTTTAAGCGCCGCGTTAAGACATCTGGCCAAGGATGGCGCTGCGTCGATGCCTTCGGACGGATACTGTCGTATTGAGGCCTCCCAACGGGGGCGTCATCGCCTGGGCGAGGAAAGCACTGGGCGAGGATGACGTCGTGTCGCACTTCCAGATGCAGATGGCGGAGGTGGTGTCGCCCAGACGCGCTTAGCTGTTGTTGTCGGCTCGCTCGGTTCGCATTTCGGCTTGCCCGGCGGCTCGCTAGACGGATCACTCGATGCTTGATGCTCGATGCCTGATACGGACGAGCTCTTCGCTCACAGCGAGTCACAACGGTTGCGGCTTGCAAATATAACTCCCCTCAGGCCAATTTGTGGGGTGTTGTTGACGTGCTTTTTTAATTTATTCATTGGCTACTCGCAAGCAACCCAGGCAGATACATAGTTAGGGTACACACTGTCAGCCTCCCCGCCCGCTGTCCGCGCGAAGACGGCACGCTGCAAGCTCCCCTTTGCTCCGCCCAGGCTTTTCCCAAGAATAATAAAACGCACGGCGGAAAGGACAAAGGAGATAGCTGAAAGCAAGAGACAAAGGAAAGGTGACCCCCCGTCCGTAGACCCCTCTGTTCCACCTGTCCCGCAGAAGCCACGAACCCTCCTGCCGCCGCTCCTCTTCCCTCTCCCTCCGCCCCCTCCGCCCCCACTCTGACGCCACACTCCCTGCGTCTTCCTCAGCCGGCACCAGCCTTCCCACAACTGTAGTGGAGAGGAAGTCCAGTACTGCCTGGCTGCGCCACCTTGCTCAGTGATGCGCGTGGCGAGGAGGTCCCGGATCGTGTTAACCGGCTCTTCCCCCTCGCGCCGTAAAGATCGTGACCTTATCTGTCGTCTTTCCCCTCGAAGCGGTTTCCAGCGCCCTGGCGACAGCAGCACATTCCGCATCGTAGGCCTCTTGGTTGTAGCCCATGTGCGCTTTGATGACCACCCAAGCTGATTGCCCGTTCTTCCAAACCACGGAGTAGTTACCCGGCGGCTCCGCTGTCGAGCGCGATCCGTCCGTGAACATGGTCAACGTTATCCAACCCTGGCCGCTGCTTTCCCGCCGGCCCCTGCCCTGGCTTCGGCCTCCTCTTCCTGTAGCAGTTCCGTGTCGAGGTCTCTGACTCTCCTAGCAGAACTGTTCTCCCCCGCCCGTGTAGCCGTGGGCGTTTTCGAGCTGCTGTCCAATCTGTCTGGGCGCCCACTAGTTACTTCCCTTGCCTGGTTGCCCTGCAGGAGGCTGTGCAACCGCAGGCCGAAACGTCGCTGTCTGTTCTCCAGCTGGGCTGCCGACGTTCTGATTCCAGACTCCATTGACAGAGGTTTATCGTCTGGAAGCAGCCCGTGTTCGCGTGGCCTTTCTGGTTGGAGCAGCTCCTTCCCCTGTCTGACGTAACTACCCCATGCCTGTCGCCGTTCCGCTAGTTACAGCTCCAATCGGATGCAAGCCGTCATGACCTTCCTGCAGGCCACCACTGCAGCTTCTGCCACCCCCGGTGTCAAGTGTTTCTATCTACCGTCACCACGACACGCCACGACCACAACCATCACAAGCGAAGCGCTCACCTTTACCCCCAAGGGCAGTTTGTCCATCGCCAATTTTCGCAGACGCCTTGAAAGACTGCGCTACCGTACGGGATACTGGATTTTCGACCGCAGTTTAATCGCGACCGTCAGTTAAAACATGGGTGCATGCATGTCCGTAGAGAGGGTAGCGAACCGAAGGAGAGAAGCGAGACGAGAGAGGGAAGCGAGTCGCAAGAGCGCGCTGATTGACAAAGAGATCGACGAGGATTCCAGACGTCATCGAAGGGAATGCACGATCTTGTTGCTAGGTGAGCACAAAGCGAGGGAGGATGTTGTCGTTTTTATTTATTTACTGACTGTCGACAGGATCCGGCGAGAGCGGTAAATCGACAATCGTCAAGCAGATGAAGATCATCCATCAGAACGGTTATACGGTCGACGAGCTCGCGATGTACCGTCTGACGATCTACAAGAACTTGGTCGACTGTGCGAAGAAGCTGGTGCAGGCGCTGCGGCAGTTCAACATCGAGCCGGAGGGGACCACGAACAAGGTAGGCGTTCTTTCTCCGCTTGGGGGGGAAGGGGAGGATAGGGTGTTTTCCGATCGCGCTGACTGAGCGTTTGTTCAGGAGCACGCCGATTTCATCCTCGACTTCCAGGTAAACCCAGATCGGACGCTCCCACTCGATCCGAGGATAGCACCGGCCGTGGTAGCGCTGTGGAAGGACCCTTGCATCCCGAAGATCATGGAGCACCGGAACGAGTTCTACCTGATGGATTCTGCGCCATAGTAAGTTGATGGTTGTTCCGGCCGGTCGACCGCACGCGCTCACATAATCTTTCTCTCGTTCTCGCAGTTTCTTCGACGAGGCCCCCCGAATAGGCCACAGGGATTACATTCCCACGGAGTCGGATGTGTTGCGCTCGCGAACCCTGACGACTGGTATACACGAAACTCGGTTTTTGATGGGCCAGTTGGACATACAGTTAGTGGTCGCCGATGTCGTGCGGGGTGAGGATTCTGGGATTCGTTGTCCTGACTTGTGACCTTTAGCGTGGTCGACGTGGTCGGAAAAGGCGACCAGAAAAAGTGGATCCACTGCTTCGAAGCCGTAACGTCGATCATTTTCTGCGTGGCTCTTAGTAAGTACGATCAGGTCCTACTCGAGGAGAAGAACCAGGTCCGTCTACCGATCTCGTCGCCACTACCCGCAGAGCTCGTCCATTGCTAACCTATCCCAGAACCGGATGATAGAGAGTTTAGTGTTGTTTGACTCGGTGGTGAACAGCCGTTGGTTCGTCCGAACGAGCGTAATCCTCTTCCTCAACGAGGTGGATCTGTTCAAAGCCAAGCTCGCGCGAAGTCCGCTGTCAAACTACTTCCCCGATTACTCGGGTGGTAACGATGTCAACCGTGCTGCCAAGTACCTCCTGTGGCGATTCAATCAAGTCAACCGGGCCCATCTCAACCTATATCCTCAGTACGTATACACGGCCCGGTTCCCTGCAGATCAGCTGATATCTTGCCTCAGCCTGACACAAACTAACGATACCTCGAACATCCGGTTGGTTTTCTCGGCGGTCAAGGAGACGATATTACAAAACGCCCTGAAAGCCTCGAATATACTATGATTCTCTTGTTGGGCGCCGCGTGGGCAGGGGCACCTGTTGCTCGCTTTCGTGGCGAGCGAAAGGCTGGTTCTGTTCTGTCGGCTCCACCATACGGGGACGCATTCGGTTTTCCATCATCCGCACCTCCGAAACTCGTCGTCTCCATCACCGTCACCGCCCTCTTTTCTTTCTTTCTTTCCCTTCCTGCTGCATTGGAGCCCTCCCTGTTTTCTTCCCGTTGAACCCTTTTATTTTCCTACCGATTTGATTCTTAGGCCTTTTTGGGTTGTTCAAGCATCCGGAGTTTTGGCGAGGTGATCTTGTAAGCACTCGCAATGCAATGCTGGGGGAGCGGTCGAAGCGGGGCGACTTATCATGACAGTTGTATATTTTCTTTTTCCTTCGTGTTTTTTTTCCCTCCAGTTTCCTTTTTTCCCCCCAGTTTCTCTTCCTTTGCGGTTTTCTTTCCATTCGATGCGAATCGGGACTAGGCTCACGTCCAATTAATGGTTAAGTATACTTTTTTCCCCATTTATCGACACATCAAGATCACGCAAAATCACAAGCAAGTACACCTGAGATTTTGCTTTTTTTTTGTGGGGGGATGGGTGGCTGGTGGTGGGTAGGTTGGTTTTTGGGGCTCCTTTTTGCTTGCTTCCTTTTTTTTCCCCTCCTCGAGTCAATACGAGGTTAGATGCCCCACCTACGAGGGATCTCACTGGAAGCTATTTCTGTGCAGCTTTGGCAGTCCGTCCCGTTTGTTAATCCTTGGACAGGGCCAGTCCCAGTCCCCGGGGGATGCACGGACCGAGTAGATCCTATTCTGCCCCCTCTGAGGCTCGGGGCGGACGGACGGGACTATGGAGAACACTGCAGAAGAGAGATTTCCATCGAAAAGAGAGCGGCCGTACTCGTCCTCCGTGAAGCCGGGCTTTCCTGGAGATATGTGGCGCCGAGCACTGGTGTGAAGCTAGAGACTGACAAAAAGATGGTTCCGACAGCAGCCACATAATATCCCCGCCGCTCATGTAAAGTCACTCACCGGGGGGAGGGGATGACCATGGCTCGCAAGCTCGCGCGTGGCCACTCTCCCCCGGACCACCCACCTGAGCTCATCCTCTCCTTAACCGATCCACATCTTCGCTGTGATCTGGCCTGCAGGCCAGCGCTGGGCCTTGGCCCGCTTCTCCGGGTGTTCGGGCTCTACTGCCGGAGGCTCGCGAGTGACCTGGGTAATGGTATGGGTCACCTCCCCTACCGGTCTGCGTAGGCTAACTACTCGGCCCCATAGGCGTCCAGTTCGTTCCCACCGGAGAGGCATATTGACTCGAGTCAGTTTATTTTATTGACTCGAGTCATTCTATTTTATTAACTCATGTCATTCCATATCATTGATTCGAGTCATTCTATTTTATTAACTCGTGTCATTCCATATCATTGATTTGAGTCATTCTATTTTATTAACTCGTGTCATTCCACACCACTGACTCGAGTCATTGAATTTTATTGACTCGAGTCATTCTATTTTATTAACTCATTTCATTCCATATCATTGATTCGAGTCATTCTATTTTATTGACTCGAGTCACTCCCTTTTATTAACTCGAGTCATCTCATTTTATTGACTCGATTCATTCCCTTTTATTGACTTAAGTCATCTTTTCTTTTGACTCGAGTCAACTTATTTCATTGACTGGAGTCATTCTATTTCATTGACTCGTGTCATTCCATTTATTGACTCAAGTCAATAAACAAAATTGCTTGATTCAGGAAATTGAATGAATGAAGTGAATATATGGAATTCCTGGACACCCCAAATAGCAATTACAGAACACCAGCCTCTTCTAATTGCCCTTCGGCCCATAAAGCGTCTTTCAATTTAATTATTTGCGTCGCATCATTCAGGAGGAAATTTAGTTAACTGGCTTGGCGCTAAAAGTGAGGTGAAAACAAATCCACCCATCATGCCGCTCGCCACGCAACTAAAAACCTTTTTTTTGTTAATCTGACGCCAGATTTTGAAATTCCAGATAGCTATCTAGTGTTCCTTATGTTGGAACAATTTTTAAATTATGTGGTTGTGGTTGGGATAGGGGGCTGAAAGGCGGTTGGCGCAGGTTCGGGCCATGGCCTGGCAATTCGGACCCATTGTGGTACAGGCCGCGTTGTCCAGATCCTCAAATGACACGCCTTAGAGGGCAAGGGATATACACTACGATACGAGATCCGTCGCAATATTTCTACGAGGCCGATACAACTTCTGCTGTCCTCGATGCAACATCTACTGCGAGCCCGTTGTGATATCTTCAACGAGTAAGGGTGCAAGACAAATAAAGCTCCGGGTAGCGAAGCGGGCGAGCGAACGCGCAAGCGAGCCGAGCTGATGTGAACGTGCGCGTGAGAGTCGGGTAGACGGTCGAGCGGGCGAACTCGCGTGCGCGTAAGCAAGTCGAGTGCGCGGGCGAACGGGCGGGCAAGTCAGGCGACGACACCGTGCAGCGCGATATGGCCACTTGGTGACGTGCAAGCGGGTCAAATGAGCGCGTGAGCGAGTATGCACTCAGGCGCTTGTATGTAATGGCTTCAGGGCGGCTTGGACTTGGATGAAGGATACCATGTCGTGAACCTCAATCAGGAGATCTCAGAAAAGAAGTGGGCTGAAGCGGGTATTGTCTCACCAGACAATACCTCCAATGCACGAAGGACCGGACCGCCACGGAGTGAGGGTGGTGCATTTCAAGACACAGACGCGGGAACACCTGTCCAAGAACTGCCCGCATTGGAAGCCGCAGCAGGAGATCCTGTGGGCGGAGAAGCGGAAAGTGATAGGAAGGGGGAAGGACCGTTTCAAGATCCGAGACTTGTTCGCGGATGAGCTGTGCACCCGATCGATCCCGGACTTCCCCCGCGCAACCGATGCGGAATGAAGGATGGAGCCGGAGGGGGCAAGGGAGGAGGCCTAGAGCGAGGACTCGGATCGGGAGGAGGAAGAGGAGTAGGCGACAGGCGAGGCTTTCCGTTGTCTTTCTTTGTTGTTTCCTATGACTTTCAATCGGGAATAGGCCAGGCTGGGGCAGTGAGTCCCCGCGTGCGGCCTGCGGCCTGCGGACCGACCGAGGTTGGGCTGACGACGGCTTCTTTTTGTTTATGTAGATCGCATGCGACCTACGGAAGTCATGGCGATGTACACGCACTGTCCGTTGCCCGTCCGTAGTCCGCATGAAGGCAGCTCCAGGGGTCTCAACAGTCCGGCCGGGCCAGTCCTGGCCACGGCCTGGTCTGGTCTGCGAGACGCAGTACACGTTAGACCACGGCCCGCGGGCTCACCGGCTTTTTTGGCGCCGGCCTGGTTATCAAGAAAACAGGTTACGGTAGAGATATATGGGTGGAGATGGTAGACAGTAGATTCGATAACCCTCCTCTTTCAAGGCGGCAGAGACATCTCTATATACATGATCGTCTCCGACTTCCTCCGTGCCCAGTTTCTTGCCACCAAAGGCACCCGACACAGAATCCGCATGGACTGCCTCTTCTGCGTAGTCGCCACCGTCTTATGCACCGACGCGCGGTGTCGCCACCGTCTTATCATCTTGACACTGGTGTCAAGATTATGATGGAAGTTTGATGGAACGATGAAGTCTTGTGTGTATTGTCTTGTCTTAGAGAGAAAGGCAGGAAAAGTGAAAAGTCTGAATACACGTATATGACGTGATTCTACACGTGACA